>SMUX01011010.1_pt1 | contig 29937 bp, 27 predicted proteins | sample 2456431 | NCBI WGS metagenome assembly SMUX01 (sample SAMN11095930, study PRJNA526329) | marine sediment metagenome | biome: Marine sediment; feature: Surficial sediment; material: Deep marine sediment; isolation source: Hadal surficial sediment | place: Pacific Ocean | collected 2014-11 | depth... | reverse complement strand
AGGGACGCATTCGTGCGTGACGTTGAGACGGGTCGCTACCACGTCGACTTTGAGCGAATGGAAACAGCAATGGCGGAGCTGTCGCGCTTACTCCTGACCCTGCAAGGCGACGGTGACTACGACGGTGCGGTCGAGCTGGCCGAATCACGGGGCGTTATTGAGCCGCAGTTACAAAGTGATCTTGACCGGCTCACCGAAGCAAGCATCCCGGTCGACATTACGTTTCAGCAGGGCGTTGCCGAACTCGGCCTCGAATAATTATCGAAACACGGCGTCGGGAGTGAAGCAACTGACAACTTTCATAATCACACTCTTCATCTTGAGCGCATGCGGTGGAGCGGAAGGCCAGGTCGCGACGACAACTGCTCGGTGATGCCTACGACGGCGATGCGTTGCCACGGGCGCACCAGGCGGGGCTACAAGTCACGCTTGGCGATGCGTGGTAACTGATTTCCAAATAGCGTCGTTAGGTAGAGTGTGTCACGTGTTTCCAGGACGCCCGTCAGGGTCGGAAATCGGGCTTCTGGATCGTGCAGGTTCATCAGAACTTCGCCGTCGCCGTTGATCGCGATTACATGTGACAGCGGCTCCGCTTTGGGTCGAATCGACGGCGGAAGTCGTTGTATGATTTTGCGCAAGAAGGGGTTGTCGGACATCCGATCGACTAACGGGTTGCGAGGTGCGGCAAAACCAATCCAGAAGCGACCATTCTCACCATTCTTGATGTTATCCGGAAAGCCCGGCAGGTTAGCGATCAGTATTTCGGTGGTCCCTTTCAATTCACCTGTTAGCCAGTACTTTAAAATCCGATAGTGGCCTGTTTCGGCGACGACGATGAAACTACCGTCCTCACTTACTGCAACACCGTTGGCGAAGTTGAGGCCGTCAAGCAATTTGCTGGTCGATTTTGACTCGGGGTCGAATGCATACACACTGCCGTGGCCGCCATGTTCGAGAATATCGAGCAACGCGGCATCGTATGTACCGCGGTATTCTTGAGCGCCGAATTTGCTGCTGGACAAGCTGAAATAGATTATGCCGTCAGGTCCAACACCAAGACTGTTCGCATACACCAGGGGCACGCCGTCAATTTCATCGAGGATGGTCGTGATGTCTCCATCCATTGTGACTCGCTGAATACCAAGGTATGAATTCGCTATAAGCAGTGAGCCGTCGAGATCAGTTTCGATGCCCAACGGTCTTCCGCCTACATTGACAAATGCGCTGACGCCGCGATTCTGAATTCGAACGATCGAACCACTGTGCGTCGTAACGTAGATTCGGTTATCACGGCCGATGGTAGCGTCTTCGGGCCCGTCGTAATCGCCAAGATGGATCCCAGTGGCCGACTTGAGTAACTCGTTCGGAGCGAAAGGATCAACGTATCCGCGATCGACGGGTGCTTGCCAGCCTACCGGATCGATAGGAACTGGCCACAGTAGCAAGTATGCGCTGATGAGAGCCAGCAGAATGCCGAATATCGCGAGGCCTTTTGACATTCAGGATGACGTTATCGGTTCGCGTCTATCATCCGCAGAAACTCCATACGAGTGCGGGCGTCCTTGCGAAATGTGCCGACCATCTGGCTGGTTACCATCGATACATCGGACTTATGAATGCCGCGCGTGGTCATGCATTGATGTGTTGCTTCAATGACGACGCCGACGCCTTTGGGTTGCAGTACGTCCTGTATGCAATTCGCAATTTGCGCGGTCATTTTTTCCTGTACCTGGAAACGACGGGCAAAGGCTTCAACGACTCTAGCCAGTTTACTAATGCCAACGACCTTGCTCCTCGGCAGGTAGCCAACATGCGCTTTCCCGATGATCGGTGCCATGTGATGCTCGCAGTGCGACTCAAATGAGATATCGCGCAGGACGATCATTTCATCGTAGCCGTCGATCTCTTTAAACGTGCGCTGTAAGTATTCGACCGGATTTTCGCTATAGCCGCTGAACCAATCCTCGTAAGCAAGTGCCACCCGTTTCGGCGTGTCGAGTAATCCTTCGCGACGCGGGTCCTCACCGCCCCAGAGCAATAGCGTGCGGACAGCTTCCTCAGCTTGCTTGCGACTCGGTCTACGGGGTTTGGATTGTATTTTCTTCTTTTCGGCCACGGATGGATAGTACAGATCGCGGAGGGTCTTTGGCCAGTATTACTGTTCAGGCGCAGGTGACTCCGGTTCCGCCCAGGCCGCAATAGCCACCCGGGTTCTTCGCGAGGTATTGCTGGTGATAGTCCTCTGCGTAATAGAAGGTGTCCAGCGGCGCAACGGCAGTCGTAATCTGTCCGCACCCGGCGGCCGTCAGTTCGGTCTGGTACGCGGCTAGTGACTGCATGGCGGCTTCGTTTTGGGTCTTGTCGATGGTGTAGATCACTGAGCGGTACTGTGTGCCGATGTCGTTGCCCTGTCGATCGCCTTGCGTTGGATCGTGGCTTTCCCAAAACACCTTGAGCAGCTCCGCGTAATTGATCGTGGCCGGATCAAATATCACCTGGACGACCTCGGTATGGCCGGTTTGCCCGCTACACACAGCCTGATAATCCGGTTCTGCTGTCTTGCCACCCGCATATCCGGCGGCCGTAGAGAAAACGCCTGTCGTCTGCCAAAAAAAACGTTCCGCGCCCCAAAAGCAGCCGAGTCCAAATACAGCCTGTTGCAAGTGCTGCTCGAACGGACCCTGCAGTGGGTTACCGTTAACAAAATGTTGGTCGGGGACGGTCATAACAGATCAGCTGCTCGGTTTCTTATTTTGCGATTCGGATTGTTCCTCTTTCAAAGCGTCCAGTTCGGATTGCAAGTACGAAAAGGTATGCTCGAACACCATATCCTCGGCTTCAACAGGCGCCCCATCTTCAATCCGGGGACGGAAAATTCGACGCCGTATTTCTCGATGGACCATTCGTTGCATGCCCGTGAATTCGGGCGGTGTCGCTTCAGTTCGCAGATTTCTAACCCTGCCACGAAGCGAAACCTTATATTCGACAACAATCTTGCCGGTCAAAATGTTATCGGCCTTTGAGAGGCCGCCTGTGTTTTTACCGGCAAACGCTGGTAATGCGTCCGCTTGTATCGGCACGGGATCGCTAAATAATTCATCTCTGAAGGCGACTCTTTCTTCATCTGCTGACAAGAAATCCCAAGTCTCACGGTACATTTTTCGCGAACGGCTATACGAATCAACATAAGTATAGTAGTCAGCTAGTGCGAGCCGGGTCTTAGTCGACTCGTGCCAGTCCATATCTTCGGATTTCTCAGCAATGCGTGCGGCTCGCTTGAAATACGTCTCGCCAGTGGAAATCATGCGCTGATTTTTCAGCGCCACCGTCGATAGGTCGACGAAGTAGAACGACTGGCCGAGACGGCGTAAGGGTTCAACCAGCATCGGATCCTTCTTTCCCGAACTCGACTCAATAATTTTTATGGCGCGTCGATAGGTTGTGCGTTCTTCAGAGTAGAAACCGGCACGATGTTGCCAATCAGCGCGGGTCATCAATGACGGCAACAATCCTAGTGGGTCTTTTTCGAAATACTTGACGTTTATTATGTGAATCCTGTCGAGAATGTCGCGAGCGCTTTTGGTGTCACCCATGCGAATGTAGCTTTCGGCGATCGATTCCAGAATCTCGACTTGCCCCACGTTATGCGGGCCTTCATTGACATGCGTGATGTGCGCAGCTCGATTAAACGTCTTTCTTGCCTGATCTGGACGGTTGTTGCCTAGCTGAGCAGCGCCGAGTCCCTTTAAAGGATTAACCAGGGCGTCGTGGAGCCTGTCTTCTGCGATCTCAATTATTTCTATCGACGAAGAGAAATTCTGGATGGCGGCGTCGAATTGTCCATTATTGTGCTGCACGATGCCAAGATTGTTGAGTGCGCTGGCGGTCTCCCGCGACCACGGCCCATAAACTGTGATTGCCATTTCGACAATACGTTTGGCCGCAATATCAGCCTCGTCGAGCGCGCCTTCCAGTATCAGTTTCCGGTAGCGGGAAAACTCATCTAATAGGGCTTCTTCCGTTGCGACATCGATTTCAGTGGTCGCGTCTTGCGATGTGTCCTCGTCAGCTACAGGAACAATCTGATCCAAAGGATCTTCAATGTCGCCGGCGGTTGTGTCCTCATCTTGAGCTACAACGATGAGAGGCATCAACAGGAACGAGAATACTGCCGCATAAGTTATATTTTTAATCATGCTGAATTGCGTTTTGGTTTCCGGGCGTCATGTCAGGCCGCCTCAGTTACAATAAGACCGGGAGCGGTCCCATTAGTTCTCGGGTTCAGGTCTCGCCAAGTGCAATCCACTATACCCATTGCTGCCGATCGAAGGTAGTTATCAAATACGAAGCGCGACTAGAAGTCGAGGCCCAGTTGCCGACTGTTCGGGTATAAAAAGCTATTGCAATCAAGATCCTGCTGATACGATTCGGAATCCATCCGCAATTTCCTGGCCGCCTTGCGAAAACGAGCGGCCAGCATGTCGGCGTAAGGACCGCGCCCGGTTTGCCTTCTGCCGAAACGGTGATCGTATGTTTTTCCGCCGCTAGCCTGCCTGACCAGGCTCAGGACGTGTTCAGCGCGATCCGGGAAATGCGCATCAAGCCACTCTCCAAATATTTGTTTCAACTCGTGCGGCAGGCGCAAGAAAATGTAGTGAGCCTGAGTCGCCCCGGCATTCGATGCGGCGTCAAGTATCGATTCTATTTCGTCGTCGTTAATAGTGGGAATAATCGGAGCGACAAGGACACTAACCGGTACTCCGGCAGCTGTCAGGTCTCGCATGGCCTTCAGTCTCGAACTCGCTGCAGGCACGCGTGGCTCCATTATTCGTTTGAGATCCGCGTTCATGGTCGGAATACTGATTGCCACTGAACACAAATTGTCTTTCGCAAGATTGCTCAGGAGGTCTATGTCGCGGCACACCAGATGACTCTTGGTGATGATGTTGACGGGATGCCGGTATTCGGCAAATAACGACAATAATTGACGCGTAATTTCCAGCGTCTTTTCAGCGGGCTGGTAAGGATCGGTGTTGGCAGCAATGGTTATCGGTTTACATTCGTAGCCGGATTTCTGCCATTCATCCAGTAATCGGGCAGCGGCATTCGGCTTGTAGAAGATCTGTGTCTCGAAATCGAGTCCGGGCGAAAGATCAAGATAACTGTGACTGGGTCTCGCGTAGCAGTAAATGCAACCGTGCTCGCAGCCCTGATAGGGGTTAATGGATTGATCGAACGGCACATCAGGGGAATTGTTCGTACTGATGATTCGACCCGCCCGCATGGCCCGCAACACGGTTTTCGGCGCTGCTGTCGCCCGCAGATTCTCTTCTTCGGCAACAAGTATCGTTTGCCTGATCGAAAACCGGCCTTCCGGAGCGGATACGGCGCCGCGACCTTTGTGAGGCATTATCGCCATAACTGACCCCATTACTGTATAAATACACAGTACTGCGCGCCCGGTTGCTGGTCAAGAGGGAGGGGCTAGTTGAGTACCCGGTAACCTCGTCCGCGTAAGCAACGTTTGAAAACCCGTTGCTTCTCCCTGTCGGCATCCAGTCCGGAATGGGTCGCGCCGAGCAGCGCGCCTGTCGCCGCGCCGCGTCCGACATCGCCGTGGATTGATCCGCCTACAGCACCAACGCCACCACCAACACCGGCGCCTTTAGCAACACCCTTGCCGATAGAAATTTCTTCGCTATAACCTTCACAATCGTCCCAGTCCTGGGCGAGCTGGTCAGGGTTTACACCCTTCATGTCGATAATAGGATCGGGGTGTGCGGCGCAGCCGGCGAGGACTATCGTGAGCCCAAAAGTGACCAGGATCTTCAGTTTGTCCATAAATTTGGCTCGTTAGTATGCTGTCTCTGAATTATGCACCAGTACGTCCGGTTCCGTGCAGTACGAAGACCGTGGCATCATAGTCACTCAACGCACCACAGAGCATTTGGTTTACCTATGGCTTCATCCACACATGAGTCAACCGCCCGAGCGATCCTGTATGCGTTCGTCGCGAACTTCGGCATTGCGATTGCGAAAACCTGGGCGGCCGGGCTGACCGGGTCCGGCAGTATGCTGGCAGAGGCGATTCATTCCTACGCCGATACCGGAAATCAGGCCCTTCTGTATTTGGGGTTAAGGCAGTCGCAGCGGCCGGCCGATGACGAGCACCCGCTGGGTTACGGAAAACTCAGCTACTTCTGGAGCTTCGTCGTCGCGATTTTGTTGTTCAGCATGGGCGGACTGTTTTCTATCTATGAAGGCGTACACAAGCTGCAACATCCTGAGCCACTGTCGCAGTTATGGATCGCGGTCGTCGTTCTGATTCTTGCCATGCTGCTCGAAGGTTCGTCACTCTACGGAGCATTGCGAGAGATCAAGAAGGTCAGGGGAGAGCGGCCGTTTCGAGAGTGGCTGAAGCACACGCGTAATTCCGAGCTCGTGGTTGTGCTCGGCGAAGATATTGGCGCTCAGCTGGGACTGATAATCGCGCTGGGATTCCTGGTGCTGGCGGCAATTACCGGTGATCCGGTTTTCGACGCGATCGGATCGATCTGTATTGGCGTCATTCTCATCATCATCTCTGCCTTCGTCGCCTGGCGCATTCGCTCTCTGCTGGTCGGCCGCTCGGCGGATCCGGATATCCAGGACGCGATTAACGAGATCATCGCTGAACAAGAAGAAATCGAGTTCGTTTTCAAGACAATTACGATTCAATTTGGACCGGATACCATGCTGGCCGCAAAGATCAAAATGCGCTCGCACATGACCATCGATGATGCCGTGGCCAGCATCAACGCTCTTGAGCGGGAACTCAAGGAGCGTGTGCCGAATCTGAAATGGTGTTTTATCGAGCCCGATGTTGTTGACTAGTTAGTCCGATCCCTGCTTGTACAGGTGCACATCCAGTTGCGGGAACGGGAAGGAAATGCCTTCCCGGTCGAAGCGCTTCTTGATTGCCTCGGTCAGATCGAACTTTACGCTCGAATAATCAGTCGACTTGACCCATGCGCGCACAATGAAGTTGACGCTGCTGTCCGCGAGTTCCGAGACTGCAATCAATGTCGCGGGTTCGTCGAAGATTCTGCCTTCATTGGCAATGAGATCCTCCAGCGTTTTGCGCACCTTGTCCAGGTCGTCTGCATAGCTCACACCGACCGTCAAATCGACACGACGTGTATCGTTTGTCGAATAGTTAGTGATGATGCTGTTCATGATCTGACTGTTCGGGACGATAATCTGTTTGTTATCGCCCGTTTTCAGGATCGTTGTCATAATCAGGACCTGCTCAACGCTGCCCGCAATGCCGGCCGCCTCGATGTAATCACCGACCCGATAAGGGCGAAACAGAATAATTAACACGCCCGAGGCAAAATTCGACAACGAGCCTTGTAGTGCGAGACCGACGGCGAGACCGGCGGCACCGAAGATGGCGATGAATGACGTTGTCTGAATACCCATTGCGCCGATGGCCGCGATGATGACGACGACAAGCAGCGTCATGCTCACCAGGTTGCAGATGAACTTTTCCAAGGTCTTGTCGACTGCCTGCTTCTGCATGATCTTTCTGATACCGCTAACGACTAAGCGGATGACGAATTTACCAATAAAGAAAATTGCCAGAGCCGTCATTATCTTGATGCCAAATGTCACTCCAAGGTCCACGGCCTTCTCTTGCAAGAGTTCTGGAAGCTGTGCCCAGTCGAACGGGGCGGCATCTGTCGCGATATCTTCGTTCACAATTATTTTCCTCGTCTACTGTCCTGGAATGCCCTCAAAGCCAGGCTGAAACCTAAATATCCGGTAGGGTCCATTCGCTTTGATGTGTTCCGTGGATTTCAAAATAAGCTCAGGCAGAGCGCTGTCTGCCACGTAAAGATAGCCGTCAGGCCCGAATGACAGGGCATCTGGCCAGCGAATCTTGCGTGATTGTATCAGTGTAGAAAGATTGCCCTGGAGATCTACTCGAAAAATGGCGTAATGTTCCACGTCCGTTATATAGACGTTGCCGGCTATATCCAGACTGAGGCCGTCGCTGAGTGGTTTGTCGCTGTATCGTTCGAGGCGAGACGCCAATTGTGAGGCAGGCAAGTTGCGGTCTCGCAGGTCCTCGAGGAGAACGCGGTACAAACCCGAACCGCTCAACGCTCCCCAGTAGAGCCACTCGGTGCCGAGAGCAATGCCATCAACTCCACCGCGTAGCGCGACAATTCCGCCGAGAAACTTCATGTCATGATCCTGGCTGCGAATCGTGTAATTCTCGGCAGAAACGGAAGCGTGGCCTTCCAACACGCGTCGCGCGTTGCCGGATTCAACATCGTAGATAATGAGCGCCGGCGACTTGCGCCAGAAACTGGTGTCAGCGATAACGATGGTGCGGCCGTCCGCACTGACCTGCAGGTCCTGCAGTATCGATCCCGCAGGGGCAATCGTCGCATCGAAAAACTGGTTGCGCAGCACCTGGCCACTGACAAGGTCGATCGCAACAATTCGTGCCGGGCGCAACCCATGATTGCCATGGTCAATGACCCAGAGTCGATCAAAACGATCTATTGCCACGCCCAGCGGTGTGTCGAACAGTTCACTTTGCTGGCGTAACGAAGGATATGGCACCGCAGCACCATTGACGTACTCGAGCAGCTTGTTACCTTGCGGTCGTGATTCGGGATGCACCGTAAAGAACACACGGCCATCCCGGTTGACGGCGACGTTCCCGATTGGCTCCGAATAAGTGAGTACTTCTTCAAGTGCATCGCTGCTGAGCTGCGGCGACCCGGTCAGATCCGGGTACGGGTTACCCCCGCCATGTCTGATCCAAAGCGCCGTCGCGGCGGTGACCAGCAGCACGACAATAAACAGCAGGGCAGTCTTCATGTTAGCTGCTGTGACAGAAGATTATCCCCATGAGCAAAATTCTACATGATTGCTGGCAAATGTCAGACTGTCAGGGCAATAATCCAGCTGCTAAATACGAGACCGAAAGCGATTGCGCCGGCTGTAAGTTGCGTTCGCGAGTCCTTGGTAATGGCGTTGAATCGTATGAGAATCATTCCAGCGGCGAAGCCGCAGACGAAGCCGAGCAAATGCGCTCCGATATCCGTATTGGGCCCGCCCGTGCCCGTGTACATCAGCAATGCCAGCCCGCCGACAATGGGGCCGTATCGATTGGACCATCGATCCTGGTTCATCAGCTTTCCCCGCCAGACATAACCAGCAACAATGCCAAGCGCGGCAAACACGGCCGTCGATGCACCTATCGAGCGATGCGATGATTCCAGCAGCAGGGTGTTGAACGCGTTTCCAGTCGCGGCCGCCAAAACAATAGCGAGCCATGCGACGCCGGAGCCCAAAAGGCGACCCGCAAACAAGCCGAAAAATACGCCGAAAACGATATTGCCCAGCAGATGCTTGACACTGGAATGTAGTGTCAGGGCGGTGAACAGTCGCCATAGCTCGCCGTTGCGGATCAACTCACCATCGACACGGCCTGCAACGACCCAGTTGGACTGGAAAAACGAGTACCCGGCCATGCCAGCGACAATGCAGATGACAAGCACATAGCCGACCAGACCGGGCACCGGGTCCTGATAGTCGGCGCGACGAACGGGGCTCGGTCGGACCGGTGGGTTTTCCTCGTCGTAGAGCTGTAATTCATTGACCGCCTGAGCCGAATAGGCCGCCGGTACGACAAGCGCATATGAGGCGCCGTCATCGATCAGTTGATACGGTATTTGCAGCGACGACAGCACCAGCGCGCGGTCGGCACAGCTCTGTCGGTTACGGCTCTCGAATACTACACGCAGGTCTTGGTCCATAAAATCAATTTTACGGTAAGCTGGACACTCACGACAGGAGCGACAATGAAAAACCTGCTTCGTACAGGTCTGTTCGCGATTTTGATATCTTCAGGGTTCGCCTTGGCCGAGGTCACAGATGCTGATTCGGGTGGGTTCACGACCGTCAATGAAGTAGTCATCGACGCAAGTCGGGACGCAGTCTGGACGGCGGCGATTGACGAGATCGGTCTGTGGTGGAGTTCCGATCACACAGTCTCGGGCGATGCCAGGCGCCTCGGCATCACACCCGTGCTTCAAGGTTGCTTTTGCGAACGATTTGAATCGGGCGGCGGCGTTGTGCATCTGACCGTTACCATGGTCAACCCGGGCGTCGTGATTCGGCTCACGGGCGGCCTTGGACCGCTCGGCCTCATGGGCGTCAACGGCAACATGACTTGGGAGTTCGAAGGTGTTGAGGGTGGCACCAGAGTGACATTCACCTATGCGGTTGGTGGCTATCGGGAGGATGGTCTCGACACAATAGCCGTGCCGGTGGACTACGTTATTGGCGAGGCGCTTGGCCGTTTGAGAGCGCACGTCGAAACTGGCGACGCGAGCAATGCCGTCGTTGAGCCATAATGCCGGTGTCCGGCCTTCGTCAACGGTGATTGTTGCGAAAGACGCTGTAGCTGATCCTGAAATTTTCATGGTGCGACGTCACGAACAGTCGTCGTTCGGTGCTGCGCACGCATTTCCGGGCGGGGTCGTCGATGCGGAAGACTCCGAAGTTCACGATTATTGCAGCGGACTGACCGGTGCCGACGCGAACGCGCGGATCGGTGTTGAAGATGGTGGTCTCGATTTCTACAGTGCAGCCGTTCGTGAGCTATTCGAAGAAACAGGAGTGCTGCTCGCCGATATTACCAGTCTCGAGGAAAATCTCGTGTCCGTTCGCGATTCCCTTAATGACGGGTCGGCGAACTGGGCCGAATTCGTTACGCGTAACAAGCTGCAGTTGCACTGCGGGCAGTTGCATTACTTCAGTCATTGGATAACACCGCCATCGCAGGCCAAGCGTTATTCGACTCGATTTTTTCTGACAGTTTTACCGGATGGGCAAGACGCGGTGCACTGCGGCGGAGAGTTGACAGGGTCGTGTTGGGGAACCGCCACGGAAATGTTGGCGGCGGGACGGCGCGGTGATGTGAAACTGCATTTTCCGACGATCAAGACTCTGGAAAGCATTGCGCGCCACCAATCGTTAGACAGTCTTGTTGACTGGTCCAGGTCGTGCGTTGAACGCGGTATTACGAGCATGATTCCACTGCTGATAGAGCGCGATGGCCAACAGGAAGTCGTATTGCCGGGCGACAAGGACTACCCGGGCGCAAAGTCATGACGGCATTCGGTCCCACGATGCCGGCGTTCAGCGAGCTCGCCCCGGGAGTGCGTCGATTGTTGGCACCAAATCCCTCAATGATGACCGGACCGGGCACCAATACCTACCTGTTTGGTAGCAATGAAGTTGCCGTACTCGATCCAGGTCCTGTAATCGACAGTCACATCGCAACGTTACAAGAGGTTGCAGGTGCGCCGATCCGTTGGGTGCTCGTGACTCACACCCATCCTGATCACTCACCGGCCGCGGCTGAGCTCGCGAAGCAGACGGGTGCGGAGTTACTGGGCAGGCCGGCTCCTGAAGGCAAGCATCAGGACATGACGTTTGTACCTGATCGGGTTCTCGACGATGGTGACCGGCTTGCAGTCGATGGTGTTGAGATCGAGGCCATTCAAACCCCGGGGCACGCGTCAAATCATGTTTGCTACAGACAGACCGAACTCAACTGGATATTTACGGGCGATCATGTGATTGATGGGTCGACTGTCGTTATCGATCCGCCGGATGGCAACATGAAAGATTATCTGGTTTCACTCGCCAGACTGAAGGAATTTCAGCCTGCGGCACTGGCGCCGGGCCACGGCGAGCTCATACACGACCCGGACCGGAGCATCGACTGGATTATTGATCACCGTCTTGAACGCGAAGCTCAAGTCGTGGCGGCCATAAAAGCCAATCCCGGACTCACGACAATGGAGCTCGTAGCGCACGTTTACAAAGACGTAGACCAGAAACTATACGGTTGGGCAGAGCGTTCGCTGCTCGCGCATTTGTTGAAACTCGAAGACGATGGCGCCGCAATTCAAGAAACAAAACGCTGGTCCGCGATTCTCTGAACGTCTATCCACTACTCAGCGGTTCGCTCCTTGTAATGCAAGCGGACAAGTAATCTTGTAATCGACAAGCCACCTGTCATGTGCGTAAATCATGGCTTGATTAGCGAGCCGACTTCGCATAGCTTACGCGCTGCGAAAATCGAGGACCCCCGCATGACATTCGTTGTCACAGAAGCTTGTATTAAGTGCAAATTAACCGACTGCGTCGAGGTTTGTCCCGTGGATTGCTTCCACGAAGGACCGAACTTTCTCGTTATAGATCCCGACGAGTGCATCGATTGCACATTGTGCGAGCCGGAATGTCCCGTAGAAGCCATTTACTCTGAAGACGAGCTGCCTGCTGGCCAGGAAAAGTACCTGCAACTGAACGAAGAATTATCACAGGACTGGCCTGTCATTACGGAGATGAAAGACCCACCTGAAGATGCGGATGAGTGGCGTGATGTTAAAGACAAGCTGCAGTATCTCGAGCGGTCGTAGGAGGCCGCCCTGCGGCCGATCCTCGGTCCCGCTCGACGGGAGCACAGCGGTAGCCGGCTGCTGACAAGGTCGGCAGGAATCGCGCGCATGGCGCGTTTATGCCCTTTGTACCCAAAGGGCATAAAGGTGCTCCTACGATACCGAGATAAATCGAATCATAATCTCGGCAAGCTCCGGCCCCTTGTCTTCCTGCAGGAAGTGAGCGGCATTGTTGATCTTCACATGCTCGCGGTTCTGAGCGCCCGGGACAACCTCCTGCCACACTCTTTCACCGCCACGAGTAATCGCATCGCGATTGCTGAATGTCGTCAGAAACGGCTTTTCCCAATGTTCGAATACGCGCCACGCGGCTCGATTTGCTTCTGCGGCGGGGTCGTCCGGCGTTGTCGGGACCAGTAACGGAAAAGCACGTGCAGCGGCTTTGTATTTGGCCGACGGAAAGGGCGCATCGTAAGCTGCCACAACATCATCAGGCAAGTCCGTGACAGTTGCTTTCTGAATCAACTTGCCGATCGGAAACCACGGACTGTATTGAGCGAATTTTTGCCATGCCTTAAAAGCGTTCGGTAATTTCTTGTCGCCTGTTGGTAGCCCGCCGTTGCCGAGGGCGATGCGGGCGAAGCGTTGTTCATTCTCAGCGGCAACCCGCAAGCCAATGAGTGACCCCCAGTCCTGGCAAAACAATGTGATGTCATTCAGGTCGAGCATTTCCACGAATGTTCGCATCCAGTCAACGTGTCCGGCGTAACTGTAGTCACCTTTGTTTGCAGGCTTGTCCGATTTGCCGAATCCGATCAGATCAGGCGCAATGACGCGAAAGCCGGCATCACGAAGCGGCGGAATCATGTGGCGGTAAAGGTACGACCAGCTCGGTTCGCCATGTAGCAGCAGTACGACGGCGCCGTCGCGCGGTCCTTCATCGACGTAGTGCATTCGCAAACTGTCGACCACGACATAGTTGGCCGCGAAGTTGTAGCCAGGAAGATTTTCGAAGCGTGTATCGGGCGTGCGCAGTACCTTCATGAGTCGTGTACTCTCAAGCATCAACCAATATCATAAACTCTTATGAGCAGTATTCGCGCAAGAATCATTCGTTCGGTCACCGGTGCATACTTGCAACGCGTTGATATGGCGAACGCCGACGTGAAAAAGATACGTCGCTTATGGGACTGGCTCGGCGGCCTGATGATGGCGGCGTTCGGTGTACGCGTAGAGCCAGATGAGATCAACGGATTGTACGCAGAGTGGTTGACGCCAAAAGATAGAATGGACGGCAAGCTGCTGCTCTACTTACATGGCGGTGGCTATGTTGTTGGCGGCTGCGACATGTATCGTCAGATGGTCAGTCATATCGCCAGGGCAGGGCGAATCAGGGCTTTGCTGCCCGAGTATCGGTTGGCACCGGAACACAAATTCCCGGCTGCAATTGACGATGCCGTCGCGATCTACCGGTCGCTCCTGGCAATGGGGGTTAAGGCCAATGATATCGTATTCTGCGGAGACTCGGCTGGCGGTGGCCTTGTGGTTGCGATACTGCTGATGTTACGCGATGCGGGAGATCCATTACCGGTGGCAGTAATTTTGCTTTCTCCCTTTCTGGATATCACAGGCAGCGGCGACTCCATGCAGACTCGTGCGACGCAGGATCCCTGGTTTCACGCAGAGGATATTGCTGTGATTGCCGATCATTACTGCGAGCCTCATCAACATCGTTATCCGCTGGTATCTCCGGTGTTTGCCGATGTCGAGGGGTTACCGCCGCTGTATATTCAGGTCGGCGACGATGAAATTCTGTTGAGCGATTCAGAGCGATTTGCAGACGAGTGTACTGCGGCAGGCATTGATGTCGAGCTCGAGATCTGGCCCGGAATGTGGCATGTGTTCCAGATGTTTATCGGCAAGATGCCCGAGGCGCGGCACGCAATTGATAAGATTGGCAGCTACATACAGGCTCGTATGACGTAATTTAGAATCCGGGCTGCCTGTTCGAGTCGTCGTACATTTTTGTCATGAATGAGCGGATCGCCGGCTCAGCTTCTTTTTTCGTCATGAGTTTCTGGTTTTCCAGTACCACCGCCATGTCCTTGATGGATCGCTTGCCGTCTATTAACGACATGATGAAAGAATAAATCTGCGTCGTCATTGCCTGTTGCCGAAACGAAGGGTTCAAGGGTACGGGATCTTGGCCGGTTACGATCCAGTCGGGTAATGCTTTGTGGCGCTCGGGTTTGCTGACAGCACGCTCTTTGTAAGCCGAGAACGTAAACACGCGTTCCTGGCGCCCATGGCGGCTTGCCGGTGAACACATGTACGGTATGGTTGCCTGTGACACGTACGGGTCCGAAAAACCGCTCTCGGCGACAATCGCCTTGGTTTCCTCGGGGCTATAGCACAGTGCATGTTCTGGGCTCGAAAAAGCGAGGGAGCCGAAGTTTACCCAGCGACCGTTGTCCTTCAGCAGGTTGTTAATGCGGGCAGCGAGTATCGGCAGGTCTTCGCTAATAATATCGATCAGCCAAGGTGTTACGACGGTATCAAACGATTCGTCCGGAAAGGGTGGCCGCAGAACATCGCCAAAGACCAGGTGAAAGTTCTCGTCTACAACAGCGGGCGCGGTAAGCTTCCTGAGGACAGCATCGTCATCGAGTGCAAGTGGCGCGATTGGAAATTCGTAGAGATTCAATCGCGCTCCGGAGGTTACGGTTTTCGCGACCAGCATTAGCAGTGGATTGAAGTCCATTGCAACGGTTGTTGAGCAATCGAGCTCTGTGTGAATGTCGTATGCGAGGCGGCCGGCGCCTGCTCCGAGGACCAATACGATTCCGAGGTCGGCGTGATCGTGAAGTACGGCACGCACCTGTTGCAACGACGCTTTGTTTTCCTTGTCGCCCCAAGCCCAGTCGCGGTGAATATTCGCATAGTAGGTGTTCAAGCCCTGCTCAGACGGCAATCGCGTACGCAGCGCAAGATAGCTCTCGTAGTTGCCTTGCAACGACTGAATCTCGACTGGGCGCAAGAGTTTTTGTAGTGAACGCCTGTGTGACTCGAGCGCCTTCTTGTAGCGCGTAAGCCGTCGCCTTGATAGCGCTCGTAAACCTTCGTTCTTGAGCTCTTCCTGCAGCCCCGCAATTTCATGACTGAATTTTTGCAGCGAAAACTGCAGCCGGCCACGCCACTCGCCGAGTGCCGCCTGCGGCTCGGCAAACATCCAGGGCATTTTTTCAATCATCGGGAAATCGATCTTGCATGCATTACAGTGCAAGGCGTCGTCTGTTGTTTCGAGCGGTGATTTATCGCAGCGCGGGCAGGCGAGCAGAGTCATGAGGTCTGTCATGGCTGTTTATTATGCACGACAAAAGCGACAGTCATTGTATCTCTGTCCCTTTTTGTGATTTGAGTTTAAACGGGATTCGTGATGATACCGTTCACGATCGGTGTGAAGGCGGTCAGGCTGTCGAGCATTGTCGTGTTGCCGAGACCGTGATTCCAGTCAGAGCCGTCCGGATTTTGGTACAAGCTGCCAAAAGCACCCTGTTCACCGTGTAATGCCATGTAATTCAGCAGCACAGTATTCACGAGCAGGTTCACGTTATTGGCCGCCGGCGTTGCTGCACGCATTACAGACCCGCTGGCGTCCATGCCACCGAGCTGCTGGTGCACGGCCTGAATCTCGGGGGTAGCACCAATCAACGTCGGTCTTCGCGCTGGGTTGTAGACCAGGAAAAACGCCGCGGCGGTGGAGGAGTTGTCACTTGACCATTCACCTTTGCCGCGACCTTCTGTCGAGTTATCGATTACGCCGTTGGATGAAAGCGAGCCGTCACTGAAGACATACATCATCAGTGGCTTGCCAAGGCGTGCGGCGTATTCAAGGCAGGCGCCCATGCAACGTCCGGCCCGGTAGTCCTTGACTTCGCCTTCGGCTCTGGCGCCACCGTGGTAGTCGTAGCCACCCATCTCGATGCAACCTGCGCCCGCGAAGCCATTGATGACGAGTTTCATGATCGCGGCGGTCTTCTGAAATTCGCGAGCATTTCTATCACCTGCGGTGAACTCGGCTGTTGTGAAAATGCCGGAACCATCGGCGGCAACGATTTCCGGATCAAGTGTCGGGTCAATCGGCGTGTCGCCGAATCGCTCCGCAATGTCGACCGCCTTGAGATAACCGCACCTTACGGCTTGCTTGATAGCAGCGTCAGCCGTGATCCGAGTGTTGACGTTGCTCATCTTTTGATCGCTGATACGGTAAATAGATTCCATCACTGCCGTCGCGTCTTGTTTCGATAGAATTCCGACGAGATCGCCCGTGTTCACCAGGTTCACGACATCACTCGGACGGTCGACCTTGGTTGGGCGCAGCGCCGGGTCGTAGAGCGCTGCCGGTAACATCGAGTTACCTCCGGAGTCTGTATTCTCTGATCCGGCCAGCGTCAGGATAGAACCCTTAGCACCCACGCGCGCGATGCCGTACATCGGGTTGTGGGGATTATTGCTGGTGTCGTTGTCGGAGCGCGCCGGTATAACGGCGCCATTAATGTTGGTTTCCCGCCCCGGCGTCAGGCTGCCCATCATGCCGCGACGAAAGGCGCTGTCAAAGTGAAAACCGAGTCCGAAATCAAAATTGGCGAAAGCGTTACCATTTGCATCGTTGAGTCCTGGAACCATATCGCCCGGCAGCCCCATCTTCTGGTAGCCCGCCGTGCTCAGGAAGTCGCTCTGGCCGCCGGACTGGCCGACGAGTACGTTCGAGCCGGCAATATTTGCGCCGCCAGCGAGATCGAAGCAGATGAACGGAATCTTGCCCGCGCCATCTGTGATTTCGCAAGGCGTCGCGAGCAGATTATCCAGGTCGGGCGACAGGTGGTGCGCAAGCGCTGTGCCCGGGTTAGTGAACAGCCCAAGTACACCGCCAACAGTGTAGGCGGCACCGGTCATGAATCCCTGCGCCACAAACTGACGGCGCGTCACGGGACGCGGATGATCTCCATGACGTTGCGGCGTATCCCAGCCGTGTGCGATTCGTTTGTTAGCCATCTTGAATAATTCCTTCGTCCTTTCTTTACTGAACCAGCGTAGCTGCGCTTCCCAGTACGGAGGCACATACACCCTTGGCGATCGCGCGCGTGTCACCGCTACCTGCGAGCAGTCTGTCGATAAGATTGTCCGGACGTGCGCCGCCCACGGCGAGGAAAACCGCTATTTCATCATGAATAATCGAGTAACTCGGCTGTGTAGCCAATTGCGGCCCACTTGGCGTCTGGCCAGTAGCGCGCGCAATCAGTGGATCAACGAAGTTGTCGCGGTTACCCATGCTAAATGCCGTTGCTGCTACCTGGTCGAAGTCGAACGCTGTCCAGATAACGCCTTCGGCGTCGGGGTTCGGATTTGCGTTGCTGCCGATCGCTGCATCGCAGTACTGAATCGCAAGCTGCGCGATAGCGACCTGATGAGACGCCAGGAACGTGCTGATATCCTCGACCGCTGGCAATGATTGCCGCAGCACCTGGAAGGTTTCATCGACCGGGAATGAGCCATCCGGGTATTGAATCAGCGGATCAACTTCCAGTATCGCAGCGTACATTGCAGCGATCTCGTCAAATGTGTGGACACCAATTCTCGAAGCCGGATCCAGATTAGTCGGTGTGATCACCAGCATCGGAGCGGCCGGTCGATTGTAGAGCACGCCGTCGAGGTCGTCGAAGGTCAGGAAAAATTGATCGTCTGCCGGCCCTTTCGCTAGCGGAATTACCGCGCCGAGTACAGATAGCGGCTGGCCCAGTTCCTCGAACAATGCGGCGCTAAGCGTCTGATCCATGTTGGCGTAAGACTGCCCAACCGGAACCTCCTGCCCGTTCATCGCGAGATGCAGCCCCTTCAGCGGAATCCCTTCCGGTGTCGAGCCATCCAGCGTAATGAAGTGCGGCTGATCAAACAGGTAAGAATAGGTGTCGAATTGCTGTACTTCGAACAGGATGAACGACGTATCAACCGGCGCGCCGATGCGCACGGAAATGTCAAACAGCATGTAGAACCGCTCGCCCACGCCGGCATCGAAGTTCTGGCCGATTTGCGCTTGTGTCAGCGCACGGCGGTGAATTGCGGCAAGGCGGAATGTGCCTTCCCAAACACCATCACCGGAAGCTTCATTGCCGAGAACAACAGCAAACGTATCCTGCCAGTCGATTAGCGTTCCACCCGGTACCGGATCGGCATTAGTGACGAGCGCCCCGTTAACATAAATGCTACGGCCGTTGATCGGATCGTACGTTGCGACGACATGCTGCAGTGTTGCCTGCAGCACTTCGTCCATTGCTGGCGTAGATAGCGCGGGATCGCCATTCAAGCTGGTTTCATTTGTGCGTAACAGGAAGTCGTAATCGTACAGCGTCTGTTGCAACGTGAAATTGCGAGTTGTCGCACCTGCCGAGTAACTTACGATGCGCGACATTTCTTGCGCTACGTTCGCGGGAACCACCCAGGCCTCGATCGAGAATTCACCGGATTCCTGCAGGATGTCATGCAACTTCTTGCTAGCCGTTGTCGAACTCTGCGCCTTGCCCGGTCCCTGCACTGCGTCGTTACCGATTGTGATGCCCCAGCCGCCATACCAGGTGACGTCGCCAGAGAAGTTAAGGTCGATCGCCGGATCGATGCCACTGGTGTCGTATGCGATCAAACCCCGGCCTGTCTGGAATTCCCAAAGCGCAATCTGTGCATCTTCATAACGATTGCCCCCGGCAGCAAGCTGGCCGTCAATGAGCCGTAATGCCCGGCTCGTAATCAGATCCGGGTTGACAACCGTTGCATCGATGCTGCTCGCAAACGCGATGATTGCCGCAAGCATTTCGGACTCTGCCGTGGGGCAATCGTTGTTCCAGCAGTTATGCGATTCTCCGGAGATAAGCGGGTTCGGGCTGACTTTGATGACGAAACGCGAATCGACAGGCGAATCCAGATTAATTTTCGACTGCGACGCCTCATAGGCAACATTGATATCGGGATCAGCAATATACGGTTGTTGCGCGCTGGGCGACACTGAACTATGACAGTTCGCGCAATACGCCTCCAATATCGGTGTGTAAATCAGCTGTTCGAACGATGTCGGGTCCAGCGGAAAATTCTTACTGTCGGCCGGGTCCTGCGACATCGGCGCTACTAACACGATTTCACGTCCACCGTCCGCCGTACTGCCGACCCAGTTCTCGATCCATGTCGTCAGGATCGAGCCGCAAACACCGGGATCTTCGACCCAGCAATTATGTCCGAGCGGCAGAGTGCTGACCTTGTTTACTATGACGGATGCCGACGGCTGGTTGCGATCTACGACTGTGAGTGCGGCGTCATAAGCATCGTTGACGTTGTCATTGCGGACGAACATGGGTAGCTGACCGACCGTCTCGTTATGGCAGCTACCACAGCGGTCTGTGGTCCTGGCTTTGCTCCAAAATTCCTGCTGAAACTTGAGTACATCGCCATCTCGCGCAACCGGACCGGTGTAGGCAGAATTATCGCCGTTCCCTGGAATTTGCGAGGCTGGATTGTCAGTGGTCTGAGCGCCGCCGCCACAGGCTGCCAGCAGGGCACTTGCCATAATCGTGGCAACGCCATTACTCAGTAGTTTTACAAGCCGGGCCGGGGTAGCAATTCCGATTGTCTCGGTCATTATCATGTCTTCCTACAGGCCCATGCAATGAACGGCCGTATCGGCGAAAACCTGCTTCATCCGGAAGCCGGTACCACGAAATGTAGCAATCATTTCGTCGACCTTAGTGCGGTCCGCCGCGTCTTCCGGCGCGCGCAAACAGACGGCGCGGAATACTTTCTTCACCTGACATGCTGCGAAAGCGTAGCTTTTGCCGAACTCTTCGCCGAGCGACTTCGCTCCCTGGCCGCTACCCGTCAAGGCAGGCTCGAAACCGAGATAGGAGTTCTGTCCCTTGCGCCAGTAGTTGTCCCAACTGTCATCCGGTGTGCGGAATCCTTGCGGGAAATTCAAATCGTTGTTGAAGTACTTGGCTTGTACGGCGCCCGGTGTGTACTGCAGGGTGCCGGACGCATCATCATAATTGTAATAGGCGAAGGCCTGCGCCATCGGGTCCATGCCTGTATGACAACCGATACAGCTATTCAGGAACAGGCGGCTGTCACCACCTGGGCTGCGACTCACGTCCTGGCGAATGCGATCCGGTGGCAGGCTCGGGTCGTGCATCTGCTCCATATCGTTGCAGAGATGATTAAGCAGTGTGAAGCGGAACATGGCGCGGTTCGTACCGGCAATGAAGAACGCTTTGGATGCGGCGCGCGACGTAATGACTCCTGCAGTCGCTGACGTTGGCAGCCCGTTGACAGAGGATTGCAGTGCAAATTCAAGTTCGTCACGTAAATTGATGTTGTTGGCTTCGAGCTGTTCGTAATGATCGTTGTTGCTCGCTGACGGAGCGGCCGGCACAACTCCACTGCGACCTACATAAGTGATATCGCGGGACAGCAACTCGTCAAATGGCTCATTGTCGCGAATCATGCCTATCACAGTCGCGATGTAGTCGTTAAGCGGTACAAAAACGGACCGGTCACGATTCGTCCATGGCGCCGCGAAATTTTTCAGCGTGACGTTGTAGAAATTTACGTTATTCATCGCGATATCTGCGGCGGTGTTTGCGTCACCAGGCAGCGCAGGATTAATTGCATCCTCCATCTGCTGCAGAACGGCCTCAGTCGGTGGAACGCCCGCCAGGCGATCATGTATTCGCTTGGCCTGCTCCCGGTAACCGGCCTTCACTGGTAGTGCCAGAACTGTGCAGAGCAGTCCTGCCAGGGCGAAGCGAGACAAGATTCCGAGTACGTCGTCCATGTGTTTTTCCCACATCCTTATGGCCATATTGTTTCTGCTTGTGAATCGTCATTTGCTGAGCCTGGCCGTCAGATATTGCCAAAACTCAGTTCATATCGCCGTGAATGCACTCACAGTCTTGCGATATACCCATTAATTAATAAGCAAGTGCTGTGCCAGTCTCCAACTGATGGCGAATATGTCTCGATAAGTTTTTTTAAAACAATAACTTAGAGGACATCTTCGGGCGCTGGAAAAATCGGGATATGTTAAGCAACTGTCGGCAATTCCGCACAACCTTTCAGGCTGTGTTGCATAAGGTACTGATTGTGCAGGGCTGCCCAACGGTCGCCGAACGGAGACAGGTCGAACACGTTGTGACACGGCAACACAACAACGAAGGACGACAACACTAAAGCAGTCTTGCATTGCGGCACTCAAAGGAGCGTACCGGTCGCCAAAAAAATTGCGAATGGAACCGAATGGAATCTCTACGTGTGTATTGACTTGTAGTGTGGCATCAGCACGACGTACTTTTGCTATTTGTGATCGCGTTAACGGTATGTTGACTGCATTGCGTCGTACGCTGTCATGATGACCCGAGGTGCGGCTATGGTTAGGCTATCGCAACCAGACAAGAACGGATTTTCAGGAATTGTGACCAGGATGGTCGCGTTGTCGATGGTGAGTATATTGGTTGTTGCTTGCAGCAAGGGTGATGGTGTTCAGATCGGTACCGGGCAGGATCCGGATCCGGTCATAGTCGACTTCCCAATCGCCTACATACGATCTCCAGTCCCGACCGACGCCAATGGTGTTTTCCAACAGCAGGATCTGCGTGAGCAAATTACGTTCGATTTTGGGGCTGACCTGTTTTTTCGCGATCGTGCCTCGGTGGGTGCTCTGTCGGTCAACGTTACCGAAAATGTTTCACAGGGCCTCGCTGCGATCCGCGATGTTGAAATCGACTACGATGGAAGCCGGCTGCTGTTCGCGATGCGTATGCCATTCGATCCAAATGTTGCCGTGGCCGATCAGGTTGCTACGTGGAATATCTGGCAGTACACATTTGAAACCGACGAGCTGATACGAGTGATTCCGTCGGACCTGAACGCTGAAATCGGCCATGACATCATGCCGAAGTTTCTGCCGGACGGCCGCATCATTTTTTCGTCTACTCGCCAGACGCAGTCACAGGCGTTGTTGCTTGACGAAGGTAAGGGCGGCTTCCCGGCGGTCGACGAAAATCAGACTGAGTTCACATTCAACCTGCATGTGATGAGTGACGACGGTAGCGGTATAAAGCAGGTTTCGTTTAATCAAAGCCATGACCTGGACCCCTCGGTACTCGATAACGGCCAGGTGGTGTTCAGTCGCTGGGACCACAATCAGTCCAACGACGCTATCAATTTGTATCGTATGAATCCGGACGGATCGAGTCTCGAGCTATTGTACGGACAGCAAAGCCATGACACGGGTGCCAGTGGTGAGACGATTCAGTTCATGCAGTCGCGGCAGGTAGAGGACGGCCGTGTCGTGGTTTTGGGGCTTCCGTTTACCGACACAGACGGTGGTGGCGAGCTGATATTCATCGACACACCGCAGTACGTCGAGAACACGCAGCCGACGAAAGATAACATTGGCATACTGACGGGACCGGCACAGGAAGATGCGACAGTCAACGACGTATCGACCGTACCCGGAATACCATCGCCTGGTGGCCGTTATTTCTCGGTATATCCGATCCAGGACGGTACGGGGCGACTCATGGTCAGCTGGAGCCAATGTCGCCTTATAGAAATTCTGCCGGACGACGGTGATCCCGCTACGCTCGACCAACGGATCGTTGCCTGCACAGCCGAAAACCTCTTGAACGTGCTGATTATCGATCCCGATAATCCAGTTACGCCGGTTGCAGGTGACTTCATTGTGGCGCCGCCGTTGTACGGAATCTGGATGTATGATCCGCGCGACGATACGCAGTTGCCGATCGTGGCCGGCGAAGAAGGCTTCATGTTTACGGAAGTTGTGGCCGCGGACCCGCGGCCAGTTCCGCCGGTAGTGTTTGACGGTATGAATAACTCGCCGCTGGACGCAACACTGTCCGATAACGGCGAAGCAATTCTTAATATTCGCAACGTGTACGATTTCGACGGCGGAATCTTGCCGGGAATAGACGTTGCAATGTTGGCTGATCCACTGCAGACATTGGCAGCTGATCGCCCGGCGCGGTTTCTGCGCATTGAGAAAGCGGTGTCGCAGCCGGATGATGACTTGAGAGACATCGATGACACGGCATTCGGTGTGACGACAATATTCGGCATGAAAGAAATCGTCGGCTACGCGATGATCGAGCCTGACGGTTCCGTAATGGTCAAAGTACCGGCTAATGCTGCGCTGATGGTCAGTGTGCTCGACGAAAACGGCATGCGGATAACACAACGCCACCAGAACTGGATTTCACTTTCGGGTGGACAGGAATTGACGTGTAATGGCTGCCACGATGCCAACAGTGGCGTATCCCATGGACGATTCGATGCATTCGATAGTGCCTACGGGGGTGCGCCGATAGCAGGTGTGGAGTTTCCGAATACGGATCCGCAATGGTTTGTCGGTGAGGTCGGCGAGACGATGGCTGAGGTGCGTGCACGTATTACTTGTGCGAACGATGGCTGTTCATCGATCGAGCCGTCGATGAACGTAATTTATCGAGATATCTGGACCGCTGATCCTGTCGTCGCTGCAAACAACGCCGATATCGATTATTTGTATACCGACCTGACGACAGCGGCTCCAACCACGCTTGCCTGCCAGCAGGACTGGCGATGGAATTGTCGTAGCGTGATTAATTATGAGGCGGTAATTCATCCGCTGTGGAATGAAGCGCGTCTCGTTGTTGATAGCAACGGTGCCCCGGTCCTGGACGGCAACGGCGTGCAACTCAATGATAATTGTCTGAACTGCCACACGCCGATTGATCCTGTGAACAATGGTCCGAGAGTTCCTGCCGGACAGCTGGAGTTGCAGGATGGTCTGTCGCTGGACGAGCCGGATCACTTTCACGCCTATCGCGAACTATTAGTTACTGATAACCTTCAGGTTATAATGAATGGCCTGGTGGTGGACACGACCACACTAGTTGCACCACCGGCGAGTATTGCCGGAGCAAGGGCGTCGAGCGATTTCTTTGACCGATTTAGCGATCCTTTGGATCTACACTTCAATATTTTGTCCGGCGCGGAACAGCGCCTCATTGCGGAATGGTTGGATGTCGGAGCCCAGTATTACAACAATCCCTTCGACGCCCCAGCCAATTAGCAGAATCTGGCTCGCATGCCTGGTCGCGACCGTACTGCAGATTTTACTGACAGCACCGGCGCATGCTGCGGATGAATATTTTTCCGTAACCGTTGCAGATCCGTATCTGGAAATGCGCACGGGCCCAGGCCGTGGCTATCCGATTTTCACTGTTGTCGACCGTGGCGAAACTGTCGACGTTATCATGCAACGTACACAGTGGTATCAGGTGCGAGCGGCCGATGGCAGGGAAGGCTGGGTTGAGCGTGCGCAAATGGAGTTGACGCTGCGGCCTGACGACAGTGCCGTCAGTTTTGACAAGGCAGGGCTTGACGATTTCACCCATTCGAAATGGGAAGCCGGCCTGTTGACCGGTGACTTTGGCGGCGCGAATATCATTTCTCTGTACGGTGGGTACTCGCTAAACCCCTATGTCTCGGTTGAGGTATGGGGCTCGCAGATTCTTGGTAACTTTTCGAACGGCTGGATGGCAAGTATCAATGTCGTTCACGAGGCGTTCCCGGAATGGCGTGTATCACCATTTTTTACTTTGGGTGCCGGCATCATTCACACGCGCCCCAAGACAACGATAATCCAGGGTCAGGACCGCACCGATCAGGTTGGACATGTCGGCGTTGGTGTCCGGGTTTATGCAACGCGACGATTTTTGTTGCGGGCCGAATACAAGAGCTACGTGGTTTTCACGAGCCGTGATGAAAATGAGGAAGTAGAAGAATGGAAAGTCGGTTTCGCGTTCTTTTTCTAATCGTTGCGATTATCAGCCTGCCGGGCTGCGCAGCGACCAAAAATCTTTTCGGCTTCGGTCAGGAAGAGGCACCACCCCCTTCTGCTGAGCCACCCGGACAGGTCATTGATCCCAAAGTTGAGCGCCGGGAAATAAACGAACCTGCGATCGATCGCGAGGATTTCGAAGTCGGGGCTTTCGTGGGCATTATGAGCATCGAGGACTTCGGTAGCAATGTCGTCTATGGCGCTCGAATTGCCTATCACATCACCGAAGGTTTCTTCGTCGAAGGTATTGTTGGCCAGACCGATGCTGGCCTGACAAGCTTCGAGGTGCTTTCCGGTGGTGCGCGCCTGATTACCGACAGCGAACGCCGCCTGACGTATTACAACCTGAATCTCGGCTATAACATACTGCCGGGCGAGGTCTTTATCGGCGAAGGCCGTGCATATAATACCAACCTGTATCTGATCGCCGGGCTCGGTTCGACGCGCTTCGCCGGTGATGATCGATTCACGGTGAATGTTGGCGCTGGCTACCGCTTCTTGTTGACGGACTCTATTGCATTGCACCTGGATTTCCGGGATCACCTGTTTGATATCGACTTGCTTGGTGAAGAGAAAACAGTTCACAACCTTGAAAGCCATTTCGGCATCACGGTGTTCTTCTGAGGCAGCGGTCACGGTTCGAAACTGGCTGCGGAGCTAGAGTGGATACATGAATGACAGGAAATTACGATGAATCTGGGCTGCGTTGGGCGAATCGTACTGCCACTGCTGTTGCTCACGGGCTTATCCGGTTGTAGCAATTTCGAACCCTGGGTAAAGCCCTATGAGCGCGCCAGACTCGCGGACCCGATCATGGCTCTCGACTCTGATGCAATCTCGACGTCTTACATCCAGCACGTCTACGAGGCCCGTGAAGGAGCGCGTGGTGGTGAAGGCGCTGTTGGCGGTGGCTGCGGCTGTAATTAGGCAGATGATGTTTCGACGCATTTCTCTTTTGGCACTATTGCTGGCGATGGCCAGCATTGCGTTCGCGGGCGTGTTGCCTGACGATCGTGCGGACGTGCTGTATCACCTGTACGACGGCGGCGGGGTAGAAATCGACGGCCCGTCGATATTGGTACGGAAAAAAGCGGGCAAGAGTATTTCGTTCGTTGGCAACTACTACGTCGATATGGTCAGCTCGGCATCGATCGATGTCATCACGACCGCCAGCCCGTACACTGAAGAACGCAAACAGTGGTCACTCGGCATGGATTACCTGCGCGGCAATACATCCATGCGCATCAATTACGTCAGTAGTGAAGAATCCGATTACGATGCTGAGACCATCAGCTTTGCTGTCAGTCAGGAAATGTTCGGTGACATGACAACGCTAACACTTGGTTACACACTCGGTGATGACCTGGTGCGTCGTTCCGATGATCCTTTGTTTCAGCGCAATCTCGACAAGCAATCCTACAGCATTGGCATTACCCAGATTCTGACCAAGAATCTGATTTCGACTCTGAACTTTGAAACCATAACGGATGAAGGATATCTCAATAACCCGTATCGCTCCGTTCGTTACTTCGATGCCGGCAGTGCGCTTGGTTACAGCTACGAACCGGAACTTTACCCAAACACACGCACCAGTAATGCATTGGCCGTTCGCGCTCGGTATTTCCTGCCTTATCGGGCGGCGATCGAGGGCGAATATCGATTCTTTACCGATACGTGGGACATCGAAGGTCACACTGTGTCGTTAAGCTATATTCATCCGTGGCGCGATTTTACGTTTACCGGAAAATTCAGATATCACGATCAGACGGGCGCTCACTTTTACAGCGATCTGTTCTCGGGCTCGGAAGCCACGAATTTCCGTGGGCGCGACAAAGAGTTGAGCCCGTTAACGAGCTATACATTTGGGATCAAAGCCGCTTACGAATTCTTTAGCGATGATGGCAAGGACTGGGGTTTCCTGAAAAAGGCTACAGTCACCGCATCGATCGATATGCTGCAAATCGACTACGACGACTTTTCAGACCTGACCGCACTCGCGTCGCTCGGCAATGAGCCGCTCTACAAGCTGGACGCCAACATCTTTCAGGTGTTTTTCTCCTTCTGGTACTAGTAGTAGCAGCGACAGCCGACAAGAGGCGCGCCACGCAGGCGACAGATGATAGGATTGGCTTCCCTTTTTCACAGATACCTCGTTCATGTCGTCCTTAATTGCTGTCGCGGTGGTGCTAATGGTTGTAGCAGGCGTCTGGATTTACAATCAGCTCATTCGTGGCCGCAACCGGGTGGACAATGCCTGGAGTGACATCGACGTTCAGTTGCAGCGCCGACACGACCTGGTTCCAAGGCTGGTTAAGGCGGTCGATCAGTACGCGAAGTACGAAAGGGCAACGTTCGAAGCCGTCACCGCGTTACGTGCTGAGGCTATGCAAACCACGGATGTGCGCGCCAAAGGAAGAATCGAAGAAAAGCTGAGCACGGGCCTGCAGCGAATCGTTGCGCTGGCCGAAAATTATCCGGACCTCAAGGCGAACGAAAATTTCCTTCACTTGCAGAGCGAATTGGTCGAGACTGAAAACTATCTGCAGTTTGCCCGCCGTTATTACAATGGCTCGGTGCGTGACTACAACACGATGACCGAGACAGTACCCAGCAATGTTGTCGCCAGCTGGTTTCGTTTCAAGATCAGAGATTTCTTCCAGAAATCCTCAGACCAAGCAGCAAACGTGCCGTTGGTCGATCTGGGAACAGTCGAATGAGAATTCGGGTGACGATTTTTTTGCTGGCGTTTTCAACGTCAGCATTTTCTGACGAGCGCATTCTGAGTTTTCACAGTGATGTCCGCGTCTTCACGGATGGCATGATCGAAGTGACGGAAACGATTCAGGTGCGCGCCGAAGGCAATCAGATTCGACGCGGTATCTACCGGGATATTCCGGTCGAGTATCGAGATCGGCTCGGAAACAAGTACGAGATTAGCATTGAACCGCTGTCAGTCTTACGCAACGACATGCCTGAGTCTTTTCACACGGTACGAAGTCGACGCGATATCCGTACCTACTTCGGCCGCTCGAATTATCTGATTGAGCCGGGTGTGCATACTTATCGATACCGTTATCGCGCCAGCAGAATGCTCGGTTTTTTTGAGCAGCACGATGAGTTGTACTGGAACGTAACAGGAAATCGATGGGCCTTTCCCATTGATAATGTGAGTGCAACGGTTACGCTCGAATTTGATGCCCCACGTGATGCGATTCTGGTTGAAGGCTACACCGGGCGATCCGGCTCGAGAGCACAGGACTACAGCGGGCACGTGGATGAGGACGGTGTCGTGCATTTTAGCGGGAACAAGCCGCTACCCGCGGCCCACGGATTGACTATTGTTGTGGGCTGGCCGAAGGGTATGGTTGTCGAGCCAACGCAGGTACAGCGAATCGGTTGGTTGCTTAGTGACAACCGCAACCTGCTCGTCGCGATTATCGGTTTCGTTTTGACGCTCGCTTATTACGTTCCCGTCTGGAGGAAGTACGGTAAAGATCCTGAAGAAGGCGTTATTGTCACTCGATACAAACCGCCGCCGAATTTTTCGCCCGCATCCTTACGCTACATTCGACAGATGTATTACGATGACAAGACGATGACCGCCGCAATTGTCAGTCTTGCCGTCAAAGGGTATTTGCAGATAAAGAAAAAGGGCGGCACTCACTCGATCATAAAAAAGGGCTCTGGCTCCATTCGTGCTGCGCTGGCAGCGGGTGAGCGGGAGATATACATTGCCCTGTTCGAAGATGACGACGTGGTGACGTTAAAGCAGTTTAACCACGAACTGCTTGGCGCGGCGCGAAGTGCTCACAAGCAATCGCTCAAGGATGACTACAAACGAAATTACTTCCGCACAAATGGCGGCCTGAATATCCCCGCGATCATAATCGTGCTCGTTTCTACCGTCCTCTCTTTGCAGGTGGGTTCCGGACCAACGGCGCTGGTCATCGTTACGATAATCCTTATGTTTTCGACGATGGTGTTTTTCGCGATCATCATGAAGCGGCCGACATTAAGAGGCAGGCAGTTGCTCGACGCCATGCTTGGCTTCAAGGATTTTCTTGAAGTCGCAGAAAAAGATGAGCTTAATTTGCGTAATCCACCAGACAAGACGCCAGAGTTATTCGAGGAATACCTGCCGTTTGCTTTGGCGCTCGACGTTGACCAGCAATGGTCAGAGCGTTTCGCGAGCCTGCTTGCATCGATTCGCGAGCCAAATGGCAATTCCTACAGTCCGTCGTGGTACGACGGCCGGTGGAACGCAATGAAACTGTCGAAGACGACAAGCAGCCTTGCCAGCGGTCTTAATTCGGCAATTAGCTCGTCGGTGACGCCACCCGGCTCGTCGTCAGGTGGCGGCGGTGGCGGATTCTCCGGTGGCGGCGGTGGTGGCGGCGGCGGAGGGGGCTGGTAATGAATTTGACGGGTACATTGATGTTACTCACATGTGCCACATTGTGCGCATGCAGCAAAACGGACGAGACCGCGATTGCCTGGACGGCTGATCGGGTTTTCGTAAACGGTGCT
>SMUX01041169.1_pt1 | contig 30019 bp, 38 predicted proteins | sample 2456431 | NCBI WGS metagenome assembly SMUX01 (sample SAMN11095930, study PRJNA526329) | marine sediment metagenome | biome: Marine sediment; feature: Surficial sediment; material: Deep marine sediment; isolation source: Hadal surficial sediment | place: Pacific Ocean | collected 2014-11 | depth... | reverse complement strand
GCAGGTTTAGTTCCTAATTTCTTAAGATTAATTGCGGTTTTGTTTATCAGTGAACTTTTACCGGCTCCTGCAGGTCCAGTAATTCCAATGACCATAGCTTTTCCAGAATTTTTAAAAATTTTTTTAATTAACTTTCTTGCTTCTTTCTTATCATTTTCTACTATAGAAATAGCCTTTGCAATAGCACCTCTCTTTCCTTTTTTTAAATCACTAATTTCCAATTACACGTAATCTTTTCTGACCCACAATAAAATCTTGCAGGTTAACCCAAAAGTGCTTAAAGTGAACTGAAAATTATTAGTTTTGATGGCTCATTCTCTGAATGAACTTCAGTTTTCATTCCTATTTTACCAAATTCTTCGTGTTCAACTACAAGGGTAACTGGATGAGTTTCCCAACCATATTGAGGTGGTCCATCAAAAGAAACTCTTTCAATAAATTCTATATCTGTAAAGGTTTTTTGAAATGATTCTTTCATTCCTAAAATCTCTAGAATAACTAATGAAGTTTTTTTAGATTTATCTTGAAATGTTATCTCAATGGTTTGTTCGTGTTCATAATAGACTGCATCAAAAACAAAAGTTTCAGCCATTAATTCTTTATCAATAGTTGTAGTATCAAACAAATACAAACCAACTAAGATGCTTAGAATAATTACTGAAATTATAGGAACTTTTCTCCGAAGCAAAATAATTTTCTAGTCCATTATTTTTTAATTAATAAATTCATTACGAATTTGTTGTAAAAATCTAGAATGAATTCTAATTCGTTCTAGAGTTTGTTTGAGCGTCATTTCGGTTCCGGGGGTAGGATTATTCTTAAAAAATAGTATAATTTCTTTTTCCATACTAGAGTCAGCAACCAATGATATAGCATTTACAATTCGATTTGCCAGTGGATTACCAAAACCAAATTTTTTAGTTAAAGGCTTCCAATTTTTTTTGAGCCAAGGCCATAAAATTTTTTTCCCAAAGGGGTTTCCTGAAATTTTAACAATTGGTAGTGCAATATTTTGAGAACGAACTTCTTTACTTAAAGCAAAGTTTAGAGTTTTTAACAGTAATTTTTCATTCCTAAAATTACACAGCCCCCCAAGAACTCGAAGTTTTGCTTCTTGAGAAGGTGCTTTTTTAAAAATTTGTACTAATTGGTTATGGATTTTTTCATCACCAGTCCATGCCATTAATGAAAAAATGACTTCACGTAAATCAGGCCTTAATGTTTCATGCTTCTTAAGAAATACATTAAATCTTCGTTTTGCTTCATGTAAAATTTTTTGGTCACCAAGTTTTCCAAGAACTGTAATAACCATGCCTCGAAGAAGAGTATCAGTATGTTTTTCATCTTTTTTAGGATCCCAACCTAGCTTTTCAAAAAGTTCATAAAAATAAGCTTGTGTGTATTTTTTAATTTCAGATGAAAAATTTTCATGAATGCAAAGAAAATATAAGAAATTTAAGTTATTTGCAACATTTACCTTAGGTAGATAACTTTCTTCCCCATGATAAGCATCAGAAAAATCTAGATAGGAACGAATTCGTTCACGTCCAGCAACACATAATGCAAAAAGATCATTTTGAATAGACCATCTATCAACATAATCAAGTTTCCTTTTTGCTACAAGTGGTTTAATTCTAGCGAGAAGTTCTTTGTCATACTTTACTCTAAAGAAGGCTTTTCTAGAAGAATTAACAATGGGAATAATTTTTTGTTGATTTAATTTAATTTTTGAAGTTTTTGTTGTTAAAAGGCTAGAAGAAATTTTCTCACCAACTCCAACAGAAATTGGAATTGACCAAAGCCCTTTTGGTTTTTTTGTACCTGGTTCCAATAAGAAACGGCTTTGTTCTAAAATAAGATGAGAGTTTTTCTTTGTGACTACAACTAAAGGAAATCCTACTTGCTGAATCCATGTGTTAATCATTGCCCGAACTGGTTTTTTAGAAACATGCCCAATAGATTCCCACAAGTCAGCACCAGTTGCGTTACTATACATATTTCCTTTAAGATAATGTTTCAAGCCTTTTCGAAAGTTATTCTCGCCAACATACGATTCTAACATACGCAATACACATCCTCCTTTGTCATAGCTAATGCTATCAAAAATTTCTCGAATTTCTGAAGGTTTTTTTACATTTGCATGTATGGGATGTGATGTTTTTAGGGAATCTAGCCTCATAGCTGCATTCATGGCAGTTTCAAGAAATTGATCCCACAAATCCCACTCTGGATAATAATCTACAACAATTTTTGTAGCCATAAAGGTAGCAAAACTTTCATTTAGCCACAAATCATCCCACCACTTCATTGTTACTAAATTTCCAAACCATTGATGGGCAAGCTCATGTGAAATTACTTCAGCGATGAGTTGCTTTGTATTAGTTGAAGATGTTTTTGGGTCATAAAGTAGAATTGATTCTCTAAATGTAATTGCACCCCAATTTTCCATTGCACCTGCTGCAAAATCAGGTATGGCAATTAGATCAAGTTTTGGTAATGGATATTTTATTCCAAAATATTTTTCATAATCTTTTAGAAATTTTTTTGTAAAATCTAAAGCAAGTTTTCCTTTAGATTTATTTCCCTTTGTTGTAACAATACGAATTAATAATTTCCCAAGTTTACCATTTAGGAATTCAAATTCGCCCACTCCTAAATACACCAAATATGTAGACATTACTGGAGTTCTTGAAAATTTGTAAAGGAATTTTTTACCAATTTTTTTCTTTGATACCTGAGGCATGTTTGAAATTGCATTTAATTTTCCATCAGTTAGTATTTTGATATCAAAAGTGGCTTTTGCTTCAGGTTGATCCCAACAAGGAAAAGCTCTTCTTGCATCTGCTGCTTCAAATTGTGTAGTTGCCAGATATTTTGTTTTTCCGCTGGAATCTTTGTATTGGCTTTTATAAAATCCTAAAAGTCTATCATTCAAAATTCCGGTAAACTCTATGTACAGTTTTGCTAATCCACTAATTTGTTTTACAAGTTTGATTGAAAGTACTTCTTTTTTATCATCTAATTTTGTGCTTGCCTTTATGGTTTTATCTTTTGAAATGACATAGCATTTTTTAATTTTTAGTTCAGCTGCATCAAGTTTAATTTGATTAGTTTTACTAGGAATTTTAATATTAATAATTTCTTTACCAGAAAAAGTAAAATTTTTAAAATTTGGTTCAAATTCTAAATCATAATTTATAACAGTGACCATTGACGATATATTTTTCAGATTTGGACTATTTGTATCCTTCAGATTACAAGTTGAAAATTAAGCTTCATTTTTGATGTATGCCTTTGTAAAAAATTGTGAAAACCGATATGAGGTTGTTAGATTCAGGATTGGAATTTTGCTTATGTTCTTATTCTAACATTATTTTTCCCAAGAATCAATCAAAGATTTTAAGTTCTACAATACATTATTGAGTTTGTGAAGCAAAAAACTGCCTCTAGGAGTATCAAGATTCTAGTTGCCAAACTTGGATTAGATGGACATGATAGAGGTGCCTTAGTCCTTTGCCGTGCCTTTAGAGATGCTGGAATGGAGGTAATTTACTCAGGGCTATTTGCAACACCTGAAAGAATTGCACAAATTGCAGAAGACGAAGATGTCGATGCTATTGCGTTGAGTCTTTTGAATGGTGCACACAATACATTGTTTCCAAGGGTTGTCAAGTCAATCAAAAAGAAAGGAATCAAAGATGTTTTGGTAATAGGTGGAGGTGTAATTCCTGAAGAAGACAAGAAAGGATTAGAAAAAGCTGGAGTTTCAGGAGTTTTTGGTCCAGGAACTCCATTGCAAACAATTATCCAGCATATAACAAAAGGCGTTTCAAAGCTTAGAAAAATCTAAAATGTTTATTCTGTAGAATCAGGCCACAGCATTTTACGCATATTTTTGCCTACCTTCTCAATCTGATGAGCGTCAAGCTCTTTCATGTATCTATCAAAAGCATTTTTTCCGTTTTTCTTATATTCGCTAATCCATTCTTCATTAAATGTTCCATTTTGTATTTCTTCGAGAACTTTTTTCATGCGTTCTTTGGTTTCTGCATTCATAACCACAGGACCTCGTGTCAATCCACCATATCTTGCGGTTTCACTAACGCGTCTCCACATTCCATTAATTCCATACCTTTGAATCAAATCTACAATTAATTTTAGCTCATGTAATACTTCAAAATATGCAATTTCTGGTTGATAACCAGCTTCAACAAGGGTCTCAAATGAGTTAACTACCATCGATGCACAACCTCCACAAAGGTCTGCTTGTTCACCAAACCAATCTGTTTCAACTTCCTCTTGAAAAGTTGTTTTAATTACACCAGCTTTTGTGCTGCCTATTGCTTTTGCAATTGCTAAAGTTCTATCCCATGCATTCTTTGTGTAATCCTGAAAAACTGCAACAATTGATGGTGTACCAAATCCTTCTAGATATGTTTCTCTTACTTTAGAGCCTGGTCCTTTTGGTGCTACCATTATAATGTCAACATTATTTGGAGCTTCAATCCATTTCCAGTGAATTGCAGCAGCATGTGAAAAATATAAAGCATTTCCCTCTGAAAGATTTGGTCCAATTTCTTCTTTGTAGACCTTGGCCTGAACCATGTCTGGTATCAGAACTTGAATAATATCACCAGCTTTAGTTGCTTCTGCAATTGACATCACAGTATGTCCATCAGCTTTTGCTTTTTTCCAGCTAGAACCTCCTTCTTTAACACCTACAATTACATTGAGACCAGAATCCTTCATGTTATTTGATTGGGCATTGCCTTGAATTCCATAGCCAAGAACTGCTATAGTTTGACCTTTAATTGGGTCTAAACTTACATCTTCATCTTTCCAAATTTGAGCCATCCTAGTCCTCAAATTATTACAAATAAATAGTATTATCAATCATAGGAATTTTTATTTTATCAAAATCTCATAGGGATTTAGCGAAATTAGAATCTCTATTTAGACTTCGTCATGTTAAAACTTGACAAAATTTTTGTTCCTTAAAAGGTAAATTACCATTCCTATCCCAGAACTTAAAACAACAACTGAAAGTAAACCAAACTCTGGCACAATCTCAGATGGAATTATTATCTCTAAGGGGGAAGGAATGGTAACGGTTGTTTGTAGATCAGAGCCTTCTACAAGATTAGAAAATTCTTGCATCTGTTGAGGGTTACCATGCATTGGAATAACGACATATGGATTGGTTGCTTTTGTCATTTCAAATGCTACTTGGGGTGATGCCGTAGGAGAAGGATCTCCAGCTGGAACCATTGCTACATGAACTCTTGATTTAATATTTTTCAAATCCTCAACAAACCCAGAATCAGAGCCATGAAATATTCTAAATCCATCAAACTCAATTACATAGATCAATGGGGTTTCACTTGGATGTTCAGCTGCAAATGCTTCAACAGTAATTTCAGAGATAGTCATTTGTTCGTTTGATTCAATTTGGATGAGCTTATCTTCAGGTATTTTGCCACTTAACATTGATGCTGAAGTAGGATCTGCGATGACAAAGGAATTAGTTTTAGTTTGCATTGCTATGGTGGTATCAGGATCAAAATGATCTCCGTGATCATGAGTAATGAAAATTGCATCTATCCTTTCGAGCGAATCAATATAGTCAAAGAGTAAACTTGATGGATCTATTGCAATAATATGATTACTGGTTTTTAAGATAAAGCCTGCTGAGGCATAACCTTCTAACGAACCTTTCTGGTGATTTCCCAGCCACATTATTGCTAACTCGCCCATTTGGACGTCATGAGTAAAGATACTTGTGAGTTCATCTTCACTAAATCGTTCTACAGCAAAAGATGAAGTATTTGTAATTAAAATTAAAATCATCAAAGAAATTAGAAACAGAATTTTCATAGTTTGTATAGATCACTATCTAATAAGAAATTTGCTAACAATTCGTATCAAATCTCAAAGTGATTTAGTGAAATTGGAATAAAAAAGAAAAAGACAAAAAACTAGAATACGTTAACAAATTGGTTATAATTGAAAAAGCTAAAAGATATTCTTGCGCTCTTTGGAATAGGTGGCCTTGTTACTTTAGGTATTGTAGTGTTAATTGTATCATTATCAAACTTGGATCAGTCAATAGCGTATTACGGTTTGTTTGTAGGTGTCGTTATGATTAAAGCACCTCTAATTATCTATTGGCTAAGAAAAAGGATTCGTCATTCTTGAATATCTTTCCAAAACATTGCACCATGATCACGATTGTCCTCCATGTGATTGTCAGCTAATTCTTGAGACTCTGTAAAAAAATCACATTTTGGACAGATCAATTTCCTTTTAGTACTCATTCTTCTAATTCTCTTTCACACATTACTAAGGCGTGTCGTTTAAATTCTGTATCAGTTGGTTCTTTGCCATATTCATTTACAAAATCATTCTCAATTTCAGCAATCAGCTCTTCGCCTCCAATGATTTTTTGTAATCTATCCTTTGTTGGTAGGAATTTAGCCCAAAAACATTCGTGTGAATAATCTTGTTCATCATGTATCAAATCAACAACTATTTCTTTGGAATCCTGATTTCTTATTTGTTGGCTGACTTGTTCTTTTACAAAATCCATTCCAAAAAATGCTATTGGTGAAGATTCTATCACTATTATGACTGTTAAGAAAATTGCTATGACGACTACAACGATTACAAGCTTAGCTAAATTCAATTTTCACTCTTCAAATTTCTTTTTTCTCATTCGTAAATAATTAGCAATTATAATTCCTGGAATGATAAATATTACACCCCAAGCAGATAATTCAAGGATAAACAGTATATCTATTTGTAAAAACATTGTCATTTCTTGATCTCTCTAAAAAGCTCTTCAACTACAAAAACTATGAAATTAATCAATATAACATTATGTTTGGACATATGATTTACAGATAAAAACTATGAAAAAAAGTTATATCGGAATTATTTTGTTGCATGAAAGGCATCTAACTTTTAATTTAGAATCTTTTAGGCGTTCAAATTTCTTAGACCCACAATTTGTACAAATAGGACAAGCCCTAAGCTTTTTCATATTAAAATTCAGTAGGTTTAGTATCAGTTTTTGAAATTATTTTGATTCTATTAACTCCGTTAATTTTTTTTATAATTTGAGATACCCCTTTAGGAACAAAATTTTCCCAATCCTCTCCATTTTTAATCATTTTACGAATTTTTGTAGCATTAAATTTCTCACGTTCTAAAAATTTTGGATTTACTACTTCGTAACCTGAATCAGCTAAAAGCATGACAACGTAATCATTTCCACTGTAAATTTTTTGAAACTCAGGTAGAGATGATTTTAGATAAGACCCCCACGTTGCAACATTGAATTGATTTTCAATACCTACTACATGACATCTAGATAGATCTATTCCATCTTCTTTTAAGCTTAGATGAATCATTTCAATTCTTTCTCCAGAAGTAAATGGGTCTTTTTCAATGTAATTGAATTGTGATCCAGTAAGCGCAATTATAACTTCGTCACATTCAGAAAGGATTTGTTTTACAAGTTCCAAATGACCCAAATGAAAAGGCTGAAACCTTCCCATCATTAGTCCACGCATAATATATGATAAAAATTGATTTAATTAAATGTAATTTAAGAATTAACTATTGTGTATCTTAGAATAGTATCTGGACTCACAGTTCTTTGATCACATTTCATAATAAAACCATGTAAATCCTCAAGTGTAGTTACTTCACCCGTTTGTGGGTCATGGAAGCTAAAACTAAATGTGTCCTGATTAATTACGCCACAAAGCATGTTTTCTTTCATCTCATCATTGTATGCATCATATAAGCTAATAGAGATTATAGAATCTTTTTGAATTCTGCTATCTTCTATAAAGTAAATATTTCTTGTAGGATGTGGACACCATCCACTAATGAGTGCTCTAGCATTATTACGATCACTGCAATCAATATTGGTGACAGGGAGTAATTCAGTTGTGTAAATTTTTGTTGGATCTTCTAATGAATCTAAACGTAATGTAAGATCTTCAACTTCATTTTTAAGTTGTAAAATAACTGCTGCAGAAATAGTATCAGATACAGATGTTTTGCTCGTATCGTCTGATAAATCATATTTCATATCTTGAAGAAAATTATATACAATATTGAATGGGTTAAAGTCTTTAGTTGAGTCTTCATCAGCAAATGCAACTGTAAAAGTAGCAAATAATCCAGCTACTATGGTAATTGAGAACGCTACCATTATGCTAACTTTATGCCCCATAAAGAAGTAAAACCAACTATTTTACTAAAAGAGCAAGGAAATTTGCTGTCACATTTGGTTCCAAAATGGCAAAATTAGTGAATTTTTCCGCTACCAAGTATACGTATTGTTTGAGATTCTGGCTTTAGAATTATAGCAGTTTCGTTGCTAAGGACTATCGGTTTATCAAGCTTAATCGAAAAAGGATTTGTTGAACTTACTTTCCCAGGCTTGATTTGCAAACCTAAACTTACAAGGCACATTTGATTTACAGAAATATCGCCTTTGTAGAATGGGTTTTGTGTAAAGTCAAGTTCTATTTCTGAATTGACGCCTTCAGAATCATCTTCACACAAATAATCTCCACGTCCAATATCATCTACTTTAACATCTTTTAGGGAAAGACCAATTCTGGCAGGAGATATTGCTTCATTGACAGTTTCATCGTGCATTTGAATTGATTTTACAACAACAGCTTTTCCACTTGGTAGCAATTTTAAAGTGTCATATTGTTTTACTTTTCCCTGAATTACTTTTCCTAATACTACTGTCCCAACGCCTTTAACATCAAAACAATGATCAATTACGATTTTAGTTTTGCCTTCTTTTGACATTGGGGGTAGTTTGTTAATTTCTTGTTTTATATCTGATGAGCGAACCTTTTTGTATCGTTCTAATACTGTACCTTTAATCATAGAATTCAATCTAGTTTCATCAACTTCATATGTATGGCTAATAATTCCAGCTTTTTTCTTTAGTAAATCAAGTGCAACAATTTGTTCTCCTGTAAACTTGTCTAATGAACCAAAGTAAAATATGACATATTCAGCCAAGTTAATCGACTGAAGTAGAGGTTGAATTTTGTCTGGGAACCCATTTGGTATTACCCATGTTCTAATTATATCAGAGTCCTTACGATCAAATAATGTCAAGTCGGTAGCAGTACCTTTTTTTCCAAAATCATTTGCGATGGTCTGCTCTCCTAAAACTACGAAATTAATTGATTTTACCATATTTTTATGCAAAATTGATGTCGTTAAGTTTGTTTTGAAAATTTGAAATAAAAGAGAAAGAAGGAATTTAGATTAATACTGAAAGAGGCTTTTTCTTGTACCTCTTTTTTTCATGTGTGTCTTCTTCATTTACACCTTGAAGTTTATCTTCTTCGTATGGCATTTTCTTTCAATTACCCACTTTCTAAGAGGATCTATGTGCTCCTGTATCTGATTTTTTTTACCTCGTGATCAGTTTTATGCAAATTTAGGAACAAATCACCAATTTACGGGAATGATTTTAGGGCTAGGGCATAGCTTGCAAAACGATGGTTTTTTGGAAAAACCCGTGTTTGTGAGTATTTGGGTATTGTTTTTCCTATTGAGCCATTCAATCCAAGAGGGTTTTTTACTGAACCGTCTTTATGAGATTGATTTAGAACTTCATCTGTTGGGCTATAAAAATTCCTTATCTTGGTTTTAACAGTTTTTTTCATTGCTGAACCATATTTTTTTGGATGTGCAGCATTACTTTCTACTGAAGCACCAAAAAAATAAACGCCTTCAATAATGTCAAGTGAGAAGGATCTTTTTGATAATTTTTGTATGCAGCTAACGATTATTTCTGTTCCAAGAGAATGACCAATCAATCTGATTTTGGTCATAGGACTTTGTTTTTTGAAATCAATTATGAATTTTGCAAGATTGTTTCCATTTTGTTTAGCTATTCTTTGACCCACTCGTAAAGCTTTTAGAGCAGTTTTGTTGATATGTGCGCCCTTTGTATTAGAATCATAACTAAAACCTATAACAGGATGAACATAACCAAGTTTTTTTAATCGTCGTTTTGCAATAAGAAATTTTTTTAGTGCTGCAGATTTATCGTTACGCAATCCATGTATCATAATGGTAATTTCTTTTTTCCCTGAAAGCTTGTTAAAAGAATTTTGTGGATAAAAATAGTATGAAGTGTTTTTTAATTTATTTCCATTTGATAGATCATAATACCCACGAGTTGAAATTCTTGGAATTGTGAATGTATTTTTCAATTTAGTCGTGGTGCCCTAATTTTTGTTTATGTTTTTCAATATCAGATTCTTCTACTTTTGCAAATAATGGAGCTACAGTTCCAATTTTATGGCCTTCCTTAATTGAAAGATCAGAAAGAGAATCCCAAGTCTGTTCTTTAATTTTAGATGACATGCCAAGTTGTGTCCAAATTTTTTCAGCAGACTCTGGAATAAATGGATAAAGAGCAATGGCTAGACTCCTAACTGCATTTACAGAAAGATAAACACAGGTATTTGTTCCGGCTCCTTTCTTCCATGGTTCTTTATGCTGAAAATATTTGTTAAAGTGAGCAGAGAATTCCATAATTTTTTTCAATGCTCTATCCAAATGGTTTTCTTCAAGTAAAATTCCTGCTTCCTCCGATAGAGTTTTGATTTTGTTTTCAGCGTCTTTATCGCTTTGATCATATTCATCAGAGAGCGGGATTTTTCCATCAAAGCTTTTTTGCGTAAACCCTAAAGCCCTATTTACAAAATTGCCAATGTTTCCTATTAGTTCTGAATTAATTTTATGGGTAAATTCATCCCAATCAAAATTCAGATCATCTTGAGAATATGGATTTATGGCTATAAGGTAAAAACGGAGATAGTCAGCACGATAGAAACCTAGAAACTCTTTTAGACCAATATACCAGTTACGACTTTTTGAAATCTTCTTGGATTGTAATGTAAGATGTCCTCTTGTGGGAATATAATCTGGAAGTTTGTATTCTTCACCAATTCCAAGTCTCATTGCTGGCAAAAATAAAAAGTGGTGATAAACAATGTCTTTACCTATAAAATGGTAAATATCAGCTGAATTCCAAAATTCTTTACCGTCAATTCCTTTATCATTTAGAAATTTAACAGTAGATGAAATGTAAGCTAGATGGTTATCAAACCAACCGTAGAATACTTGTCCCTTAGAATCAGGAATTGGAACACCCCAGCTTATGTCTCGTGTAATGTCCCAATCTATAAGACCAGATTTAATCCAATTCTCCACATATTTTTTTACATCTTTTTGCAGATGTTGTGCGTTACCAAAATAACTATAAAGTTGATCAGAAAAATTTTTTAGTTTAAAGAAATAATGAATTGTTTTTTCCTTAACAGGTGGCGCCCCACATATTGAACAATGTGGATTGTCAATTTCAGTGGGAACTCGTCCACATTTTTCACAAAGATCAGAGTATTGGTCTTCTGCTTTACAGTATGGACATGTTCCTATCACGTATCTATCAGGAAGAAATTTTTTATCGTTTTTACAATAGAACTGAATTATTTCTGATTCGTAAATGTGTCCATAGTCTTTTAATTTTTTAAAAACATATTGTACAAATTCGATATTTTCTTTTGAGCTTGTTTTATAAAAAAAATCAAACCCAATATTAAATGCAGTAAAATCATCATAATCTCGTTTGTTCCAATATGCAACATATTCTTCTGGGCTTTTGCCTTCTTTTTCAGATTGAATTAGTATAGGAGTGCCAAAATCGTCTGATGCACAGATATAGTATGCCTCAACTCCCTTTTGCTTTAGAAACCTAGTAGTAACGTCAGCAGGCAGATACGTAGAGGCTACATGTCCTAGATGGATTTCACCATTTGCATATGGCAGGGCACTTGTAATGATAGCTTTTTTTCTCATAATTGTTCTTGATTGAAATTTGAATGAACTTAAGAATTTAGCTAAATCATTTCAACTGGATTACGAAAACATGTAATTTGTACCTAAAATTTTGAATTTCGCTCATAAATGAAAATTATGTGTTTAATTGAACAAACATTACTTCTTTAGATTCATTCACTATAGGTATCACAATGAGCTTGAAGGTGTTAATAGCAGAAGATGAAGATGACATTGCTGATCAATATAAAATGGTGTTAGAGGAATTAGGACATGAAGTTGAACGAGTCAAAGATGGTGAAGAATGTCTCAGAAAATTTCATGAGGCCTTGGAGAATAATTACAAAGACAGACCAAATCCATATGACGTAATATTAATGGATTATTTTATGCCAATCAAAGATGGTATTGAAGCTGCAAAAGAAATTTTAGAAGTATGTCCAAAACAACGGATTATTTTTGTAACAGGTCATGGTCCAAAACTTTTATCAGGATTAAATGATTTTGAAAATCCAATAGAGATCCTAGTCAAACCAGTACCACTGACAGCTTTGATTGCAAAAATTGAAAATAGAAGACAAAAAGAAATAGCAAAAAAATTGTATTATAAATTAAAAAAATGGGATGGTATTGATGGGCTATCTACACCAACTGGTCCTACACGGGCAGTAGAAAAAATAAATGTTTTTCCTGACTAATTAAAACAGTCTAAGAAGTTAGTTCCAGCTGTTCATGTAAGCAACTTGTTCTTTAGTGAGCCTGTCAATTTTAACATTCATAGCTTTTAATGCATCAACTGCTATTTGTTTATCAATTTCTATTGGTACTGGAATGACCTTGTTTTTCATTTTTTTATGATTTTTTAAAATGTAAAGAATTGATAGTAACTGGTTTGAAAATGATTGTGCCATTATTTCAGCAGGATGTCCTTCTGCAGCTACCAAATTTGCAATTCTGCCTTCACCTATAAGATAGATTTTCTTACCATTTTTTAATACACATTCATCAAGATTTGGACGAACCCTTCGTACTGATTTTGATTTTTTTAACAAGAAATTAGCATCTACTTCAACGTCAAAATGACCAACGTTTCCTACTACTGCACCATCTTTCATTGTAAGTAGGTGTTCCTTTCGAATGACGCTAGTCATTCCAGTACAAGTGATAAAGATGTCTCCTATTTTTGCAGCTTGTGCTATAGGCATTACTTCAAATCCATCCATATGAGCTTCTAGTGCTTTAACAGGATCTACTTCAGTAACAATAATTTTAGAACCCATTCCATGACATCTAGTAGAAACTCCTTTTCCAACCCAACCATATCCTACAATAACAACACGTTTTGAGGCAAACATTAGATTCATGGCTCTAAGATAACCATCAACCGTACTTTGTCCGGTACCATATCTATTATCAAACATATGTTTTGTATACGCATCATTAACAGAAATTACTGGATAACGTAGCTTGCCTTGTTTTTCAACTGCTTTAATACGATTTACACCTGCAGTAGTTTCTTCAGTTGCACCAATAATTTTCAGTGATTGGTTTTTTTTACCAAAATGAGCCTTGATATTCAGGTCAGAACCGTCATCAGTAAGAATTTGTGGTTTATGATTCAAAACTTGTTGAATGCACCAATCATATTCTTTTACAGATTGTCCTGCCCAAGCATACATATGAATTCCTTGTGAAACTAAAAATGCAGCAATATCATCCTGAGTAGTTAAAGGATTTCCACCACACGCTGCTACTTTGGCTCCTAATTCTTTTGCACCAATTAACAAAACAGAAGTTTCTTTTGTAATATGCAAACAAAACCCTAAAGTAATTCCCTTGAAAGGTTTTGATTTTTTTAATCGATTAAGTGTATTGTCAAGAATTTGCATGTGACTTCGAGCCCATTCATAAGAAAGTTTTCCTTTTTTTGCAAGTTTTAGATTTTTTACTTTGCTCAACATTCCAAAACGTCTAACAACACTATAAAATTCTATCATCGTGTGATCTTAATCTAAATAAGGCACAGGCAATGAGAACTTTTGATGACATGGAAAAAAGTTGCTGAAAAAAATTCAATAGGTAAAGGAAAGGGTAGAGAATTCAGAGTTGATGAAAAAAAAATTGCAATATTTAATCAAAATGGATATCATGCAATTGAAGCCATTTGTGTTCACCAAGATGGGCATATTGCACCTGGAAAGCTTGAAGGAGATGTAGTAGAGTGTCCTTTACACTCTTGGCATTATAATATAAAGACTGGAAAACTACTTGATTATCTAAAAGACGTACAACTGGAGACCTACAAAGTAGAAGCAAGAGACGATGGAATCTATATCGATATTTAGTTTTGATATAACTTTTAAGGAAAAGTTTCTTTAAAACTAAAGTGAATAAAACCATTCTAGATGAAATAAAAAATCAAGATTATCAGACAATTACAAAAATTTTTGAGGATTTTCTAAAAAGTCAAGTTTCTAAAAGTAATACTAAAGGCTTAATTTTTGGTCTTAGCGGAGGAATTGATTCATCAGTAATTGCCTATCTTTGTGCTCGTGTTTTTAAAAATAACTCACTTGCGCTATTATTACCTGATTCAAAGATTACGCCAAAAATTGACACTGATGATGCAGTAAAAATGGCCGAAATACTTGGGATCAATTACAAACTTCTTGATATTAATTCAATATTTTCTGAATATGAAAAGCATTTGGAACATGATGAAAAATCATTTGGTAATCTTAGAGCACGCATTAGGGCTAATCTGCTTTATTATTATGCCAATCTTAAAAATTATCTTGTTGTAGGTTCAAGTGACAAAAGCGAATATTTGATTGGATATTTTACAAAATTTGGAGATGCGAGTGCAGATGTACTGCCAATTGTATCACTGTACAAAAGCCAAGTAAGAGAATTAGCAAAATTCCTTGGAATAGAAGACTCTATAATATCAAAAAAAAGTAGCCCTCAATTGTGGACTGGACACATAGCCGAAGAAGAAATAGGAGTAACCTATGAAGAAATTGATTCTATTCTATATTGTGTGTTTGATAAGAAGTTAACAATTGAAGAAACTGTTAAAACTACTCAAATTGAAAAAAAAGTTGTTGATAAAATCTATCAACTATACAAAAATAGCCAACATAAGAGAATAACCGCATCAAAACCGTAAGTGAACTAAAATGAAAATTCAAGATACTTTAACTGGAAAAGAAAAGGAACTCGATAATTCCGGAAATGTTAGAATTTATCTATGTGGAGTGACAGTTTATGATGAATCTCATATTGGACACGCAAGAACAATAATCGTGTTTGATGTTTTACGACGATATCTTGAATCGATTGGAAATAAGGTTGAACTTATTCAAAATTTTACGGATGTAGATGATAAGATTATCCTACGAGCAAAAAGAGAGAATTTACGGGTTTCTGCAATTAGTTCAAGATACATCGAACATTATCACAATGACTTTGATGCCCTAAATGTAAATCGTGCATCAAAATATCCTAAAGCTACTGAACATATTCAAGATATGCAGAAATTAATTCAGGATTTAGTGGATAAAAAAATTGCATATAAAACAAAAAATGGAGTCTATTTTTCTGTTTCAAAATTTCCAGATTATGGAAAACTCTCGAAGAAAAAAATAGATGATTTAATGGCTGGTGCAAGGGTAGAGATAGATAAAGAAAAAGATAATCCGCTTGATTTTGCCTTGTGGAAGTTTTCAAACGATGATCCATCTTGGGATAGTCCTTGGGGAAGAGGAAGACCTGGATGGCATATTGAATGCTCTACAATGAGTATCAAATATTTTGGAGAAAATTTTGAAATACATGGCGGTGGGCGTGATTTGATCTTTCCTCATCATGAAAATGAAATTGCACAATCAGAGTCATTTACAAAAAAACCCTTTGCCAAAATATGGATGCATGTTGGCATGATAACAATTAACGGAGAGAAGATGTCAAAATCTAAAGGAAACATCAAATCGATACAACATGTTCTCGAAAATTGGGGATCAAACATTATCCGTTTATTTTGTTTAACAGGACATTATTCAAAACCAATTGATTATTCAGAAGAATTGTTAAAAGAAAATGTTGTCAAATGGCGTCAAGTAGAATCATGTTATTATGAATTAATTCTAGCTCAAGGAGAGGGACAGACAGAAGAGATCAAAAAAATAATTTCTGAATGCCAAAATGAATTTAATTCTGCCTTGAATAATGATTTAAATACGCATCTAGCTCTTAATGCATTTTTTAAATTAGTAAAAGAGATTAACCGAATGGCTTCTGCAGAAACATTAACGAAATCTATATCTGAAGTAGCACAAAGAACTTTTGAAAATTTTCAAAACATACTAGGTTTAGTGATACCAAAAATATTAGACGATGAAATAAATTCCATAAATGACCTCATAAAAAAACGTGAAATGTTACGAGAACAAAAAAAGTTTGAAGATGCCGATAAAATTAGAGCACAAATTGCAGATATTGGTATTGAGTTAATTGATCACAAATCTAGAACCACTTGGATGAAAAAGGAAAAAATCAAGTCAGATAGATAAGCTATTTCTTAGATGCACTTATCAAAGAAATAACATCTCTATCCCGAAGCTGATAGTCAAGTGGCAATCTCAATTTGTATCTCAAGTCTTTTGCATAAAGCAAACCTTTTTTTAAATCAGAGTGAATTTCATTTGCTAAATCATTTACAGTAGCTCCATCTTTCATTAAAATCAAGTCGGGCAAAACTCGGCCTTTTTTATCTGAAAGTTTCTCTTCATTTGCAACTGGATATATAGAATTCATTTTGAGAAGCTTAAAAACTGCTATGTTTATTGCAAATTGTACTCCAGTTCTCATATATTCCCCCATTATTCCCTTTTTGATGAATTCTAAAGCATTCTTTTGTTTGTCATTTAGATCTTCGGGTTTAATTATCTCAAATTGCTCTGAACCTGGAGAATATTTTATCAAACCTTTCTGTTCTGCTCTTCGCAAACTTAGTTCACTATCAGCACTAGCAGGAACAACAATTGAATCACTATAACGTTCACGTATTCTGTCAAAGGTCTCATCAGCTCCTTCGATGTCAATTTTGTTGGCAACAATCAGAGTTGGTTTTGAAATTCTTCTTAGATGAGTAGCAAATTTTTTGGTATCTTGTACATCAAGGTCATCAAAATTTTTGTCTTCCAATCCTAATGTTTTTAGTGTATCTTTAATGTGATCTTTTTTTACACCAATTCCCTGATAAAGTTCAGTCAAAGATTCGATTTTATCACTGCCAGAACTAATTAGTTTAGATATTTTGTCGCGATTTCCTTCCAAAATCTTATGATACCACATTATCAGTTCTTCTTCAATATCCGCATAATCAGATATTGGGTCTCCCGTTCCTACTTCAGAGATTTTACCTGAAGAGTCAACACTTCCAGAAACATCAACAATATGTAACAATGCGTCAGATTGAGCTGCAATTGATAGAAACTGATTCCCTAAGCCCTTTCCTTTCCATGCATCCTTAATTAGTCCTGGTAAATCGATTAGCTCTATTGGGATATATCTCCAACCATCACTACATTTTGAATTATTAGGATTATCAGTTACATTAAACTCTGGATGAACACAAACTGTTATTGCATATGCTGTAGCAGTTTTTGCTTTTTTAGTAGTAAAAGGATAAGTTGAGATTTCAGCTGATGATAATGTAGCAGAATTAAAAAATGTCGTCTTACCTGTATTTGTTTTACCAATAAGACCGATTTTAATCGGCATGGTTAAATTTTCTTTTTAGAATATTTATCTCTGCCTGAATCATTTTTTCAAATCCTCTTTGAGTTTTTTGCACATGTTTTTTAGTTCATCAATAGACCATTCGATTTCATCAAGCTCTTCTTTAGGTATATCATCATTCCATTTGTCAAGTGAGATTTTAGAGATTTGGGCACAGTGATATAAAAGTCCCCAGTATGGATGATGTTCTGCAGTAGCATATGCAAGTTCAGCAACATCTTCTAATCCATTTTTTGCTCTAGATAATGAATCAACGTCACCTCCAAAAATTCGAATTATTGATGATTCCAAATCTTGTTCAACTTTTATCATTGTATTTTTTTTTGTATATGATTTTACAAGATCTAATAATGATTTATAAAAATCTGAAAATGAATTGTTTGACATTTTTAGAATAGACGTTGATGTTCAGCTAGCATACATCTGTTAAAAACTACTTTGATGCCTTCTTTTCTTGCAAGTTCTTCAGCTTCAGAGTTGTGTATTCCTTCTTGCAACCAAATAACTTTAGGTTTTTTCTTTATTGCTTCTTGAATAACTGGTAGTACTTGATCAGAGGGTCTAAACACGTCAACTATGTCAATATCTTGATCAATCTCATCTAAACTATGATAGCTTTTTTTATCTAAAATTTGGTCAGCAGTGGGATTTACAGGAATAATGTTATATCCATTATCAGAAAGGTATTTTGGTACATAATGTGCTGCCTTTTCCTTATTCTTAGACATTCCAACTACTGCTACATTTTTGAGTGAAAAAATTTCTTTAATTTCTTCATCAGAGTGAGAGTCTTTTTCCATATGATAATTATTATATGAATTGTTTTAAAGATATTCCCATATCTGCTAAAAAAAATCTTTTCCTTTGAAAAATTACATTCATTAAAAATGAGACGATTCCAGAACTTTTTATTATCACATTTTTGAAAGACTAGTAGATTTTGATTTACAATTCTTATGATAATGTTGGACTTACAAAGGTGCTGACTTTTTTAAAAGCACATAACTCTGAATATATATCTGGACAAGATCTAAGCGATGTTTTAAAGATTAGCCGAGTTGCGGTATGGAAACACGTTGAACGTATTAAATCACTAGGTTACAAAATTGATTCAAAACAAAAACTTGGATACAAACTTGTTAGAAGCACAGAACTTTTGTTACCTTGGGAAATTGTAGATGGAATTAAAACTGAATTTATTGGTAAACGTGCTTACTATTTTGATACAATAGATTCAACACAAACCTTTGCATTCAAAATTGCATCAAACTCAAAGGAAAATGGTACAGTAATTATTTCCAAAAATCAGACGGCTGGCAAGGGCAGATTAAAACGAAAATGGCTTTCACCTAAAGGTGGAATATGGTTATCAGTAATCTTACATCCCAAATTTGACATTTCATTAACAACGTTGTTCCCAATAGCAGCTGCATTAGCCCTTGCAATTGCTATTGAAAAAACCTTAAAGAAAAAACTGGAGTTAAAGTGGCCAAATGATGTTACCATTGGGGGCAAAAAGGTTGCTGGCATGCTAGTAGATTTATCTATAGAATCAAATGAAATTGAGAATTTGATTTTAGGCGTAGGGATCAATTTCAAGATTGACTCAAAAAAAATAGAAAAATTACTCAAAAATACTGAAAATTTTTACGGCATATCTTCTCTATGTAAAACAAATGATAATACTTTGCCAATTAAATTGGTACAAAGTTTTCTTTTTGAACTAGAAAAAATTTATGATTTATTGAACCAGAATAAACCCAGACAAATAATCAAGGGTTGGACAAAAAGATCTTCCAATATTGGAAAATTAACAACTGTTGTAACGTCTGAAGGAAAAATTAAAGGTAAAGCTACTAAGATTGATACTGATGGTGCTCTAGTTCTCACTCATGGAAGAAATAGCCATCGCGTATTAGTTGGCGATGTGATTTGATTTTATTTCCCGCAATCAACATAACAAATTAATTTCAAAAATACACTATTGATTAAATCATTTCCTTCAAGAATTAAAGCCAGTAGAATGATCCCATGTTGCATAATATTTTGGCGTAATTTCTAGTAAAACTGAAAAACCACTTTTTACACCATCCATTAAGAATTTTGCCACTTCATTATCCAAACTTCCTGTGTACTTTAGCATGATTTTTTCTGCAATAGGAATATTTGCCTGAATGTCTTCAGATATGCGTACAGAGCCTTTGCCTCTAACTCCTTTATATGGCATTTTTTCATCATCCACACAAAAATAAATCGTATTTTTACTTCGAATGTTTTGAGCTTTTTTTGCGGTCTTGGAGGTTTCAATATACAATTTTTTGTCAATATAGAGATACCATACAGGATGAACGTTTGGTTCTCCTTTATCATCAATAGTTCCTAAAAGCAAATTTAACTTACTTTTTGTAAGAAAATCAATAACCTGATCTTCTGTTAATGCAGAGCCAAACCCAGGACTGGCATGAACAATCTTCAAGATATTTAGATTAATCCATGAAATAAAATATCTGTTTCCCTAAAATGAAAAAAAATTTGATACAAACTTAAGAAATGTCTAATGCCCTGGAATGCTTTCGTGTGTGAGGACGTTCTCCTGAAAATTTTCGTCGCATATGGCCTGAAGGTCTTCCATACAAAAGTTCTAAAAACCAGGACTCGTGCTCAATTTCTTCGGAAAGAATATCTTTTGCAATGTCATAAGTCATGGGATCTTTTCCATGAGTCATGTTACAGACCTTATCCCAGTTCACTATGGCACCCTGTTCTGCTTTGAGGCATTTTTCTAAAATTTCCTTGAGATCAGTTGAATTATCAGGCAGTTGAAGAAACTCACACCCAGACATTTTTATGTAATCTGTTGCGTCCTTTGGAAGTTGCCCTCCTAATTGGTAAATTCTTTCAATGCAGGATTCAAAATGACTAAGATCTTCGAGTCTCGCATCCTCAATGACGCCCTTTATTCCTTCACCTTCCATTCCTGTGCAGTTGGCTCTAAGTAATGTAAAATAGTAATATGCTGTAAATTCAACTGAGGAATTAATTACTAGTTGTTTAATTAATTCGTCTACATTTACACCATTTTTCTTCAGTATTTCAATGCCAACAACATTATTGCTATTAGAATCGCTCAATGCCCTAAAAATTTATTGTGTGACTTTGTAATAAGGATTATCTAATTCAAAAATGTAATTATTTTTTCTAAATTAAAAACTAAATTAGTGCGACCTAATTTTTTAATACCAAAATTACAAAAATGTTCTTATTCTAAAGAATGAGAACAAGAATTAGCTTAACCTACACACAATTAACCTGTAGACAATTGGTGAAATCCATAATAGGGCAATACACGTAATAATACTTGGATTAGTATGATGAAAGAAGTAATTCTTGCTAGTAGAAAATGTCCGAGTTGTGGTAAAGAAAAAATCCTTACTGATGAGAATACCGGTGAGCTATTTTGTGGTTCATGTGGCTTTGTAATCTCAGATAAACTAGAAGATACTGGAGCTGAATGGCGTTCATTCTCACAAGATGAAACAAATAGAGCTAGAACAGGTGCAGGAACTTCACTTACCATGCACGATATGGGACTTTCAACTGTCATAGGTAGTGTTAACAAAGATGCAACTGGTAAACCATTATCTGCATCAATGAAGAGCACAATTGAACGTCTTCGAACATGGGATAGTAGAACTCAAGCGCACTCATCTTCTGAAAGAAATCTTAGACAAGCGCTAAACGAAATGGATAAAATAAAAGATAAACTCGCACTAACTGATGCAGTCATAGAAAAGGCAGCTTATATTTACAGAAAGGCTATGGAAAAAAAGCTAATTAGAGGAAGATCAATTCACGGACTAGTAGCTGCATGCATTTATGCTGCATGTAGAAATACTGAAACCCCAAGAACATTAGATGATATTGCAAAAGGAATCAACATTAGAAGAAAAGACGTTGCTAGATGTTACAGATTAATTTTTAGAGAATTAGAACTCAAAATTCCTATTCCAGATCCCAAAAAAGGAATATCAAGAATTGCAAGCCTTGTTGATCTTAGTGAGAAAACCAAAAGAAAAGCTATTGAAATTTTAGATAAGGCAAAAAAAGTTGGAATGATTGCTGGAAAGGATCCAATGGGAATAGCTGCTGCTGCATTGTATATTGCTTGTATTAGCAATGGAGAGCTAAAATCTCAAAAAGATATCTCTTTGGCATCAGGTGTAACTGAAGTTACCATCAGAAATAGATGTGCAGGCTTAAGAAAAATTATCGATTCTTAGGTCACAATCTTGACAACTCAAGATGTAACCTGGTCTGAATGGTTAAATTTCGATAAGAAAAATATTTCCAATATACCTACAAAACCAGGAGTGTTTAGGATGCATGCTGCAATGAAAATTCTGTATATTGGCAATACCGAAAATCTTCAAAATAGACTATACAAAACATTAGAAGAACCATGCATATGTAATGCTAGCAGGTATTGTTATATTGAAACTTCTGAACATGAACAACTCAAGAATAATTTAATTCAAGAATATAAAGAAAAACACGATGGAAAACATCCAAAGTGTATGGAAGAAATCTGATCGTAGTTTTGATATTATTTTGTTAAATCTGTTTTGCAATTTTGTTTTAGTACATTGAGATCAGATTTATTATTCAGTATGCAGAATAGTACTTGGGAGCTAACACGTAACTTCAAGACTCCAAAAGTCAAAGGGATGTGTTATGGGATCCTTCCGAGAATCAATCAATGACGCAATCCCAGTGTGTTAGCTTCTTTTATTTATTCAAACTTCATTTTGTTTCTGCTTTGAAGGTTACTTCATCATTGGTTTCTTTGATAATTTCTATTTCACGTTTTTGAAAAAATTCAGTAACAGAACCATGCCATTTTTTTATACTTTCATTTTTTGGTTTTTCAAATGATCGTGTAGCTAATCCTTTTTCATAATCAATGTACCAAAAATCAGTTGGTAATGAATCAGTATTGACTCTAATCCACAAATTTGTTATTTTTAACACCTAACTATCAACAAATTTTTTAACGACAATATAACAGCTTCTTCAAGTTTTATATTTCAGGAATTAAATCAGATTCTTTTCTTCGTGTAACAAAAAATATTCCGAAGGTTACTCCAAACTGATAAAATGCATACATAAGAATTTGAAAAGAAGTAGGTACAAAATCTGTAAATCTACTAACCAGCGCAACCAATAATATAATCACGCTAAGTGCGAAAATGAAATATCTTATAATGCTAGGTACTTGAGCAAATTTAAATAATAAAATTATTGAAATGGATACAAAAGTAGCTATTACTACCCCAAGACCTGCATTTAATCCTAGCAATGACATTACAAAATAAAGTCCTTCTTCAGCAGTTTGGGGGATAGTTAATTCAGAAACAGAAATTTTTTCTGGAATTACAAATTTTATTACATTTGCAATAGCGTTTATTGAAAATATAATTAATAGAATTATAGAAACAATTCTTGCATGTCTTTTTAAACTTGGAAATCTATTTCTTATTCCCCGACCTAAAATAGCACCTTGGAATAATCCGATGCATATAGTTATTCCCAACGTAATCAGAAAATTTTCTTCGGCAAGAGATAGTAAATCCAAAATATTCTTCTAAGAAATACTAGTCAAAAATGTATTTAGTTTTGTTATTTAATTTCATTAACAATTACTATGATAGTCAATACATTTTGGTTCAACGCTGAATAGAAATCAGGAATAATGGAATTTGGGTATAATTGAAACAAACTTTAATGAAGCAATTTTCAAAAATTATTTGTATATTTTACACAAACATGAATATACTAACTATTTTGTTTTTATTAAATCAAGACTGATGGGCCCGCTTGCCAATCCTTTCGTTAGCTGGACCATAGCTATCCCTCGGGCCCTCAGCTCTAAGATTTTCTTCACACTGTAATTTTGTTAAAAAAAATAAAATCTATTTTACCAACATTACTGGACATTTAGCAGATTTACATACCCCAAGTGCTACACTACCAATAACAAATTGTTGTGGACCTGGCCTACTTCTACTACCCATAACTACAAGATCAATCTTATTTGTAGTAATATATGATAAAATCGGATTCAAGATTTCTCTTCTTTGAGTAATATCATTCTTTAATGTTATTCCAAATTTTTTTGAGGTTTCTTTTAACAACTTAAATTTTTCGTTAATTTTTTTTATTTTTTCTTTATCAAATAATGTCTGATGTCTAATATCTAAATCAGTTGAAGGGTTTTCGTAAACTATAGTAAGTGTAATTAAGCTTGCACCATATTTTTGAGCAAGATCAAGTGCTAATGCAAAAGCACGTTCAGAATATTTAGAGTCATCATAGGGAACTAGAATTCTTTGTATTGTTGAAGATTCCTTTACACAGTTTTCTAAATCGGTACAGATGATCTGGCTTGATTCACTCATAAAAGATCTTTAGAAGGTTATACATAAAACGCTGTGTTCGTTTATTTCAGATGAAAAGATGGATTTGTAGTTTTTTGTTAGTGATGATATTCACTCTTGAGAATTATCCTTATTTAGAAATGTATCTTTATCAATACTTAATTGATGTTTAGTAATGTACTTGTAATTCTTAGCATATTGATTATACCATTTGGCGCATTAGTATCAGCCGAAGAATATACAGTAATTATCCCTTTTGGAGCATACAACCCTGAACTAAATACACCAGCTGAGGTTTGGTATGACCCACCGTCAATTACAGTATCGGTTGGAGATACTATAACATGGATTAATGATGATAGAGAAGGACACACTATTACAAGTGGACAAGGAGCGGGACGTTTTGGCTGGATGAGTTCAAGTCAGGGCTTTGGAGAACCTGATGGTATTTTTGAAAGTGGTCGGTTCATGCCAGGAGAGTTATGGTCTCATACTTTTGAGGATGCAGGAACATTTCAATATTTTTGCACAATACATCCATGGATGGAGGCCTTGGTAAAAGTTAGTGAATTAGTTCCAGAGTATCCACACGATTCTTCTGGTAAGAAGCTGGAATTTCCTATACTTTTAATCACTCCAGACAAATCTGTTGAGATTAATTTTTCGTGGGATCCAAAAGTGATAAAAACAAATGAAAAGGTAAACTTCATTTACAGATTTTATGACGGAATAAACGACCTTCCTTTAAGAAAACTCCAATATGACATTTCAATAATCCACAATGAAAAAGAAGTTTACAGAGACGAAGGGGCAGTTTCAGGTGCTGGTGGGGACTATAGACAATGGATTTTTGAAGAACCAGGAACGGTCCTTATCAAATTCAGAAACATTAAGGCATTTGGTGCGGTTGGAGGAATGGAAATTAAATTCACAGAAGAATCTGCAGGACGAATAGGAGATTTTAGCGCTATCGTATATGAAAACCTAGAAAAAACACTTACAACTGAAAAAATTGTACAGCCAAAGGAAACGGTTCAGTTTTACTATGAAATTGCAGTCGCCATAATAATAGTTCCTGCGATAATGTTGGGGGGAATCATTCTTTTAATGAGAAGAAAAGAACCCGTTGTGCCAAGCTCTGAAAGAAAAGCTTCTCCAATTTAATAATGAATACGAATCTAAAAATCAAACATGAAAATCATGTTTTACCATTAAATTCAATTTCCACGTAATGAAACTGGCGAGGATGTTCGAACGAAACATACTAGTTTCGTTTGAATTAGGAACAGAAAGTTATAAGGAAAGCATGACTGCACTGATAGTCGATGACAGACTTTCCCCCATCGGAAAAGTAAATCATCCTCGTCTACCCACCATTTCTATGGTATTAAATGATAAAAAATAGAACAGAAGCTGGGCGACAGCTTGTAGAAAAATTACAAGAAAGAGTAAAGGGAAAAGATGTTATTGTACTAGCAATTCCACGCGGAGGCGTGGTAGTTGGCGCGGAAATCGCAAAGAGATTAGGATGTATGCTAGATGTTATAATAGCAAAAAAAATTACACCTCCTGATAATCCTGAATATGCAATAGGTGCCATAACACACGACGGAACTATCTACTACGGTCCTCATTGGAAACAATTTTCACAAGATCCAAATTTGGAAACAGAAATTACTAGAAAAAAATTAGAAATAAAAAAAAGACTAAAAAATTTTAGGATTGACGATTACTACAAAATTGATGGAAAAACGGTAATTCTTGTCGATGACGGAATTGCTACTGGGGCTACAGTATTTGTTTTATTAAAGTGGTTATCAAAACGAAATGTAGAAAGTATAATTTTAGCAACTCCAGTTATTCCAGCTAACACTTATGAAGAGATGAAACCAATGGTAAATTCGATAGTTGCACTACAAGTTCCAAGTGAATTTCATGCCGTAGGACAATTTTATCATAATTTTGATCAAGTGTCAGACGAAGAGGTAATGAACATATTGAAAAAATTCAAAAATTAAAATTAGAAAAGTTCAAGAATTATTTTACATTCATTTCAGTAGTTTACTTTGATATTTTCTATAAACGTTAGGGATGAGATGATTTTAAATTCCACAGATTTTCTTTATTTTCTTAGCTGTCTCATCAATGTTTACATCAGTTTCAGCTGAAACTAGCATTACCTTGTTACCAATTGGAAAACTTAACATAACTGCCTTTTCTCTACGTGAGGCAGAATATTCAACAGGGCCTAAACTATAATCGAATTCTTTTCTAGTTGAAACTCTCAGAATAAGTTCCATGTATAATTTTCTCATGTCTGCTTCATCCTCCAGAGGAGACATTCCTTTTTTCATTCCACCTGCCACCAAATGACCCATGTGATTGATAAACCCTGCAAACCTAATCTCTGGTTCTTTTAGAAGACTTTGGCATTTTTCTTCATAAAGATAATACTCATTTGATTTTTCTACTTGAGACACAAGACTTTATTACAATATAGCAATAAAAACTATTGTCCAATTGTTTTGAAACACAGTACTAGAAGGTTTTACTACCAGAGGGAAAGCTATCAAGAATCTTTATTATTTTAAAGGGAATTTTTCCAAAATCTAGGTCTTTTTCGCCAGAAACTAAAAGGACATTTCCGTCTGACAATGGAAAGCTAATGATTACAACTTTGTCTCTGTATGATAACGAGAATAGGGTTTTGCCAAATTCTTTATCAAACTCGTGACGCATTCTAACCCTGAGTGCAATTTCCATAAACATCATCTCGTCTTGTTTTGCGTCTTCAAGGGACTTTAGACCCTTTTTCATACCACCAGAAATTTGATGACCCCTATCATTAATTATTCTGGCAGACCTCATTTTTGAGTCAAGTTTCATTACCATTTGACAGATTTTTTCATGGTTCATTAGACATGATCAGAAATGCAAGAGATGTATTTATTGCGATCTTTGTTCCTAATATGTCGTGAAAAACGAGACAGAAAAAAATCCCGTTGAATACTATAAACATCTCTCACTTTTTTGGAATGATCTAATTTACCTAATGTCAAGCAAGCCTCAGACATTAACTTCGGTGGGACCAATGCGAAATTATGGTGCCAATGCAAAAAAAATCACTGACCAACTAATTGAATCAAATGAAGATCTTGCCGAATTTAATAAACGATTAATGGAGTATTATCAGCAATTATCAGACACATGGGCTGAATCACAAAAAAAGGTTAATGCAAAAATGCCTAAAATTCCTAATGACCCAGAACAGTTTGATTCCTACAAGAGAGTTTGGATTGATATTTTTGATAATGATTTTACCGAGTTATTTGATTCTAAAAAATTTGGAGAAAATTATGGTAAATTAGTGTCAAGTGAGCTAGAACTATCAAACCATTGGGAAAAAATTGTAAATGTAATGCTACAATCTGCAAATCTACCAAACAAAAAAGAAATAGATGAAGTGTATAAGGAATTACATTCATTACGGAAAAGAATATCAAGATTAGAATCTGAAATAAAAACTGAAAAAAAGAAGAGTGTCAAAAATGGTAATTGAAAATAAAATAGACCCAAAACTTGTTGAAGAATTTTTAAAATTTAGTAGCAATGTAATAAAGGCACCAAAACTGGTATCTGCTCCTGCTGAAATTAACTTAGAAGTAACACCTCACGATGTTGTCTACACTGAAGATAGGATGAGACTACTGCACTATAAGCCACTTACAGCAAAGCAAATTAAAACTCCCCTTATAATTGTGTACGCTCTAATCAACAGATATCATATTTTAGATATCCATCCAAAAAAAAGTTGGGTTAGAAATCTCTTAGAGCAAGGCATTGATGTCTATATGATAGATTGGGGGACGCCAACAAACATGGACAAATACTTAGATTTTGATGATTATGTTAATGGATACTTGGATAATTGCGTGGAATTTGTAAAAGATGAAGCTGCGGTGGAAAAGGTTTCTTTACAGGGGTATTGTACAGGTGGAACATTAGCAACAGTATACGTTTCTCTTCATCCAGAAAAAGTAAAAAATTTTGTAGCAACTGCTCCAGTTATTGATGGATGGCGAGATACCACAGTTATCAGCAACCTAGCTAAACACCTTGATGTTGACAAAATGGTAGATACAATTGGTAACATGCCTCCAGAATTTATGTACTATTGCTTTTCAATTCTCAAACCGTTTGAACAAGGAATTGAAAAATATGCCAATTTTTTCAGAAATATTGAAAATGAGAATTTTGTAGATAATTTCCTAAGGGTAGAAAAATGGCTGAACGATACTCCACCTATTCCAGGGGAGCTTTTCAAACAATGGATTAAAGATATTTATCAAAAAAATCTTTTGATTCAAAACAAGATGTATGTTGGAGGAAAACATATTTCCTTAAAGAAGATAAAAATGCCCATTTTTACTCAAGTTGCAGTTGGTGATCATTTGGTATCTCCAGAATGTAGCATGCCACTTCATTATGCTGTAGCTAGTGAAGACAAGACATTGAAGATGTATCCAACAGGCCACGTAGGCATGATTGCTAGCTCACTTTCTCAGAAAAAGGTTCTTCCTGAATTGGGTAAGTGGCTAAACGAACACTCATAAAAAAAATAAAAAAAAGAGAAAAAATTCTCTTTGAATTTACATCTAGTTGTTTTGTTTTGGTGCAAATGTGGTTATCCAAGACTGTAGGATATTTTTATTCAAATCTGCAAATGCTTTTGCATTGTCATTAAAGGTCTTGATGTTTTGCTGGGTAGCATCGATTGATGCTAGAGCAATTTTGTTTTGAACATCATATGCCTTTACAATCTCTTCGTTTGTATCACGAATTGCTTTAAGTGTTGCAGATGGAACGTTAGTATTTACTCCAGTTTTTGTTGCGTATTCTTTTTGGAATGCAATTGTTGAATTTATTACGTTTTCCCATGCTTCTAGGTATTCTTGCTGTACGTTAGTTACTGATTGATGGTAACGTGGTACTGATTGCTTGATACCATTGAAATATTTGTCAACGTTTTGCTGGCTAACTGCATAGACATCTTTTTGACTATCTCTTGGTTGCTGTGTACTCATACTTTCACCTCCTTTTTGATTTCTTTTCAATTGGAAGTACGATTACTTGAACTAAATCGCCTTCCTTTAATCCAAGGGCATTTCTTTCGGCCTCTGGAATTGAAATTCTACCGCTGCTACCAACTGTTGTTTTGTAAGCTCCCCATTGAAGGAAGTTTGGCATCAATTGGGAAATGTTAAACATTTTGTTCAATCCACTTGTTTGCATTGAACTAAAATTGTCCATAAAGTTGGTTTGAGCCTCAGTTGCTTTGTTTGTCATTTCTTTTAGCGTTTCTAATGGATCAAAATTTTGCTTTGGAGCCATCATTGAGGAAAAATTTTTCATAAATTCTGCCTGTGCTTTACCACCTTTTTGGATCCAATCTTTGAACATTTCTGAAGGATCGTATTGGAAATTATTACCACTCATTGGTAATGGTAGGAATAGAGTGGTATATAAAGGGATCGTTTGGACTATTTTTCCCTAAAAAAGTCAGTTACTAGTTTAGTGAATTTTTCAGGCTCATCAACATAAGGAGTATGACCACAATTCTCCATTCTATAGAACCTACAATCCTTAATGCTTGATACAAAACTATCAGCATATTTAATTGGAATTACAGGATCTCTTTCCCCCCAAACAATTAGAGTAGGAATAGAAATTGTCTTTAATGTCTCTAAAATATTTTCATCGTTTTTTAAGCCTAGCAATGTAGACATGAAGGCCATCTTTGCATTAGGAAGTTTCATTCTTGTTACAAAATCTTCAATTATTTTTGCATTAATTTTTTGGTCAGGACCAGCCATCATTTGGTATGCATTTTC
>SMUX01222892.1_pt1 | contig 30284 bp, 32 predicted proteins | sample 2456431 | NCBI WGS metagenome assembly SMUX01 (sample SAMN11095930, study PRJNA526329) | marine sediment metagenome | biome: Marine sediment; feature: Surficial sediment; material: Deep marine sediment; isolation source: Hadal surficial sediment | place: Pacific Ocean | collected 2014-11 | depth... | reverse complement strand
GTTTCAGTTGCCTGTACAGGAAAAAAATTCAAGAATCTAGCATTCTGAGTTTGTTTAATTTTACTACCTAAAATTTCATGAATACCCTTGGATGGTGATCCAAAAACAAGAAGAATTGGCTCATTTAGATCCAAATAATTTTTGATTAGTGATTTTGTGATCAATTTGCCTTTTTTTGAAGTTAAAATGATTTTCCCTGACCAAGATGAGATAAGTGAAAATAAATTTCCTTTTTCTTTGACTTTGTAGCCCCAATATTCCGGAATCTGTTCATTTGAAATTTCTTTTATGATAAAGTCAGGATATCCTTTCCTAAATTGCACTGTTATTCGTTTTCCAACATTTGCTTTACCAAAATATTGCATTAGTTGGTTTATTCCTAAATCAACAAATTTTTTTCCTTTAGAACTAATAACCACACCATCTCTGATTTCGCCTACTTTGATTTTTTTTGAATCCGCATGTTTTACATGACTTGAAATTTTTAGAGGATGTAAGACCCCCGCATACTTTAATTCATTGATTTTCTGAAAAAGTCTTTTTCTTAAGAAAGGGGGCGTTTCTAGATATTTTAGAACTGAAATCAAAAGTTGATTATCATCTTTATTATCACTTTCTTTATACAAGTAGATAGTATCTACTTTGAAGATTGCGCACGCCCTAGCAATATCGGAAATTTTTCTAGTCTTTTCCAATTGAGTAACTCCATCTGATAATGATGAATTAGGTATTGCGATTGATATGGTCAACAACAATTCATTCAAAATTAATTATAAAAAATCTATTCTAACTCTCTTCAGCAGGAAATTTTTCCTTGGCAAGTTTTGCAAGGTTTGCTACTTGTTCTTCTGAAATAATTTCAAATTGTTTTGAATCCGATTTGATTTGAGCTATCCTTATGTGCTTGGTGCCTTCCTTATCTTCACTTGACAGATAAATCGATGCAGTTGCTAAAATTGAGGCATCTTCAAGTGAAATATCGGTTTTGTAGTTTTTTTCTAAAAATTCTGTTACTTGTTCAGAACCCGAACCAATCGCTACTGCATCATAAGAAATGTAAGTGCCACTTGGATCTGAAAGAAATAATTGACTTTTTTTATCATCATCAACTCCTCCAACTATCAATGAAACCCCAAATGGCCTGACCCCTGCAAATTGTGTGAATTGTTGACACTGATCAGCTAGGTGTTTTACTACGGTTTCAATATCCACTGGTACATCATAAATCAACTTGTTACTTTGTGAAAAGAATCGAGCGTTATCCACTTGGCTACGCGCATCTGGTATGTATCCTGCGGCGGCAACTCCTATATGATCATCTATTTGAAAAATTTTTTGTGCAATTTCTGAAATTTGTAATTTCCGAGGTTTTTCCTCAACTGCTATTACGACACCGTCTTTTGTTTTTATTCCGACTGCAATGGTACCTCTTCTTACAGTTTCAATAGCATATTCAACTTGATACAATCTACCATCCGGAGAAAAAACTGTGATGGCTCTATCGTAACCTTGTTGTGCAGGAAGCAATTCATTTTCATGTTTTGAAAGTTTAATTTAAGTCTAGCCACACCTTCAGAATGTGCGTTTTCAAATTGAATTTTCAGGCCATAAAAATATTAGATCACTTCATGAAAAAACTATAGAGATTACAAAAGAATCTGATTTGACAACTGCGGGGGATTGTATTATAGGCGTAAATGCAACAAATGGTTGCAATGACATACCAAAAGAAATCAAAAAAAAGCTGAAAAACCACAATTCGGTTGTTAAATTTTCAATAAAGGTGGATGATCAATCGTTTGAAATAATAGGAAAAGGACACAAAGATCTTGTTCTAAGTCATCCCAATGATATTGTAATAAGAAAAAGTAATTTTGTTTGCCCGCGAACATTAGCTGTGTGTTGTAATAAGGCATCTAATTCAATCCCAAGAAAAATGATTAAATTATTACAGGATCCTAATTCGAAGGGAATTTTTGCAATTGAAGTTAAATAATCAAGGATGATTGATTTTTATTAGAATTTATAGGTAATTTTTAAAACAATGTTATGGGACTCAAGTCCAAGTTATTGATTGTCTTGCCATTAGTAATTTTTGGGGTCATTATTTTCGGCATTGGAATTTATAATACGATTTGTAAAAATTCCAATGTAAATATTTTAGATTGTTGATAAAAAATTGAGTACGTTTTTCAATATCTTGTAAAATCTAGTTTAGCATGATTTTCTTAAGCAATAAGATACAAGGTAAAGTATGCAAAGTAGAAAAATTGAACTAACTATCTCTAATACCCTTACTGATATTCAATTAAAAAAATTAAAAGTTTACTTTAGAGAAATGCCGGTTGAAGAAATTCTTGCTGGATTGAAATTTGCTAAAAATAGATGGACTGCAAAAGATGCTGGAATTCTTAAAGTTGGAAGAAAAAGCATTATTCAAAAAGAAGTACATTCTGTCACAAATGAACAAGCTCAATGGCGTCTTAAAAATTGGAAAATGATGATTGCCAACTACAGACGACGCGGTTATAGCTATCCTACTATTTCAAGAATCAAAAAAATCTTGGTTGAAATAAGCAGAAAAAAATCAAAATAAAATAATCTTTTTTCAAGTAAAAGGAACTATGAAATTGAATAGTCAGACCTTTCCATTAAATGATGGCTTCCTTTTTTAATTCCACTTTTTCATTAAGTTCAGAAGGCACTTCAGGAATACTTGCCTTTGTATTTCCTTCGATAATATTATGTGCTTCTTCTAGGATCGCCAATGTCTCTGAATTAGAATTATCATTAATACCTAAAGCATTGTTTCCACTAACTGTAGAGCCTTTCAGTACATCTCCTAAAATGTTAGATAGATCTTGCATGTACACATTTGCCTCAGGCATTATTCCGCTAAGAGATGCACTAAGTCCTTTAATTATTGACATTGTTGGACTAAGTGTAACCACAACATCTCCTAATTCAGAAACAGTATCAAGTCTAATGTTAATTTGTTCCATGGCAAGTTTTGCTCCGCCAATCATATTTCTCATCTTGCGAATTTGATTAAGTTCAATTGCATATGCTTTTGCATATGTATAATTATTAGATCTTTGAGCATTAACAATTTTCTCAAAAACAAATTCATGTTTTTTCTGTAATTTTTCATGAATGCCATCTAATTTTGTAATTTGAAGTTCTAGCTTTTTTTGTGCATCATCAATTTTATTTTTAAGTGGTGCCTCAGGTTTTATTTTGTCAAATACTTTTTGTGAAAAGCCTCCTCGCATATTGGTTCCACCTAACTTTAGTATCAAATTATGAATCCTCATAATCTGATTTAGAAATAGGTTTTAAAGAAATCTGTAGCCTTCTAAACTGTAACCTCAGTGACATACCACTAGTGTTACAAATTAACCAAAAGTAAAGGCAAAGATCTCAAAACCCGACTTTGAAATATTGATTCTAAGCAGGTGTGAGGCAGGATCCTCACTTGTTACAATATTGTATAGGTCTGGCACTTGAACATTCACAGTTCCTGAAACAACATCTTTTCCGGCATAAGAAATGAGGATTGGTTTCTCATCAAGTAAGATTTCTAACTTTCCTTCACTGCCAGTTACTATGTTTACCTCTTTTGCATGATATGGGAGAATGATGGACCCTGAATTTGAAATCAATTTCATACTTCCTTGCAAGTTTTGCCATGTTCCATCCAAATAGAAATAGTGCTGTTTTAGATCTTGTGGAATAGAATAAGTTACATTCCTTCCCGGATTAAATCCTTCAGGGCTTCCTAGCTGATTCCTTCCTTGTGCAAACTTGTATCCAAAGTATAATTCTGGAGTTCTAAATGAAGTATGTTGAAATTCTTTAATATCCACCAAAGATTCTGCAGAAGCAGGTTGCATTCCAAGTGCTATCGCTCTTTCTTCAAGTAACAATTGTATCACTTTTTCTGTCTTTTGATAAGCGCCTTCTCCTATGTGATCATATCTAATGTATCCTTCATGATCTGAAATGTATTTTCTTGGCCAGTATCTGTTTTCAAAAGCTTTCCAAGTTTGCTTTTCGTTATCGAGAACAACTGGATAATTAATACCATGTTTGTCTACCGCCATTTGTACATTTTTTACATCTTTTTCAAATTCAAACTCTGGAGAATGAATCCCGATTATTAATAATCCCTCATCGGCATATTTTTCATTCCAGGCAGTAACATAGGGTAAAGTTCTGATACAATTAATACAACTATATGTCCAAATATCATACAAAACCACTTTTCCTTCAATATCTTTAGCTAGCTGTTCAGGTGTTGTATTGATATAATCAGATATTCCGACTAAATTAGGCACCACCTTGAATCTGGATTTATCAATATTTGTAAGGCGTAACGCATTATCTCCATTTTGAATAGTTTGGATTGGTTCCAATGAAGTTGATTCTAGTGATGAAAGCCCAACACTAATTCCAACAATTATGGTTATTATGATTCCTCCCAAAATAATCGCAGTTTTAGACTCTGTTTTCATTTGTTCATCCTAGCAAGACAAGCTCATTAAGAAGTGGAAAGTTTGCAATTAATGCAAGCTGATTTGTAAATACCAAAATTCCTAAAACAACTATGAATCCTCCCAAAATAATTGAATAATATTTTAGATGTTTACTCATTTTTCGAATAATTCCAGTTGCTCTTGAAAAAAATATGCCCATTAGAATAAATGGAATTCCTAATCCGAGTGAATATGCAAGCAATAAGTTGAATGCAAATGACGGAGTTGTGGCTGCTAGTGTTAGAATTGTGCCCAAAATTGGTCCAACACACGGAGTCCATCCAGCTGCAAAAGCCAAACCAAACAAAAATGACATTGGATAGCTAGCTTTGGATCTTTTGGGAATGAATTTCTTTTCAATATTTAGTGATTTTAGTTTAGTACTTAGAATGATGAAAACGCCAAAACCAATTATTATTACCCCACCAATTTGGTTGAATCCGTCAACAAATTCGCCAGCAGCACTACCCAGTACACTATTAATCAGCACCCCGAGCGTAGAAAACACAACTGTAAAGCCTAGAACAAAAAATACTGTATTCATTATCACGTTGGTTTTATTTACAGAAATGGTTTTAGCTTCACCTTTACCCGCAAGTTCCATAATAGTAATTCCTGAAAGGTATGCCAGAAAAGCAGGTATCATTGGCAGTATACATGGGGCCACAAACGACCCCAGCCCTGCTAAGACAGCTATGGCAAGGGTTACTTCAGCCATGTGTAAATCTCCGCATTTTATCATTAAAGCATTCTTCCAAATCTTTTTCAAAAGTTGTTCAATTGCTTTTTATTCAGGCACAAAATATTTGTGATAATGAACAAACGATTTGTGATTGTTGGAATTCTTCTTGGATCAATAATCACAATTGCGTTTTTTTTGGGTTCACCAATGTTTGGTGGCTTTGATTTGTCTAGGTGATCAAAACATCTTGAATCTCTGGCCAGCAGAATCAAAAACATCTAAAATTTTCTCAATCTGATTTTTTGAAAACCATGAAGTAATCGATATTCTTATTCTGGCTTTATTTTTTGGGACTGTTGGAAATCGTATTGGTTGCGAATAGATTCCACGCTCGAACAGATATCTTCCAAAATCAAGAGTGGTTTTTTCTTTTCCAATAATAATTGGAATTATGTGAGTCTGTGAATTGATTTCATAACCTAATTTCTTTAATCCTGATGAAAGATGGTGTATATTTGTATCTAGTTTTTTTCTATATTTTTCCCTATCTGAATTGAATCTATTGAGAGAGTATTCCACAAGAGTAGAAGGAAGTGCAGAAGTATAGATAAATGACTTTGATTTGTTAATACAAAGATCAATGAGCTCTTTTTGAGAGGTAATATATCCTCCAAATGATCCAAGACCTTTACTTAAACTGCTGATATACAAATCAATTTTTTTTGAAACACCAAAATGGTTTGCTGAACCTTTTCCATCTTGTCCCACAGTGAAATCACCATGAGCATCGTCTAAAATGGTGATTGCGTTTTTCTTTTCTGCGGTTTCCGTTATTTGTTTGAGATTTGCAAAATCTCCATCCATACTAAATATTCCCTCTGTTATGATGAATTTTCTTTTATTTTTTTGTTTTAGTTTTGAATTTAATTCGTCTATGTTGTTATGTTTATACACTAAAACTCTAGCACCTGCTAATTTACAGGACTCAATAATACTTGCATGATTAAACTCATCACTTAAAATTAAATCATTTTTTTTAATTATAGTAGTTATGGAACCTAAATTTGCCATATAACCACTTGAAAAAATTAGTGCTCCTTGTTGTGATTTGTGTTTTGCAAGTTTTTTTTCTAGAATTTCAAAAGAAGCGTCATTTCCTGAAACAAGACGTGAACTGGATTGCATTTGTTTTAAAGGTAATTTTGTTGTAGGAATTCCAAGATAGTCATTTGAACATAGATTGAGAAGCTTTTTCTTGTTGATTATGATAAAGGCTCTTTCTACATACCCAAAACGTAATTGTCTGTAAAGATTTTCTTTTTTAATTTTTTCAAGTTGTGGTAGGATATAGTTAAGCTTAGACTTCAAGACCTATCTTCTTGATCATTTGAATGTCATTTTTAGGATTGTTTCCACTCATAGTAAGATATCCGGATGTAATAATTCCGTTGGCTCCACTTTGGAGTAGTTCTTCACCATCATCATCAAGATTTATTTCTCTTCCTCCTGAAATTTTGATAATAGATTTTGGTAACAAAAATCGAAGAACAGCAAACATTCTTACAATTTCTGATGTTGATAACTTTGTTTGATATTTTAATGGGGTACCTGGCATTGGAACTAGGATATTTATTGTAACTTCTTCTGGACATATAGATAAAATATCAAAAATTAATTCTAATCTTTGTGCTCTTGTCTCACCCATTCCAATAATCCCACCGGTACACAATTGGAGCCCTGCATTTCTAGCTATTTTTAGAGTGTTAAGCCTATCTTGAAAAGTATGTGTAGTACAAATTTCTGGAAATTTTGATTTTGCAGTTTCTAAATTATGATTATAACGATGTACCTTGAGTTCTTTTAGTTTTTTTGCTTGACTTGGAGTTAGAAAGCCTAGGCTGCAATCAACTTTGATTCCAACGTTTTTGTTGATTTGATTAATTATTTGGCAAACTTGTTTAAAATCATTAGGTGATGGTTCTCTCCAAGCTGCAACTAAACAATATGATATAGCACCATCATCTTTGGCTTTTTGAGCTTGTTTAACTATTTCAGATACTGGAGGAAGTTGATACTTTTCGATTCGTGTATCATAAAAAGCTGATTGTGCACAAAAAATACAATCTTCGCTACATCCATTTTTTTTAATATTATTTAACTGCTCAACATCCACCTTTATTCCATTAAATTTTCGAGTTATCTCATTTGCTGCACTTGCAAGAATTCTTACATGTTTTTCAGAAATATTGATGAGCGAATTTGCTTCATGAAAAGTTATTCTTATTTCTGATAAAACCTTTTCTTTACACTTATTGATAATTTTTTGTTCCAATTTGTCACCTGATTGATTCTTATTATTCTAAATAATATTATTGTAATTGTTAACCATTGTTATTTATTTGGTTTGCCTATAATTGCTAAAATTTCATATGAAATTCTATGAAATACTTTTTTGAATTATTGATTGAAAATTAAATTCTAATGTTCCAATGTTTTTATCGTTTCAATGGTTCTTTGGATTAGTAAATTCAGATCCTTATGAGAAATTGCAAGTGGGGGAACAAGCATCACTATGTTTCCAAGTGTTCTTAAGTAAATCCCATGTTTTTTTCCTTTTTCAAACACAATCTTGTTTAATGATTTATTAGAAGAAAATGGGATTTTTCTCCTTTTTTCGTCTACAATTTCTATTCCCATAAGCATGCCTTTATGTCTAATGTCACCCACATGCTTTAGCTCCAATATTTCAGAATAATACTTTTCAAAGATTTTAGAGGTTATTTGGATTTTTTCAATTAGTTTGAATTTTTCATATAATTTCAAATTCTCATTCGCTAAAGTAGCTGCAATTGGATTTCCAGTATAGGTGTGTCCATGAAATAGATGTTTAAAGTCATGAAATTCACCTAAAAACGAATCATATACTTTTTTTGTTGTCAAAGTAGCTGCCATGGGAAGATAACCGCCAGTTAACATTTTTCCAAAAGCGATAATATCTGGTTGACTATCTTGTGCCTTATATTGGATCATTGATCCTAACCTCCCAAATCCTGTTGCGACTTCATCTACAATAAGTAAAACACCATACTTTTTGCAAATTTTGCTAATCTTTTTTTGAAAATTGACAGGATAAATTATTACTCCTCCAGCAACTTGAGCGCCGCTTTCCATAACAAATGCTGCAATCGAATTATCTTTTAAAAATAATTTTTCTAATTTATTTAGACAATAGTTTTTGAATTCAGAATATGTGTACCCTTTTGGCAATCGATATTTGTTAGGAACAGGAATTCGGATTGTAGAAAATAGCTTTGACTTAAATTTTGAGAAAAACTCTGGAATGTATCCCACCGACATTGCACCAAATGTATCTCCATGATAACCGTTTTCTAATGTTGCAATTTTTGTTTTATTTTTAATGTTTTTGTTTATCCAGTACTGTAAAGCAATTTTGAATGCAATCTCCATTGCCGTAGACCCGTTATCAGAGTAGAATACTTTGTACATGCCAGGAGAAATTATTACAAGTTTTGATGCAAGTTTTTCAGCAGGCTCATTTGTTAAGTTAAACAGTGGAGAGTGTTGAAGTTTTTTTGATTGACATATGATTGTTCTGATCAGCTCTCTTTTAGAATGCCCCCAAACATTGCACCACATACTCGCCACTCCATCTAGGAGTTTATTGCCTTGAGAATCAATCAACCACATTCCTTGACCTCGAACTATTTTATCGAAAGAGTTCCACTCAGACATCTGAGTATTTGGATGCCAGACAAAACTATCTTGTTTCATTCATCGATAGTATTTTGAGTCATCTTAATAACCAAACGATAAAAGCTTAATCTACAAAAAAACCATCAGCATTTGTATTGAAATCATACTTTATCACTGGAACGGATACCGATGTTGGAAAAACATGGATTATTGCCGGTTTAGCTAGGGCTTTTCGAAATATGGGCGTTAACATTGGGATTATGAAGCCTTTTGCAGCCGGGACTTTACAAAAAACTGGTTTTAAATCAAAAGATGTTGAAATTTTATCAAGGGCAGCGAAAGTTAATGATCCTGAAAATTTAGTTAATCCACAATTTTTTCCAATTCCTGCATCACCTTATACTGCAATGAAAAATTCTGAAGTTCATGTAAAAGTTAATGTTGATTTAATTTTACAAAATTTCAAAAAATTGTCATCGATTCATGATTTCATGCTTGTAGAAGGTATGGGCGGAATAATGACGCCAATTTTGAAAAATTATTACGTAACAAATTTGATAAATGATCTAAATTTAGAAACCATCATAGTAACAAGAACAAGAATTGGAACATTAAATCATACTATTATGACCTGTAAAATGGCAAAAAAATACAGTATACATGTAAGGGGAATTATAATAAATCAAATTGATTTGGATGGTTATGATGTTAATGTTTTAAAAGATGATATTGAAGATGTTACAGGATTTTCGGTTTTAGGAACAGTTCCTTTTTTTAAGACTTTGGATATTGATCAAATAGCAAACATCTTTCAAACTAAATTTAATTTAAAAATCCTAAATTAAGTAATTTCTTTTTTAAATAAAATCTTTTTGTTAACATCAAATTTCTTTTATGAACAAAGCCAAATGTTTTCTTTTGTGTAGTGAATCTTTTATTTTTAGTTAATTCTTTTAAGTAAATTAGAATCATGTTTTTTGAAATTAATTATAAGGAATTTTCTTTACAGGATTTTCTTAAGGCATTAAACAATTTCTAAATTCTATTCATTGAATATATACCGACGTTCGCCCCTTGTTTCAGGTTTTGTTTCAATCCTAACTAAGACAAATTCCTTCTTAGGAGTCAAAAGTGCTTGATCTAGGGAAAGTTTGTTTTCGTGAATCATTTCGTAATTTTCAAAAGAAAGCTTCTCTCTCGTTCCAATCTCAGTTTCAATATTCATGTCTTTTACTACTGCCTTATATTCTGGTTGAATAACCCCACTAAAGACCATTGCACTTGCACCAGATCCATAAGATCCAAATCCAATTCTCTTTCCAGCCAAGTCAACTCCATTTTGAAACTCAAATTCTAAACAGCTTCTAAATCCAAGATATAGAGATGCGGTGTAAAGATTGCCAATCGCCTTTGAAGCTATGAGAGAGCTTGCAAGTTTTGATTCATATAATTCCTGGAATTCTTCAGTTTGTGTAAAGCGTTTTGTAAATTCATGGTCTTTTTCCATGAATTCTCGGTCGTTAAGAAGTGATTCAATAGTACCACGTGGATCTTTTGGATATGGTTCTGTTAATCCAATCTTGTCAATTAGTGTTTGCCATCTTGGAAGACAGCGCCATTCATGACGCAATAAATATGCAAGAGCCTTTTTGCCCATGGTTGAATATGGAAGATGCATATTTAGATAATCAATATGATCCAGAACTGTTTCATCCTCGCCAACTTCGATCAATCCAGTCGAAATCACTTTTTTTTTCCAGGCCTCAAAGGCTTTCCTTATCTGAATGAAATAAAGTAGGTTTGAGTATTGGCCATGAACGATTGGGGTTTCTTTTCCAAACGGCCTGTAAAAATCATAATCATCTTTTATGCTTGTTGATGTAACTTTAGGATCGAATGCTAATAATCTTGGTGAATCATTTAGTAACATGGATATAGCTCCTGCTCCTTGTGTTGCTTCCCCAGATGAACCTAAATCATATTTTGCGATGTCTGACACTACAACTATTGCATATTTTCCTTCAGCCTCACCAGCTCTTATCCAGTTTGTGTTATCATATAATGCATATGAGCCAGATACGCAAGCAAATTTTGTTTCAATACCGCCACAATGCTCAAATGAGCCAGAACCATAGATCTGTTCTAGCATTCCGATTACATACGAATTCATCGCTTTTGATTCATCGAATGCTGATTCTGTGGAAACATATAGCCTACCGATGTCTTCAGGTGATAGCTTGTTTTTCTGCATAATTTTTAGACAAGCATTAGCTGCAAGACATGCAGGATCCTGGTTGGTATCAACTATTGCCATCTTAGAGATGCCGAGGCCTTTTTCTAGCTTAGCGGGGTCTATTCCTCGAGCTTTTGCCAAATCAGATGCAGCTACATAGAGTCTAGGTATGTATACTGCCATATCGTCAATTCCAGCTACCATGAGCTAGCCTTCGAGAATGGTCATATAAGGTTATTGAGTTAATTTTAACACATAGAAGGAAAAATATGCAATTTTTTTAATAACTTTTTAGTGTATTTAGCCAAATCCTTTACTTTTCTAGCTCTGAATCAAAAATACTTTCAAATACACTATATGGTTGTGCCCCAGGGATCTTTGTAATTTGATTATCAACCCCTATTACGAAAAAGCCAGGCGTGCCTGTAAGTCCTAGGGTTTTAGCATCCTCAACACTAGCAGCGATTAATGGTTTATGAATTTCACTCTTCATACATTCTGAGAATTCATTAATATCTAATCCAACATTCTGAGCAAATCGATGAAGATTCTCAGAACTTGCCCATCCATTATTTTCTCCTGTCCAATTATTGTACAAAATATCATGATATTTCCAAAACTTTCCTTGATCATCTGCACAATGAGCCGCATGAGCAGCAGTTACAGAATCAGGACCGATGATTGTAAAATCTTTAAAGATGATTTTTACTTTACCATTTTCAACATAGTTTGATAAGATATCTTGCTCTGTGGTGTGAAAGAATTTGTTGCAAAAAAAGCACTGGTAATCTCCAAATTCAACCAATGTTATAGGAGCTGCAGGATCACCAAGATATGGTGAACCATTTTCTATAAGGACAGACGCATGTATTTTTTGTGGCTCTTGTTTTATGCTTTCAGCTTGTTCTAAAATTGTTTCTTGTTTTTGGCTATCAATTTGAATAAATGTTAGTTGCTTTTCTTCTGACATAATATTAAATGCAAAAAATGCAGCTATGATAGCTACAACTGCAACTCCTGCACCAATTCCAAGTGATGTACCTTGTAATTTCATTGTTCAGTTGATTTATGAATGAAATTTATCCTTTTGTAATTTTCAAAGCAACATTATTTTCAATTAAATCTAACAAAATGGTCTAATTTGACATTTATTTCTCAAAAGTCCTAACGAATTCATTGACAAGGAGTAAAAATAGATTGCCCTCCTCTCATGCGTAAAAAATAATCATAATCCACATTATAATATTGAGTTTGTTTGTTGGAATAGAAAAGAGAAGAATTATTCCTTGAAATTTAACTTCTTTTTAGACTCTCCTTTCTTTATCATCCACCAACGAAAGTAAACGAAAAGAGAAATGCCTATAATAATTCCTGCAATAAGCAAGTATTGATCGGTGTGATCCTGAAAAATACATTGCTGAATTTGATTGTACAGTTCGTAATACTCTAATAGTTTGAGATCATTGTAACTGTTCATATTATGTTCGTTAAGAAAATTGATTCGTTCTTGGATTTGCTTTTGTAATGTCTCAAGATTTTCATTATCTTTACCGGCACAATCAAATCCAAGTTGAAGGAAAATTTTTCCCAGATTAATCAAGATTTACTAGATTTACAATTTTCTTAGCATTTAGTATTATTGGTGCCATAGGTAACAATACGAAAGTTTTGCGGTTATTCTAGTAACCCAAGTAAACAAAACAAAGGCAATATTATAGTAATATATCTAATTTCGTTACTTAATTTTCGCCACATATCTAAATAAATGTCCTGCCTGAAATGAAATCATGAAGAAGGTCTTTGTAAATGGTTATGGTGTTATTGGTAGCAGAATCACTTCTTTTATCAAAGACGATCCAGAGATTCAAGTTATTGGTGTAGGAAAATATTCTCCGGATGAAAAAGTGAATGTTGCGATTTCTCGTGGTTTAGATGTTTTTGTTCCAGAAAAAAAATTAGACACTTTTAGAAATTTTAAAATTGTTGGCAGCATAGAATCTGCATTAAATGATTGTGATTTAGTTATTGATGCCGCTCCAAGCGGCAATGGTTATATAAACAAAAAAAATCTCTACGAACCAAAAAAGCTTATGGCAATTTATCAGGGAGGTGAAACAATCTATGGAGAAAAGGCAGTTTCCGACTTGCTCTTTAATTCTAGAGTGAATTACACTAAGGCGTTTGGAAAAAAACACGTTATGCAAGGAAGCTGTAATGTTACTGGAATTGGACGAATTCTTCAGCCTCTTCGTGAAAAATATGGTGACAGATTAGTAAGATTTGATGTTATTCTAGTTCGAAGATGGGCGGACATTGAACAAACAAACATAGATCTTAAAGACACCATTGAATGGAGTGAAAATCCGCATCATGCTGACGATGTAAAAAGCTATCTTGGCAAAGAGACCCCACTTTTTTTGCGTGCAATTAAAGTTCCAACAAGACAGATGCACTTACACATAGTTGACATTAGATTCAAAGATAAGGCACCAAAACCTTCTGAAATTTTAGAAATTTTCAAGAATGAATATGGGGTGGTCACCTTGTGGACCGCAAAAGGCACCAAAGAGGTTAGAGACTTTGCTAATACAATGAATTTCAGTTTTACAGATACAAACATGGTTCATATTCATGCAAACATGATTGAATCCATAGAAGATACAGTCAAATTGATGTACTCTGATGATCAAACAGGAATCGTTATTCCTGAAAACCATATGCTGATGCAAGCAATGTTATTCCAAAGACCTTATGAAGAAGCATTCAAACATGCTGAAGGGCTATTCCACATGGAAGAAAAGAAAAAAGCACTTCAAGAACAATTTGCCAAAAAAGTTTAGCTTTTCATTCTTTCAATTCTGATCTTTTCAGGTCTGTTTTTTGAAACCTTTTCTACAACAATTCGTAATGAATCAACTTCGACTTTATCCCCTTCTTTTGGAATGTCGTGTAGTCTTTCATGCAATAATCCATTAAGAGATGCATAATCATCACCTTGAGGAACATTAGTTTTGAAAATCTCATTTATGGTATCTATTTCAATGTCCCCATTCGTAATAATAGTATCTTGATCAATTGATTGAAATTCTGCTGGTTTTGATTTGTCTATTTCATCCTCAATCTCTCCTACAATTTCCTCTAACAAATCTTCAAGAGTTACTAAACCTTCTACACCGCCAAATTCATCAAAAACTATGGCTATGTGTATTTTTCTTCCCTTCATCTCCTTTAGCAGAGAACTAATCATTTTTTCTTGGGAGGCAAAAATAGGCTTTCTTGCCATTTGTTCAAGGCGAATCATTTTGTTATCTTGCTCTAATTCTTTTAGAATGTCTCTAACATGAACAAATCCAACAATCTCGTCTTTGCTAGAACCATAAATTGGTACTCTGGAATGTCCGCTTTGGGTGATCAATGGTAAAGCCTCAAAGAGAAGCATTTTTGAATCCAATGTAAACATTTGTGGCCTAGGAATCATTACAGAGCGAATCACAGTATCATCAAATTGTAATGCTCCATGTACAAGTTCTCTTTCTTCTTTTTCGATGGCCTTATCAAGCAAACCTTGATCTATCACTCCTTTAATTTCCTCCTCTGTTAATGCAGGTGGATGATAGCTGCTTTTAGTAAGCTTTACCATGGCACGGGTTATGATTTCAAAAAGTTTGACAATAGGATAGAATGCATAACTGAATCCAAGTAATACTGGACTAAATCTAAGTGCAATTTTTACCGCATTGGCATTACAATAAGTTTTTGGAGTAATTTCTCCAAAGATTAGAATAAAAAATGTCACTATTCCGATTGCTATTCCTAACCCATCATCTCCAAAAGTTCGAATTGCGATACTTGTAGCAATTGCAGCCGCAGCTACGTTTACTAAATTATTACCTAGGTTTACACTTGACATCATCCAGCCAGGATTTGATTTTAGCTTGTGAAGTGCTTTTGCTCCCTTTGCATTTTGATTAAGCAGTTGTTGCACCTTTGACTTTCTTAGGCTAACTAGTGCAACTTCTAATCCACTGAAAAAACCAGATAGGCCAATAAGAATAGCTAATACTGCTATCTCAATCCATATCTCAACCATTTATCTCTCCATAAACCTTTTTTGAATATCGACGAAGTCATCCATTGTATTTTTGATTACACCACATTTTTTGGATAATTCTAATTACCTAAACAGGCTTTTAAGGCTTGACGTGTTTTTTTTGTTTTACTAGTAAATAATAATTTGATTTTTTGAGCCTAATTTTTTGGTGGGCGTGCAAAACGATTTTCAGGATTGTTGTGGTAATCTACAGGGAGCATGGCGTCTTTTTGTCTTCCAGTGAGTATTCCTACAACAATATCATCTTTTTTGATTACTTGCTCTTTGATTAGTTTTTTTATACCAGATGGTACTGCTCCTGAAGCCATTTCACAATCAAAGCCATTTAGTCCCACAACTGCCATTCCATCAAGCATTTCATTATCTGAAACTGTAATCACCACGCCATTTGTGAATTCAAGCGCTCTTAATGCTTTGAGAATGTTGATTGGTCTTCCAATCTGAATGGCGGTGGCCTTTGTTTTTGGTTTTATCCCTTTACTGTCTAAATCTGCATAGTATCTTTTAATTAATTCATAGTTTGGGTTTCCTTTATTCCATCTTAATTCATCTCCTTCAAACTTTCCATTATAAAGATCTGAAAGAGTGCTGGCGCCTTCAGAGTTTATCACTGCTATCCTAGGAATTTTTTTTATCCACCCCCATTCATATAATTCCATTAATGATTTGCCACAGCTTGAGGTATTACCTAGCGCTCCACCTGGATAGATAATCCAATCAGGTGCCTTCCAGTTAAGATGTTCTAATGAACGATAAGAAATAGTTTTTTGACCTTCTATTCTAAATGGATTAATTGAATTAACTGTATAACCCGCAAATTTTTTGGCGTCTTCTAATGATTTTGCCAAGCAATCATCAAAATTTCCATCTACCTCAATTAACTGTGCTCCAAACTGATATGCTTGACTTAGTTTCCCGGGAGCAATCTGACCTGATGGAATATACACAAAGCATTCCATTCCTTCATTTGCTGCATACATTGCAGCTGATGCAGAAGTATTTCCTGTAGATGCACAAACAATTTTTTTTTCATTTACAAGTTTGGCATGAGTGATAGCTGCTGCCATGCCATTATCTTTAAACGAACCACTAGGATTGTAACCTTCTGGTTGTAACCACAAGCCTTCGACCAACAAATTTACAAAATCTGCTACCTTTGACATATGATATGGTTTTGATTGTCTACCTTCAGCACCATCCAAAGAAACTAAAGAGGAAGCACAATCTTCAACACTTTCAGTATCGATTTGACAAAAATTTAGTAGTTCTCTAAATCTCCAGACACCACTTTCGTTAAAAATACTGCCTTCAGGATTTCGTCTGGAAAGAAATCTTTCCTTTAATGACTCTGAGGGTTTTTGTGTATATTTTACGTCTAATAGATGACCTTTCTCACACTCGATTCTAGTAGAAAAGATTGAATATTCTAAACCACAATGTACATCAATACACTTAAGGTAGGCATTTTTTTGCAATGTCAGTTAGCATATGTAGTAACAATTTAAAGTTAAAAATGAGTTCTAAAATTTGCCTTCTCAGGTAAAATTTGTATGTCATCCTCTATACTTTTAGATTAGTTAAAGTTAATTTGAAATATTAGTGACCTCATTTGATGAATACGTTAAAGGGATCTTAAAACAGATTTTAGAATCTTATCAAAGACTATCGAATCTTAATGATAAATCAGGAGATCTGGAGATTATTAAAACGGAATTACTGAAAACAAATGGATTGTTTCAAGTAATTGTCAAAAAAATAGAATTATCAAAAATTAATTCTAATGAATATGTTAAATTATCAAAACTATCAAAACATTATCTTGAGAATTATGAATTTAATAGAGAAATTGATACGATGTCAAACCTATATTATGATGATCCAAATAGATTGAAAAATATCCGTTTAAAGATAATTGATTCTCTTCAAGACATGAAGCTAATGGAAACAGTAGAAACTATTTTCAAGTCTAAATGATTTAATGCTAATTATGAAAAAATCTGGGAAAAAATGTTTTCTGTGTGGTTGCAAAGATCACAAACTTGTGGGATGTGTTAGACATTTTTCAAAAACATGTAGTTGCTATAAAAAAAATTAAAACATTTGTAATAATTTTGCATGAAGATTGTTCTACACTTTTTTAATTTTTGGGCCAGATCTAAGGTGAAAATTTAAACAACATTTGCATTTATTTTTGATGCATTCCCCATCTGAATAATGACCACAAATTCCACATTCACAAGCTGTCATGATTTAATGATAGAGATTACAAAATATAACTAATACCAACAAAATATCTGATTTTTTACTAAAAACCGATTACTATGATTTTAACTTTTTTTTAGATTTGATGGTTTTTGATGTTTTGCTAGGTTTTTCTTTGAGTTGTTTTACTACCTCGGCCTCCTTATTTTCAACAGTCTTAATAATTTCTTGAATTAGTCCATCTAAATCACTATCAGAAGGCGCCGGTTCAACTGCTGTGGTTATCTCATTAATTGTTGCGGAGATTTCCGAACTTACCTCCTCAAAACTTTCTGGATCTTCATAAGCCGTAGAATAAAGATTTTTCAAATTATTGACCTGAGTTATTGCCTGATCAGTAAGTATAAGCCTAAAAGAAGTACCGTTTACTTCAACCTGTTTGGTAATCATAGATAAATTCTGAAATAATTACTCTTAAAGGTTTTTTGGAATTTTTTGATCAGAATAAAATTTTAAATTACTCGTAAATTAAAATGCAATGTATTCTAGTGCAAAAGCATCACTAATTAATGAGATATGTCGTGAATTTGGGACATAACCATTTTTTATCTCGTCTGTAGGTACCCAACGATTTGATGAGGAATAATGTCTTTTTTCTATTAACTCTTTCTCAATTGCTTCTATATTGAATTCCGCCTCTTCGATTTCTGAGCTTTCCAAATGGGTTATTGTGACAAGAATTTTGTTAACTTTTACCCTATCACCAAACTTCCATTGACGAGGAGAATGTTCATCAGATACTTCTAAAACCTTGATTTTCATCTTTTTTTTACCAAAAAAATCATTGCTAGTAAAAATACGTTCACTAAGAAATTCTTCAGAGCGATAAGCTGGTCCAAACTTTATTTTTGGTTCATTTTCTGGTCTTAAAAGTGATTTTACTATATGTGATTCTGTTTTTTTTATTGTGGGTTCAGGTTTTTCTATTTCTGTGTGAGGCTCTACAGATGTTTCTTGTTTTACTGATTCAATTAATTCTGATTTTGGTTGCTTTTTTGGTTGAGATTTTTTGAAATACTTTGTAAAGTGCTTTAATTTTTGAATAGGCTTTAGTTTTGATGCTAATCCTAATTCGGGTTCTGAAGTAGATTCTGGTTCATCATCCCTTTCAGATTTAGAAGGCATGTTATTTCTTTATAGTTCACTACTAAAAAATGATCTGAAACTAAGAATTTATGGTTGAGATATGATTTGATGTTTTGACTTAAAGGGCATGGGATGATCCTTAAGATTGATCTTAATTCTTTGCCCATTTTCAAAAGCAAAGGTCTCACCTGCATACGTACAAATACAATCTGTAATGCTCCTAGATTCATCCCAAACTTTGAAAAATTCTCTCAATTCTCTACTTTCGTATTTGCCAAGTCCAATTCTTTTTTTAGATAAGAATTTGAAGGCCAGAATAACCTTTCTGGTTTTGTATAATTCGAATGTTTCAATCCATTTTAGACATCTAATTATTTGATCGTATGGGACTTGAAGTGTTGTTAGCGTACCAGATTTTGCTTCTATTGTAAATATGGTTCCATTTTTAGTACTCACAGCCAAAACATCAGGCAAACCTACGCTTGGAGATCCCAATCTAAAGGCACTCCAATCCTTCAAACCATTGAATCTTTTAACAATTGTATTTTCCCAATTGTAACCACGCTGTCTTCGTGTTTTTGCAATCTTTTTATTGTTTTTCTTTAATATTCGTATTTTAGTAGAAATGGTTTTGGGTTTATCTAGAATAGTTTTGGTTTGATTGACTTGCTTCAATAACATATCTCTAACAATTAAGATATAGTAAGAGGGTAATTACATAATAACTCAATTTTCCATTACTAACAATACTCACTAATTAGACGACAATATTAGATTAATCTCCAACAAATCATAATGCATGTATAACATCAATCATGTTGATTTTCTACGAACAAAAGGGGGAAATACGTTTTTACTTTTTGCCAATGAATTTATTATAACACAAGAATTTTCAGAATTAAAGAAATTTTCTAATTTTGTAAATAACGACTGCAGGAGCTACAAAATACATTCCAGCATTTAACAAAATCAAACTAATTCCATAGGTCAACACTTCAAATTCTGAATCATTGTCAACATAATTTAGGATGGATAGTGAAGTCAACAATGGGGTGATTGCGAGCTTTACAGTTTCTTTAAAGATTGGATTTTCTCTTTCCCAGTCTGCAATAGTTGGACTAAACGAATAGTAAAATTGATTAAATCCAGTCATGAAGGCAGTTCCTAATCTTGTTTTTAGAACCTTGTTGTCTCTAATTTCTCTGAGATCTTGCACTTGTGTTGAAAACTCTGAACCAAAAGTGGCCGTTGCGATGAGACACCCCCCTCCAGAAAGAACACTCTCTTCAGCACAGGTACCAAATATGCTAACTACTTGAAAGGATTTTCCGCCAAATTCCGTCCATTCTTCAGTAATTTTTGCTTCGGGCATTTTTACCATCAGGTAATTACATATGGCACATTCCGACTCGTCAGAGCCAATTTCTCCAAAAGGCAATTGTGTTGAACTCTTTTTCAAAATTTTTTGATTCTGAATTGCAACAATTTGCAAGTAACCATCTTTTGTCATTTTTTGAAATTTTGCGGCATAAACCCCCTTTTCAAAAAAGGATGACTCACATGCAAAAATGATGACTCTGTCATCTTGTCCGTTTCTTGTGGTAAAATCATAACCCGAAGCCTGAAGTGCACCTGACCATCTAGTGTCAGAAAATATCAAAAGTTTTGCGTTACCTTGAGGTATTTCTGACTGTAATTCTGTTTTTATTCTATTTTCTATTTGTTGTTGTGGGGAGATAGCTGGCGGAGAAGCTTCTTGTGAAAAAACCTGTGTTCCAATTATTTTAATTTCAGAGTTAAATCTTTCAAATGGAATTGTAATCGTTCTAGAATATGATGTTGATGTTTCCTCAATAAAATAAAATTCTAAACCATCGATTAAGACAACAAAATCAATATACTCCGATCCAATTTTTGCATCGATCAAACTTCTTGGCAATGTTATGATTAATTCACCACTAGCTCTAGGTTTTAATGAAATTATTAGAGAGGTATTTTCTGTATCTATCTCAAAACCTAAAATTTCTCCACCACGTATAGCATAATCGGGTTCCACAAACTGTTGTGCAAAAGTAGGATTGATAATTATTCCAACAATAGCAATGATTGCAAGGGAGACAATAACCGAATTCATACAACCGTTAGACTAAACAAAGAATTAATAATTTTCAGGTTGAGTAGTACTGTGTCTATTTTTATATGAAATCATTTAACACAACTTTTAGCTAAAAATTCGTGATTTGACATAATTATCAATGATCACATTATCGTTGAAAATCGTCAATTAAGATATAAACACTATAACAAATTCATGACAAAGATATAATTTTCACCCGCAGTTCCACATTTTTCGAGTATGACTTTAGAGCCTACTTCAGGCTTTTTTGATTTTACGACAAGTGTGCCCATAATTCGAACCCCACCTTCAAATTCAGCAATACAAAAATCCTCATTATCCTTTTTTGAATATTCTACAATATTACCAATTCGTGATGCTTTTTTCCAGATTATCTTGCCAAAACAACCATTACAAAGTTCACTTGGAGGCCAGACTATTTTGTTACAATTTTGGCAACTGCCAATTACAAAATTACCTTTTTTTATTTCAGAATCAAATTTCATGATTTTAGTATTAACACCGTGGATGATGTTGCTGCAGCTGACATGTTGTGCACAAGCCCAACATTGGTATTTTCTATTTGCCTTTTTTGTGCTTTTCCCTGAATCTGTTGTACAATTTCTGTTGTTTGCGCTACGCCTGTTGCACCGAGAGGATGTCCTGCCCCAATCAATCCACCTCGTGGATTGATTTTCCTATCAAAAGTTTCATACAAACTCTTAGAGTACCTTAAGCCCTCTCCTTTTTTGGCAAAACCAAGATCTTCAATAATCATTGGTTCACAAACAGAAAATGCATCATGAATTTCAGCTACGTCAACATCGTTCTGTTTCAATTTAGCAATGCTAAAAGCAATTCTTGCAGCATCCTTGGTTGAATTCATGTGGTTGAAATTTTGATTTTTTGTAAAACTAGCTGAGATTGTTTTTTGGCCAATCCCTTTCACCCATACAGGAATATCCGTGAATTTTTTTGCTAAATCTTCTGAAGTCAATAAAACAGCAGAGCTCCCAGTACAGGGACGAGAACAATCTAAAATTCTTAAATCCTCAGTTAGATTTTTTGAATTCATTATATCATCAACTGTATATGTTTTGTTTGAAAATGCGTTAGGATTGTCTTTTGCATTTCTATGATTCTTTACAGAAATGATTGCTAAATTTTCTGCTGATACATTATATGCTCTTTTGTATGATTTTGTAAAAATCGATGCCCAAAAAATTGGGTGTTTATACTCACCTCTTGATTTGTCCCATTCTAAAATTTGCCCAGGGCTATCAAATCTATCAGCTCCTACTACCAAGGCAACATTTCCCAATCCTGCAGCAATATACGAATATGCAGATACAATTGCATTTGTTCCTGAACTACAAAGATTTTCTACGGTATGTGAAATTCTGGGAGCAATTCCTGAAAGTTCAGAAAGAATTGCAGCTAAGTACTTTGAATTTTCGTTGGTTGAAACTAAAACAACATCAATATCTTTTTGAGATAGGTTTGATGTTTGATCAAAAAGTGATTTTGTGGCAGATAATAATAACGATTCAATTGGGGTATCATCACGTGAAAATTTTGTATTTCCAAAATTAGTAACTGCAACTCGTCTCATTTTTTAACCTCAGAAAATGTTGAAGTGAGGAGTGCAAAAGATTCGTTGACATTGTCAATTGGATTGAATTGAATTATTGGTAGAGTTAGTCCAGTATCTGCAAATTTTTTGAATTTTTTTAGACACTCTTCTGGCGTGCCGCAAATTGTTAAAGAGTCTAACATTGAATCAGGAACTAATTCATGAATCACTTTAAACCCTGATCTCTTAAATTCTTGAAAAATTTCTTCAGTCTCTTTTTGAAAACCATTTTTAGCTAAAAATTCCCGATAAATTTTTCCTACTGAAATATAAAACGCCAAAGTTTGTTTAGCATGATCAATTGCCTTTTGTGAATCATGAGAAACACATGTAATTATTTGGCATGCAATATCAATTTCTTTTTTTTCTTGCATTTTTTGTATTGTTTTTTTTAATTCAGAAATTGATCTTAGATAAAATATCACCCCATCAGCAATTTCCCAACTTAGTTGGACCATCTTTTGATTTACTGCAGCTAGATAAATTGGAATACTATCTCTGGGTGGTTTAATTAATAAAGAGAAATTTTTTAGTTTGAAAAAATTTCCATTATAATTAACCTGTTTTCCGGATAGTACTAATCGAATGATTTTAACGTATTCTCTCATCCTTGAAATGGGGTTTTCAAATTGATAACCATGAAAATCTTCAACTATTTGTGTACTACTAGCTCCTAATCCGAGAATTAACCTACTGTTTGAAATAGTGTCTACCGTAGCGGCTCCCATCGCAATAAGTGCAGGACTTCGTGAATAGATGTTAATAATTGAGGAGCCGATTTTTGCTGATGTGGCTTTTTGTGAAACCATGCTAAGCATTGAAAAATTTTCCATGCCCCACGTTTCTGGTATCCATATGCTGTCAGGATCATATTTTGAAAGATGAGTAGCACAATCTAAGATTTGATTGATTGTTAATAACGACCCTAAACTATATGCAAGACGCATAATTTTACTAAAACTAAAGCCTATTCTAGTTTAACTGTTTTAGTAAGAGGTTAATTCTATTTGAGATCTTGAATTATGAAACAAAAAATCATTATGACGTATGTCTGAAAAAACCCGTCAAATTGAATCAAACAAAGATGGTTTCTGGTACCATGTGAGATCATATACTTCAGAAAAAATGGATGAATCATTTGTAAATGAAATTGCGTACATGATGGTTACCTTACATCGAACTGGAGCATAAAACAGATCTGTTCTTATTTTATTATTTTTGAAACTTCTTTAGAGCATTCCTCCATGTCTTTATAAGTATCAATAGAATACCACTTGACGTTTTTAAATTTTATAATGTTTAGTTTGCCACTTATAGCATATTTTGGAAAAGTAACATTTTCAATGTTTCCTTTTGACGGTAAATCTTTGATTATGTTTTTTGAAAGATGGTAAATTCCAGCATTCATCCATAAATTTTTAATTTCTTTTTTTTCACTAAAACCTATTACTTTATCTTTTTCCGTAATTAATACCCCAAATCTTGTTCGTAATTCAATGGCAGCAATTGAATTCATTTTTGTTTTTAATCTCCTAAGGTCTATGTTTGTAATTGTATCCCCGTTTAAAACAAAAAATGATTTATCATCGATTAACTTGCTTGCTTTTTTTATAGCTCCTCCAGTTCCAAGAGGAGTTTTTTCAACGGAGTAATTAATAGATATTCCTAGGTTTTTTTTGATTTTAAGAAAATTTTCAATGTGAGAATATTTGTACCCTGTAGAAATTATGACATCTTTAATTCCAAAATTTTTTAGATATCTTATTTGCCATTCTATAATTGGTACATTATTTATAGGAATTAATGATTTTGGAACATAATCAGTAATTGGTTTTAATCGCTTTCCTCTTCCTCCGGATAGAATGATTGCTTTCATATGTTTTTGAAAATTTCATTCTCATTAAAACTTTAGTTGTAATATCCACGTTATCAAATTAAGGTAAAACAACTTGGTAATAGTTTGTATCAAATGTAAATCAAGATTCTTTTTCTAGAGATAGGATGAGAATAAAGCCAAAATTGAGCGATGATGGGGCAAACATATGGGTTGTGACTTTATTCTTCTATGTAATCTAACGTGGCTTAGAATAAAAGCAGGCTGGAAAATTACTTCAAAATTGGTTACCAAATTGGAAATTCGGTGAGTCATTGTTTTTGCTGACGTGAGAAGATCAAATCAGCAACTCGGTGTAGATTAGAATCTGAACCAATACTAATAATCTTAACTAAATCAGTGGTAGTAACCATCCCGATTATCTTGCTTCCTTCTTGTACGGCAACTCGATGAATTTCCATGGTATTCATTATTTCAGCTGCCTCCCAAACTGTTTGATTTGGGCCGATAACCAGTAATGGCTTAGTCATTACTTTAGAAAGCGGTGTAGAAAGGGGAATTTCTTTAGCAGCTATCTTTGTGACAAAATCTCTCTCAGTAAGTATTCCAACAGGGGTGTCGTCTTTTGTAATTATTATACTGCCGATTCTTGCTTCATTCATCATGTTTGCAGCGTTTTTTATCGTCTTTGCTTCATCAATTGAGATCACCTTTTTGTTCATGATATCGCTTACAAGGTGCCCTTCTTCTTCTTCTTCCATTATGACTCATTGAAAGACTCTATCTATAAAATAATCCTTCGATTATCCTTTCTGAAACCATGTAAAATCGTTTTTGTTTTAAATTTAGTCCCGTTATATGGTTTTTGTTAAATTAGTGTGATACCCTAACTATTTCTGATTAAAACTTTTAAAAAAAATCCAAAGTTGCAACACCAAAATAATATCCTATGGCTGTCAAGATTATGCTCCATGCACACGAACCAATTAATGTAAAAATCAAAAACTTAATTGGTTTCATATTAAAAATTCCAGCTGGAATTGAGACTAGTTCTCTGATGCCTGGAATTAGTCTTCCTATAATTACTGATTTGTCGCCATATTTTTCAAACCAATCATCGGCTTTTTTAAGGCTGGATTCTTTTATTTTTACATATTTCAGATATCTATACAGTCCTGCTCTTCCTAACTTTAGTGCAACTAAGTATATTACAAAAGCACCAAAAGTTGATCCTAGACCACCAGTAAAACCCACACCTATTACATGAATGAATGACATTTCATTTTTTAAAACAATAAAACCAGCTAAAGGAAAAACAGCTTCGCTTGGAATTGGTGGGAATACAGTTTCAATTAATGCAGCAAGAAAAACCCCTAGATATAGATTCTCTGAAACAAATGATAAAATCCATTCAATAAATAATTGTATTTCATTCAATTGCTTTTCATTCTGTTAGAAAATAGTGAAGTTCAGTGTAACATTCTTTGCAATACTGTTCAAATTCAGTATGTTCACAATCATATGTCTTTGGAATATCTTTATCACATTTGATACATGTAGACATGATGATTTTTCTTTCAAGATCGCTTTATCTTTATAGAACCTAATGCGGCGATAACCCCACCTATGGCAATTAAGCCTCCTCCCATACCAGCACTTTTCGCCACGTTCTCTGTGTCACCTGAACTAATGATTGAGAAAAAAACAACACCTCCAATAATTATCAAGATGCCTGCAATAATTATCATCGTACCCAAACCTTTTGACGGTTCTTTTCGTGATATGAAGAATGCCATAATTGGTAAAATAATTGGAGGTACTCCAAATCCTATTCCCCGTGTCATAGCATCTAGCGGTAAGAAACCTTTACCAGATTCTCCTCCACTTACAGCTGCGTCTGCTGCATAAATAACCAACAAACCTATTGAAATGCCAGTTATAATTATCGAAATGGCTAAAGCCATGAAATGCATCCGATTTTGTGGATTAATAAATCTATTATGAATTAATTTAACATCATAGGTAAAACATGGAAAGTGATTAGTTTGCAGGGACTATAATGACTGAATTTTTTAATTTTTTTACTTTAGATAACAAACTGCTAATGTCTTCATTATCGTTTTTCGCCATTACATTAAAGTGGCCTAATTTTCTTTTTGGTTTTGATTCAGTTTTTCCATACATTTTTAGAAATACATTTTCAGATTCAATTGTTACAGGTTTGAATTTTCCTTGAAAACCTTGTGGGCCCAAAATATTGTACATTATTGTTGGATGCAAAAGTGTTGTATCTCCAAGTTCTAATCCAAGAATAGCTTTAAGATGTTGCTCAAATTGTGATGTTTTACTTGATTGGAGAGTGTGATGACCAGAATTATGAACTCTGGGGGCTATTTCGTTGATAAGAATACCATTCTCTTTAGTTACAAACATCTCTATTGCAAAAACACCTGCTCCTTTTAGTACTTGCATAGTTCTTATTGCTACTTGATTTGCCTTTTTTGATATTTCGGTGGAAACCCTAGCTGGTGCAATCGTCATTCTAAGTATATTTTCTTCATGAATATTTTCTACTAAAGGAAAAGTAGCTATCCCACCTTTTGTATTTCGTGCAGCAATTACAGAAACTTCCATTCTAAAATCCACAAATTTTTCCAAAAATGTTTTCTTTTTCTTAAAATATTCAAAAGATAATTTTAATTCTGACTCAGAATTTATTTTAAAATTTCCTCGTCCGTCATATGCATCACGTCGTACTTTAAGTAATGCAGGAAATTTGAAATTTTTTATTTTTTTTTCAAGATCTAATAATGAATCTATTTTAACAAAATCAGCAACAGGTATATCATTTTCAGAGAGGAATGATTTTTGAAAAAATTTATCTTGAATTATTTCTAAGGTGTCTGGAGAAGGATTAATTTCCGTTTTACTTTCAATTGTTTTTAAAACATCACTACTTCCTAATTCTATGTCATATGTTAGAATATCAGTTCTACTAGCTAATTCAATAATTGCTTTTTCATCTTTAAAATCAGCTACAATTTGTTTTGCGCCAACTTTAGCTGCAGGACAGTTTTCAGTAGGATCTAAAACTACGACATCGGAGATATGTTCTGACATTTTTTTAGCTGCTTCTGTAAGCATCATACCAAGCTGACCACCTCCTATGATTCCTAAAACTTTGGGCATAAACAAACCACTACTTTCTATTACAAATATTAACCAAATGAATTAGAATTTTTTTGATATCAAATTGAATTCGGTATAAATAAAAACAGCTCTCACTTTTTCAAATACGTGAGCTATCGTAAAAAGCCATTAGTAGGAATTATTATGGGTTCAAGTTCCGATAGTCGAATTATGAATGAAACCGCAGAAATTTTAGATAAATTCAATGTAAAACATGAGGATCAAATTATTTCGGCTCATAGAACACCCAATAGACTAGAAGAATATGCAAAACATGCTGAAAAAAATAATTTTAGAGTAATTATTGCTGGAGCTGGTGGCGCTGCGCATCTTCCTGGCATGATTGCCTCACACACTTTCATACCAGTAATTGGAGTTCCAATCATAGTTTACAATGATAAACAAGGAAGAAAGCGTGGGAAAACAAAATTTTCGGCTTTAGCCGGATTAGATTCATTGTTATCTATATCAGAAATGCCTACAGGCTCTCCCGTTGTTACTGTTGGAATTAACAAGGCATCTAATGCTGGGATTTATGCTACAAAAATTTTGGCAAATGAATTTGTTGATTTAAAAAAGAAGCTAAAACGCTTCAAATCTGACCAACACGATTCTGTGTTAAAAGAATCAGAACTACTGAAAAAACAAGGATTGAGTAAATTTGTGAATGAGATGTTCAAATAATGCCTTTTTTTATGTCAATAACTTGAACTGTATATTTTTCTCCTTCAAACGTTCAATTAGTTTCTGAGCACTTTCATGCCCTTCTGTTTCTAAACTTAAAGTTACACCTGCTGAGCCTGCATCAATATCTAAACTAAGTCTATCGTGAACCACTTCAACAATATTGGTATTTGCTGCAGTAATTTCATCTACGACGTTTTTAAGAGCACCAGGTTCGTCTGGCAATAATATGAAAATTTTTACCAGTCTTCCAATCGCCGCAAGGCCTTTATCAACAATTTGCCCAAGTAGATACATATCTACATTACCGCCAGCTAAAATTGTTGCAACTTTTTTTCCTTGCGATGGTTTTTTATCAATAAGATACGCTAAACCAACAACTCCTGCCGGTTCAACTACTATTTTTGCTCTTTCCATTAACAGGAACATCGTTTTAATTATCTGAGAATCATCCACTAATACAATATCATCAATTAACTCATTAATTATTGAAAAAGTAAGTATCCCGGGTTTTTTAACAGCAATTCCGTCAGCAATAGTTCGTGAACCCTTTACAGATTTAAGTGAACCTGATGCAAACGATTCTTTCATTGATGGAAATGATTTTGATTGTACTCCAACTACTTTGATTTTTGGATTTTTTGTTTTTACAGCAATTAACACTCCAGCTGCTAAACCTCCACCGCCTATTGGCAAATAAATCTCATCCACATCTGGAAGATCTTCTAAAATCTCTAATCCAATAACCCCCTGTGCTGCTATTATTTGTGGATCATCAAACGCATGGATGATTTTTGCACCTGTTTTCTCTGAAATTTCTTTTGCTATTGCCCACGATTCATCATAAGTTTTTCCTTCGAGAATTACTTTTGCACCATAACCTCTAGTAGCAGCTACTTTTGCAGGTGACGCATGTTTCGGCATAACAATAGTACAAGGAATTTTTTCTAATGATGATGCAAAAGCTACTCCTTGTGCATGATTTCCAGCTGAAGCTGCAACTACACCATTCTTCTTCTCTTCATTTGTTAATGATTGCATCTTATAATACGCTCCTCTAATTTTAAATGAACCCGTTTTTTGTTGAAATTCGGATTTCAAATAAATTTTTGAGCCAGTCAATTGGCTAAAAAATGGGGAATAAAGTAATGGTGTTTTTCTAATTTCTTTACCTTGTGCCAACTTTGCCTTTTCAACATCTTCATAAGTTGGATTCATAAAATTTTTCGTGAATTTATCGTTATTTGAATTGTTATGGTTTTTTAGTAGTAATTGAAAATTTGGAAATTTATGAACAGGTATTCAAGAAAAGCCTATATACTTGCATTAAACCGATCAAAATTATCGAGGGATCAGTGTCCCCCTTAAGAGGTCCTCGCCTCAGTTTACTGGTCTCTCGATTTTTATAATTCTAAAGAACTTCCCAAATATAAACAATCATTTTTAAAATTTTAAAAGTTCTAAAATTTCATCTAACCTTCCAATAATTTTTTGTTTTACTATTTCAGGAATTTTTTTTGCATCAAACATGCCTTCTTTATTTTTATTTTTAATAAATTCTAAATCAAAGGTACAAAGACAACCTTCTTCACCAGTGACCAACTTTGAGTCATCAATTAAAATTGGAGTTGTTTGGTAAGTTTCCATAAGATAACTATCCAATTCTTTAAAAAGCTCTGTTTTCTTTTTATAAAGTTTTTGAAAATCTACATCACACTTTTGTTCAATTTCATTATGAATTTTTTCTCTTAGTTTATCATCATTAAAAAATATTTCAAAAAGATTCTGATGATCTAAATCTTTGTAACCCATCTCTTTTAATTTATCGTAAACAAATTCATCCTCTAAATTTGCTATTTCAGATTCTCTATTTTTAGTATTATCTATTATTTCAGAAAGTTCTTTTTGACATTCAACGACTCTATATTTTGGTTTATAATATAACAACACATGAAATTGAATTGAAAGATGCCCTGATAAAATATAATTTCCTTCCCATGCTTGAAATTTTGTAAAAATTCTTCTTATGTCTTCATCATTTGTAATTGTGACATCTTGGACACTCCAGTCTCGTAAATTTTTTGTTAAGTTCTTATAAAAAACCCTGAATTTTTCTGGGTCAAAAGTTAATTTTTCAGAGATCGTGCTATCCCCTAACATGACCTTTACTGAGACTGCTTTTGTTAGATTTTTAACATGATATAT
>SMUX01051177.1_pt1 | contig 30370 bp, 30 predicted proteins | sample 2456431 | NCBI WGS metagenome assembly SMUX01 (sample SAMN11095930, study PRJNA526329) | marine sediment metagenome | biome: Marine sediment; feature: Surficial sediment; material: Deep marine sediment; isolation source: Hadal surficial sediment | place: Pacific Ocean | collected 2014-11 | depth... | reverse complement strand
GACGGAATTGGTCTTTAGGTGGAGTAAGTCGGGCCAAACGATCGTTAAAACGAAGGCTATAGCAAGCCCCAAAACAACGGCGCGGACAATGTACGATAAGATGCTTCGCAGACGCATGGCAGTCCTTTGGAATAGCGAAAATTTGGTCTACGTCACAGACGAATTAGCTAGCCTGATGAGCGGCCGCCTGCCAATTCTACCGTATCCGGACGATCTTTGTTGTGCTCCCGTGCGTACCACCGTTGACTTACACCGTGATTCGATACCTGCCCTGTGATGATTATTGTCACGGGTCATGTATAATCTCCTGCCGATCGCGCCATGTATTTGTAGATCAAACTATCTAGATCGCTGTTGCTGCGTAGTGCAGGATCTCGGCTACTAAAAAGGGGCGCATATTTTCAGGGGGGGGACTCCATGAGTGATGAGAGCACTGACCAAACTCGGCGGCAGCTGCTTGCAATAACGACGGGGTTGGGGCTCGCCGGTACGGTAGTCGCAAGCATACCGTTCGTCCTCAGCATGCAGCCCAGCGCCCGTGCTCGTGCCCTTGGCGCGCCCGTGGAAGTGGATATAAGCAAGCTCGAAGCTGGACAGCGGTTGGTAGTCGAGTGGCGTGGGAAGCCGGTGTGGATCGTGAACCGCACGAAGAAGATGCTAGACACGCTGCCGGGAATGGCCGGCAAGCTCGTCGACCCCAACTCGGATGCAAGCGAGCAACCTAGTTATGCACAAAACGAGTGGCGTTCCATAAAGCCGGACATACTCGTATTGGTGGGCATCTGCACCCATCTTGGTTGCTCACCGCTAGCCAAATTCGTAGAGGGGGCGGCTTCCGGCCTAGGACGGGACTGGCCCGGCGGGTTCTTTTGTCCGTGTCACGGCTCTTTTTTTGATCTTGCCGGGCGTGTCTATAAGGATGTACCCGCCCCGACCAATCTGGTGGTGCCGCCGCACGCCTACGTGAGTGATACCCGCATAATCGTCGGTTTAAGCCCGGACGAAGTCGAGAAAAACAAAAACGCCTAATGCAAAAACTCATCGCTTGGATTGATGCTCGTATCCCCCTTATTGAGGTGTGGGACGAACACCTCGCCAAATATTACGCGCCAAAGAATTTCAACTTCTGGTACTACTTCGGTTCGTTAGCGATATTGGTGTTGGTGATTCAGATCCTAACTGGCATCTTTCTCACCATGCACTATAAGCCCGATTCCAAGTTGGCGTTCGCGTCAGTGGAATACATCATGCGCGATGTTCCCTGGGGATGGCTGATTCGCTATATGCATGCCACCGGCGCCTCACTGTTTTTTGTCGTGATTTACCTGCATATGTTCCGTGCATTGCTGTATGGCTCGCATCGACCGCCGCGTGAACTCTTATGGCTGATAGGCATGGTGATTTATGTTGCCCTCATGGCGGAGGCGTTTACGGGCTACCTGCTTCCATGGGGCAACATGTCATTTTGGGGCGCGCAGGTAATCATTTCTTTGTTTGACGCTGTACCATGGGTGGGGCCACCGGTAGCAGAATGGATCCGCGGTGATTTCGTCATCTCGGACGCGACCCTCAATCGCTTTTTCTCCTTCCACGTGATAGCGGTGCCGTTAGCGCTGGTTGGGCTGGTATATCTACATATCGTCGCGCTTCACAAGGTTGGGTCGAACAACCCGGATGGGATCGAGATCAAACGGCACAAAGACAAGAACGGTGTGCCACTCGATGGGATCCCGTTTCACCCTTACTACAGCGTCAAAGATATGGTCGCGGTAGCGCTTTTCATGATGGTGTTTGCTGCCATCATGTTTTTTGCACCGGAAATGGGTGGGTGGTTCCTAGAGCACGATAACTTCGTGCCTGCGAACCCGTTGCAGACACCGCCAGAGATCAAACCGCTTTGGTACTTTACACCTTACTACTCGATCCTGCGCGCAAATACGGTCAATTTTTTCTACATACCAGCAAAGTTGTGGGGTGTCTTTTTCATGGGTCTTTCCCTGGCGATGTTCTTCTTCTTGCCATGGCTTGATCGCTCACCGGTTAAATCGATTCGCTATCGTGGCTGGATGTATAAGACGGCACTGACGATATTCGCCATCAGTTTTATTATTTTGGGCTATCTTGGCACGCGACCGCCGGAGGGCATCTACAAGGCATTGGCGCAGATTTGCACGATATTGTATTTCGCGTTTTTCTTCCTTATGCCTTGGTACACGAAATACGACAGAACCAAACCTGAACCGGACAGGGTCACATAGCTTTGAGACGTCTCTGTTTATCGCTTTTTTTGGTTGCGGCATCGACGGTTGCGTCGGCGGCGGCATTGCCGCCGGGCGTGAAGCAACCACAGCTAGAAATCGACCTTGGTGACCAAGAATCGCTTCAGCGTGGCGCACGTACCTTTATCAATTACTGCCTTTCTTGTCATAGTGCCGCCTATATGCGCTACAATCGCATGGGCAAAGATCTTGGAATTGATGAAGAACTCGTAAAGGATAACCTGCTGTTTGCCGCCGACAAAGTCGGTGACCTTATGAAAGCAGTGATGCCGCCGGAAGACGCCAAGGTATGGTTTGGTACCGCACCGCCCGATCTGACTCTGGTAGCGCGTTTCCGCGGTCCCGAGTGGCTGTATCTCTATATGACGGGCTTCCATCGCGAGGGCGGTCGATGGGACAATATCGTATTCCCAGACGTAGCTATGCCGCATGTGCTCTACGAATGGCAAGGCGAGCAACGAGCAGTGTTCAAGACCATGGAGGACGGCAGTAAGCGGTTCGATCGTTTTGAGTTGGTGCGTCCCGGCAGCATGAAGAAGGAAGAGTATGACGCAGCCATGCGCGACCTCGTCAACTTCTTTGTATATCTGGGCGAACCAGCGAAGTTGGTCCGCTATCGGATTGGCGTATATGTCCTCATCTTCCTCGGTGTGTTCCTTATCTTCACTTATCTCCTTAAGCGAGAGTACTGGAAACAATTGCACTGAGAGGGCGGTATCTAGGTTTAGAGACAGCTTTTAGCTCGTGTTGCTGACGAGACTGTCGTGGTGGAAAAGTGGTAAATGGCATCCCCCATAAATAGAAAACCCATTATGACTTTGTACTGTGAGGCCGACGATCCTTATAGTCATCGCACGCGTATTGTCTTGTTTGAGAAAGATGTTGAGTGTCGAATTGTGGAGGTCGACCTCAACAAGAAGCCACGGGAGCTTGCTGATCTGAACCCCTACCTTCAGGTGCCGACAATTGTTGATCGGGATTTAGTACTCTATGATTCACTCATTATAAATGAGTACCTGGATGAACGGCTGCCGCATCCGCCGTTAATGCCCGTGGACCCAGTGTCGCGGGGCCGTGCGCGGCTTATGTTGATGCGTTTCGACCGCGATTGGTACGGCCTGCTGCCACAAATCACCAGTGGCGAAAGAAGGGTCGTAACCCGTGCCCGTAACGTTATCCGCGATGGGCTCACGGTAATATCTCAGATATTCAAGGAACAACCGTACGTCCTGGGAGATGACTTTTCATTGGTTGATTGTTGTTTAGCCCCCATTTTGTGGCGGCTTGGGGCCTATGGAATCAACCTTCCTCGCCAAGCCAAGCCCATACTTGACTACGCCGAGCGCATATTTGAACGTAAGTCGTTCAAACTCAGCCTCACGGAAACTGAAAGGGAAATCAGGGCCGACAAATAAGCGATTGAGGTACAATGTAGCCTGGATTATCATCTCGACCTGATGATGACGCCTATTAAACCCTACCTGATTCGTGCCGTCCGAGATTGGGCCGTAGATAGCGGCTTGACCCCATTGATTGTCGTAGATACGGCCTTAAGGGGCGTCAACGTGCCAGCCCATTTTGTTGAGAATGGGCGGCTACTGCTCAATGTTCACACGCGGGCGGTACAGAATTTCGTTATAGAAGACGAATGGGTGTTATTCGCGACGAGGTTCGGCGGTAAGCGCAGTTCGCTAGAGATACCGGTTGCGGCTATTCGTGCCATCTATGCACGCGAGAACGGCCAGGGGGTCACTTTCCCCAAAGAGTCCGCCGGACAGCCGGGTCGCGCCGCTGACGAAACAGGTCGCACTGCACCCGAAGTCACTACTGAGGAATCACCAAAGAAACCTTCCCATCTAAGGGTCGTCAAGTAGTAGTCGCCTGGCGCTAACCCATCGCTTAACCGAATACCGCCCTCGTTTGCGCGTGTCAACCTGACGTGTCTTGGGCCGCTATCTTCCATTAAGACAGATGACTTCAGGATCACCGTCAAGGGACGACTATGATTAATGGGGAGCCCCACGACTCCAGGGCAGGGACTTTTCCCAGTCGGGCGACCTGCAGGGCAAGGATTGTCGCACGGTGAGGCGAATGACGCCGCGGCGCTGAACCCACGATAACTTCCATCTGGCTTTATCGCGATTCTGGCCGTGGTACCTGTTCGCATTTGGGCTTATGCTTTGACTCCAACCCTACGCCGGACATGGAGGGACGATGATTAAGATAGTACGGGCCGATATTACTAGCCTGGCTGTCGATGCCATCGTCAATGCGGCCAACGAGACCCTGCTCGGTGGCGGTGGTGTGGATGGGGCCATACATCGGGCAGCTGGACCAGAACTGCGACAAGCCTGTCAAAAGATCGGCGGCTGTCCTACCGGTGAAGCACGCATTACACTGGGGTTCCGGTTGCCGGCAACCTGGGTGATTCATACCGTCGGACCGGTATGGCAGGGCGGCGACAAAGGCGAGCCAGATTTGCTTGTTGCGTGTTATAAAAATTCGTTCGATTTAGCACTGCAAAATGGGGTTAGCACGATCGCCTTTCCAAGTATTAGTACGGGCGCCTATGGCTACCCGATAGAGGCAGCGACAGGTGTCGCCGTCGGTGTCATGAGAAGTTATGAAGACAGGCTTGAAGAGACAATATGTTGCTGTTTCAGTGACGACGATGGAAAGGTCTATGAACTGACGATCTCTGCCGCCGGGTGGCGGTGATTACACCGGCGGGAAGATCTTATCGGGATTGAGAATACCGTTAGGATCAAATTGTTGTTTTATTCGTTTCATGAGATCGAGGGTTACTGGGTCGATTTCTCGGTTAATGTAGTCACGTTTTTCTCGGCCGACGCCGTGTTCGCCAGAAAGCGTGCCACCGAGCGCCAGTACCAAGTCAAAGACCTTAGATAGGCACGGCTGCGCCTTTTCTGCCTGGACTTCGTCTTGTGAGTCGTAGAGTAGATTGACATGAATATTGCCGTTGCCAGCATGGCCGAAGTTGACGATTGGAATACCGAACTCCTGACTCAAACCTTCCAGCCCCGTTATCAAGTCAGAAATACGTGATACCGGGACGACGATATCCTCGTTTAGTTTGTTAGGGGCAATTTTGCGTAAGGCGGGTGACAACGCTTTGCGGGCAGCCCATAGCGCGGCTACCTCTGCCTCAGTTCTCGCTGCTTTAAGTTGCACCAGCCCTTCATTTTGTGCCGCCCGACTAACGGCATCGACGGCTGCGTCAATGCCTGATTCGGGTCCGTCTACTTCGATCATGAGCAACGCGCCGGCCTCGTCTGGAAGCTCGGCCTTCGAAAAGTCCCGAATCATGTCGATCGATGCCTTGTCAATAAATTCTAGGGCACATGGAATCACGGGTTGAGCCATGATGGATGATACCGCTGTCGTGGCGCCATCTACGTTACTGTATACGGCTTGTAACGTGCGCTTGGCTTGCGGGTGTGGAATTAGTTTAAGCGTGGCCTCGGTAATGACGGCGAGCGTACCTTCAGAACCGATGATAAGCCGAGTAAGGTCATAACCGACTACGCCCTTGGTTGTGCAGACGCCAGTGTTTATTTCGTCACCCGCACCGGTTACCGCACGTAACCCCAACACATTTTCTCGTGTTGTGCCGTACTTAACCGCGCGTGGACCCGCCGCATTCAACGCCAAGTTACCACCGACAGTACAAAAGGCACTGCTCGTAGGATCGGGTGCCCAGAAAAAGCCGTGTGCAAGCGCTGTCTCTTGTACCGCCTGATTGGTTACTCCCGATTCCACGCGCATGAATCGATTGGCCGGATCCACTTCCAGGATGCGATCCATGCGTTCCAGCGATAGTACTAAGCCTCTGCGCAAAGGAATCGAGCCGCCGGTGGTGCCAGTGCCGCGGCCGCGAGCTACCAGCGCCGTGCCATAGCGATTACATAAGCGTACCGTTTCCCGTACCTGTTCCAGGGAGGTCGCAAATGCAACGACATCGGGCTCGCTATGTTTACGTGAATTGTCGTAGCCATAGGACCACCGATCGGCCCGATCGGTGAGCACGTTGTCATCCCCGACGAGTCGTGCCAACTCAACCGCCAAATCTTCAACTGCACTAACCATATCGACGAATTCGTTCTATCAGGTTGCTTGTGGAGCGCTCGAAGCGTACGGGGACAGCATGGACTTTTCCGCCATATGATGCAACAAAGTCGGCACCAACGATCTTGTCCGGTTGCCAGTCGCCACCCTTTACCAAGTGATCGGGTCTGACGGTTTTGATGAGTTCGAGTGGTGTGTCTTCGCCGAACGATGCAACCAGCGAAACGCAACCGAGGGCAGCGAGCAACGCCATACGATCGTCAAGCGGATTGATAGGTCGACTGGATTCCTTGTTTTGTCGCGCCACGGAAGCATCGCTATTTACGCCGACGATCAGTGACGCCCCAAGTGTAGCCGCTTCCTCCAGGTAGGCCACATGCCCACGATGTAGGATGTCGAAACATCCGTTTGTGAAAACGAGCGGGCCAGGTAGTGCCGCCAGTCTATCCTTAATCAGTTCCTGGTCCTGAACGATCTTGGATTCACTAAGCGTCAATCAGTGTACTCAAATAGTTTAACTACGCGCGTGACCCCTTTTGTTTCACGAGCGAGCTTTGTTGCCACAGCGGCTTCCGACCGCTTAACCAAACCCATCAAATAGACCACTGAATTCGACGTCACGACCTTTACGTGGGTGGGCCCGACGCCCTTGGTGGTGGCCTGTTTGCTTTTAATCTTGCTGGTAATCCACCTATCCTGGGTACGGTTCTTAGTCAACGGACCGGCCGGCGGGGCGATACGAATATGGTTGTTGATCCGGCGTATACCCTGGACAGTTCTGACTTTGCTTAGCGTGCGGTCGCGAAGACTCTTGGTTGTTGCCTCCCCGGTTAGAAGCACAATGCCATTCATGCTGGTCACATTCGCGCGTACCGTATTCTTTAGTTGCGGATCTTCGACGATCAATTTCTGCGCCTTCAGTTCGAGCGTCTGATCGTCGATCATTTTGCCAGTCGTACGCCGATCTGTTGCTACTGCTGCTCCCGTGGCAGCCCCGGCCACCAGCGCGGCGGCGCAGCCTTGGAGCAGTCCCGCGACAAAGATGATCAGTGCCGTCATTAGCGCAACGTATTTCATACTAAACGTCTCCTAATAGTTGATAGTCGATCAAATCACACAAGCAGTGGATGATAATTCCATGGACTTCTTGAATGCGGGCAGTGGACGAATCGGAGACACAGATATTGATGTCGTTTCCCGAGAGCACGGACACCAGTTCGCCGCCGTTGCGTCCATTGAGGGCGACACAAGTCATTTCTCGTTCGTGTGCTGCCTCTACCGCCAACAACACGTTGGGGGAATTTCCTGAGGTCGAAATCGCCAATAAAACATCCCCGGGTTGCCCAAGGGCTCGCACCTGCTTAGCGAAGACATCCTTGAAACCATAATCGTTGCTGATTGAGGTTATGGTCGAACTGTCTGTGGTGAGCGCCAGCGCCGGCAGCCCAGGTCGTTCGCGCTCAAAGCGATTTAACATTTCTGCCGAAAAATGCTGTGCGTCTGCAGCCGAGCCGCCGTTGCCACACGCGAGAATCTTGCCCTGTTTGTGTAGTGCGGCGACCATCTCGATGGCCGCGGTCGTAATCAATGGTGCTAACTCATTCATTGCAGCGCTAGTGGCCCGGACGCTGTCTTCAAAATTTCTCTTGACTCGGACCGTCAGCACCGTCGCGTCACCCACTTTCCTGCTGTTCCCAGCTCTTGCGTCACTCATGTTGTGTCAAAAGGCATTTTGTAGCCATTCAACTTGATTGCTATCTGGCGTACCCGTTACCGCGACGATATCAAATCGACAGGGTTTCTTGGAGATTTTTCTGTTTCGCTGGAGGTAGTGTCCCGCGCTAGCCCTTAGTTTCTCCTGCTTACGGGTGCCGACGGTTTCTGCCGGTGTGCCGAATGCCTTTGACCGCCGATAACGCACTTCAACGAATACTATAGTGTTGTTTTGTTCCATAATCAGGTCGATCTCGCCGAACGGCGTACGATAGTTGCGCGTTATTAGCCGTAACCCCTGGCGTTTCAGATGCGCATACGCACATTGTTCAGCTTCAAGACCCTGTCGCAGGTGCCGTGCCTGTTCCGCCTTCAATCCGTTGGTATTGCCCAGTGTAGTTTATGAACGTGTCCAACAGTTTAGGAGACCCCCGCCTAAACCGTGCCCATAGGAGTTGGCGGTGTAACCGGCCATCACGGCCCAGGCTAAGGCCGCTGGTTACACCACTAAAACGAACCGCATTTTCCGAACTGATACGGTTTAGGTGCGGAATAATCGCATAACTATCCATGCCCAAAGCAAATAGCCTGTCTAATTGGCTACGGCCATACGGCCAGTTTGCTTGAAGTACACGTCGAAGCTCCGATATTCGGCCATTGCTCACCAGCATCCACGGCATATCTCCGAACATTACACCATCTAAGTCTCTGTCACGTATTTGGTCATCCTTGCCGGTAAATATGTGTGAGGTTGCATACACAGGGATGTGTAGAGCCTGATGATAATTTAGTTGTGGCTTAAGTAATCGGCCGCGCTTCGCGTCGGCGGCAAGAAAAATGAGATCAACATCTTCACGCCGTCGCGCCTGAAACTTGAGCTTCAAACCCAGTCTTGCCCGAAGCGCGCGTTTTCGTGCTTCGCTTTGAGAAATGTTAAGCAACTGTTTTATCGAGCGTGAGTGATCGCTATCACTCGGATTGTACGGTACCGACGTCAATAGGATGCCGCCTAGCTGTTGCCAGTGGTCAACGAACGCGTTGAGCATTCGTTTACCCCAGTCACTCTCTGCATAAAGCACTGCCGCCTGCCTATGGCCATCTAGGTAAGCGCGCTCGGCGGCTTGGCGAGCTTCCTGTTCCGGCGGCAATCCGAATTGGAATATGTGACCAGGTAGTGGCTCGCTGTCTTCTTGAATATGGCTAAGCAGAAGTGCGGGAATAGATAGATCCGTCTCTCTGACCACCTGTTCAACTGCTTCACGCCCAAGCGGACCAATCACCAGTTGCGCGCCATCAGCCACCGCCTGTCTATAATAGTCCGGTGCTTGTGACGGATCATCGCCGATGTCATAGATCATGATCTTGGGTTTGTCCGGATCGGAGTTCGCCGCGTCCATTGCCAATACCCCGTCACGAACGGCTTTTGCCGCAACTTCGTATGGTGAGCTCAGTGGGATTAACAGCGCAATACGGTCCACGCGGCCAATTAAACCGGGCCTGGTGCTCGCTAAAGCTCTAAGTAGTTGTTCTGAAGCCGGGTGATCAGGGTGAGTTCTTTTCCAAAAGCCGATGGCATTCGCCAATGGGCCGGATCGACCCACGTTTTCGATTGCCTTGACGGCAAGTTCTATCCAGCCGGCAAGCACGGGGTCAATGGTCGATTCCGCCTCTCGCTTCAACTCAGCGCGTGATAGCGAAGTTAGAATTCTCCAAAGTTGTAGCTGATTTTCGGTAATCGCATCCTTGGCAACGATGTACTGTTCTCGCACAATAAAGTTCTTTACGGCACCGATGGGATCACCCAACGCAAGTTCCGCCTCTGCTCTCACACGATAGATCTCTGCCAGCAGGGTCGGATCGAGATTCCGTAGACTTTGCGCTTTGTTCAGCAACCGAATAGCTTCTTGATGGGAGCCCGCGTGCGATGCGATCTGTGCTTCGAGTACGGATCTGCGAGCATGAAGGTTGGGGTCAAGTTTAGCTACTTCGATTTCTCGAATTTTCTCGAGTGCCTCTTGAATCTGCCCCGCCTTGACCAGGGTCTCAATCGACTTCAGTTTCAAGTCTTGTCTTTCAAGTCCCTTGGCAGCTTCGGCGGCGCGTTCGTACTCCTGCGCAGCACGAACGTATTTACCGGTACGCTCGGCTTGTTCGGCTGGTGTACTTGCTCGTTCTTGCGTTACGGTTGTGCAAGACTGCAGGATCAATCCGATAAGCAGTATCAGAGTCGAAGTCAGCGCCTGTATTGGGGAGACCAATCTCATGATAAATCCCGTTAAGAATCGGATAGATAGAGTATCTAAAGCGGATGCATCGATGTCAAACGATGTAGGTACTCTATATGTCGTTGCTACGCCGATCGGTAATCTCGAGGACATGACCCATCGGGCCGTACGGATATTGTCAGAAGTTGAGCTGATCGCGGCCGAGGACACCCGCGTTAGTCGAAAACTGTTGCACCACTACGGCATTTCGAACCGCCTCACTGCCTGCCATGAGCACAACGAGCGCAACAAAACTCGAAATCTGCTTCGTTTTCTGCAGCAAGGTAAGTGTATCGCACTAATCAGTGACGCGGGTACACCACTCATCAGCGACCCTGGGTTTAGACTGGTGCACGCAGCAATCGAAAATGGCATCCGCGTCATCCCTGTCCCCGGGGCTTGTGCCGCAATTGCCGCACTCTCGGCTGCCGGTCTACCGATCGATAGTTTCAGCTTTGAGGGCTTCGCGCCTGCCAAGAAGGGTGCGCGGGCGAAATTCTTCGAAGAACGCAAGCATGAAACCCGGACGTTGATATTCTATGAGGCATCACATCGGATAGTGGCATCCATCGGGGACATGGCAGCTATTTTTGGCCCTACGCGAAAGGCCGTCATCGCGCGCGAGCTCACTAAGAAATTCGAGACCATACGGTACGCTACACTTGGTGGACTCTGTGCGGAGGTGGCGTCGCAGGATCCCAAACACTTGCGCGGTGAGTTTGTGGTACTTGTCGAGGGCTCGCGGGCGAACGCGGTGCCTGGCACCCTAGATCGTGAGGCCAAGCGGATTGTGCAAATTTTGCTACGCCAGCTCTCGACCAAGCAGGCGGCGGCGCTGGCGGCCGAGATTACTGGCGTTCGCAAGCACGAGCTTTATCGCTTTGCCCTGAGCGCGAAAGACACTTAGGGAAGCCCTGAATCAATCCATCCTGGATTTCTCAGGGCACGGAAAGCGAAAAGCGCGGTTTTCGCTTTCCTTCATGTTCAACCACTTGCAGTGGTCGAACATGGCGCCACATCTGACCTCCATGGATGGCCGCTCTCGCACCTCCTGTGCTTCGCGGCACCTGCACGTCCAGGTGCAATGGAGGAAATGCGAAGGATTGTTGGGCCGCTCCTCCGCATCCTGCGCCCGCGGCATTAGTGCATCCTTGCACGTCAGAGCAATCCGAGCCGTGTACTGTGGGAAGGTCTGGATAAATCAGGCCTTCCTTGATGCTAAAATCGGCGTTGCCGTGTGATCTAGACTGGGTACATGGGTATAATAGAAGCGGGAGTCGACCAGACAACCGCCCGACCGCTCGAGCAGTCATTTTAGGCCGAGCGACCGGGAGGAAAGTCCGGGCTCCATTGGGCAGGGTGCCAGGTAACGCCTGGGGGGCGCGAGCCCACGGCCAGTGCCACAGAAAACAAACCGCCTGATCACCTACCCCTGACACGCTGAGCATTGCTTTCGGTGCGCCAGTGTTGGTGCCAGTGTGCCAAGGGTAGGTGGCCAGGTAAGGGTGAAAAGGTGCGGTAAGAGCGCACCGCGCCGGTGGTAACACCGGTGGCAGGGTAAACCCCACCCGGAGCAAGGCCAAATAGGGGAACAAAGGTGTGGCCCGCACTGTTCCCGGGTAGGCTGCTTGAGGCGCGCGGCGACGTGCGCCCTAGATGAATGGTTGTCCACGACAGAACCCGGCTTATCGGTCGACTCCCGCATTTCATCCTTCATTCTTCTCTATTTTTCAACTCTATAAATAGCACCGGTGCCCATCACCGACCTCGCCGCTTTCGCCGACGAGGCCTATTTCATGCCCTTGATGGCTATCCGTCGGTGTTCACTAAACGTTTGTCCTGAAAAGGAAAAATCCTTGCTTTGACCGCGGATTGTGCTTGACAGGGCTGGAAGATCCTAACTATAGTGTCGGATAGTGGAGAATTGTGGATATTTGTGGGAATTTGCGCTTAGAGGGTAAACATGATGTTTCGCGGTCTTGCGACCCTAAATCTGGACAGCAAAGGACGGATGGCGATCCCCACCCGCTATCGGGAAAGCCTCGCGCGCCACTGCGATGGCCAGATGGTGGTAACCGTCGACCGCGATCGCTGTCTACTACTTTACGCGTTGCCAGATTGGGAGGAAATCGAACGAAAACTTGTGCGGCTGCCCAGTTTCAACAAGCAGGCTCGGCGCCTGCAGCGATTGCTCATCGGTCATGCCACTGAGTGCGAGATAGATGGCAATGGCCGAATCCTGTTGCCACAACCACTGCGCGAGTTCGCGGAACTCGACAGAACAGTGGTGTTAATCGGCCAGGGCAACAAGTTTGAAGTATGGGCGGAGGCTGCGTGGAACGCTAGACGCGCCGAGTGGCTCGGCGAAGGCGTCGATGAGGATGGCGACCTTCCGGACGAATTAGGCTCACTATCACTGTGACGGGATCGTGGATGAATTTGAACATCTTCCGGTCTTGGTCGAGGAGGTGATGGTTGGACTAAACCTGCAGCCCGATGGGGTTTATATCGATGCCACATATGGGCGTGGGGGACATTCAGCGGAGATACTCGATCGACTCGGTCCGAATGGGCGAGTCTTGGCTCTGGATCGAGATCCACAGGCGCTCGAGGCAGCGCGCGTGCGTTTCGCCGACGATGAGCGTTTCGTGGTAATAGCGGGACGATTTTCGATGCTAGATCAGTACATCGACAAACGCGGTTTAACGGGGCGAATAAACGGTATGCTGTTCGACCTGGGGGTATCATCCCCTCAACTCGAAGATCCCAAACGCGGCTTTGGATTTCAACAACGCGGCCCACTCGATATGCGGATGGAGCCTGATACTGGTGTATCAGCGGCGCGTTGGATCAACAGCGCGCGCGAACAAAAGATAGCATCAGTGCTGTTTGAGTATGGTGAAGAGCGGTTTTCACGGCGCATCGCACGGGCTATTGTGCGTGAACGCAAGCAGCAACCCATAGATACGCCAGCGCAACTCGCAAACATTGTAAGTAATGCCATCCCCACGCGCAAAGCCAAACTACATCCGGCAACTCGCACGTTTCTAGCTATCCGGGTGTTTATCAATCAAGAACTAGAAGAGCTGCGGACAGTACTGCCGCAGGCAATGCGAGCACTCGCCGCTGGTGGTCGGCTGGCCGTCATTAGTTTTCAATCGCTAGAGGATCGCATCGTCAAGCGTTTCATGCGCGAGCAAGTTCGCGGCCGTGAGCTGCCGCCCGGATTGCCGTTGCTTGTACAGTCATTTGAGTCACGGCTCAAGATTATCGGTAAGCCGATACGACCCAGCGCGGTCGAGATAGAACGTAATCCGCGCGCGCGCAGCGCCATGCTTCGAATAGCAGAACGCACCGAGGTAGGTTTTGAATAAGGGTTTAATGTTTCTAGTTATGTTGGTAATGCTCACGGCGATGGCTGTAGTGATGCTACGTCATCAAAGCCGGTTGCTATTTGTAGAGTATCAGTCACTACAAACAGAGCGTGATTCTTTAAACATAGAGTGGGACAAGCTTTTGCTTGAAGAGGGGACTTGGTCTGAGCATCGACGCGTAGAGGCACTCGCCCGCGATCGACTGCATATGGCAACCCCGGTTGCGTACCGCGTGGTTATTGTGAACAAGCAGCGAGGCGCGGCGCCATGAGCCGCGGCGTGCAGACTGGTAGTCACCCCATACGTTATTGGATCGTGCTCACACTGCTCGTGAGCGGTCTAGTCGTGATTGGTGCACGTGCCGCATATCTTCAGGTTGTCGCCTCCGACTACCTACAGCGCGAAGGTGACGCTCGGTATTTACGTACAGTTACCGATAACGCGCACCGAGGCATGATCCTTGACCGCAATGGTGAGCCGCTCGCCATCAGTACGCCGGTGGAGTCGGTGTGGATTCAGCCGGCGACCTTCGCAAATTCTCGTGACCGCTGGCCGTCGCTGGCCAAACTGCTGGGGCTCCGCGAAAACGAACTTAGGCGAATCGTCAAACGCGCATATGGACGCGAGTTCATGTATGTGAAGAGACACGTAACGCCGGATGTTGCCGAGCGCGTAACGGCCATGGGGATTCCTGGGGTGGCGTTACAACGCGAGTACCGCCGCTACTATCCGACAGGCTCGATCAGTGCCCATGTCATCGGCTTCACAAACATCGATGATCACGGTCAGGAAGGTTTAGAGCTCGCGTACGATCACTCTCTGCGTTCCACGCCTGGTAAAAAACGTGTACTGAGGGACTTATATGGAAACGTCGTCGAAACGGTCGAAAGTATCTCATTACCAATCGCAGGCCAGGACCTGGTCCTAAGCATCGATCGACGCATCCAGTACCTGGCCTATCGTGAACTCAAGGCGGCGATAGAAACCTACAATGCTCGCGCGGCGACTGCAATCGTGCTTGACGCGCGTACTGGCGAAATCCTGGCTATGGTCAATCAGCCTGGGTTCAACCCCAACAATCGAGCAAACTTGAGGAGCGCGGTATTCCGTAACCGCGCCGTAACAGATGTGTTTGAACCCGGGTCTACCCTCAAGCCCTTTACCATCGCTGTCGCGCTTGAGAGCGGTAAGTATATGCCAAATACCTTGATCAATACTGCACCCGGTGAGCTTCGAATCGGGGCCAGAACTATCAGCGATCGTCATGACTATGGCTGGCTCAGCGTTGCGCAGGTCATTGAGAAATCGAGCAATGTGGGTGCGGCCAAGATAGCCCTGACCATGAACAAGAACGATATGTGGAATATGTTTAGGCGCGCAGGCTTTGGTGAGACCACGGGGAGCCGCTTACCGGCTGAGTCCGCCGGTTTAGTGAATGCGCCATCCGACTGGGTACCGATCGATCAGGCGAACGTCTCGTTTGGGTACGGGATCTCGGTGACCGCGCTACAACTTGCCCGCGCTTATGGCGCGTTGGCAAACGATGGGTTGATGTTGCCCGTAACGTTGTTGCGGCGCAGTAGCCCCGTACGCGCACGCAGGGTGATGTCGCCTCGCACCGCAAGGCAAATCCGTGAGATGCTCGAGCTTGCAGTGAGTCGCACCGGAACCGGGCGTGCGGCTCAGGTATTGCACTACCGGGTGGCGGGAAAGACTGGAACGGTTCACAAACTCGTGTCTGGCAATTACGTCAACGACCGATATGTCGCGTCTTTTGCCGGCATGGCGCCAGCTTCCAATCCACGGTTGGTTATGGTGGTTACCGTCGATGAGCCTGGCGAACAGCGACACTTTGGTGGGCAGACGGCGGCGCCAGTGTTTAGTCGTGTTATGACCGGTGCTTTGCGATTGCTTAACATTCCGCCTGATCTACCCGCGCAACCGGTGCGGTGGGCAGCGCCGGCTGGTAACAACAAAGCGACCTGATTGCAATGAAAGCAAGAGATAACACTCCACATTCGTTGCGCGAACTTTTGGATGGAATAGTGGAAATATCGGTGGGTAACGACTGTGCGGTGAACGGATTGACGATGGATAGCCAGCAAGTGCACACGGGTGATTTGTTCATTGCAATTCCAGGGACGCTAGCCGACGGCCGTAATTATATTTCCGACGCAGTAGCACGTGGTGCGACCGCGGTGCTACGAGAGGCCGGCGGTGATTATGATTTCGATAGTTCATCGGTTCCAATTTTCAGTTGCAAAGATTTACGTACACGAGTGGGAATCATCGCAGATCGGTTTTTCGGTTCGCCATCGAGCAAACTATGGGTGATCGGCGTAACCGGCACCAACGGCAAGACCACCTGCACGCATCTTCTGGCTCAGGTATTGGACTATGCGCAAAAACGTTGTGCATTAATCGGCACCGTAGGAGTCGGTTTTCCAGACGCTCTGGAGACAATGGCACTTACTACGCCAGATGCAATATCTGTGCATGGCTTGCTTGCAAAATTTCTCCGCGAGGGCGCAACCCATGTTTGTTTGGAAGTGTCGTCACATGCCTTAGAACAGGGGCGTAGTGTCGGTGTTGCCTTCGACTTGGCGATTTTTACAAATCTTTCGCGTGACCATCTCGATTACCATGGCAGCATGGATAGTTATGCTGAAGCTAAAGGACAGCTGTTCAACGTCGATGGCTTGAAACGAGCAGCGATCAATCAAGACGATCCATTCGGCCGCACGCTACTGCAACGTGTTCAAGGCAAGTTGGATGTAATCAGTTTTGGTGTAGGCGGTGGAGACGTGTGCGCACAGGAGATTCGACCTCTACAAAATGGTCTTGAGTTACGTGCAACCACGCCCTTAGGGGGGATTACATTGCATTGTCCGCTATTCGGGCGCTTCAATGCGGTCAATGTGCTGGCTGTATTAGCCGCGTTACTTTCCTGCGGCATCAGTCTGGAGCAAGCGCGCGAAGGGTTGAGTCGAATAAGGCCAGTGGCGGGGCGCGTAGAACGCTTTGGTGGTGAAAACGGACAGCCACTAGCGGTGGTGGATTATGCACACACACCTGATGCGCTTGAGCAAGTGTTGCGCGCGTTACGCGAACACACCCAGGGCCGCCTGTATTGTGTCTTCGGATGCGGTGGCGACCGCGATCGTGGCAAGCGCCCTGAAATGGGACGTGTGGCTGAGCGATTGGCCGACAAAGTTGTTCTCACCGATGATAACCCCCGCACCGAATCTGGTGACAAAATCATTGCCGAGATTGCGGCAGGCATGAATGCTAAACCATACATTGTTCGCGATCGTGCTAGTGCGATTCGTATCGCCATCACCGAAGCCAATGCGAGCGATATCGTGCTGATTGCTGGCAAGGGGCACGAGGAGTATCAGCAGGTTGGTGATCGGCGTCTGCCTTACAGCGATCGTGAAACAGTGCAAACCATCCTTGGAGAGGCTGCGTGATGTTGTTGGCAAAAGCGGCGGAGGTGCTAAATGCCCCCTTGACCGGTGCTGACCGGAAATTTTCGGGTGTGAGTACCGATACGCGTACGCTGTCGCCAGGCGACTTATTCGTTGCGTTGCAAGGGCCCAATCACGACGGTCATCATTTTATTGCCACAGCCGCGCAAGCTGGTGCCGCGGGTGTGTTGTTGAGCCGGAGCACTCAGACTACGCTACCGTCGATAAAAGTTCCCGATACGCTCAGCGCCCTCGGAACTCTGGCGGCTGCTTGGCGCCGTCGATTCGACATTCCAGTTATCGCCATAACCGGTAGTAATGGTAAGACTACGGTAAAAGAAATGGCGGCCGCGATCATGGCTGAAACGGGTCGCGGCTGCACGACGCGCGGGAATCTAAATAACGAAATCGGTGTCCCGCTGACACTCTTACGGTTGGATCCCGCTGATCGTTACGCGGTGATCGAACTCGGCATGAACCATCGCGGTGAAATTGAGTACCTCAGTCGACTCAGTCAGCCGACGATTGCCGTCATAACCAATACGGCGGAGGCTCATCTTGAGGGTGTAGGTAGTGTCGAGGACGTAGCGCGTGCCAAGGGCGAGATATTTTCGTCCCTGGCTGAGACTGGGGTGGCGGTAATCAACGCAGATGATAAGTACGCAGACTTTTGGCGCGACTTGGCTTCGCCAAGGCAATGTCTGACCTTTGGGCTCGATAACGACGCCGATATCACGTCGCACTACCAAGCTGATACTAGCGGTAGCCTTGTTCGAATTCAGACAACATATGGAGATATCGATATGCGATTACCTCTACTCGGGAAACACAACGTCAGTAATGCGCTTGCGGCAACCGCGAGTTCGATCGCGGCTGGCGCAGAACTCGACCACGTTAAACGTGGGCTTGAGAAGCTGCGGCGCATCTCCGGTCGCCTCGAGATCAAGCCAGGATTAAACGGCGCACGTGTTATAGACGACACCTACAATGCGAACCCCGCGTCGCTAACTGCCGGCATCGCGGTACTCAAAGAATTTCCCGGTGGTGCAGTTTTGGTGATCGGCGATATGGCCGAGCTCGGTAGCGCGGCGCCGGATATCCACCGCCGTGTTGGACAGCTTGCTAAAAGGCTTGGCATAAGTCGATTGTTCGCGATCGGCGCCTTAAGTAAGTTGGCAGTTGATAGTTTCGGCGAGGGTGGCATGCATTTCTCGAGTCGGAGGGAGTTGGTAGAAGCACTGCTCCATCATCTAAATGCGGATACCACAGTGTTGGTGAAGGGATCACGGGTCATGCGGCTCGAGCATGTTGTACAGCAGATTACGCAAACTGACACACTGGATACACGCGAGACAAACGCGAACTAAAGGCAAGACTGAATGTTATTTTCTCTGTTTGATTCGCTGACACAAGAATTCTCGTTTTTCAATGTCTTCCGATATCTTACGCTTCGCGGAATTCTTGGCGTTCTCACCGCACTCGTAATTTGTCTCGCGGTCGGCCCGATAATGATACGTCGACTCGGATATCGTCAAATTCACCAAACAGTCCGAACGGATGGGCCGGAAGCCCACATAACCAAAGCCAGCACGCCAACAATGGGCGGCGCGGTTATCTTGGTGGCGATCTTTGCAGCAACACTTTTGTGGGCCGATCTTTCGAACCGATTCGTGTGGGTCGTGCTATTTACCACACTTTCGTTCGGTGCCATCGGCTTAGTCGATGACTACAAAAAGCTGGTTAATAAAGATACACGTGGTATAGGTGCAGGGATGAAATTTTTGCTGCAATCCATTGCCGGTTTAGCGGCTGCCCTGTTTCTCTATTACACAGCGGAAGTACCGGCTGAGACTGAGCTTATCGTTCCTTTTTTTAAAGACGTAGCGCTCAACCTTGGCCCATGGTTTGTCCTACTGGCCTATCTCGTCATTGTGGGTTCGAGCAACGCGGTCAACCTTACCGACGGCCTCGATGGCCTGGCGATCATGCCGACGACGATGGTGGCGGGGGCGCTGGGGATCTTTGCCTACACGACTGGCCACGTGCAATTTGCGAACTACCTCGGCATCCCGTACATCTCGGGTGTTGGCGAGGTACTTGTCTTCTGCGGCGCATTGGTGGGGGCAGGACTTGGGTTTCTCTGGTTTAACACTTATCCGGCGCAAGTGTTCATGGGGGACGTTGGCGCATTGGCGTTGGGCGCCGCCTTGGGCGTTGTCGCAGTTGTGGTTCGCCAAGAGATCGTGTTGTTCGTGATGGGTGGCGTCTTCGTCATGGAAACTGTATCGGTGATGCTGCAAGTCGCGTCCTACAAGCTTACGGGCAAACGAATGTTTCGAATGGCACCGTTGCACCATCACTTTGAACTCAAGGGATGGCCTGAGCCAAGGGTGATCGTGCGTTTTTGGATTATTACCGTGATCTTGGTGCTTATTGGGTTGGCAACCTTAAAGATTCGTTGAACATGCAGGCACTCGCGATGTCACGAGATAGACAGCAACGGGCACTGGTCGTAGGCCTAGGAGTTACGGGCCTTTCTTGCACGCGTTATCTGGTGGCGCGTCACTACATTGTTACCGTTGTCGATGATCGTAAACAGCCGCCGATGCTAGATGAGCTGACTGCCACGCTACGCGATGTCGACTGTCATACCGGTGCTTGGGACCCACGCCTGTTCGATGATCCAGGTCTATTGGTAGTTAGCCCAGGCGTATCGCTAGCTGAACCCCTAATTGCGAAAGCGATCGCTAACGGTACAACGGCCGTGGGGGATGTCGAATTGTTTGCGCAAGCGGTCACTGCACCGGTACTTGCGGTTACCGGTGTAAATGGGAAAAGCACGGTCACCGCGCTACTTGGCGAGATGTGTCGCGAGGCCGGGTTGGATACGCGTGTCGGTGGCAATATAGGTGTACCGATTCTATCTTTGCTCGAGTCGCCAAGTCCCGATGTTTACGTCGTGGAGCTATCAAGCTTCCAGTTGGAAACTACGTACAGTCTTAACGCGTTTAGCGCGACAGTACTCAATTTCGGTCGTGATCATATGGATCGCTACGATACTCTCGAGCAATACGCAGCCGCCAAGGCCCGCGTGTTCAACGGTGACGGCATCATGGTGTTGAATCGAGACGACGATGCGGTATTGGCGATGGCCATATCAGGTCGGCGCCAAATCCGTTTTGGACTCGGACCGCCACATGGACACGAAGATTTTGGCCTAATCGAGGCGGGCAATGTCGAGTGGCTTGGAAACGGTGGGCAAACCCGTGTTCCGGTTGACTGCGTGCCGTTGCAAGGGCGACACAATCGCGCGAACGCGCTGGCCGCTATGGCGCTTGCCCATACGATGAATGTGCCAGCCGACGCCATGCAGCGTGCCATCAGTCGCTTTCAAGGATTGCCTCATCGAAGCCAAGTAGTGGCAGAGCACGCCGGCGTCACCTGGGTCGATGACTCTAAGGCGACCAATGTGGGCGCGACGCACGCAGCTTTAACTGGCGAGACGCGCCCGGTTGTATTGATCGCGGGTGGACAAGGCAAAGGCGCAGATTTTCGATTGCTCAAGGATGCAGTGGCCACACATGCTCGGGCTGTTGTACTAATTGGCCGTGATGCGGGGCTTATCGAGTCGGCGCTTGATGATGTGGTCCCCGTTACGCATGCGTCTGACATGATTGATGCGGTTGCATGCGCCAATGAACTTGCCCAAGCCGGAGATGTTGTGTTGTTGTCACCGGGGTGCGCCAGCTTTGACATGTTCGACAACTATGCACACCGTGGAGAGGTTTTCACTTCGACGGTGCGCGATCTGATTGGAAATGTGAAGTCGTGACGATCGAAGTGCATAAATCTAAGCGACGCGTGGCTGGAAAACCGCGGCCAAGTTGTGATCTGTGGTTGCTAGGTAGCGTCACTGCGTTGATCGCGCTTGGACTCGTGATGGTCTATTCGGCATCTATTTCTTTTGCCGAGCGTAGCATCGGTAACAGCAGTTACTTTTTATGGCGCCAGATTATTGCGGTCGGTCTAGGCTGCATTTTTGCGTATTTGGTTATGAAAACGCGGGCTCGGCTATGGGAGCTGGCAGGGCCCTATCTGCTACTAGTTGGGATCGTGTTGCTCGTGCTGGTGTTATTGCCAGGGATTGGTATTACTGTTAACGGAAGTTCACGTTGGTTGAGATTTGGGGTCACCAATGTGCAGCCTTCAGAATTTATCAAATTGTTTATCGTGATTTACATCGCTGGCTATTTTGTGCGAAGGCGCGAAGAGTTAGGAAACTTCACTCAAGGTGTTGTCATCATCGGTTTAGTCATCGCGACAATAAGCATATTGCTTTTGCAGGAACCAGACCTCGGTACGATTGTCGTCATATGTGCAACGGTGCTCGGAATGTTGTTCCTAGCTGGAGTGCGTTTTTGGCATTTTGGTATCGTAGCGGGGGCCGGTTTCGTGGCGGTGGGGCTGCTGACTGTTATTTCGCCATATCGCCTTCAACGCATGGTGGTCTTCCTAGATCCGTGGGCCGATCCCTTCAACAGTGGATTTCAGCTTGTGCAAGCGTTGATCGCATTTGGTCGTGGTGAATGGTTCGGAGTTGGGCTAGGGGCAAGCGTACAAAAACTCTACTATCTGCCGGCGGCGCATACCGATTTCCTTTTCGCCGTCACGGCTGAAGAACTTGGTTTGTTGGGCGTGATTACCGTGCTTGTATTGTTCGGAATCGTGATAACTCGTGCGTTTGTAATTTCGAAGGAGGCAGAACGATCGGGACTGCTCTACTCGGCGCGGCTCGCGCAGGGTATCGGACTGCTAATTGGCATACAGGCGATGATTAACATGGGCGTGAACATGGGTTTATTGCCGACGAAAGGGTTGACGCTGCCCTTCATGAGTTACGGCGGTAGCAGCATGATGATAAGCCTGATCGCAGTGGGCTTGTTATTCATGGTTGAACGCGAAACCCGTCTGCACGCATGGGGTGTGCGTTGAGCAATGTCATGGTAGTCGCGGGTGGAACCGGTGGGCACGTGTTTCCTGGGTTAGCGGTGGCCGAATACCTGCGGAGCCAGGGTATAGACGTGGTGTGGATGGGAACACAGGCAGGCCTGGAATCGCGCGCGGTGCCGGCGGCCGGCTTCGAGATCGAATGGATAGCAATCCGCAGTTTGCGCGGTCGTGGCTTTATGGGGTGGCTGCTGTTGCCAATTAGGTTAGTGGTGGCAATGACACGATCGCTACGTATTATGCTGCGGCGGCGCCCGGACGTGGTGCTAGCGATGGGCGGTTTCGTGGCTGGCCCCGGTGGCTTAGTTGCTTGCCTATTACGCAAACCGCTCTTGATCCACGAACAAAACGCGGTCGCCGGGTTGACCAACCGTTGGTTGGCCCTGTTTGCAGATCAAATTCTGGCTGGATTTCCGAACGCCTTTAAACATCGGCCACGGGCCAGGCATGTTGGCAATCCCGTGCGGCAAGAAATCGACAAGTTGCCGGCGCCACAACTCGACACCATACAAGAAGGCCGACTATGTCTGTTGATATTGGGAGGCAGTCAAGGCGCCCAAATATTCAACGAGGTGGTGCCCGAGGCGTTGCGTGGACTTACCGCGGACGATAGTCCCGATGTTTGGCACCAGTGCGGTGAGCGCTGGTTGGAATCAACGCGGGCCGCGTACCAGGGTATCCCCGCCAAGGTCGATGTGACCACCTTCATTGATGACATGGCGGGGGCCTATCGTTGGGCCGATTTGATCATCTGTCGGGCCGGTGCCATGACGATCGCCGAGCTCACGGTTGCCGGTTGCGCCGCAATCCTTGTGCCACTACCGCACGCGGCCGACGACCATCAGACAGCCAACGCGAAGTTTCTGGCGGAACGCGAAGCCGCCATTCTGCTTTCGCAGCAAGATTTCTTGGCGTCGCGCGTGGGCGATTTGCTCGCACGGTTTAATAGCAACCGTCAGTTGCTCATGAAGATGGCGGTTAACGCACGTCGTTGTGCTATGCCTGGCGCAGCAGAAACGGTCGGACAGCTATGCATGGAGGCGATGCATGCATAACTGGGTTAAACGTATCCATTTCGTCGGTATCGGCGGGGCTGGCATGTGTGGGATTGCCGAGGTTCTCAATAATTTGCACTTTGACGTCTCCGGTTCGGATGTCCGAGAAAGTACCAATACCCGCCGGCTGACGACACTTGGCGTACCGGTGCACATTGGTCACAAGTCGATACTTGTCGAAGGCGTTGATGCGGTTGTTGTGTCTTCAGCCATCAACGGTACGAATCCGGAAGTGATGGCGGCGAAGAAAGCCAAAATACCCGTAGTGCCACGAGCCGAGATGTTGAGCGAGTTAATGCGATTTCAACGCGGCATCGCTATTGCCGGCACGCATGGCAAGACAACCACTACCAGCTTGATTGCCAGTGTACTGGCGGAGGGTGGACTGGACCCGACATTTGTGATCGGTGGCCGACTGAACAGTGCTGCGAGTAATGCCCGTTTGGGTTATGGCGAATACTTGGTAGCAGAGGCCGATGAGAGTGACGCCTCATTTCTTCATCTGCAGCCGTTCGTCGCGGTGGTGACAAATATCGACAACGACCATCTCAGTAGCTACGAGGGTGATTTCGAAAAGTTAAAACAGGCATTTGTCAGTTTCTTACACAATCTGCCGTTCTACGGTCTTGCCATCGTATGTTTGGATGATCCTGTCGTGCGAGAAATCGTTTCCCAAATCAATAAGCCCATAGTGACTTATGGCACCTGTGAAGAAGCTAATGTCCGTGCTCGTAACATAGAACAACAAGGCTTGCAGATGCGCTTTACGGTGGATTTGGATGATCATCCAGAATGGCTTGAGCTTACGCTCAACCAACCGGGTGTACACAATGTGTTGAACGCATTGGCTGCAGTCGCAGTAGCGCGTGAGCTTGGTGTAGCGAAAGAGGCGATCGCCAGCGGGCTCGCCAATTTTTCTGGAATCGGAAGGCGATTTCAGGTACTGGGCCAACTACCTCTCGGTGATGGCGATGTGATCTTGGTTGATGATTATGGGCATCATCCACGAGAACTCGTGGCAACGATGGCGGCGGCACGACGTGGATGGCCGGATCGGCGATTAGTGGTGGCGTTTCAGCCGCACCGCTATAGCCGTACCCACGATTTACTTGATGATTTTAGCGTGGTGTTAAACGACATTGATGCGCTTGTGATTACTGAAACATATAGCGCTGGTGAATCGCCGATAAGCGGCGCCGACGGGCGTGCCTTGTGTCGTGCGGTACGTGCTCGCGGGAACGTGAGTCCGATTTTTGTTGAAGATGTCGAACTGTTGGCTGACACCCTGAGCGAGATCCTGCGCCCGAATGATCTGTTGCTAACCATGGGCGCCGGCAGCATTGGCCAGGTGGCAAGCGCGCTACCCGAGGCGCTTGCACAGAGGTGGAAATGATCGTGGCGCACAAGAAAGGTAGCTTGCGAGGCCAATTGCGGGTCAATGAGCCTATGTCCAGACATACGAGTTGGCGTGTCGGCGGTTGTGCAGATTATTTCTATGTGCCAGCCGATATCGCCGATTTGGCCATGTACCTGAATAGTTTGCCAACCGAGCAACCTGTGTATTGGCTTGGTCTTGGGAGCAATATGCTTGTGCGTGATGGCGGAATACGAGGTTGCGTAATCGCTACGAGTGGAGCGCTCAACCGTTTACAAATGGTAGGTGAACATCGCGTGCGAGTGGAAGCTGGTGTTGCTGGTGCAAAAGTCGCGCGGTTCACAGTTGGTCGCGGCCTTACCGGCGCGCAGTTCTTGGCGGGGATTCCTGGAACCATGGGTGGCGCGCTGGCCATGAACGCTGGCGCGTTTGGCGGCGAGACCTGGGACATCGTCGATAAAGTGGAAACTATCGACCGCCAAGGCCGGGTACGCAACCGCATGCGCTCTGATTTCAAAATTGGCTACCGGCGCATAACCGGACCCGCAGATGAATGGTTTGTGGCTGCACATTTACAACTCACCCAAGGTGACGCCACCGAAGGAAAGGCCAACATCAGGATATTGCTGGCGAAGCGGGACCAAACCCAACCAACTCAAATTGCAAACGCCGGTTCGGTCTTTAAGAATCCGCCGGGCGATTATGCCGCACGCTTAATCGAAGCAAGTGGGATGAAAGGGTTATGTGTTGGCACGGCCTGTGTGTCACAGGTGCACGCAAATTTTATCGTGAACACTGGCAGCGCTACTGCAGCCGATATTGAAGACCTCATGCAGCGTGTTCGCAAAGGCGTTGAACAGCAGCAGGGCGTTGCGTTGGAAACAGAAGTGCGAATAGTTGGTGAGGCTTAATGGCAAGAGTTAACAGGCGTAATACAACTAAGCTGCGCATTGGCTTTACAAAGCGTCTGAGCAACTTGCTTTGGGACGATAGCACACCATTCCGAGCTGGAATGACGATGTTGGCGGCGCTAGTGCTGCTAGTTTTTACCGCGCTCGTGCTCGACTGGTTCTTGCGTGTGGACACATTCCCGATCGCCAATGTGAATTTCGAAGGCCGATTTGAACATGTAACGCGCGACCACTTGGTCGCAGCCGTAAAGGACCATATACGTGGCAATTTCTTTGCCGCCGATCTGGATTCGGTGAAAGAGCATGTTGAATCTATACCCTGGGTGTATCGCGCATCCGTGCGCCGTCAATGGCCGCGCGATTTGCATATCCGCTTCGAGGAGCAAAAATTGGTGAGCCAATGGGGTGAAGGTGCCTGGCTGAATCATGCGGGCGAGTTGGTGCGGTTGAATTCTGCATATACTGCCCCTGACCTTCCACAACTCCAAGGCCCGGAAGATACTCACGCTCATGTGCTCGCGCGCTACCAGGACTTCAGCAAATTGCTGCAGCCGGTCGCCATGCGGATCGTGGGCGTCACGTTGACACCCCGACGCACATGGCGGCTACAGCTCGATACTGGTGTAACACTTGTTCTCGGACGTGAGAACCCTGACGCGAAGATCAAACGCTTCGCACGCATTTACCGGCAGGCACTAGCAAAGCATGAATCCAAGATCAAGCAGGTGGACTTGCGCTACACAAATGGGTTTGCGGTGGAATGGTTAGTTCCACCGGCTGCCGTCGTTTCAAAAGCGAACTTGACTGTCACACAGTGATAGACCCAAGAGGTGAACTATGGCTAGGCGGGATGACGAAAAACTGATCGTAGGACTCGATATCGGCACTTCCAAGGTATTAGCGATTGTGGGGGAAATGTGCCCGACGGGTGAGGTCGAAATCATGGGGGTAGGACATCATCCTTCACGGGGAATAAAGAAAGGGGTGGTGGTAAATATCGAATCTACCGTGCAGTCAATTCAACGCGCCATAGAAGAAGCCGAGCTTATGGCCGGTTGCCAAATTCATTCGGTATACGCCGGGATCGCGGGCAGTCACATAAACAGTTTCAATTCACATGGAATCGTTGCGATCAAAGATAAAGAAGTTGCCGGTGGAGATGTCGGTCGCGTGATCGAGGCGGCACGTGCATTGGCGATCCCAGCCGATCAAAAGATCTTGCATATCCTGCCACAAGAATATGTGATCGATAACCAAGATGGCGTACGCGAGCCACAAGGCATGTGCGGTGTGCGGTTGGAAGCGAAAGTACATATTGTCACCGGTGCTGTGAGCGCGGCACAGAACATCATTAAGTGCGTCCGTCGGTGCGGGCTCGAGGTCGACGATGTCGTGCTCGAACAGATCGCGTCAAGTATGTCTGTTCTCACAGAAGACGAAAAAGAACTCGGCGTTTGCTTGGCCGATATCGGTGGCGGTACGACAGATATCTCTGTTTTTACGGGAGGTGCTATCCGGCACACGGCGGTGATCCCTATCGCCGGCGATCAAGTTACTAACGATATTGCAGTCGCGCTGCGTACACCAACCCAACATGCAGAGGACATCAAGATGAAATATGGATGCGCCCTGACCGCACTGGCGCGCCGCGACGAAACAATAGAAGTCCCCAGCGTCGGCGATCGCCCGCCACGGAAGCTGTCTCGTCAAACTCTGGCTGAGGTGATCGAACCCCGTATTGAGGAGCTATATGGTCTAGTCCTGGCGGAGCTGCGACGTAGTGGCTTCGAAGAGGTCATGGGCTCTGGCGTCGTGTTAACCGGCGGTAGTTCGAAGATGGTGGGAATGATCGATCTCGCGGAAGAAGTGTTTCATATGCCGGTACGACTTGGCGTTCCGCAGTATGTTGGTGGATTGACTGGGGTGATCGACAACCCGATTTACGCCACCGGCGTAGGGCTCGTCTTATATGGCGCACAAAATGACAACGGCTTGCCTTATCTAATCCACGCGAGTTCGAACTCGGGCTTCAAGGGTATGTTCGATAAGGCCAGGAGTTGGTTCCAGGGGAACTTCTGATGTGCAGTGAGAGAGTTTGTTTTGCAGCGTTAAGAGGATATTTGCATTTTTCAGGCATCCTGAAACAGGAGATACCAAGCTATGTTTGAGTTGATGGATACATACGGCCAACAGGCTGTCATCAAAGTAATCGGCGTCGGTGGCGGCGGGGGAAACGCCGTTGATCATATGGTTGCCGCCAATATTGAAGGTGTTGAATTCATTAATGCCAACACAGATGCACAGGCACTCAAGAAATCGAGTGCGCGGACCGTACTGCAACTTGGCGCGAATCTAACCAAAGGTCTCGGTTGCGGCGCGGATCCTGCTATCGGTCGGCAAGCCGCGGTCGAGGATCGCGAACGAATCGCCGAGGCGCTAGCGGGTGCGGACATGGTATTCCTCACGGCTGGTATGGGCGGTGGTACAGGTAGCGGCGCCGGCCCCATCGTGGCACAGGTCGCCCAGGACATGGGTATTCTCATCGTTGCTGTAGTGACTAAACCGTTTCTCTTCGAGGGAAGCAAACGCATGTCGGTCGCGGAGGACAGTATCCGCGAATTGACCGAGTACGTCGATTCCATAATTACGATTCCGAACGAAAAGCTGCTTACCGTACTTGGCAAAGATGCCACACTCCTAAATGCGTTTAGTGAGGCCAATGAAGTGCTGCAGGGTGCGGTACAAGGTATTGCCGAATTGATCACGCGGCCAGGCCTCATAAACGTCGACTTCGCTGATGTGCGTACGGTGATGTCGGAGATGGGGATGGCGATGATGGGATCGGCCGTTGCTACCGGCGAGGACCGTGCCACCCAAGCCTCGCTCGCGGCGATTTCGAGCCCGCTGCTCGAAGACATCAACATCTCTGGCGCACGTGGTCTGTTGGTAAACGTCACGGCTGGTCTCGACATGTCTATCGGTGAGTTCGAGGAGGTCGGCAATACTGTCAAAGAGTTCGTCGCCGACGATGCTACCGTTGTTGTGGGCACGGTTATTGAACCGGATATGCAAGACGAACTCCGCGTGACCATCGTCGCCACCGGTCTCGGTCAAGGTCAGAAGCGACAACAACCGTATCAAGTTGTTCGCACCGGTACTGGGACCACGGATTACGCGGCGCTTGATACACCTACCGTCATCCGCAATCGTCGTGGTGGTTACGATGAAGTGCCCAAGGGAGAGGCTGCGCCGGAGTCTCTAGATATCCCAGCATTTCTGCGAAGACAGGCGGATTAATCAAAAAAATCAATAGGTTGCAGTGGTCTACCTATTGCCAATGGGGGAACAGGCCATAATACTGGACATAGGTAAGTTTTTACATTAATAATATCCGCTAAGCGTGAATAGCGGTGGGATTTTCGCTCCAGGCGGGCACCTGGAGCGGAGCTGCGTCACCATAAAATAAAGAATTCATATTTATAAATTCAAAACTAGAACGGCTAGCCTGCGAGGCATCGTGTGGCTTTAACGCAGGGATCGCACTAATAACTATAAATGATCAGACAACGGACACTGAAGAATGTCATCCGGGCAACGGGAGTAGGGTTACATACCGGTAGCAAGGTTTACCTGACCTTGCGTCCCGCCCCCTGCGAAACAGGCATCATCTTTCGGCGCATCGATCTGGACGAATCTCTGGAGATTCGAGCGTGTCCGGAGAATGTCTCCGATACACGGTTTTCTACTACCCTCGAACGCGACGGTGTCAGGGTTTCCACAGTTGAGCACTTGATGTCGGCATTCGCTGGTCTCGGTATCGATAATGCCTATGTTGACCTAACGGCACCGGAAGTTCCGATTATGGATGGGAGTGCGGGGCCGTTCGTTTTTCTCATCCAGTCAGCGGGTATTGAGGAACAATCCAGGCGCAAGCGCTTTATGCGTATTCGCAAAACGATCCGTATAGAGGACGGTGATAAATGGGTCAGATTTGAACCCTTTGAGGGCTTTAAGGTGTCGTTCACAATCGAGTTCGATCACCCACTGTTTACGCGTGTCCCGAATGTGGCGAGCCTAGATTTTTCGACGACTTCATTTGTAAGAGAGGTGAGTCGTGCGCGTACCTTTGGGTTTATGCGCGACATCGAGAGTTTAAGACAAGCCGGATTCGCACGTGGCGGCGGCTTGGATAACGCCATCGTTTTGGACAACTTTCGAATTATGAATGAAGACGGACTGCGCTATGAAGATGAGTTCGTCAAACATAAGGTGCTCGACGCTATCGGAGATCTATATCTGCTTGGGCATCCTTTGATCGGTGCCTTTAGCGCTCATAAGTCTGGCCATTGTTTGAACAACCGCCTGTTGCGTAGCCTGGTGGCCGATAAGGCCGCGTGGGAGTTGATCTCCTACGATGAAAGCGAGCAGGCGCCGATCGCCTTTGCTCAGCCAGTGCCCGTGACCTAGCGCCGGTGAACCAAGGCACGTAGTTTGTTGGCGATAAGATAAAAAGGTATTGGGTAGGGAGCTATGAACTTCATTATCGTTCCCGGCAAAACAGCGGCGGGACAGAACTCGTGTCTCTCCCACCGCCAAATCGGCGTCATGGCCGTGGCCGGGTTGGTGGTATTGCCGTTGGTGATCGGGGCCGTATTATATCGGATCCAGGATCGATTACGGGACGACACCAGTCCTGCTGCCGCCGTGGTCGCGGTCTATCAACAAGAACTCGCGGGCCACCGGGCCGCCATTGCCGCCACCCGGGCCCGTACCGAGACCCATATCAATGCGCTTGCCCAGCGCTTAGGTCAACTGCAGGCGCAGATGTGGCGCCTCAAT
>SMUX01150119.1_pt1 | contig 30817 bp, 58 predicted proteins | sample 2456431 | NCBI WGS metagenome assembly SMUX01 (sample SAMN11095930, study PRJNA526329) | marine sediment metagenome | biome: Marine sediment; feature: Surficial sediment; material: Deep marine sediment; isolation source: Hadal surficial sediment | place: Pacific Ocean | collected 2014-11 | depth... | reverse complement strand
GTATCTAATGACTTAATATTCAACGTTACTGCGAGGTCATCTCCTCCTGCTAATGACGTTACAAACTTAAATGGCATTGGTATTACCTCATTGCCATTTTGTGGAGTGCTTACGTAATTTGCGGAGTCGAATGTGTTGAGTTTCTTACCAGTTTTATGCTTATACACTGTTGCTCCAGCATTCTGATCTTCTGTGAATTCAGAAAGTGGTTTGACACCAATGTTTGGCATATCTAGTGTACTCAGACCTATATCCCATTTCTCATCTGCTATGTTGTCGATTGAGATTTGATACTCAGTTTGTGCAGATGCGGTTTCTTCAGGTTGTGTTAGTTCCCATCGGATGAAATTCTGTTGTCCAGATCCTGTGCCAACGCCAGTAATATTTGCTGGTGTATTCAATGAAGGTATTCCCTCATCGAATGAGTTGACAAACAAGGACATGGTACTAGATGTCTGACCTGCTGTGGGTGGACTCATATCACGTAGATCTATTTTGAATACCCATTCCTTAATTCCGTCAGAACTTACGTCTTGATAGAAGAAGGAAATTATTCTTGGGTTCAAATTCTGGTCTGCTGTACTTTGGGGTGCAACGAAAAAGTCTTGCCCTAATGGTACTGTGACCGTCACGTACATGATACTGTTCATATCTTGACCGATCGTTAATTGATTACCCGTTCCAGATCCAATAGTTGAGAATTTTAACTCATCTTGTGATTTGTAATAGGTTGTAACCAAGTTTGTTCCTTCGGTTCTTGCCTCAGCATTGTCAAGTGCATCTCTATGAATTACATTGACGGTTAGTTGTCCTGCGAACTCTTGTGTCCCTGCTGGAGTAGGTGTTGGTGTTGGTGCTGGTACTCCGCCTCGATCTGGTGCGCCAATTTGCAATCCTTGAAATTGACCGCCAAATGCTAGTGCGAAAATAACCGCTACTATTACTACTCCCAAGACAATGAATGGTGTGTTATTTCTAGCCATGTGACTTCCTTACTACAAAATAGGTGATTTTTAGCAAAAATATCGTGCCTAGAAATGTATTAAAAACAATTATTTACGCAGATAATTGATGTTAATGTCCACAACCACAAGAACCTGAGTCAGTCGAAGTAGAATCTTTTTCTGCACATTTAGAACACTTGTCTGAATCTGTAGGTGAAAAGAATCCAATTCCACATGAAACACATTTCATAGTTGACATATACATTACCTAAGATTCGTCTAATCGAACTGTATCTGCTATCGGTGTAGCAGAACTACCAAACTGATTTAGGTGTTTTATAGTCAATGTCACATCATGATTATCGTTTGTTGCGTTGTCTTGTAGGCTTGTAACAATCTTAAATGGCATTGGAATTACAGCATTTCCATTTTGTGGAGTTGATACATAATTTGCTGAATCAATTGCGGTTGAGAAACTTCCATCTGCTCTTTTGACCTTATACTTGTATGTGGCATTACTGCTACCGATCTCATCTTCTTCGAATACTGATAGTGGTTTGATACCAAGATTTGGAATGTCTAATGTACTTAGACCTGTATCCCACAATTCTGTTCCTCCTACTCCACCACCTACGTATTCAATAAGAATTTGATACTCAGTATGTGCAGATGCAGTTTCTTCTGGTTGTGTTAGTTCCCATCTGATGAAGGAAACTTGTCCTGCATCTGAACCAACATTTACAAGGTTTGATGGTGAGTTAAGTGTTGGTGTTCCTATATCATAAGAATTTGTAAAAAATGATATTGTACTTGCCTGTTGTCCTGCTGTTGCTGGAGGAACTCCACGTAAATCTGTTTTAAAGATCCATTCCTTAATTCCATCATTTGTTACGTCTTTGTACATAAAGGTCGAGATTCTATCGTTTTGTGATTGTGTACCTTGTGGATCAATAAAAAATGGATCTAATACTCCTATTGTTGAATATAGAATACTGTTCATGTCTGATGTGACTGTAACTCTTGATATACCAGCAACTCCGTCTCCTATTGAGGCGAATCTTACTTCGTCACTGGATTTGTAAAATGTGGTTGTTAAATCTACTTTTTCTACTCTTGCCTCTGTATTATCAAGAGTATCAAAATGTTGTAATACAATATCTAATTCTCCAGTAAACTGATCACCTACTTGAGTAGTAGTAGGTTGTGGTTGTGGAACTCCACCAGTTGTACCAGTTTGAAAGTTAAGTGGAATAACTCCCATTGCTACACCAGCAACAAAAATAAATCCTATTATTATTGCAAGAATCACTACTGTTGAAACCATCTACACTATAAAATGGTGGAAATTAGTGAATTTCAACAAAGATAAAAAAGAGAAAAAAGGGGATTTTTAGATTTCTGGAAGTCCTACATCTTGTCCTGCTTTTTGGAAACTTGCTGTTCTGTTTGCTACTGCAACTACTATTGTGCCTACAATTATGGCAAATAGTAATCCTACGAACAGAGTCATGAAATCTCCTTCGATTAGTGCATTAAAGATTTTTTGAATATCTGTTGCTGACAGATCTGCACCAAATATTCTCAGCACACTATTCGCTAAGAAGAACAAGAACGAAATCACAGCACCTAGTATGATTGCTGTAATGATGAATGTTCTTTTTGGTATATCTGGTTTCCCTTCAACCTTCTTGAACGGAATTAGGAATCCCATTCTTTGCACTAAGAAGATTGCAATTCCAGCAATAATCAATGTGGATGCTACCCACCAAATTATCTGCCCGAATCCTGCAAGAGAATTAATGTTTTCTATTCCAGCACCTAAGTCTTGAACGTCACCGCTTAATGGAACTCCTAGTATGAATACTGCGAGTCCTCCAACTAATCCGAAGATTATGAGGAACAGTACACCTATTACAAGTCTATTTACAGCACGTTCTGCTGTCTTTTTGATTTCTCCTACCATTGATCTAAAATGAGCAGATTATGGGTATTTGTGAACTACCGCAAAGAATCTTTGTCTGGAAGGTCATTTTTTTTATCGTCTTTTGGTTCGATATGACGAATAAGATACCATCCATAAAACATTAAGAATGCATCGAATATCATTACTGCTGTCATTAATGGTAATTGCCATGAATTAGCAAGTCCCAAACTCTTGAAAATTCCCCAATTGTACTGTTGAATATGGTTAAGATCTAAATATGCTGATGTTATTGCAATAAAATGAATCAATCCAAACAGAAACATTGTGTATGCAGTTGATGCAGGAACATTTTGAAATCTAAGATCCTTTAAACCCCAAATCCCTCTACAAAAAGATTTGAATTCCATAATGTCCCCATGTCCACCCTATGTTTGTAAAGGTTTCTTTGATTTAAGTAGAAAGCAATAATCTTTGTCTAAAAAGAATGGATGTTCTAAACAAGAAATGTAAGGTGACATACCAGCATTTGGATCATAATTTTCTGGAATTTTATCAATCGCCCAAACATGATTACAATATGCCTCTATGTAAGTTTGAACAATTGGACTTTGAATGAAATAAAGGAATGAGGGAGTATCTACCATTGAATCTCTGAGTCCAAGTTCATATATGACTGATTGAATTTCACCAACAGATTCGTTGTAAAAAATTTGTTTTTTCTCATGAATTCCATACCAATTTACATTCATACATTCTAGATCCTCAACCTCCGAAAAAATATGTTCAACAAGTGCAATCTCTTCATCAAGTGTCAAACCTAAATTAAAAAAATTAGTTGACATGAAAACTTTATTCGGAGGTAGCAACTGTTCAGGATGTGTTCCTATTTTTTCAAACCTAAATTTTTCATTTTCATCACTAAAAGTTGGGAGTTCAATTATTCCTAAACCACCTAAAATTGCAAATGCGATTAAAATTGGACTAACAATTCCTACAACTATTATCTGTAATTTATTTTGCTGACGATCTAAGTCGTCAGTCTTGGAAGTTGATGGAGGAGTCAATTAGTTTGAAATTATAGAAGTGCTTTATAATCTTATTATCATCCCCGATAGTTCCTATAGTAACTGTCCAATCTCCGAGTGGAAATTTGGTTGAGGTAGCGATCTTAATTACAAAGTTTCCTACTGAATCTGTATTAGATGTTTGAACTCTGAAAGTATCCATTCCACAACAAGTCATGTGAATTGTGTAGAAATATGGTGCTGGTTTAGCCATTTCAATTTTTCCTGCAATTTTTACTATTGATCCTCTATCGTGTATGTTTCCTTGAACTGAACTTTCAATCAGTTGTGGAGAAGTTCTCGATGCTGTTAACTCTGATGTTTTAACTGCCTTGAAGGTTTCAGATTGCTGTTCTTGTTCAGTAAATGGTATAGTTTCTGTACCGTTAATTACAGTGTTTAAACTAGGATCAACCTGTTGTGTGGCTTGTTGTTCAGTAAGTAAATCACGTTGTCCTTTTATAATATAATCTTCTGGTAAATCATCTTGGAAAAATTCTGTAGTTGCATAAATTGCTAACGCCTCCCTTTGTTCCTTTGTTAAAATTTCAGGCAGTTCATAAATTGTAATCTTTTCACCAAGATCAAACTCTCTTGTGTTTTTAATGATTTGAGATGCTATAATCTTTGTTTCAGTTTGTAACAATGATAACAAAACCATTGAGACAAGAATTAGCATTAATAATCCTGCGAGTTTTCTTGTTGAATCACTTGCCACCTTGTTCACTTCCTAATACTGGAAAGAATGGAATATCTATTCTATTTCCTTTTCCATCAGTAACTGTTTTTGATAAATTTACAATTGTTCTTGATATTTCAATTTCCCACGTTTTTAGGTAATTTTTTCGTTCCTCATTTATCTCCACCTTCCATAACTGCCTGATCATCTTTAGTTTCCTCCATAATTTTTTTAATGGAGTCCAATTCTTATTATCAATACTCTCTAATGCAACCTCTGACAACAAAGATCGGTAGAAAATGTAACATAAGAGTACAATGGAAAATAAAAGTTAACTAAAATGCTATAAAAAAAGTAAAGAATAGTTAGAATATGTATCCTAACTCAATTGCTTTCTTTTGAACCTGTTCATTATGCCATGCCAATTTCATTGCAAAGGCTTCGGAATATCTCTTATCGATGTTTCCCCAACCATCATCAGTTCTCAGTTGTTTTTTGATGACAATTCTATCAATTTCCTCTTCTGCTATAACATCTGATTCTGTTCCTACCTGTAATCCCTTATTGAAAAATGAAGTGTTTGCGTTTCCTGCCTCATCCCATATATTTACCCCAAATACAACATCACCTACTATTGCCTCTGTTGGAGTGACTCGTACATGAATTACAGTACATTCATTTGATCCTGTTTTACATGGTTGATCTGGTAATTGTTCCATGATTACATTTGTAAATATTGGATCATGTGTTACAGTTACTTCACCAGTCATTTTATCTCGATTGTATGTAGCAGAATGATCAATTGTAAATGATTCTCCTACCTTTCCTTTGCCAAGTTGCAGTTGTAGATGTCTTATGTTGTCTTTTCTGTCATCCCAAATCTTGAATACAAAATCAATTGGTTGTCCAATATCTGACTGTATCAATGGGAATGGTGTGAAGTAAAATTCTGCATCTACGGTCTTTCCGTTAACAGTTATACCTCCATCAACTACTCTTGTTCCTTTTTCGGTTACACCTATACTTGGTTGCTGGTTGTTTACAAAGTGACCTACTGTTCCACCTCCTTTTCCTGTTGGTGTTTCTTCTTCTTCTAGATCAAAGAATACCCAAACAGTTCCATCGGCAAAACCTTCAATGAAATCCCCAAAGAATATGAATCCGCTTGCTTCTCTCATTGAAGTTCCAGTCAATCCAGTAAATATTCCATCTCCATTTCCTGTTGCTACTACTGTTCCTACTGTATCAAGACAATATGGTAGTCCTTCTCCGTTTCTTCCTTGTTCATCACAGAATAGAACTATTGTTCCTTCTTCATCTATCCATATTCCATTTCCAAATTCATCTTCAATGTGGAATGTTCCTACAATTGGAAATTCAATACCAATAAAGTCTATTTCGAACTCACCAAAGATTTCTACATCAACTTCTTCGAGTTCAAATTCATCTTCGAAGGTGTAAGTGCATAAGCCATCTCCTTCTCGTTCTCCGTCACCATTGAATAAAATCCATTCATAGTCAACGTCACAGTGTATTTCTACTACCTGTCCATGATCTATTTCTGGTTCTGGTTCTCCATTTCCATTTCCTGCGTATGCGTTTTGTGGTTCAAAAATAACTCCAAACGAAAACAATAAGATCGCTATCGCTGGAATTACTAATGTTGTGTTATGCCTCATTGTGGATTCGTGAATTCACAAAGAGAAAAACAACATTAGTACAGTTTAATGTCTATACTTGTTAAATTAACTACACAAGATCAAAAAATAATATACTGATGAATTGTCAGCAATCTTGTTAAATCATAAAAAAACTAATTTTTAATTGATGGTGACTTTTCAGTATCGCAGGATGTTATGCCTCGAAATTAACTCCTGTTTGTATCGAAGGGTTGCCATCAATTAGATTCTGAGATCAGGAATAATCGTAGATGCGATTCTAGTCATAAAGTCTAAAAGAAAGTCTAAAAGAAAGTAATTTTATCTCCATCTCATGGGCATAATTGTTATGGTTGTAATATCATTAGTAGTATTTGTTGGGTTAGGTCTTGGTGTGGCTTTTGCACAAATGGAATCCATGACAATTGAAGGTTTAAAACATCCCTATGTAAATTCAGTTTTTAATGTTGGTGTGGATGTAGATGGAGTATCAAGAGCATCACATGGTATTTTTAGAATGGTTATGACATTATTTGAAAAGGATAGTGGTCAGGAAATACTAGCAGTTCCAGATTATCTCGTTAGTGGAATAAACACAATTCAAATTAACATGATACCAGATCGGAATACTGAACCATTCAAAGAAGGATTAACGTATGTATTACAAATTCAACACGTAAACATAGTTTCTCAATTCGAGTTTACCCCAAAAGCATACGAGTCAACACAGGCACAAGATCAAGTTGTTGAAATTGAACAAAATCAAGTAGAAGATGAGATAGGAAAACTAATCATAGTAAAAATAAATGATGGTGTTTCTTCTGGTGACTACCTTAAATAATTCAATTACATTCCTAAAAATACTCCACCGATTACAATCAATGCAAATATTCCAGCAACTACGAAAAATAGTCTGTTGCCATACAATAAACCAGCACCTTTCATCGTTCTAAATCCCCAATAGAGTCCTGTTAATCCTGTAAAAAGAAGTCCCAAAGCAACTACCAAAATTATATTATTACTTTGATTTATTCCAAACCAGATTAAGACAAAACCTAAGATGGTTAGCATCATTGATATTCTTTTTAATGCCATTATTTTCTTCTCCTAACAAAAACTCCTATAATTCCCAATCCAATTATGATTGCACCAGCAATTATCAAGAAATCAAAAGTAGTGCCACCTATCATAAAGAAATTTAGGAAATTTAGGAAATCTATTGAAAGATTAGCATCACTTACTAATTCATCTCTTGTTAATGCTGACTCACCTTGTATTCCTTGTATGCCTTGAATTCCTTGTTGACCTTCTATTCCTTGTTGACCTTCTATTCCTTGTTGACCTTCTATTCCTTCTATACCTTGTACTCCTTGTTGACCTTCTATTCCTTGAATTCCTTGTATGCCTTGAATTCCTTGCCCACCAAGTATTGCTGATGCTAGAATTTGACTATGAAATATATCAAACCCACAAAGTCCGTTATCTACAAAATTGTTTTCCCCTGATGGTGTTGAACTTCTATCTATCACACATTTATGAGTGTCAGCAAGTTGGCTAGATTGTGTATATAAAAATTCTTGCCCAAGATTTTGTTTAACTTTAATTCCTACTGCATAGTTTGTTAGTGGTTGTAATACTGTTGCAGTAGGAAATGTGAAATCTAAATCAATAGCATCTTCGATTTGTGATGGTGTAGATGGATCTCCTGTCTTAAATGCTGTGAATGTTTCTGCTGATTGAACTAAACGCATAGGTGATTGGTGTAAGTTCCAAACGTATCCTGTAATTGTTGTATTAAAATCCTGTTGGTCAAAAGGAAGATTTGATAAATATCTTATTCTAAGTCCTGTTATTACTGTAGAGTCTTTCAAAAAGAATGATTCTGCTACTGCGAAATTTGTTGATTTCTCAACAACTCCTGTAGTTTTTGGATTTGCAAGGAATAGCCATTGTTCAAGTAATTTATTTTTGAATTCTGTTATTTCAGGTGGAATTGGTAAGTAAATAATTTCTGCTCCACCTTGATAAACTATCCTGCCTGTTGGACATATCCCTGCAACAATTTCAGCATACAAAGTTTGTTGTCCTTGTTTTAAAAGTGGTTGAATATTTGTTGTTGAAACAAAACTAGATTGAGGAACAGCAGTAATGTTTGCAATTATACTTCCGTTTTCAAAATGCCCTGTTGCATTGGATGGCACATCTGATAAGATTAACCCTATACGTTCTAAAGAAATAGGTTCACATTCAGGTGCTTCAATTCTTAATTGTGCTAAATTTGGAGATCCAGTAAATGTTAGTAACATTGGTGATTTGGTATCAACAGTTGCAAGTAGTAGAGAACTTTTGAATGGAAAATTGGTTGTCCAAAAAGGGAGTGCTATAATATCGAATTCACACTCAAAAACAGTTGATACTCTGACACCAAATGCTCCAACAGTATTAAGTCTACAATCACGTTCTTGTATCAAAGATAGAGGAAGAAGATTTGAAAAATCAATGTTAAGAGATTGTGTGAATATACCAATTCCTAGTATTACAATACCAATTACTATAACACTTACAAAAGTTCTGGATTTTTTCTTTTTTTTAGCCATTATGGTTTCCTTATTGCTGTTCCAACTAATCCAAACATTGAACCACCGAATGTAATTATGCCTATAATTGAAAGCGTACCAAGTTCAGGTGCGCCTGTTACAAGTAGACTTGGGACAATATTTCTACAATTATTTTCAAATTCTTCTGTACCTACTGGACAATTAAGATCAATTGGAACACAACTATCCCCGATTTGTTTGAATCCTGTATCACAGTCTAACATTGTGGGATCAACTCCTCCGTCAGCAGGAATACACGTTGGATCTACTAATGTGTTGTTTAATGGATTAGAATCAATTTCACATTCAAATGGTGATATAATTTCTGGATCTTGACAGACATTATCAATCGAAACTTGACCAGTTGGACATGACCGTTCGATGCAATCATTGCCTTCTAGAATTGTATTGATAGGACAGATAATCGTTTGACAGTTTCCTGAAATTAATTCATCTCCAATATTACAAGTCTTTACAGTACATTCATTGTTTATCGCATCAAATCCTTCCCCACAAAACAAAGGTTCGCATTGAGAACCTACAACATGTTCGTCTGTTGGACAAATAATGGGAATACAGGATGAACCAATAAGTTGATCTCCGATGTTGCAAACTAAAGGCACACAAATATTTCCTTGAAGTGTTTCTCCTTCATTACACTGTATGGGTGCGCACTCATTTGTATTTTGGTCAACGCTAAATCCATCTTCACAGATAATTGGAATACACCTAAATTCAACTTGATTGAAACCAATATCACATCTTATTGGTTGTGATGAACCAGTAACAAGTAATGAACCATTTTCTTCCCACCATTGATGATCAATTACAAACTTATTTGCACCAACACCGTTTACAAAGAATCCTAAAGTAAATTTATCAGATCTTGTACCTTGAGGAAATGATCCACCACTTACTAACTCATTAAATGTATCAACTCCCTTTTTGGAACTGAAAGTACCATCTGGACTAATTTGACCAAATGTGAAACTTTTTACTCCTATTGTTCTACACCATTGACCTGTTGATGGAGCACCAGTACCTAAACTTCCTCCAATTGCTGGAGTGTATTTACTTCCTCCCCATGCAACAAAGTCAGTAGATCCAAAGAAAAGTCCAGAGGCGGAAGGAATGTATTTACTGTGTAAAGTAGCAGAATTCATTCCACCAGTGTTACTTCCCCACATGATTCTATTCGGTAATCTTCTTTCTCCTATCTCATCAATAGTATTACTAAGATAAATTACTGTGCATGTTATTGAATTGTTTGTTAGAGATCCCCTACCTTGAACTGATTTCAAGTTTAGTTGAAATTTGACACCTGTTGCAACAAAGTCATTTGGTAAATCTGCTAAATCAAACTCAAGATACCCAAAACCACAGTTTACTCCGTTGTAACCATGCCAAGAAACCTCTGCGTTTCTATCCCCACTTCCAATTCTACCAAAAGGTACTTCATAAAAGGCAGTTGGAGAAGGAGTTTGTCCTTCTTGTAATTTTATACAATTTCCAATGAAATCTGCCGAAAGAATTGTTCCAGATCTTTCAAAAGGAACTACAATCGGTGCGCCAAACTTTACAGTTCCTAAAATTTGTCCACCAGTAGGATCTATTGGAACTTCAATTATGCTCAAACCAGTTAATCCACTTATCGTTTCAAACTGATCAAAAACTATCAAACCTAGCCCTATTATCATTCCTAAAGCGAAAATTGCTATTCTTTTTGTATTTTTTTTCTTTTTAGCCATAATAATCCCTAATTTCTACGAATTATGTAATAATGAAGAGTTTGATGACTTTTTTATTACCATTAGTATAAAATTGCGAAGGAATCTACACAGAGACTTTATCCCCATATCGTTCTACTGGAGACTCCTTCACAGTGTTGTTGCCAATCCCTCTCAATCAATGGAAGGTTGCAATATAAAATAGGTAAATTAATTGCCTAGATGTTCTTCTGTTCCTACGCCATCGTGAATCTCAATGTTGATGACTCTACCTTGTGGTTCTTCCTCTTCGATTATAGTAGCAGTAATTTCATCTTCTATTGCTGTATTACTCTGAACAAGTTTGACATCTCCTTGAAATGCTTTGATTTCTAATGTTTCATAGTCAATTGCAAATATTGAGAATAATCCTATTGCTATAACTGGAATCCCGATAAATAATAACAATCTTCTCATAATTTCCTTCTCCTACGCAATGCTTGAATGAATCCTATAAGTATTCCTGATCCAAAAAATGCTATTCCTGTTAATGAAATCATATTTACATCTTGAGCAGGAACTGGAAATAATGTTCCAATAGCCAAAAAAATTACCCCTACACCGAATAATAGGAATGGTACTGAACTCGGTCTATTCATAATATTATCTAAAATACTCATATTGTTTTCAAAAACCTTCGAATTTCTTTTCTGAATCTTATTAAAGTACCAGCAAATGCAAATGCAAATCCTGCTACTACGTATGGGTTGATCATATTTCCACCAACTGGAATTTTTAATCCTTCGAAAACAACGAAACCAAGAAAAAAGAAAAATGTTCCTACACCGAAAAATACATTTGCATTTCTATCACGAAAAACCATTAAGATCCAAATCCATCTGCAAGTTTTTGTAGTTGATCATCTGGTATTGGTCTAAGTATCGGGCATTGTTCTTGTAATTCATCAATAGGATTTGGTGCTACTGACAACGAAAACGTATCAACAGTTCCAAAACAAGTAATTGAAACTATCGGGTTGTTAACTTCTTTATCCAATTGATCTGCAAGGAATCTTTTTCTTTCTGGATCGGTTTCTAGCCTAAGTTCTTGAAATTCTGCTCTTAATTCAGTGATCTGAGAAGTTGTAAAGGCGTTTACTAACCTATCTCTTAATTTTTGTAGAATTAAGGATGGTTCATCTGTGTCTTTAATATCTTCAACAGGTAAAATTTCTATTGGTAATGTAGATCTCTGTAACATCTGACCTTCAATAATATCTGGTTTGCTTAGATCACGTTCGATAAATTGTGGTGCTCTATCTTCAAACATTCGTTGTTGTTCCTGTAATCTTAATCTCTCTACCTCAGTAGTTGCTTGTGAAATAAAATCTCTTTCTGCTATCAGTTCTTCTCTATCATCGATTGTACGCTGTACCCCTTCAAGTCGCAGAATGATTATTTCTGCCTTCATAATTTTGTCTGCTTGAATTTCTTTTAGCCTTTCAATAGGAATGTTTCTGCCTAATACCTCTAATGCCCTAGCCTCTATGTCACGTTCCTCAGCATGTTTTAGTAATAATTCTGCTCTGCGATCTTCTTGTAATGTAATTATTTCTTGAAGTGTTTCTATCGCTAGTTTAAAATTATAAAAAAATGAATCTGGTAAAACTGCTGGAATTGGTATTTGTGTTTCCTGAGCAAAAGCAATTGGTGAAGAGAAAACCACAATCGCTAAGAACATACCAACGAACAAAGAATCAGATTTTCTCTCCATCATAGTAAAATTCACCATTACACCAATAAAAAAAAGTGTTAGGGAATTAACCCTTTACAAAGCGGAATAATTTTGTTCCGTCTTTTCCTTTTGCGGTTCTTGCATGTCGTTTATTTTTTAGTCTTACTAACTTTGTTTTTGATTCTGGTATCAATTCTTTTTTCTTTGTCTTGACATTGAAGAACGATATTGTTTTCGCCATTAATAAAAAATAGGAGAAAAGATGGATTTATGCTGATACCTCAACTTTTTTTGCTTGTTTTGGTTGCTGTGTCCATCCTAGATGAGTATTTACTGCTCTTCGAATTGATGCTCGTTTAACTTTTGGAAGTTCTATTACCATTCTATCATAGATCTCACTCTTGATCCTTAGTTTTTCTATATCACTTTTGCCCTTTTCGAGTTTTCCATTTGATAATTTTTTCCACCATACAAGAATTTCGGCAGTTTGTGTAAACTTTTTTGGGTTTATGCCTACTCCCTCGTTCATTAATGAAGGGATCATTATGCGGTTTAAAAGAATTTTGTAGATCGCAAAAACTTGACGATCTGGTTTGGTTTAATTCATGTTTGTTTTTCAACATGGATCAAGTAGTCTAAACTAGATCGTTCTCAATGATTTTATAAGTTTTTTAGAGAACAATGTTATGGAATTTTCTATAATCAATCAGATTCATTGTAGAAAATGCGAATTAAAAATCCTTGACTGTAGATGTAATCCAATACCATGCCCATTTTGTCATGCAGAATTTGGATTCACACAGGACTGGAATATTCACCTAGTAGAAGATCATAATATCATCAATACAGAAAAAGAATTAGACGAACCTGAATTCACAGCGAGGTTGATTGATTGATCGATCATATTGGGAATAAATCATGTTGAATAGTATGTCTTGGTCTAAAAAATCCTGCCCTTCGTTTAACACAATATTCAATACTGTATTCGATTTTACAAAATCCACATTTGCATTTATTAGGGTGTTGAATCTCGGATTCACCGTCAGACCAAATAAGCAACTTATAATAAAATGAAAATGTTAGTTTTCTTAGTTATGGAACACAATCACAATCCGCTTATTTACGGTTTTTTGCTAGCACTCTTCATGTTTGGAATAGGTGTAGGATTGGTGTTTTTTAGTCGTTCTGGAGCAGATTTTCAATCTCAGTTGGTACTGTATGGTATTGCATTAATGATGATAATTGCTAGTACAGTCATGGTTAGAGGTGTTTTTCAAACTAGAGATAACTGTCCTATCTGTCACGACAAATATAGATGGTATAGAAAGAAAAATGAATGATTTTGAACTTTTAACACCTGATGATAAATTAGTTAAGGATAGAATTGCAAGAAAATCTAGAAGAAGATGGAGTCCAAAAGAATATGAAAGAAGAAGGGCTAGATTAGATGATGATAATTGCAATCATCCATCAATAAAGTTTTTTGTGGAAGATTGTACTTTTCGTTGCATGAAATGTAATGAAAAATTGGTGAAATGTAATAGCATAAATGAATTCAGGTTATTCTGTGAACTATCTGGATCAGATCCAAAAACGTTAATTGCGTGACTGAGTTTTTCTACACAATACTTATACGTCAAACTTGCTAAAAAACTTTGTAAGAATTTGGGAAAGATTCGGAAACTGGTTGAGGTTGATGATAATTTAGAACCAATACTAGAGTTAACAGAAATTTTTGGAAGATTTCCTATTGATTGTTCTAAATGTTTCAAAGAAATTGGTTCAAAGAATGAAATGGTTTCTTTTTGTGAGATAAGTGATTTTGAAAATTTTGCATGGATGTCTCCACTACATACCGACTGTGCAAATCAAATTGCAAAAGAAAATGGTGAGGTTTTAGTGCCTGTTAGTTTAATGAAGGAACTTGATCCTCATAGAAAATTTCATAAAATATTCTTAAATAAAAAAGATGATGATAGGATTACTTTCCAATCCTAAACATGTTTGTTCCACATGTACCACATTTACCTTTTCTTGCTGGTCTACCATTCTTTAATGTGACTACTTCTGGATTTTGCATATCACGTTTAGTTCTACACTTAACACAATAGGCTTGAACTGCTGATTGTTCGGCACTCATAAATCGTCTCTTTAGGCGTAGTTAATATGATTTATGAATGAACAAAATTACGTACATTAGTGAATTTTAGTAGCGATCAATTTTAATTCTTCACTAATTAGGCGTAAACATGCTTGGCTAGTGTTATAATCTCCATTGATTACCCTCATTGTTAGTAATTCAATTGCACAACAAGAACAAATACCATGATCATACCAAGATTGACCTACATGACGTTGTGGAGTTGGAGTTCTTCTAACTCTATGAATACAATTTTCAATTTTACACATCAATTTAGATCAAGTAATTGGGTTTTTCCACAACTAATACAAGAACATTTTTTACAATATTGTAAACCAGTTGGATGTTTATGATCCTCAAAAGAATGACCACAATCACAATCCATTACCAAAAACTTCCTTTATCTGAGCAATCAAGATGTGCGCCACAGTTAGTACAAATCATGTGACAACTCTGCATTTCAATCATTTTTTCATCGCATTTAGGACATTTTACTTCTGGTTTAGTCGTGGATTTCACTACTCTATTCATAAATGCGTATTACTAAAATTTTGGGTGTATTTTTGGGAAAATGACATTTCATACAGTCACCATCCTTAAAGGGAAAAACGTAACAAGGTAGGTGGTTCAATACCTTCTTTTTGTTCATGCGTGGACTCACATGACTGTAGGAATTAGAATATTGTTTTTGAGAAGTTTCTGTTTCTTTGCTAGTTTAGAAAGTACATAAGTAGTGTATTTTTCTGGATGATCTGTTTGATTTTGGATTGATCTTCTAATTCTTTCCTTACCTCTTCTACTAGATCTCATTCTATATCCACAACAAGGACATTGAAAATGTGGAACAAATCTTGTTGTTCTAAAATTAAAGTGAACTATTCCACCCTTCCATTTTTTGGGAGATACATATCTATTGCATCTTGCACAGTAAAAATTTCCATCAATTAATCTAAGTTCCCCAACAGAAAAGTCGGGTTTGTAGGAAACACACGTACAGTCCCTTTCATCATGCATAGAATATGTCATATAGTAATATTATGAGTTATTTGTTGCTCTATGAGATCTGGATACCAATATCTCATTTTATTTTTGTTCCTTCGGAATGACATTCCTGCTCTAAAGTTAGCAATCAACAATTGTAATGAAAATTTTAGGTAATTTGAAAGAACGTGTGAATAAAAATTATGAAGTTGGTCATTCTTACCAGACATTTTACCCATAAAGGTAGGTCTTTTTGTCAACAAATCTTTTCCATTCAAAATTTGTTAGCGTAATTTTAGACGATCACGAAAAACCAATGTTATAATAATTAATTTTATTCCAATTAATATTAGAATAATTTGTATCGTTATGTTAGTATCCATGATACCAAATCCTACTAAAAGTATTCCCAAGAAGAAAAGTGATATTCCTAATCTGTGAAACATCTTAGATCAAGTTTGGTAATTCTAACTGTGCCATAAAAGGAAATAACCAAATTGAAGTTCTCAAAATACCCGAAATGAAAAGCAATGGTAGTATTTTAATAAATCCTAATCGTTCATGCCCTGCTATCAAAACTACAACATCACCTATCGATCCTAGAAAAGGTACAGCGAGAAAGACAAAGAATTTGTATTTGTGTAAAATGTGTTCTGCTCCTGCTAACTCCTTATTTTTACCTCGTAGAATTCGTGAAACACCTCTACCAATAATGTATAGAATGTAATATCCTGTTAGTTTTCCTATTACAACAATTAACAATAAAACAATTGGACTGATCTGTGCTTGTAATAGTCCTACAAAAAAACCTGAATCAGTAATGAATCTGAATGTAAATGGTATTAATTCGTAAAAGAAGATGACTAGAATACCTAACCTAACAAAATTATCTTCGAGAAACTTGTCTCCTGCAACACCAAAAATGTCTGGAGAGAACATATCTTCAACTACACTTAATCCAACTACGTAAACAAGAACAAATATGAATAAACCAGCAATTATTACTGGAATTGTAATTCTCTTATGATCAATTAATTTAATTAAACTAGGCAAATGCTACTCTTATCTCCGTAAAGAATGATCTAAATAACTCTGCTACAGAGAATGTTTGACTAAACTCTTCTGGTCTTTCTATCTGAATCTCTGTAAGAACATCTGCTACATTATTTTGTGTTTCAATAACCATTCTAATAGGAATTATAGTATTTCTATCAATTAAATCTCTTGGAATTGTAAGTTTGTAAATAAATTCTCCCTCTGAAATTCCATCGAATGTTGCAAACCCATCACCTTGAATTGTTTGTGGTAATTCAAATTCAAACCAATCAAAATATTCGTTAGGCATAAGAAATTGTTGAACTGTTATAGATCCTGCGTGTCCCCACTCTAGTAATATTGAACCAGTCGTTGTTTGACCATTTGCTGGTGTGTGGAATCTTTCATGTGCAATTAAATTATCCCTTATAATTTCTTGAACTCCTCCTGCAAACGTTGATGAGGATACAACCCCTCCTCCTCCCTTTACTCCATCTACTAGATTTACATCTGTTAATGAACCATCTCGAAGATCAATTACTGTAACTGTATCTGGTAGTGGTTCACATTCAAGCGCATCACAAATCGGATCAGATGGTGGAGTTGGTGGTGCTGGTGGAATTGCTGGAGGTGTTGGTGGAATTACTGGTGGATTCATTGAACATCTTCCCATAGAACACATTGGAGGATTTTCAGGAGATGGTCTTTCGAATCCAAACCTTCCGTTTTCTAATCTAGTAAGAAGTTCTCGTACTCTTTCACTGAACATTTCTAAGAACTCTGCTAAATTACCTTGACCAGTGAATTGACCAGTTGATGCATCTACGCCTCTTTGATCAGGTGTTCCTCTTGAATTTGTAGCATCAAGTGTTAAACCAGTCACAGAAAATAATGTAAAAACGTCAGTTGCTGATAGAAACATGATAATTCCTACTGAAAGAATTGCAAATAAAATGAGTAGTGTCTTATCTCTACTATTACCACTTGCTTGTTTTTTTGCCATTTCTACACTAGAAAATTGTTGTTTTATTCAAGATGATAAATTTCCGCTTGAATGAAAAAATCCTTTATCACAAAGCCAATTACAATCAACTGATTTTCCATTTTCATCTTGCATTTTACCTTTATCCTCCCACTTTTTGCGATCTTCCCCAAGACTTTTTAACTTTGGAATGGAATTACAGTTCTGACATCTTATCGTCTGAACCCAACCACCTCGATCTGATTTTTTTTTCTTTTTATCCAACTACATTCACTCCACAACTATTTGGTGTTCCTATTTGTGTAATACATTTATCAAAGCATTGCTGAGTGCTCAAGAAATAACATGGTTGTCCGATATTAAATATACTTTCTCCTGTACAAACCCCAAAGTTTAAGCCATCTATGCATTGTGCTACAGGATCTCCTTCTTCCTCCTCTTCACTCAAACACATTCCCCTATGAGCAATTTCAACAGATCCTGCAAAACATTCATTGGAATAAGTCATTCCATCAACTCCACAAACTGGATCAAATATTTGAATACATACTATAGGTTCTGTAATCTCAACGTCAAGCATTGACTGTAAAATAAAATCATACGGTGTTACTCGTTCAGGTGGACATGGTAGTGTAACACACCTAACATCACTAGGTACTGATGGAACTACAAAGAATAATACTAGAACTAATATTCCAGCACCAACAAAAAAAAGTAAACTTTTGGTTGTCATTATGCCTGTGAATTCCAGAATTGTAAAACAAATAAAGGTTTTTTATGATTTGTGTATCTATAATATAACACTCCTAGATAACCTCCAACAGTAAATGCAACTGCAATCGTTAGTAAGGAAAGAGGTGGATCAAATAAACCAAATACATCTGTTTCAGGTAACTGTCCTTGTACAAACCACATAAATGCCAAAACAATTACTGCAACAAATGCGCCAAAAGTTATAAATGAAGTCTTTTCACAATGAAAATCATCTAAGAAACCAAAGCCACCAAGTCTAGTCATTTTTTCATCAACCTCTTGTTCTTTTCTAGAAGATCTAATAAAATTCTAATGTTTTTTCTTAGTGTCGTAGGCATTACCTGTGCAATTCTAGCAAGTGTAGTTAGGTAAATAGTCTCAGACAAAACCTCTTAACCTCGATTGTTCATACATTTTAACCGCAACAAAAAATAACAGTCCAATAAATACAATTCCTAATCCAAATGTAATAATTAGATCATTTCTCTCAACATTTAAAGGATCATTACCAAGTGCTTTCGTGTGTTCGAAAACTCCTACATTATTTAACCATGCAAGTTCGTCTGGAATGTCTATTCCCCTACCTACATAATAAAATACATCAATAACACCGAATAGAAATAAGATCAAAGGTAATGCTCCCCAAAGAAATATGATGAAAACTCTCATTGCAGTAAATTTTCTTTTCCTAACTGCAATAGTTACAAACCTAAATGATGCAAACCCTATTGGAATAATAATAAACTGAACCATTAGAATTTCATAATAAGGATCTGCTAGTTCCATTTGTGCATCCTCTGGTAAACCGAACTCTAGTCGTTTTTCTACACAAACATCCTCTTGGTTATCTGGATGACACCTAGCAACTAGATCTTTAACATAGTCGTCATGAAATTTTATGTCGGTAAAAACTATGAGTCCAGTAACTAAAATTGTTATAAAAAGTAACCCTATAAGTTCTGCAACCAGAGGAGTTGATTGTTGTAAAACTTCTGACATGTCATCAACGTAGTAAACTTCTAATCCTAAAAATAGATTTTCTTCCGTTGATGAATATTAATAATACGCCAACCAAGAGGTAATAACCTATAAAGTCGTTTATTGCTCCACTTGAAAATTCGTAAGGTTGTAATCTATTTAAATCTCCACCAATTAGTATGAATATAGTTAATCCTAAACCAATTAATGCAATTCCATAAGATATTACAACTCCTATAGAAAGTCCTTCCAGTCCTCCTCCTGCTTTGTTTTGTTGAGTTCTTGCCTCAATGAAACCTAGAATTGTCACAATTAAAACTATCCAAACGAAAGTTAGTTGTTGTAATGTGTAAAGTTCTGTAAAATCAAAAGGAACAGTTCCTGTCTCTCCTAAAAGTTGTAACCCTAATGTTAGTGCAAAAAATAATACTGCAACTCTGAATAGTAATATCGATAGTCCTTCTGTTTGAATAGTTCCCATATACGTAATAAAATGGGAATGTTCAAGTATATGTTATAATTTGTTGAATAAAACGGACAATTATATCATAATCCCTCTCTGGATCATCTACTAGAACTTCCTCTGGAAAAATATACGGTGATAAAGTGTATATCATTATTACTCCTGTGAGTAACAACATTAACAAACCAAATTTTGAGTAAGATGGTTTTTCTGGATGATCTTCTTCTTCTGTCAAAATCCTAAGAATACAAACAATGCAACAATAGACAAGCCTATCATTAACATAATGAAGATGTGTTTACCTATTGCTTTTACTATTGAAAGAATGAAAACAATTGCAAATGCAAATGCAATTACTCCAAGTAAAAAGTCTGACATCTCATAAGGAGAAATTATTCTAACACCGTCTTTTGCAAAGTTTTTTACAGATAGGAATAGATCAATAGTTTCTTCCATAACATCTTGACCAGAAGTTTTAATGTCCTCAGTCTCCTCTTCTGTTACATTCAAGAAGTTATCTTCGTTAAAGTTAATGTCATCAGTCAGGCGATCAATGAGATCACCCACACCTTCTGAAACAATTCCAGAAATCTGTTCTTCTATCTCCTGAGCATACGCAGAATTCAAACTTGCTACGTACATAATTAAAATTATTGTGCCTGAGATTGTTTTATTCACACATAAAAATTGGTTCATTATGTTATTAAGACTACTGAAAAGTGAAATTTTCTTGAGAGGATCAATGGTCTGACAAAATTAATTCTTATAATATGGTAATTTGATGAATATTTTGTGGGGAATCAACGTCATCTTGAAGATTATATCGATCTATTAGTTGAATCATTTAAGCAAAAGAAAAATCTACCATACAAAATCAAAAGTGGTAGAGCATGTCCTGATAAGAACGAGAAAAAAAATTGTAGGAAGAAACATGGAGAAATTATTGTAAAAAATTACGACAGGAAACAAAAAAAGTTTCATGTGTTTCATTATTCAATACACAATCCAAAACCAGTGTTTGACTGGTGGCAAGATGAAAACACTTTGAAACAAATGATTCTAAAACAAACTAAAAAAACATCTTATGGAAAAAAACCATTGATGAGATTAATTGACATCAAAAAAGTTTTAGAGAAAAGTGTAAATCCTCATAGATATAGAAGTGAGCAAATTTTTACTAGAGTCACACCAGATGAGAAAGAATTGCTGATCAAGATGGCTAAGAAAAAGGATCAAAAAGTTGCTGATTATGTTAGAGAAAAACTATTTTCTTAACAACGGTCTTTCAAGAACCAGTGGTTCTTCCAACGATAGTATCCCTGTATCTTTGCAAATATCTTCTAAGGTAATTCCTCTATTCCCCATAATTATTGCTAGTAATTGGTACTAAATATATTTTTTGAATCTCCGTTTTATCGATCCAATTGTATCTTACTGCGCAATTTTGATGAGCATATCGACTTTTTCTTGTCTTTTTTATTACGATCAGGTCAGTGACATGAATGTTCATCAATTCTTTACAAAGATAACAGTAGTTTGAATTAACTCTATCAATCATATTTTCCCTAACTCTCACTAAACTAATCGGCATGATACATTTTCTCCATCATTATTTTATTTAATTCCGATAAAGAATTTGCTTGTTTCATGATCTCTTCTAATTCCGTTAATGATATTAATGGAATATAGAGTTCTCTTGCCTTTGAAATAAGATCTGAAAATCCAAATCCTATTCCATGATGTTCCAACTCATCGAAATATTTACAAAACGCTTTGTATTTTTCTTCATCTACCATTATTTTACACCATCATGAGAATACATGTGCATTTGAAGATCAAATTTTGTTAGTGGATTAGAAAGTTGTTTAGGGTTAGATCCAAACCAACAAATCTTACAGATTTGACCAACTTTGGTGTTGAAAGGTTCTTTTACCTTCATACAGCGATAACCTTTTGCGGAATTTCTTGTTTTATTAGGTCGAAGAAGTTCTCTGGAATTACAGAGAAACCACTACAAACTTCATGTTTCTTTCCGTTTTTCAGTTCATATCGCTTTGAAGGAGACTTTACCTCATGTTGCTTATCAGCACAATTGCATTTTATACAAATTGCCATTTAATACCTTATCCCCTTGTGATGTAATCTCTTTCTCTGTCCTTTTATTTTAGAACTTAATCGTGCAATCTTCTCGTTAGTTTGGTAAAATAAATTTGCTTTGTTAAACTTGATCCATTTTTCAAACTTTGGATAATTTCTACAATTTTCACAGTTCATCTTTAATCTCCATACATTGAGAATTGTTTTTCAATATCTCTCATCTTTTTTTCTAGTTTATCCATCTGATGTTTTAGCATCCGTCTCCAGCGTTTGTATTTTCTAGGAATAGAATTGTATGCAAGTTCAAATGAATTGTGATCGGCAGACAACATTCCCCATTTTGTTCGTAATCCTCTTTGTTCTGAATTCATGTTCTAATTCTCTTCATTCTAACTTCGCAATATTTTTCTCCCCTTTGACCTTCCATTGGTAAATGTACTTCACCAACCTCAATTTCTGAATTACAATGCTGACACATTTTTTGTTTCAAGATAAACACTCATCATTTGTCCCTTTGCTCCATTTCATTTCTCATTTTTTTTGCCTGTGACCAAAGAAAGTAAAAGTAGTTCGACATGTGAATACAGTTCTTTTCAATGTCTTGTAATGGCATATCTTCCCTGAAAATTGTTTTTTCAATGTTTGTTAATCTGTTATCGCTTTGTTCGTAAAGTAATTTGAATAGTTTCTCAACTGACATATTATAGAATTTTAGAGATTTTTCATCGTCATGTTTCTCTAGTTCCATGAACATCTCGTTTCCAAACATAACTATTGGATATTTTCTATCATCAATCATTTTTTCCAATAGTATTCACCATGCCCAGTTATTATTATTCTTGTAAGTTCTTCTCGTTCCCATTCAATTTCCATTTCTCTTTCTTGATCCATTCTAGCAAATTCTAAATTAAAAAACTCTTGATCAATTTTTTGAACTTCCTCTTTCACTTTTCCTGAATATCTTGAAATTAAAATAATTTTTTTCATTATAATTCTCCCACCACAAATTTATACAAAAAGAAAACTGAGATAGTTCCTAACATTCCTATTCCAAATCCTACAAGTAATGAAAGTACATCATCACCTCTTCTCTTTGGTTTTTCTTCTCGTTCACTCAATTTCTAGTGTCCTTATCATATTGTTTGGTTAGAACTCTTGCTTTTCTTTGAAAATCTAAAATCATATCTTTCATGATCCTTCTTATGATGGGTTTTGCCAAGTTAAATTCATCTGCTATTTTTTGAATAATGTCGTCTTTGTCAATGAAACCTGAATTAAGTAGAATATTGATCTTACTAATTACTAAAGCCTCAATGTTTCTTTGATTCATTTTCTAGGTTTAAACTCCTTAGAGCAACGTATTTTTGTACATTTGTATTTTGAATTTTCATTATGTTTTTCAATTTGAACTGCTCTTGAATCACACTCTGGACAGAATATCAATCTGTTTCCATCCTCCTTGCACCCCAAAGTGAAAGTCCAATTACAATTACAAATACACCAACAACAATTACAACAGTTTGATCAGTAAAAAACCACCCATAAAGTTGATCAATTATTGGTTGAATGAATGGAATCTCAGTCAACGTACACCACCGTTTGATTTCCAGTTATCGTTCCGTCTTTTGCTGGAATACATGAAATGTAAACCGATCCTTCTGTATTGTTTATGATAATACTTTGTTCATCACAGTCTTTGTTTAGTTCCCTAGCATCAACAAAGGCAGGAATAATTAACAGACCAGTAATTATTGCCAAAACAGGAATTACAATTACTGGAATTAATGAAGAACTTTTCAAAGTCCTAACCTCATCTTAAATCTGTTCTCAATTTCGATCTCTTTTTTAGGAATTCTTTCAATCAATCCTTTTGCTCTCCAGAACATCATAATGCCCTCCATTCTTCCACATGTAATACAAATCCATGATTTTTTATCAATCTCTGATACTGCGTTAAGTTCAATGGGATCTTTGAGTTCGTTTTGATCGCATCTTGGACATAACAACACTCACTCCTCTTGTAACAATAATAAAAAAACTAGATAAGTTCTTTGGTGGTAGTGGTAGATCGGTTATCATCTGTGCAGTAGTTGCAGTAATGTTTTGGACATTGATAAAAAATTCTTACGTCTGACCAATTCAACTTAACTACGTAGCGATTTTTAAAATGACCAGTTCTGGTCACGATTTACGCACAAATAAAGTAGGGTTAATCAGCAGGACAATGCTTCAGACAATGCAGAGTACAGAACCGAAGGAACATCCAAACACGACTTAAAAAGATGTGTTGTAACTGAAATTATGAAAAGAGAACAGAAAGAAGAAAATAAAAAACCATTTGGATTCTATGTTATAATTTGCGTTTTATCTTTTGTTTCCATTCTCGCAATAATGTCATTTGTTGCACCAGAAACTTTAATCGGTTGGTATTTAGATCAGGATATTCGAAGTCAGTTATCTCAACTCAATGAGAAAAGATTATTGGAGATGCCTGATGAACCCAAAAATCCAGATGATGTGATAGTAAATGTTAGATTCACATTTGATAATGATGACATCAAAGATATTCGTGTGTCCAGAGCAATAGATGTCTTTAATGAAATGTTTGAAGATATTGAAAGAGATCACTCTATTAATGAATTAGAAGATGAAACTGAATTAATATTAAGATGGTCATTATTAGATCAGCGATGATTCTACCATTTTATAGTAGATGGTATCAGAAGAATCAGACCGTAGTTTCTTTACGAAAATGGTTGATGAGTTGATAGATTTTGCCAAATATGATCCTGAACTAATGGATTCAATAAAATGGATGGATTCTAAGGCACAGAAAAAAGGTATATCCTTCTATGATATGGTTTTCGAAACATTATACAAACATGATATTAATTCTAAGGCAAAAGAATGGTTACACCAAAACTAAACTGAAAAGTTCTTCTTCTTTAATTTTGAGTTTATAATCCAGTAAGTTCTTTTGTTAACTGCTATTCTGACTTTGTGTTTCTTCCTAGACCATTTTAGATAACCAAATCCATCTACATAGGCAAAGTAATAGAGAACTTGTCTCTTGAATTTACTTAATTCTTTTTTGTTCAATTCCAGATAATTCCAGCACAAAGCCTACAAGTCTTACACTTGTGTTTGTGATGGTTTTTATGGTTCTCGGTTGTCGCTTTGTTGTATCTGAATCCCATTTCTCCTAACCTCGTATGCCTTTACAATTTTATTTACATTTAGTTGTCCCATTTGATTAGAAGGAATATCCATAATATCTTCATCAATACCTAGTAGTAACCTTTTTTTTCTTGCATCCAACATTCTTTTGGTCATTGGCGCACCGAATCTTTTCTTACCTACCATTTTCTTTCCTCCTGTGATCTGATAGAATTTCCTTTTGAAAGTCTTGAAGTGGTACTACAAATGGAAATAGTTCATTAGATTCATCAATTAATTTGTCAAGATGATCAAGTTCTACCTTATCGCTTGGTGAAAACGGATCGTTTTCAAATGTTCCCTCTTTTTTCATTCTTAGTAAATTGCGTTTTTGTTCAACATAACTTCTAAAAGTGTTATAAAATTCGAAAATACATTTTACTTTTCTTTCAAAGTCACTCATTTTTTAATCTCCGAAAGTATTCGTAAACAGATTATAGCATCTTTCAAATTATGCCTTGATATGTATAACCCACAGTTAACACATTTCATTTCATTTTCTCCTTGTTTTCTTTGTAGAATTTTATTGAATCTTCTCTAGTGTATTGAATGAACTGAGTTAACGGATGATCTGGATCATGAATTTTTTCATGACATTTGAAGTGTACAAATGCAACCAACTGTGGAAAATATGTAATATGGTGTTTAATTAATTCTATATCTATAGTTGAGTTGTCCCATTTTTCGGGTTTTTTAAAACAAACAATGCATAACTCTTTTGAATTCATGTAAGTAATTAGTTCTTCCATCATATCGCATGATCCCATTGTTTGTGTTCACGAAGTAATCTTTTCTTTGGAAATTCCTTTCCACATTTTTTACAGATACTTCTGTCTCCACCATAGCCTTTATGTATGTAAATATTTTCAGTCAAGATTCCAAATCATAAATTTCTTCAAGAAGTTGTCGTTGGTATTTTTGTTCCTCGATTATCTTATCCATCTTTAATAGAATTTCATCGTTTTGATTTAATCCCATTGCAATTCCCTCTTCAAATGTTAATTCTTTTGGGTTTGGTTCTCCAATAGTAACTTGTTTGTTTTCTCCTTCATCTTCAAACATTGGTAATACAAAAATTCCTGCCACTAAACCACCTATAACTATGATTACTAATGGAATAACAAGTCCAGTCAATAATCTATTTTTTTTATTATAGAAATCAGGTGGTTTTTTTTCTGTATCTGACATTATGTTTGCCTCAACCTCGTTTTTACTTCATCTATTACAAAGTCTCCAAGCGTATCAAGCCTCTTTAACAAATCACTCTTTGCAACATTATTTCCTTTTTCTTCTGAAACCCAAATTATTACTGCCATTTCAATGTCATTCCTTGATCTTCTACACTTTGGATGATCATCATAACAACCAACTGCAAATTTTTTAAATTTTTCAACAACTGATTCAAAGTGTTTTAGATTTGGTTTATCAGGATTTAATAATTCATCTTCTATATATTCAACTAAAGTTTCTTCAATGCTGTGAGTTTTCTCGTAAATTTTAGCCAAGTCACTTGAGTCACTAAAATCTTCATCTTCTCTACTCATTTTAGAACATCCCTTAGTTTATTCAAAGCCTTTTGCTCATCAGTTAATGTGTATTTTATGCTACAGTATTCGCAATAACCATGTCTGTTTACTGGATGCTTTTCTATTGAATGAAGTTTTTCCATAACCAAGTTTACATATTCTTGTTGGGTTTTGTTAGGATATTGAGTAATCAAATACTTTGTTAGATTGATTATTTTCTTCAAGTGATCCTCCATGTTAGGTAAGTTCTTTAGTTCTCCATTCCAACCGAATCCACATGTTGAACAGTTGTAATGATTTTTATCAATCATATCCATTACTGCTCCGCAGAAAGCACAGTCACCTTTCATTTTAATAACTCCTTTACATCATCATTTACAAAATTCATGTATTCTTCAAGAAAATCTGGATTAGGAATATATTTTCCGAATTCATTTTTTTCTGGTTCAAAAAAATTTACTGCCTGTGGTTCAAAATCGTCAAAGTGTTCTAGAAAGTCATCATTGAATTGTAGAACGTATATTGGTTTTTTAGTTTTAATGAATTGATTAACTGATCTGATTAGATTATCAGAAGGTTTACCTTTAACTGCCTGAACAATAATTAAAAATTTATTATAATCTATTACTGGTGGATCTATTACACTTGTGTCCATCATATCAACTCGTAAATTTTTTGTGTTTATTTCGTCATAACTTGTTGCTCTTGCAATACTTTCTGATGAAATTCTCTTAATCATTCTTCAAGTCCTCCAATTTCTTTTCATAGTCGTTTGCTATGTCAATTAAAATCTCCATTGGTAATCCAGAGTCGTGACCTTTTCTTACCAAAAATCCAATCAATGAGTTCATTGAATTAAGTTTGAGCATAGCATCAACTCTAGGATCTTTTTCTCTGCTAACTAATTTTGGATTCTTCTTTACCATTTGGTTAAGTTGGTGTTTAGCCTTGCTGATCTGCTTTTGTTTTTTGTCAAAGTCCTTCTTTGTTAATCCTTTAGCCATTAATCATCATCTCCTAATTCAAAATTGGCGTTTGGATATTCCTTCTTTAGTTCTTCAAGTTCTGTTTTAATTTGATCCTCTGCCCTTCTTGCATGTAGTTCTTGTAACTTTTCTTTGCTTGGGAATCCTGATCTCCTGTTGCTTAAAATTTCATCTATAGCAATTACTTTCTGTTCTTCAACTCCTAATGAAACATCTTTTGGTAATCTTCCATCTTTGATTAGATCACCTAATGCTCTCTTTCTTAACACTCTTAGATATTTTACTTCATAATCGAATCTGAATCCTTCTAGTGTTGTAAAGAACAAGTAAACATGAACTTTGTCTTTTGTTTGTCCTGTTCTTACCAATCTTCCCTTAATTTGTTCAAAGTCTGTATCGTTCCATACAAAACCATTGAAGAAAATTGTGTTACAAACTTCTTGCGCACCATCTACTCCCACTTGGAATGTTCTTGTTGCAATTAAAACATCTAATTTTCCTTGCTTGAATGGATTTTCTAAAATTTTATTTCCATCTGCATCTGTTCCAACATCGTTAACCCATCCTGATTTGTCATCACCTGTAAACAAACCAACTCTGAATCCTGCATCTCTAAACGCAACTTGAAGTTGATCTACAATTCCAGCAGACTTGTAATCTGTATAAACAATAATTTTTTCATCTGGATTTTCTTTTTTGATCTCTTTTGCTCTTTCAATCATGTAAGGAACTCTTGCCTCTGTAAGAAGGGATTCAAGTTCAATCCATGCCATTTCCCTTGCTGTATCATCACTCATTCCATCTGGTAAGTGTCCTTCACATTCAATGATAGGTTGTAAAACTTCAACGTCATACTTTGCCTCATACCTAACTGAGAATGGTTGCAATTCAACAAACATTCTAGCACTATTTTTGATGTTTTTGTAACCAGTCATTCCATGTTTTGCAAGATCGTTTCCACTAATCATCTTGTATAATGACATAGCCTCTCTTACATTGTTGACAACTGGTGTTGCAGTTAACATTAATACTCTAAGTTGAGGATTTACTTTTCTTAATTGGAATATTAATTCCATAATATTTTTTCTTCTTGCTGATGCGTGTTCTTCACCCTCATTTCTGTTCTTAACTAATTGAGATTCGTCAAGTACAAGTAGTTGAAGATCCTTTCCTTGTAGTTGATTTAACAATATTTCTGCATTATTCTTTCTTGAGAACTGTTCGTAGTTGATAATATGATAATTGGTTTTGTATTTTTCTTTTCTTTCAAAATTCTTTTTGAATAGTTCATCTTCTTTTCTTGGATCAGCAAAGAACTTTGAAGGAATTGATCTGTCTCTATTGTCTAATACGGTTGTGACTTGACTAATATCTGGAAAGGCATCAATAATCATTTTTCGTGTTTGGTCTATTACATTATACGGACAAACCCAAAACACATGTTTTGAATTGATAACTTTACTGCCTAGAATCCCACACAAAGTTTTTCCAAGTCCTGTTCCGAACATGTTTAACAGTCCTTGAACCTGTAATAACTTGAAAGCACCGTAAAATTGCATTGGAGTTGGTTTTCCTTTACTGAATCTGTAGAACTTTGTATATGCTCTCCAATGATCTAATTCATGATTCATAACTGAATTGTATTCCCTCTCGAACTTACTTAGCACCTTATCATGAAATTCTAAACCATTTTTCTGTAACATAGTTATATCTTGATCAGGATTATCAAACTTTGAAGTCCACATGTTTTTTACATGCTTTAACAAAAGGAATTTTGCAAACTTGTCATCTTCTATAGTTGGAACATAATGTTCACTTCTACCTAGAATCTCTTCAACGGTTTCAGTTTCAGTTGTAAACAGTTGTGCATTTTGATCAATGTGTCTTGAGAACTGTCTTGATAGAAATTCCTCTCTAGTTTCAACTGATTTACCTTCACCAAGAACTTTTGACTTTATAATTTCTGGATCTCTGATGTTTAGATATTCCCAAATTGCATTTCGTTTCTTTTCAACGTCTTTCCATTCTAGGAATTCTGTGAATACTGCTCTTCTAATTGGATCTTTAGTTCCAAATACACCTATTTGATCAAACCACCAAACAAAGAATCCCTCTTCCATGTTGACAAAGAGATCCCAATTATCTCTAATCTCATTTAGAATTTTATCAATAACTTCTTTTGTTAATGGAGGTTTTCTTGGAGGTAATCCACTTGCATCTCTCCATCCATGCCAATTCTTTTTTAGAACAGTCTCTGGACTTTTTGGTAATCGTTTACCCTTGAATCCTTTTTCAAGTCCTTCTGCCTTTTGATAATTTTCAAAGTCTAATCTACCAAGAATATTATTTTCTTTCATGAATTCTTTGAATTCATCAAAATTAACATAGTCTGGTTTTTGTGGTTTTTGTGGTTTTACTTCTACTGGTAGTTTACTGATAATTTCATCCATCTTTTCAGACTCTTCTTTTGTTTGTGGTCTGCTCAAATCTCTCATTATTTCTTCTCTAGGTGCTTTTACTTTGAAATGATCTTTGGTAATTTCTTCTTCTATCTTATGTTCTTGTGGTGATATTGATATTCCTTGTAAGTTATCTCGTAATTCATTCTTTGGAACTTTTATTACTGGAATATTATCTTCTTCTCGTTTTAATTGGTTTTTAATATCATAATCAATGAGTCTTTTAGTAAACTTCTTTAAACGATCTTTTTCTTCTTCATTAAAATCATATTTCTTAATTGCTCTATCCCAAATCTTAGACTCTAGTAAAATTTCATTATCCTTTTTCGTTGGAATGATACTAAGAGAGTTATCTGTTTTTGCAATTATCATTCTCATCTCATTAGCACATTGATGAATAGTTCTAGTTCGGTTGTTGATTTTCTTTAGTCTCTTAGTATCTTTTCTTAATTCATCAAGATAATTTTCTAGGTCTTTTGTTTTCTTTGTCTTATCAAAATCAATTCTCATCGCTTTTGTATAGATTTTCTTTCCGTACTTTTGTGCATCTTTTCTATTGAATATCACTACTTCTCTATGATAATCCCAAACATACTGCCAAATGTTCTGATATATGATTTGATTTGCTTTATCTTTACTGTATCTTTTGAATTTTGTTTTGAATTTTATTGGATTGTTTAACATTGGTTTTAAAAATTTACTAAAGTCCTCAGAAAACTTTTCAATAAAGTTATCTGTAAATCTGTCTTTGTACTGTAACTCTCTCGGAAGATCAGTTATAGCAGTTTCATTTTGTTTTTGTAAATCACCAGCATTTACAGTTGGTGTGAGTTTTACATTTTGATCTGTTCCCTTACCAATATAAAGGAAAAATTCTGGATGAGCATCTGTTATG
>SMUX01287096.1_pt1 | contig 31067 bp, 35 predicted proteins | sample 2456431 | NCBI WGS metagenome assembly SMUX01 (sample SAMN11095930, study PRJNA526329) | marine sediment metagenome | biome: Marine sediment; feature: Surficial sediment; material: Deep marine sediment; isolation source: Hadal surficial sediment | place: Pacific Ocean | collected 2014-11 | depth... | reverse complement strand
GCCAGGTTCCGATTGACGGGCCATGGGCTCTCGCAGGACGCCAACGCGCGCGCCTTTCAACCCATCGCCGTCGAGGAAATCACCGTAGCTGCCGGGCTCATGGCCGACACCGCGCGCGGTGAGGGGGTCGTCGGGGTCATAGCCGACCATGCAGTCGAGAAGAATCGCTAAGTCGGTGATGGTGCGCGCCATGGGCCCAAGAGAGCCTGCAATGGACGGCCAGCCGGAAAACACGCCACCCCGGCTCACCATGCCCGCGGTCGGGCGCATGCCCGCGACACCGTTCCATATGGCGGGCCGGCGGATAGAGGCAAAGCCTTCTTGGCCTACGGCGAGGGTGCAAAAATTCGCCGACACGCTTGCCGCCGAGCCACCCGAGGACCCGCCCGCCGTGCGCTCCAGGTCATAGACGTTGCGCGTGGACCCGAATAGCGAGCCGTGGGTGTCGCCGCCGCCCAACTCGCCGAGCGTCGCCTTGCCAATGAAAATCGCCCCGGCTTTTTTCATCTTGGCGACGACGAAGGCGTCGCGGTCCGGCATGTGATCCTTGAACAGCACCGAGCCCATGGTGGTCGGCATCTCCATGACGTCGGCCTGGTCCTTGATGATGACCGGGATTCCGTGCAAGGGGCCGACGGGGCCTCGGTCCTTAAGCGCGGCATCGAGCCGGTCGGCTTCTTCCAGTGCGCGGGGATTGAGCGAGATCAGGGCATTGATCGCCGGACCTTTCTTATCAAAGGCATCGATTCGCTCAAGATAGGTTTGCACCAATTGCCGCGCGCTCAGCTCTCCGGACTCGTAGGCCGCGTGAATGTCGGCGATGGTCGTCTCGATGACATCGAAGGCTTTGGATAAGGCCAAGGTGTTCGCTCCTGTTACCGGTCGCCAGTTGTGTCGGGGTGGTCGATTTACAAGCAAGCTAAAGGCTATCCCTACATGCTATACCGAAGAGGCGATTGACGTCAGGTCGGTTAACGTGACAATGCTCCCAACGGTGTCCCGTCCGGTCTGGTTCGAACAACCATCGACGTATCCTCGTCCCTCAAATCTAGAGTCAGCGCGCTCTTTTAATCCGATATATTCCGAGCGCAAAACTCGTTTCATTATGATTCAGGAATGTGTTCGGCGCGAAAAACCGAAAGCGAGATAGGATGCTCTTGCGCGCTGGCATCTACCCAAAGATCGAACAAGACCTCTCCTTTGGGCGAGACCTCTATCAATCGGGCGCGGCCGAAGCCGTTTGCGTTGTCCGCCGTTGGCACGCCGTCCATGGTCGCTACACCGCCGTAGGTGACAAAGGTGTTGCCGGTTTCGGGCAGTCGTCGGGCGCCGCCTTGGAAGCAGGCGAACAGTCTGTCTGAGGCGGCCTCTCCATAGGACCATACCTGCTCGACGGTTCGGGCGTCCTCGTCGATTGTAAATTCGACGGCGCGGCTGTAGCTCTCAGCTCCCAGCATCGGCGGGTCGAACGGCGTCGCCCGGTGGTTTCCGTTATCGAAGCACAGGATGGTTCCCGCCGGGGTGACCGAGCAGTCATGCTGATGGTATTGCCATTGCAGCGTTCCCTTGGGGGTCAGAAGTTTCTCCGACCATGGCTGGCGCCAGTTTTCAGGGGCCCCCAAGATCCATTTCAGTTCCCCTGAAGCGCGGTCGATCTTGACGATACAGTCCTGGGTGCGAAGAGACACGAGGATCGAATCATCGCGCCCATCGTAGCTTGCGCAATTGGCGTGCGCCCAATCGTTGCTGTTGGGTATGTCCCGGTTGACCGTGGTCATGCGGCGGCTTCCGTAGCAGATGCGATAGGGGTCGAGGATGTCCAGAATGTGCCACTGCCGCTCGATCTTGCCGCTAAGCGCTACCTCGAGAACGATGTCGCCGACCACCACCGCCGTCTCGCGGGGGGCATCGGGGTCGGTATCACTGCCGGGCCAGTCCTCGAACCGTCTCGGCTCGTTGCTCAGCAGAAGCAGATTGCCATTTGGCAGCACGTCTATGGTGTGGTGAATCCGGGCCATGTCGATGGCGACGCTGCCGGTGGGCGGTGCCTTATCTCGCCATTTCCCCGCCGCGTGCCAGCGGCGCAGATGACGGCCGGACCTGTCGATCTCATTGATCAACCCGGCCCCGGTCTGGGAATAAAAGATATTGCCGTTTGGATGCAGCCGGACGTCCTGGGTCGGCGCGTCGAGTCTCAGTTGGAAGACCACGTCGCCCGAACGGTCGATGCCGATGATCCAGCCGGCGTCTACGGTGTCTCGGTCTTTTCCACCAGGGCGCACGTTGAAGAGCATGATCCCCGGCTCGCGCCGGCCAGCCTCGCATTTCACGAGACGCAGAAACGGAAGCCGGTCTTCACTCAATGGTCTATCCCTTCATGCTTGTTCACCGACCTTTCGGATTGTGGCGGGCCGACGGGCTAATGGCAACGCGACACCGATATCAGCGAATTTTCAAAAACAAGCCCACCGGGCAAACATCGCGGTCATATGGTTCAATTTGGCAGCAATTTACTCTATCTTGATCTTGGGCCGGAACCGAAGGGATCGGCACATGAGCACACGTCCATCGGGGCGGGCGCCCGACAGGCGCCGATTAACGCGCCGACAATATGCCGGCGGACTAACCAGCCATTGTTCGCTCCCGGTTCATTGCCACCGCGGCGGATAGAGAGGAGGGCGACATGCCGAAAGCACAATTGGACACCGGAATTGATCTTTATTATGAGGAGTTCGGGACCGGCTCACCGGTGGTCCTCATGCCAGGAACGGGATTCGCGCTCGATGTATGGAAGCTCCATCCGGTGGATGAACTCAAGGCCAATCATCGGGTCATCATCTTCGACAGCCGAGGCCTCGGGCGCACCGAATGCGACGATGAATTCTTTACCATCGACCAGCTCGCCGCCGACGTCGCCGGGCTGCTGGACCATCTCGACGCCGAGCCGGCCCATGTCCTCGGCCATTCGATCGGTGGCCGCATCGCACTGGAGCTTGCCCTCACCTACCCGCGCCGGGTCCGCTCGCTGATCATGGCGGCAAGCGGCTCCGGCGCCGCCATCAGGTTTGGCGAAGACGCTTTCCCGATGCCCCAGCACCGTCTTCTGGTGAGGTTGATCGAGCGCGGGCTGGAGGAGCATGTGCGGCATGAAATCTTGGAAACCGACGGCTACTTCACTGAGAGTTTTCGGGCCGAGCATCCCGACATCGTGAAGACTTTTTATGAAGCCACGTGGAAGAACCATTCGGATCTGTCGAACTACCTGCGCTACGCCATGGCGCGCCACGCTTACGAGGCGACGCACCGCCTGCCGTTCCTGAAAACCCCCACCATGGTCCTGGTCGGCGACAGCGATATCGCCGGCGGCGGGCCGCATTTGCACGCTTCCAAAGCGCTCGCCGACAGGATTAACGGGTGCCAACTCACGATCATGGAGGGCGTTTCCCACGGCTTTTTCTGGCAGCAGCCGGAAAAGACCGTCGAGATACTCGAGTCCTGGTTCCACGGGCACTGACGATCGGCCCTACGCCTGTTGGCGACAGGAGGCTGAGCCCGCATAGGGAAGGGTTTGCCCCCCGGACATTGGGTCAACAAGCCCACGGGGCAAACATCGCGGTCATTTGGTTCAATTTGGCAGGAATTTGCGCTAGCTTGGGCCGGAACCGGAGGGAGCGGCACATGAGCACACGTCCATCGGGGCGGGCGCCCGACCAGTTGCGGGAGGTGAGCCTGGAGGCCGGCGCCAACAAATACGCCGAAGGGTCCTGCCTGGCGCGGTTCGGCGACACCCATGTGCTGTGCACGGCCAGCGTCGAGGAGCGCGTGCCGTTCTTTATCCGCAATTCCGGGCGCGGCTGGGTCACCGCCGAATACGGCATGCTGCCGCGCTCCACCGGCACCCGCACCGACCGGGAGGCGGCCCGGGGCAAGCAAACGGGGCGTACCCAGGAAATCCAGCGCCTGATCGGCCGGGCGCTCCGCGCAGTCACCGACCTCAAGGCCTTGGGCGAACGCCAGGTCAAGATCGATTGCGACGTGCTGCTGGCCGACGGCGGCACCCGCACCGCCGCCATCACCGGGTCCTGGGTCGCCCTGCACCAAGCCTTCGCCGGACTGGTGGAGAAGAAGCTGGTCGCCAAAAACCCTCTGACCGGGCAGATCGCCGCGGTTTCCTGCGGATTGGTCGAGGGCAAGGCGGTGTTGGACCTCGATTACGCCGAGGACAGCGCCGCCCAGGTGGACACCAATTTCGTGCTGACCGCCGAGGGTCAATTCGTGGAGATCCAGGGCACCGCCGAACAACACCCCTTCTCCCAGCAGGATTTCGATTCCATGCTGGCTCTGGCGCGCAAGGGGATCGCCGAACTGGCGGCGCTTCAGCGTGCGGCGTTGGGCCTCCCCGCGCCGTCGGCTGATTGAGGGTGATGGCGCGCCGGCTCACCAGCGGGGCGTTGGTCGTCGCCTCCCATAATGCGGGCAAGGTGATAGAGATCGGCGCCCTGATCGCGCCCTTGGGGTTGGAGGTGCTGGGCGCAGCAAACCTCGGCCTGGCCGAGCCAGAGGAAACCGGCAATGATTTCATCGCCAACGCGGAGCTCAAGGCGCGGGCCGCCGCCAGGGAAGCGAACCTGGTGGCGCTGGCCGACGATTCCGGCCTCGAAGTGGCCGCTCTGTCTGGCGCGCCCGGCATCCGCTCCGCCCGCTGGGCGGGGAAGGCTCGTGATTTCACCTCGGCCATGGGGCGTGTGCATCAGGAAATGACGGCGTCGAACAACCCCGATACGCGCGCCCGCTTCGTCTGCGCGCTGGCGCTTTGCTGGCCCGACGGCCATTTAGAGACCGCGCAAGGGGAAGTGGCGGGCCGCATCACCTGGCCGCCCCGGGGGGAGCGGGGATTCGGCTATGATCCCATGTTCACGGCTCGGGGCGAGAGCTTGACCTTCGCAGAGATGGAGCCCGCCGCCAAGCACGCCATCAGCCACCGGGCCGACGCCTTCGCCAAGCTGGTGGCGCGCTGCCTGGGGCCGGCCTGAGCCATGGCGGCGCCCGAGGCGCTCACGACCAATCTGCCCGCGCCGGGGCCCGCGCCGGAAGCTCAGGCCAGGCCACTGGCGCTCTACGTGCACTGGCCCTTCTGCGCCTCCAAATGCCCGTACTGCGATTTCAACTCCCACGTGGCGGATAGCATCGACCAGGGAGCCTGGCTGAGGGCCTATCTCGAGGAGATCGATGCTTGGGCGCCGGCCCTGGCCGGACGCCGGTTGACATCCATCTTTTTCGGCGGCGGCACGCCGTCGCTGATGGACCCCGACACCGCGGCTGCGGTGATCGCCCGGGCGCGCCGGATCTGGCCCGCCGCCGAAGACGATGCCCTAGAGATCACCCTTGAAGCCAATCCCAATTCGGCCGAGGCGGCGCGCTTCGAGGCCTTCCGCGCGGCCGGAATCAACCGGCTGTCTCTCGGAATCCAGGCGCTCGACGAACCCGCCCTCGCCTTCCTCGGCCGCACCCATTCCGCCGCCGAGGCGCTGGCGGCGCTCACCCGCGCCAAGGCGCATTTCCCGCGCGTCAACGCCGACATGATCTATGCCCGCCCCGGCCAGACCATCGCCGCCTGGCAAGAGGAGCTAAAGCGCCTGATGGGCGAGGGCCTTGGCCACCTGTCGCTTTATCAGCTCACCATCGAACGCGGCACGCCGTTCTTTTCCGCCCATCGGCGGGGCGACTTCACGCTGCCCAGCGACGACGACCAGGCCTGGCTCTACCTTGCGACCGGCGAGGTCCTGGCCCGGGCCGGGCTCGGCGCATACGAGGTATCCAACTACGCGCGCGTGGGCGAGGAATGCCGCCACAACCTCACTTATTGGCGCTATGGCGACTTCCTCGGAATCGGTCCCGGCGCCCACGGACGCCTGATCCTCCGGGAATTTGCCCTGGCCACGGAAAATTACCGCGCGCCGGCCGATTGGCTCAAGGCGGTGGGTGAGTGCGGCCGGGGCGTCAAGGCGGAGTTACCCCTCACGGCAATGGTGCGCGCCCAAGAGATGGTGATCATGGGGCTGCGCCTCGAGGTTGGCATCTCTGCGCTCGATTTCCGGGCCGTGACCGGCGGCGCCTTCGCCGATCACCTGGACCGGGCGGCGATGGCGCGCCTCACCCAAGGGGGATACTTAAGCCGCGAGCGCGGACGGCTCAAAGCCACGTCGGAGGGCCGCCTGCGCCTCGACGCGGTGATCGCATCATTGCTGGGAACGGCCCACGGCGGATAGTGCCAAGGTGACCTAGTTGCCCATCCTTTGGAAGGTCAGGGGGGCCGGTGAAACCACCACGAAGCGCCGCTCACGCACCTCCATCACCGCGAAACCGCGCTCCACCAGCCCCGACGGCAACAACCGGAAGATGCCGTCGGCCCCGGCGAAACCGTTGGCCGCGGTCAGCGCGTGGCGGGAAAAGACCTGCCCCGGCGCAGCTGACGGCGGCGGGACCGGGGTGGGCCGGGCGGCCGCACCCGCCACCCGCGCCACCGGTGCCGCGGCCGGGTCCGGCGGCCGGGCGATGACCGCGGCAAGCGAGGTGGCGTCATAGGCCAGCGAGGCGACCGGCGGCGCGGGGCTGCCGAAGGCTTTTTTGTAAGCCGTCTCGAAACCCTGGCGGGCGGCCGGCGACGGGGCGATGAACCAACCGCCGTAGAGCGCCGGTTCGGTGGCGAGAATCGGGTCGTTCCATTCAACGGTTCCCAGCACCCGCACCTTGCGCGGGTCGATGTCGTAGAACCGCAGCAACGGCGCCAGGGCCCGCAGGCTGGCGCCGCCCTGGGGCAGGAACACGCCGTCGAAATCCACCCCGCCCAGGGTGTCGAATTTCTCCAGGCGCTTGAGCGCGCGCTTGGACGCTTCATCGCTTTCGGCCTTGAGCTCCTTGCGCCGGGCAAGGAGAACCCCGCGCCGCGCGTCGTAATTGGCTAGTCGCTTGATCACCGGGGCAAGGGCTTCGGTCGATTGCCCCCGATAACGGGCCACGGTCTTCAGATCCAGGCCGAGAACCGGGATCAGGCTGCGCAGAATCTGCTCGACCCTGTCGCCATAGGGGCCATCGGGGACCAGCCCGACGAGACGCTTCAACCCCCGGTCCCTGGCATAGGTCATGACCCGCCTGATCTGCGTTTCCGGCATAAAGCCCATGACATAGACGCCGTTGCCGGCGACCGCCCGGTCATTGGAAAACGACACGACCTGGACACCGCCGGCCTGGGCGATGGGCGCGACGGCGGCCACCGATGGGGCGAACACCGGGCCCAGGATCAAGCGCGCCCCACGGTCGAGCGCCCGGCGGGCGGCGGCGGCGGCGCCCTCGGCGGTGCCTTGGGTGTCCACCGGCAGTAATGCAAATCCTTGGCCGGCGACCTCGAACAGGGCTAATTGGGCGGCGTTCAGCAGGCTTTTTCCGAGCTCGGCGTGGGGTCCCGACAGGGGCAGCAGCAGGCCCACCCTGATCACCGGTTCGACCCCGGGCGGCGGGATCAGGACGATGCGCCCCGCCTCCAGCCCCGGCCCCGGTGGTGTCGCCTGGGGCGGCAGCGCCGCGAGATCCGACGACGGTGTTGTCGCATTAGCGGCGGCGGGTGCGGGCGCGGTGGTCCGCGCCTGAGGCGCGGCCGGGGGAAGCGGTTTGGCCGGGCTCACGGGTGCTCCCGCCTGGGCGCCGCCGATCTTTTTGGGCGGGGCCGTCACCGGTTCCATGGCGACCCGCTCCTGGTCCGGAAGGATCATCCTGCGCACCTGCTCCATGGTCTGGCAGCCGCCGAGCGCCAGGGCCAGGGCCAGCGCCCCGAGGGCGGCAGGGCAACGGCGGCGTCTCTCTCCTTCAGAACTGGGGCGCAAGGGGCTATCCTCGAAGCTTGCGGGTGGCGGAGCCGGCCCCCGGAGCGTAACCAGCGCGGCAACCCAAGTAAACTCCCTGGGGGTGGACATTGGACGGCAATGATGGCGAAAACCGGGCGCTTGAGCCCGGGCTCTACCTGGTGGCGACGCCCATTGGCAATCTCCGCGACATTACCTTGCGCGCGCTGGACGCGCTGGCCGCCGCCGATGTGATCGCCTGCGAGGACAGCCGGGTGACGGCCAAGCTGCTGGCCGCCCACGCCATCGCCACGCCCATGACCCCTTATCACGAGCATAACGCGGCCCGCGCCCGGCCCAGGCTGATCCGCCGCCTCAAAGATGGCGGCCGGGTGGCCCTGGTGTCGGACGCCGGCACGCCGCTCATATCGGATCCGGGATTCAAGCTGGTCGCCGCCTGCCGCGAGTTCGGCATTGGGGTCACCGTCCTTCCCGGCGCCTCGGCCCCGCTTGCCGCTTTGGTGCTTTCGGGCCTGCCCAGCGACCGCTTCCTGTTCGCGGGCTTCCTGCCGGCGAAACCTAAGGCCCGGCGCGACCGGTTGGCGGCGCTGGCCGAAGTAGACGCGACATTGGTGCTGTTCGAATCCGGCCGCCGCTTGGCCGCCATGCTGGCCGATGCGGCGGAGGCCCTGGGGTCCAGGCCCGCGGTGGTGTGCCGCGAGCTCACCAAGCTGTACGAGGAGGTGGTGCCCGGCGATCTCAAAACCCTTGCCGGGCGCTATGGCAACGAAGGCCCGCCCAAGGGTGAGATGGTCATCGTCATCGGGCCGCCGGCGGGCGGGCGGGAGCGCGTCAGCGACGCGGCCCTCGATCGCCAATTGCGGGCGGCGCTGGCCGGAGACAGCCTGCGCGATGCGGTGGCCGCCGTCGCCCAAGCCACCGGTTTGCCCCGGCGTCGGGTCTATGCGCGGGCGCTCAAGCTTTGCGCCGAGGCCCGATGACCGGCCGGGGCGGTGATAGCGGCCGGCGCAGACAGGCGCTCGGGCGCGGCCGGCGGGCCGAGGCGCTGGCCGCGCTGTTCCTGGCATGCAAGGGATACAGGATCGTCAAGCGGTCCTACCGCACCCGGGCGGGCGAGATCGACATCGTCGCCGAACGGGGCAAGACCCTGGCCATGGTCGAGGTCAAATACCGGCCCCGGAAGGCCCTGGCCGCCTGGTCCATCACCCCCGCCCAACGCCGGCGGATCGAGCTTTGCGCGCGTGGGTTCATCGCCGCTCATCCGCGCTATGCTTCTCACCACATCCGTTTCGATGCGGTGCTGATGGCGCCCTGGCGCCGGCCCACCCACCTGAGGGATGCCTGGCGCAGCTGACAGCGCCGCGCTGGACGCGGGCTGGACAACGGCCGAGAGTTGTGAATCAATGGACCGGGGCCAACCGTGCCATGTCGAACATTCAACGGGGCTGGATCCATGATTACGACGCATCCGAAACCCTCTGCCGACCAGGGGATGACCGGCAAAGGCCATCGCGCGCGCCCGGGAATCCGCTCCTTTCGCCGCCTCCGCCTGGCCGCCGCCCTTTTCCTTGCCCTCGGGGCGGGCGGCCTCACCGGGGCGTGTGTCACCTCCGCGGTGGTGGGCGTCGGCGCGTCGGGCGCCGTGGCGGCGTCGGAAGAGCGTGGGCTCGGCGGCGCGCTGCGTGATAAGCGCATCAAGGCGGTGATCAACTATCACCTGCTCGACGTCGATCCTAAACTGTTGAGGGGATTGTCCACCGCCGTCTACGAAGGGCGCGTGCTGCTCACCGGCATCGCCACCACCACCGCCAAGCGCGACGCCGCGGTGCGCATCGCCTGGCAGGCCGATGGCGTCAAGGAGGTGATCAACGAGATCATCGTCGATGCCAAGGGCACAAGCGGCAGCTTCGCCCGGGACACCTGGATAACCGCCAAGCTGCGGACCAAGCTGTTGTTCGAAACGGATATCGTCGGCATCAACTATTCCATCGATACCGTTCGCGGCACGGTGCATCTGTTGGGCGTCGCCCAAGACCGCGAGGAGCTCGACCTGGTGCTTATCTACGCGCGGAATCTCAGCTATGTCCGCAACGTGGTGAACCACGTCATCCTCAAGACCGACCCGAGGCGCCAAGCCAACCAAGCCAAGAAGTGACCCGCGTCTGCGACTCGTGCATTTTCCCGCCAAATTGAACCATTTGACCGGAAAATGCTCTAGGCTTGGCCGATTGATCCCGGTGGATTCACCAAGGGCCCCTGCCCATGAGCCTTGCCGTCGCCTTCCAGATGGACCCCATCGAGCGCATCGACGTTGCCGCCGATTCCACTTATGTGCTGGCCGTCGAGGCAAGTGCCCGCGGCCACGCGCTCTATCATTACCTGCCCCAGGACATGACCCTGGCCGGCGGCCGGGTGGTGGCCCGGGCCCGGCGCTTCGAGGCCCGGCCCGACGACGACTGCCCGTTCACCATGGGCGCCGAGGAACTCATCGACCTGGCGACGCTGGACGTGGTGATGATGCGCCAGGACCCGCCCTTCGACATGGCCTATATCACGGCCACCCACCTGTTGGAGCACATCCACCCCGACACCCTGGTGGTCAACGATCCGGTCCAGGTGCGCAATGCGCCGGAGAAGCTCTTCGTCACCCATTTCGCCGAGCTGATGCCGCCCACTCTGATCACCGCCGACCGGGCCCAGGTGGTCGCCTTCCGTGCCGAGCACGGCGACATCATCATCAAGCCGTTGTTCGGCAACGGCGGCGCCGGGGTGTTTCACCTGGCCCCCGGGGACGAGAACCTGAACGTGCTGCTGGAACTCTATACCGAGCTCTACCGCGAGCCCATGGTCGTGCAGCGCTACCTGCCCGAAGTGCGCGCCGGCGACAAGCGCGTCATCCTGATCGACGGCCAGGCGGCGGGTGCCCTCAACCGGGTGCCGGCGGCGGGCGAGGCCCGGGCCAACCTCCATGTGGGCGCGCGGGCGGAGCCGGCCGAGCTCACGCCCCGGGACCTTGAGATCTGCGAGGCCATCGGCCCGACCCTCAGCGAGCGCGGCCTGGTCTTCGTCGGCATCGACGTGATCGGCGATTTTCTCACCGAGATCAACGTCACCTCGCCCACCGGCATCCAGGAAATCAACCGCTTCGACGGGGTGCGGTTGGAAAGCCAAATCTGGGACGCCGTGGAGGCCCGGGTGCAGGCGCGCCACCGCGAACCACCGGCTTGAGAGCGCCCGATAACGGTATTTGCCATCGTTTTTAGGATTTGGGAGAACGCCCGTGCCGATCCTGACCGCCGCCTACGCCGCGATTCTCGGTTTGTTGCTGGTCGCCTTGAGCGCCCGTGTCATCCAGCTGCGCTACATTCACCAGGTGGCCACGGGTGACGGCGGCAACGTGCGGCTGGCGCGCGCCATCAGGGGCCAGGGCAACTTCGCCGAATACGTTCCCCTGGCGCTCATCCTGGTCCTCTGTCTGGAGCTATTAGGCCAACCGACCTGGCTGATCCACGGCGCCGCCATGGCGTTGCTCGCGGGCCGGATCGCCCATGGCATCTGCTTCGCCTGGTGCGAGAGCGCCCCGCGTCTGCGCATGGCCGGCATGATTCTAACCTTCGCGGCGCTCGTCATCGGCGCGTTGGGAAATCTAGCCGCCGTCTTTTCGGGGACCCTTTAGGACCAAGCCGCCACCTGGGCCCGCGACGCCGAGGTGCCTCTCGACTCTTAGGTCCCGAGCGGCTACACTGACTAGAACAAAACACAAACATCGAGGGGCGGGGGGCGCATGGTCGCGCGGGTCAACACGGTTGCCTTCCAGGGGGTCGACGTCATCGACGTCGACGTCCAGGTGCAGATCAGCGCCGGCCTGCCGGCCTTTTCGGTGGTCGGGCTGGCCGACAAGGCGGTGGCCGAATCCCGCGAACGGGTGCGCGGTGCGCTCAATGCCCTGGGGCTCGCCCTGCCGCCCAAGCGCATCACCGTCAATCTGGCGCCCGCCGACCTGGCCAAGGAGGGCAGCCATTTCGACCTGCCCATCGCCCTGGGCCTGCTCGCCGCCATGGAGGTGCTGCCCCCCGAGGAGATCGCGAACTTCATCGCCATGGGCGAGTTGGCCTTGGACGGCCGCATCACCGCCGTCGCCGGCGCCCTGCCATCGGCCATCCATGCCGAGTCCCGCCAGATGGGCCTGATCTGCCCCGAGGCCGGGGGCGGCGAGGCGGCCTGGGTCAAGGGGCTGGAGGTGCTGGCCCCGGGCGCGCTCTTAAACCTGATCAACCATTTCAAGGGCAGCCAGATGCTGGCGATCCCCAAGCCTTTGGTCGAGGCGGACGGGCCGCGGCCGCCCGACCTCGCCGACATCAAGGGCCAGGAAAGCGCCAAGCGGGCGCTGGAGGTGGCGGCGGCGGGCGGGCACAACCTGTTGATGACGGGGCCGCCGGGCGCCGGAAAGTCCATGCTGGCCGCCCGCCTGCCGGGCATCCTGCCGCCGCTCGCCCCGGCCGAGGCGCTCGAGGTCTCGATGATCCACTCCCTCGCCGGCACCCTTGCCGAGGGCCGCATCCTGCGCCACCGCCCGTTCCGCGACCCCCACCATTCGGCGTCGCTGGCCGCGCTCATCGGCGGCGGCCCGCGGGCTAAGCCCGGCGAGGTGTCGCTCGCCCATCTCGGCGTTCTGTTCCTCGACGAATTGCCGGAATTCGCCCGCCCCGCCTTGGAGGCCCTGCGCCAGCCCATCGAGACCGGGCGCGCGGTGGTGGCCCGGGCGGCGGCCCACGTCACCTGGCCGGCGCGCTTCCAGCTTGTCGCCGCCATGAACCCCTGCCGCTGCGGCTATCTGGGGGACTCAGGCCTCGCCTGCAACCGGGCGCCGCGCTGCGCCGCGGAATACCAAGGCAAGATCTCGGGCCCGCTCTATGACCGCATGGACCTTCACGTGGAGGTGCCGGCGGTCGATGTCGCCGATCTCGGCCTGCCGCCGGCGGCGGAATCCTCGGCCCTGGTCGCCGAGCGCGTGGCGGCGGCGCGGGAAATCCAGGCCCGGCGCCTGAACGCCGAGGCGCCCGGCCAGGGCCTCCGCACCAACGCGCAAGCCGACGGTCAATTGCTCGAGCGCATCGCCGCGCCCGACCATGGGGGAAAGGCGCTTCTCATGGAGGCGGCGGAGAAGATGCGCCTGACCGCGCGCGGCTACCACCGGGTGCTCCGGGTGGCGCGGACGCTCGCCGACCTGGAGGGGGCGGACGGCGTCAAGCGCATCCACATCGCCGAGGCGGTCGCCACCCGCCGCCCGGCCATGGCGCGGTGAGGGAGCGGGCGCCGACAACCATGACAAAAAATCTGAAATCAACCGCTTCTTGGGAATCCAAACAAACAAGGCGGTCGGGCTGGGATTCCAGGGCGCGCGCCTACCATAAATACCAGGGCAAGGTCTCGGCGCAGGCCGTGGGGCCGCTATTGGATGCGGTCGGCATCGCCGCCGACGGCGCAAGCGCCGGGCAGCGCGTTCTCGACGTGGCCACGGGACCGGGTTACGCGGCCGGCGAGGCCGCCCGGCGCGGCGCAAGGGTGATGGGCTTGGATTTCGCCCCAGCCATGGTGGCGCTGGCGTCACGGAACTTTCCCGAAGTGGCGTTTCTGGAAGGCGACGGCGATCATTTGCCCTTTGCCGATGACGCTTTCGATGCGGTGATCTGTTGTTTCGGCATGCCGCAAATGGCACTCCCGGAGCGCGTCATCGCCGAGGCCCATCGTGTGCTGTCGCCTGGTGGGCGTTATGGTTTTACACTGCGGGCAGGGAAGGCGAGAGATCCCAACAAACAGATGGTGTACGCCGCGGTACAGGCCCATGGCGAAGCCGATGTGGCCTTGCCGCCCGCCGGTTCCGATAGCGGCCTGCGCGATCCCGCCAAATATGAGGCCCTGCTGGCCGCTGCCGGGTTCACCGGGATCGAGATTTCCGAGGTGCCCGTGGTGTGGCGGCCCCAGACCGAACAGGAAATCCTGGACACGGTCTATAATGGCAGCCGGTCATCAAGGCTTTTGGAACGGCAAAACCCCCAAGCCCGGGAAAAGATCGACCGGGCCATCCTGGAATTTGCCGCCCGGTTCAAGGTCGTAGAGGGTTTTAAGATTCCTCGCCTCGCCTTGTTGTTGGCGGCAAGGAAAACCTGAATTCAGATGAGCGCACGCGGTGAGGGCCGGGCCCCGTGGCCGGCGGCGGGCCCCTGCGGCAGCAGGAGCGGCGGTCGTAAAATTCTTACCCATGGGCTATCATCGAACGAAAATCGTGACCCCTGAAACACCCATCCGCCCGGGGAGGCACCCATGCCCACCAAGATCAACCATCTCGCCATCATCAGCGACAGCTATGCGCTCGAGGGGAAATTCTATCAGTCGGTGTTCGGCACCAAAGTGTCGCCGGACTCGCCTCCCGACGGCCCGGTCTGTTTCTCCGATGGCTATGTCGGGTTCAACATCAACGCGAGAAAGTCGGGCCGCCCCGCCGGGTTCGACCATTTCGGCTTCGACGTGGAGGATATCGATCTCACCATCGAGCGGATCGCCAAGTTCGATCCCGAACTGTTGGTCTTGAAAAGGCCGGGCAGCCGGCAATATGCCGGTTACAGCGGCCACGATCCCGACGGCAACAACTTCGACCTGTCGCAAATCGATTTAGAGAACCGCCGCGACATCTATGCCGAGGGCGAGTGGAGCGCCCAACGCACCGTCGATCACTTCGCGCTACGCACCCTGCATCCGGAACGGGTGGCGGCATTCTACGCCGATGTCCTGGGGCTCAGCCCCACCAACCGGCCGGCCGACGATAAAAACCATTACCTGACCGACGGGCGGATCACCATGGTCATCATGCCGTGGCAGATCACCGATTTCGCGGGCACCGGCATCACCCGCCCGGGTCTCGACCATATCGGCTTCAAGGTCGAAAGCATCGACGCGGTCAAACAAGACATCGAGCGGATCTCGGGGAGCAACCCCCATCTGGCGCCGCGCGCCTTCGGCGTCGGCAAGGAAAGCAAGGTGCGCTTAGAGTTGGCCAAGGCGTGCTGCCCGATCGGCACCTATCACCTGGCCGATCCCGACGGCGTCCTGATCGACCTCTGCGAGGCCTGAGGCGCCCTTATGGCCGCCCGCGGCCGGTGAAACCCCGATCCCCCGCCCCTCACCCGCTCACCATGGGCCCGACCGGGGCGCCGCCAAAGATATGGACGTGGTAGTGGGGCACTTCCTGGCCGCCATGGGGCCCGGTGTTGGCAAGTAGCCGGTAGCCCGTCTCGGCAATACCTAAATCCCGCGCGATTCGGCCGACGGCCCGGGTGAAGGCGGCGATTTCCGCTTCCGAGGCGTTCGCCGAAAAGTCATCGAAGGACACGTATTCCCCCTTGGGGATCACCAGCACGTGGACCGGCCGCTGGGGGTTGTGGTCGTTGAAGGCCAGCACCTGGTCGTCCTCATAGACTTTGTCGCACGGAATCTCACCATTTAGGATTCTCGCGAAAATGTTGTCGGGATCGTAGGCCATCAATCTTCCCCCTCGCCGCCGGGCGCCGCGGCCGTGCCCCGGGCGGCCTTTTCTTGATGGCCCGAAATGCCTTCGCGCCGCGCCAGCTCGGCCCAGACATCGTCGGGCCTGACCCCGGCATCGGCCCACAGCACCATCAGGTGATAGATCAGATCGGCGCTTTCGCGCATGATCGCGGGCTTATCGCCCTTGAGGCCCTCCACCGACACCTCGATCGCCTCCTCGCCAATCTTGCGGCAGATCGCCTTGGGCCCGCCCGCCAACAGGCGCGCGGTATAGGATTTCTCCCCATCGCCCCCCTTGCGTGAGACGATGGTGGCATAAAGCCGGGCCAGCACAGCGGCGGCGTCTTGTTCTTCGCTCATGGGTTTGCTCCTTCCGCCGACCGGTCGCTGGCCCCCGACCGGTCGCCGGCCGGCGCGGGGGCCGCCGGCTCCATACGCACGGGCAGGCCGGCCGCCGCCATATGGGCCTTGGCGTCGGCCACCGAATAGGTGCCGAAATGAAAGATCGATGCCGCCAGAACGGCCGAGGCGTGGCCCTGGCGCACGCCATCGACGAGGTGATCGAGGGTGCCGACTCCGCCCGAGGCGATCACCGGCACGCCCACCGCATCGGCCACCGCGCGGGTGAGGCCGATATCGAAGCCTTCCTTGGTGCCGTCCCGGTCCATGGAGGTGAGCAAAATCTCGCCGGCGCCCAGCGCCGCCATGCGTTCCCCCCATACCACGGCGTCCCGCCCCGTGGCATTGCGCCCGCCATGGGTGAAGATCTCCCACCGGCCGGGCACGGTCGCCTTGGCGTCGATGGCGACGACGATGCATTGGCTGCCGAATTTTTCCGCCGCTTCGCCTACGAATTCCGGGCGGGCGACGGCGGCCGTGTTGATGGACACCTTGTCGGCGCCGGCCAGCAGGAGCTTGCGGATGTCCTCCACATTACGCACGCCGCCGCCGACGGTGAGCGGCATGAAGCACTGTTCCGCCGTGCCGCGCACCACGTCGTACAGGGTGTCGCGGTCTTCATGGCTGGCGGTGATGTCGAGGAAACACAGCTCGTCGGCGCCGGCTTGGTCATAGAACCGCGCCTGGGCCACGGGATCGCCGGCATCCACCAGGTCGACGAAATTGACGCCCTTGACCACGCGCCCGTCTTTCACGTCGAGGCAGGGGATGATGCGGATCTTCAGCATGCCTCATCCCCGCCGGTGGCGTCCTTGGAATCGCCCACGAGAAGCGCCAGCGCCTTGGCCGGGTCGATGCGACCGTCGTAAAGGGCGCGGCCGACGATGACTCCTTCTATCCCTGAATCCTCGACCTGTTTGAGCTCTTCCAGGTCGGACAATGCCGACACGCCGCCCGAGGCGATGACCGGCGTCGTCACCGCCCAGGCGAGGTCGGTGGTGGCATCGATATTGAGCCCCATCATCGCCCCGTCGCGGGAGATGTCGGTATAGACGATCGCCGCGACGCCCGAATCCTCGAATCGCAGCGCCAGGTCCAGCGCCTTCACTTGGGAGGTCTTGGCCCAGCCCTCCACCGCCACGAACCCGTCGCGCGCGTCGATGCCGACGATGATCCTGCCAGGCCATTGGCGGCAGGCCTGCTTGACCAGGTCGGGGTTTTCCAGGGCCGCGGTGCCCAGGATCACCCGGTTGACGCCCTTGTCCAACCAAGTCTCCATGGTGGCCAAGTCGCGGATGCCGCCGCCCAACTGGGCCGGGATGGCGATTTCATCGAGGATCGCGTCGACCGCGGCTTCGTTGACCGGGTGGCCTTCGAAGGCGCCGTTGAGGTCGACCAGGTGGAGCCACTGGAACCCGGCTTCGACGAAGGCCCGGGCCTGGGACCGCGGGTCCGGGTTGTAGACCGTGGCCTGGTCCATATCGCCCTGGAGCAGGCGCACGCAGTTGCCGTCCTTGAGGTCGATGGCGGGAAACAGAATCATTGCAGGTCTCCCCTCGGGCTCCGCGTCACGGCCGCCAGGCGAGGAAATTGGCGATCAGGGACAATCCCACCGCCTGGCTTTTTTCGGGATGGAACTGGGTCCCCACCATATTATCGCGGCCGATCGCCGCGGTCACCGGCCCGCCATGGCTCACTTCGGCCAAGACGCAAGACCCATCGGCGGCGGCGAACCGGTAGCCGTGGACGAAATAGGCGTGCGCGCCCGGGGCCAACCCCGCGAAAATGGGGTGGGCCGGGTCGCCGATGGTGAGCTCGTTCCATCCCATATGGGGCACCTTGAACCGGTGATCCCCGGCACCCATGTCGGGCTCGAGGGGCACCACCTCGCCATCGATCCAGCCGAGCCCCTCATGGATTCCGTGCTCCACCCCACGGGTCGCCATCAGCTGCATGCCGACGCAGATGCCGAGGAAGGGCTTGGCCTTGCGCACCACGTTCTCTTGCAAGGCCTCCATCATGCCCGCCAGCGCGCGCAATCCCCGCGCGCAATCGCCGAAGGAGCCGACCCCGGGAAGCACGATGTGATCGGCCCGCGCCAAATCCTCGGCCTTGCCGGTCACCAGAACCTTGCGCCCGGCCGCCTCGTGCTGGAACGCCTTGGCGGCGGAGCGCAGGTTCCCCGATCCATAATCGACGATGGCAACGGTCATGGTGCGACCCCCGCACCCTCAGGCCGACGCCGGACCCTCGAGGGACGGGGCCGGTTGCCCGTCGCCGGGGGCCGGACCAGGCGAGGGCGCGGCGCTCAGCGCGGCCAGATCGCCGTAGCGCCGGAGCGCGGCGTCTTGGTTCTCGGCGGCGATCACTGCGACCTCGCGCCAGCCGCGCTTGGCCAGGCCCGCGCGCCGCCAGTCGTTGGCCTCCATCCCCACCCAGGCCATGACGGCCAAGGTGATGACGGCCAGGCCCGATACATTGAGGCCGGCAAAGGTGGCGAGCGCCCAAGCCACGCCGATGACCGCGACCAGCACGCCGGCCCGGATCCACAGCCGGTTGGCCAGCGCCCAGAACACCGTCAGCAGAAAGGCGATCAGGCTGAACCCTTCGCGCAGCGCCTCGGGCTCGGCACCGCGCGCCGAATAGGGCGCCGGCAGGTGAATGGAATAGAGACGGAAGCCGGCCCGTGTCACATCGAGCCTCCCAACACGCCCTTGGTGGACGGCACCGCGCCGGCCTTGCGCGGGTCGATTTCCACCGCCTGGCGCAGCGCCCGGGCGAGACCCTTGAAACAGGATTCGATGATGTGGTGGGAATTCGCGCCGTAGATGTTTTCCACGTGCAGGGTCAGCCCTGCGGATTGGGAAAGTGCCTGGAACCATTCCTTGAACAATTCGGTGTCCATCTCGCCGATCCTGGGAATCGGGAACTCGACCTGCCAGATGAAATAAGGCCGGTTGGAGGCGTCCACCGCCACCCGGGTGAGGGTCTCGTCCATGGGGATCAGGGCCGAACCGTAGCGCCCGATGCCGGCGCGGTCGCCCATGGCCTCGGAGATCGCCTCGCCCAGCGCCAACGCGGAATCCTCGTTGGTGTGGTGAAAATCGATGTGGAGATCACCCTTGGCCTGCAAAGAGATGTCGATCAGGCTGTGGCGCGAGAGTTGCTCGACCATGTGGTCCAGGAAACCGATGCCGGTCGAGACCTCATAGACCCCCTCTCCGTCGAGATTTACCTCGACGGTGATCTGGGTCTCCTTGGTGTTGCGCTCGACACGCGCGCACCGCTGAGCCGCCATGGCATCCTCCTTGGATCGGTGGCGCCGGATCACCGGCCTCGACTCCGCCGCCCCGGCCTTTTAGCAGGAAGGGGGGCCAAGCGAAAGCCGCTTGGCGTTGGGAGAGCGAGGCGGTCGAGGAAAGGCCCCGGGGGAGTCCGGAGTTCACCCATTGAATGCGGGCTTTTAAAGCCTAAATGCTCTGCTATCTTTGCGCGCTTCAGAATCTTGGATGAGACGAGATGACCGAACACGAAAATCACACCTGGCACGGCACCACCATCTTATGCGTCCGCAAGGGCGCCGACGTGGTGATGGCGGGGGACGGACAGGTTTCCATGGGGCAAACGGTGCTCAAATCCAATGCCCGCAAGGTCAGGCCCTTGAAGGACGGCAAGGTCATCGCCGGTTTCGCCGGCGCCACCGCCGACGCCTTCACGCTGTTCGAACGGCTCGAGGCGAAGCTCGACAAACACGGGGACCTCACCCGGGCCTGCGTGGAGCTGGCCAAGGATTGGCGCACCGACCGGTACCTCCGGCGCTTGGAGGCGATATTGGCGGTGGCGGATACGAAGGTTTCGCTGATCGTCACCGGCACCGGCGACGTGCTGGAACCCGAGGACGGGCTGATCGGCATCGGCTCGGGGGGCAATTACGCGCTGGCCGCGGCCCGGGCATTGGCGCCGCGCGAGGACATGGACGCCGAGGCCATCGCCCGCCGCGCCATGGAAATCGCCGCCGGTATTTGCGTCTATACCAACGAAAACGTCGTCATCGAAAAACTGGGGGGGTGATCGGGATGGCGAACCACCCTACCACCTCCTCCTTCAGCCCCCGGGAGATCGTTTCGGAGCTCGACCGCTATATCGTCGGCCAGCAGGACGCCAAGCGCGCGGTGGCGATCGCCCTTCGCAACCGCTGGCGGCGCCAGCAGCTGACCGACGACCTGCGCGATGAAGTGCTGCCCAAGAACATCCTCATGATCGGCCCCACCGGCGTCGGCAAGACCGAGATCGCGCGGCGCCTCGCGCGCCTCGCCCAGGCGCCGTTCATCAAGGTCGAGGCCACCAAGTTCACCGAGGTCGGCTATGTCGGGCGCGACGTGGAACAGATCATCCGCGACCTCCTGGAAGCGGCCATCGTCATGACCCGCACCCGCGCCCGCAAGGCGGTGATGGCGCGCGCCGAACTGGCCGCGGAGGAACGCGTGCTCGACGCCCTGGTCGGCGAAAACGCGACCAAGACCACCAGGGACAAGTTCCGCGCCATGCTGCGCTCGGGTGAGCTCGACGACAAGGAAGTGGAGATCCAGGTGACCGATTCCGGCGGCGGCATGCCCACCTTCGAGATTCCCGACATGCCCGGCTCCTCGATCGGCATGATCAATATCGGCGATATGCTGGGCAAGGCCTTCGGCGGCCAGACCAAAAGCCGCAAGATCATGGTCGCCGATTCGCACAAAATTCTGCTCGAGGATGAGGCCGACCGGCTGTTGGATCAGGACGATATCATCCGCGAGTCCATCGAGGCGGTGGAACAGAACGGCATCGTCTTCTTGGATGAGATCGACAAGATCTGCGCCCGGGAGGAACGTGCCGGCGCCGATGTCTCGCGGGAAGGCGTGCAGCGCGATCTTCTCCCCCTGATCGAAGGCACCACGGTCTCCACCAAGCACGGCGCGGTCAAAACCGACCATGTGCTGTTCATCGCGTCGGGTTCCTTCCACCTGGCCAAGCCTTCCGACCTGCTGCCCGAGCTCCAGGGCCGGTTGCCCATCCGGGTGGAGCTCGCGGCGCTCAATGTGGACGACTTCGTGCGCATCCTCACCGAACCCGAGGCCAGCCTGATCCGCCAATACAAGGCCCTGCTGGCTACCGAGGAAGTGGAACTGGAATTCACCGAGGACGGGGTGCGCGAGATCGCCGTTCTATCGGCGGAGGTCAACGAAAACGTCGAGAACATCGGCGCGCGGCGCCTGCAGACGGTATTGGAGCGGCTCCTGGAAGAGATCAGCTTCACGGCGTCGGACAGGCCGGGCGCCAAGGTTCGCATCGACGCCAGCTTCGTCAACCAACAGGTGGGCGACCTGGTGCGCGACACCGACCTGTCCAAGTTTATCCTGTAGGGGCGGGCGCACCGCCTCCAACCGCGCCCCTCACCCCTCACCCCGCACCAGGGCCAGCATGCGGCGCAGGGTCGCGCTATCGAGGTCGGCGATGCCTTCGGCCAACCGGTTGGCGAGCTCGGTCGCCTCGGGCTCCAACCCGGCGGTGTCCACCACGGCGCGGGGGTGGGACAGCTGGACCAGGCGTTCCAACTCGTCGGCGTCTTCCCAGATACGGTGAAAATACTGGCAAATCTGCATCACCAGGACCGGGCTCGGGCGGCCGCGCCGCCCATGTTCCAGCGCCGAAAGATAGGCCGGCGACAGTTGCAGATCGGTCGCCATCTTCTTCAACGTCACCCCCCGTTGAGCGCGCAATTCGCGCAGCCTGGCGCCGAACGGGGTCACGACGCCCGGTCCCTGCGGAGGTAGACGTAGAAAGCGCCGCCGCCGCCGTCCCTGGGCTGGGCTGGGGCGAAACTGAGGATCAGGGGCCTCAACGCAGCCTCGTTCAGCCAGCCCGGGAATTCGGCGCGCAAGATTCCGGACCCGGCGCCCTGGCTGAGGCCCTTGCCGGTGATCACCAGCACGCAGCGCCGCCCACCGGCGGCCGAGGATTTTAGGAAATCGGAGAGGTTCCGGTAGGCCTCCACCCGGGTCATGCCGTGCAGGTCGATGCGGCCCTCGATCCTGATCTGTCCCCGGCGCAGGCGCTGGGCCGTGCGTTTGTCGAGGCCGGGCGCGGCGCCGGGGCCGAGGGGCACGGGCGGCTCACGGGTTGGCACCCGCGGGCGCGAAATCGCCGACCGCGCCGGTGTCCCTGGCGTGGTGGGGGCCGTCGGTTTGGCGTTGCTCGCGGGTTCGTCTGCGGGTTCTTTCAAGGGCGCCACGCCGGCGCGCCGTTTCAAAGGCTTGACCGTGCCCGCGATCTGCCCCCACAGAGCGGCGTCGTCATCGGCGCCCCGCCCAGGCGTCCCTGGCTTCGGTCCCGGGCGCTTGGGCGCCATCTATGGGCCCGCCAGTTGGGGCGTCGTTACGCCACGGGGGAGCAGAATCCAGTAGCGCCCGCTGAGCCGCGCTTGCCCGGCCGTGGCCGCCGCCCGGGCACCGTACCCGAAGAAGATATCGCCCCGCACCGGCCCGCGGATGGCGCCGCCGGTATCCTGGGCCACCATCAGGCGGCGCACCGGCGCAAGCCGGCCCGCGGGATCATCGGCGGCGACAAACAGCGGCACGCCGAGCGGCAAGAACTTGCGGTCCACGGCAAGCGAAATTCCGGCGGTGAGCACGACACCCTCGGCGCCGATGGGCCCGGGGCCCCGGATTTCGCGGAAGAATACGAAAGACCGGTTCTTGGCCAGCACGGCCCCGGCCAAGGCCGGGTTCATGGCCAACCAGGCCCGGATCGATCCCATGGTCACGGCCTCGCGTTCCAAGGCACCCATTTCGACCAACACCCGGCCGATGGCGGTATAGGCATGGCCGTTCTTGCCGGCGTATCCCACCCGCATGATCGAACCGTCTGACAGTTGGACCCGGCCGGAGCCTTGTATGGCCAGGAAAAATGCGTCCACAGGGTCGTCGACCCAGGCGAGTTCCAACCCCCGTCCGGTCAGGGCGCCGTCGTTGATCGCCGCGCGGTCGGCATAGGGAACGAGGCGCCCGCGGTCGACACGCCCGGCGATGGAGCGCCCGCGAAAGGCGCCGGAGAAGGCCCCGAGGTCGGCCGTCACCAGATCCCTGGGGCGGGCGTAAAGCGGCACGTCATAGCGCGCCGTACGCCGCCGCGACCCCTTCAGGGAAAACTCGATATAACCGGTGAACAGACCGTCCGGGCCTTCGGTGCCGCGCACCGCGTAGGCCCGAAAATGACGTTCGAAGAACCGCCGGGCGCCATCGGCATCGTCCACTGAGCGTGCTTGCCCGGCGATTTCCCGGCAGGGCGCCCGCCAGTCCGCGGCGCGGCCCGCCAGCCCCCGGGGCCCGATGGCCATGGCGGCGGACTTTTTCGCGAGCACAAGGCACGAGCGCGCCAAGGCCACGACGGCCCTGCGGGGGTCGTCCTTGTCCCACCCGGGGAGGTCGGCGAATTCCACCGGGGTGAGGGCAACCCGGTCGGGCGGCACCACCGGCGCGCAGGCGCCAAGGGCGACCAGGTGCGCGGTCGCCATCAGGATCGCGGGCCCGATGGCGGGACGCGACCCGGAGAACCGGCGTCCCCGGTGCGTGGGCACGGGCCCGGCGCCCGACGGCGCCGGCCGGTTCGGCCGCTTACTGGGGTGTTTCCGTTGCAACCAGGACCCAGTTGGGGTCCGACGAGCGGGTATTGCGCTCATAAGTCCAAATATCCACCACTTCGGCGATGCGGTCGGATTCGCCGTCCACCACGTCGCCATCCTTGTCCCGTGTCACGTTGATCTGTTCGGTGGTGTATTTGACGGTGATGGAGGCCGTCCGCCCCGACATGCTCGCTTCCAAGAACTCCGCATCCTTGATTCGGAGGAGATTGGTTTCCAGGGTTTCCCCCCTCTTTTCCCGCTCCTTGACGGCATTGGAAAATCCTTCGAACACTTCCTTTGACAACAGCGGCTTGAGGGCCGACGTATCGCCTTCGGCGAAATTCATGACGATGTATTCGAAAGCATCCTTTGCCTTGTCGACGAAATCGCCGGGATCGAAGCGCGGATCGGCGACCTTGATCTGCGTCAAGCCGGCGCCGAGGGGGGTATCGGTGCTGATCTCCTGGCCATCGCGGCCGGGAAGGCGAACCACATTGTCGTCTTCGTCTTCGCCACTTTCTTCATCATCCTTGCGGTTGTCGTCCTCCAGTCTCGGCCGGGACCGGAACGGTTCCGTGGGCCGGCCTTGGTGTCCGGTGCGCTTACCGAGAACGTTGCGCAGGCGCAGGATCACGAATCCCGCGATCAGCGCCAGAATGATGATATCGAAAACCGGAATTCCGCTACCCATGGAACGCCTCTTTACTGGGGCTGCGCGATCGCCTTCGCCCCATACACGCGCCACGTTAGCGCCGTCCCATGGTAAAATCCAGCACGGCCGAAGCACGTCCCCCTAGACATAGGGTGCAAAAGCCCCAATGTTAAGATGCAATATGATTCTCCTGCTTGCCTTTATCATCGTTCCGATCGCCGAAATCGCCCTTCTGGTCCATGTCGGAGGCCTAATCGGGGCCTGGCAGACCATTGGTCTGGTGGTGCTGACGGCGGTCCTCGGCACCGCGTTGTTCCGCGCCCAGGGATTCCGGGTGCTGATGCGGGCCCAAGATGTCCTGGCCCAGGGTGGGTTTCCCGCCGAGGAACTGTTCGACGGCATCTGTATCCTGTTGGCCGGCGTTCTTTTGCTGACACCAGGGTTCCTAACCGATGCGCTTGGCCTGGCGTTGCTGGTGCCGGGGCTCAGGGTATGGATCGGCCAAATCCTTTGGCACCTTGTCCGGCGATCCGGCAATTTCGAGATGCATGTCGGCGGCGGCTCTCCCGGCGCACGGCACCGCGCTTCCGAGGACGATGTCATCGAAGGCGAATTCAGCGAGGTTACCCCCGAATCCGACCCGCCCCCCGCGGCGCGTATAAGCAAGCCCGGCCCCGGAGAAACTCGGCGATGATGCCGTTCTTCTCGGTCGATGGAGGATTCTTGCACGGGCCGGGAAACCATGGTAGCCACAGCGGCGCCGGGCGATCCCTAGCGATTTCACTGTCCGGGCGGAATAGATTCACATGACCGAGAATCCCGATCCCAAATCCCCCAGCGGCGCCAACGGCAGCGATGACGAGTTCGCGAATGGCGATCCCTTCATCCACGCCCACGCCCAATACATCAAGGACCTGTCGTTCGAAAACCCGCTGGCCATCGAGACCGCCACCGGTGAAGAGTTCAGCCCCCAGGTCAACCTCGATTGTTCGGTGGAGTCCCAGAAGCTCGCCGATCAGACCTATGAAGTGGTGCTGTCCCTCGAGGCGCGGGCGGTTCGTGACGACAAAACCCTGTTCCTGGTCGCCGTCGATTATGCCGGCTTGTTCAGCATCACCAATGTTCCCGAGGAACAAATCGAACCCGTTCTCTACATCCATTGTCCGACCTTGTTGTTTCCCTTCGCGCGCACCATCGTCGCCAATATCACCAAGGATGGCGGCTATCCGCCGCTGCTCATCGACATCATTAATTTCGCCACCTTGTACCAACACCAAAAATCGGCGGCGGAGAACAGCGAGAACGACGAGAACGGCGGCGACGAAGAGGCCGACGCGGAAGCGGAAACGGCCGACGGCGAAGGCACCGCCTGAGGCCTACGCCGGGGCGTGCGAACTGCTACTTGTTCCAGAGCGGGTCCTGCAAGCAATCGACGAAAGCGGCGTGGGCCGCGCGTTCCTCCGCCGAAGCGCCATGGGGCCGGGGCGCGCGGGTGGCCCGCAGCGCCCGCGCGTGGCCATCGGGTTTGGCCTTATCCGCGGCAAGGCCGAGGCCCGGCTGGCGCCCGCCCATCAGTTCCAGGTAGACCTCGGCCAGAAGTTGGGCGTCGAGCAATGCGCCATGGAGCTCACGTCCGGAATTATCGATGCCGAAGCGGCGGCAGAGCGCATCGAGAGAGGCCGGTGCGCCGGGGAATTTGCGCCGCGCCAGCGCGACGGTATCGATAATCGTATAGCCATCGAGCGGCGGCCGGTCGATCAAGGCCAGTTCCGCATTGAGAAACTTGAGGTCGAATTCCGCGTTGTGGATCACCAGGTCGCCGTCACCCAGAAAGGCAATGAAATCTTCCGCCACGTCGGTGAAACGCGGGTGGGTGCTGAGAAATTCGCTGCTGAGCCCATGGACCCGGAAAGCTTCCTCGGGCATATCGCGTTGGGGATTGATATAGGTCTGGTATCGGCGGCCCGACGGGACCCGGTTGACCAGCTCGAGGCAGGCGATTTCGACGACGCGGTCGCCGGCGGCGGGGTCGAGACCCGTGGTTTCCGTATCAAGGACGATTTCCCGCATGCCCGTGGAGGCTCCTCACCCTGTTTGGTTCGGACACGCCTAAAACGGTGCCCCCGGCCTCCGGCACCGGTTCTCATAAACGATCTTTCTTACTATAGCCTTGAGCCCGAGGAAAGTCCGTCTGCGGCCAAGTCCGGTGGAAATCACGAAATCCGCCCGCGCACACCGTTCCCGTTCCGCCATCTGGCGTGCGCGAATCATCTTGAGCCGGGCCCGGCTCATTCCCGGGCGGGCCAACACCCGCGCGTCCCGAACGAACGGCGGCGCCGTTAGGACCACCACGGCATCGCAGAGCACTTCGGCGGCGGTTTCGAACAGCAGCGGGATTTCAAGCGCCGCGATCTTTACCCGGCTCACGTTCTGGCGGGCGATGAACCGCTTCTCCGCGGCCCGCACCAAGGGATGGAGGATCGCTTCTAGCCGCCCCAGGGCCTCGGAATCGTCGAACACCAGGCGGCCCAGGGCCTGACGGGAGATGGCGCCGTTCTCGACCGCTCCGGGGAACGCGTTCGCCACCGGTTCGACCCCAACGCCGCCCGATCCCAGGGCCCCATGGACGAAGGCATCGGCCGAAAACACCGGTACGCGCAAACGGCGCAGCATGGCTGCGGCCGTGGATTTGCCCATACCGATGGACCCGGTCAGGCCGATGATGCGCGTCGGCCGCGCCATCACGCGCGCCCGGCCGGGCCCATCACACCGGCGAGTATGGTGTTGCCGGAAATGTTCAAGCCGTCACCACGCCGTTGGCTCGCAGAAACTCCAGCAAAGCCAGCAGCGGCAACCCGAGGATGGTGAAATGGCTGCCTTCGATGCGCGCGAACAACTGCACGCCGGTTGCTTCGAGACGATAGGCGCCGACCGACGAAAGGATACCATCGCCCGTGTCTTCAAGGTAGCTGTCGAGAAAGCCATCGGAGAAATCCCGCATGGTGAGCTTCGGCGTTTCGACGTGATGCCAGATCCGCTCGCCATCACGGCAAATACAGGCCGCCGTGGCGAGATTGTGGGCCCGGCCCCTGAGCGCCAAGAGGGTTTTCCTTGCATGGTCCATATCGGCGGGCTTGTCAAACCACGTGCCCTCAAGGTCCAGTATCTGATCGGCACCGATGACCATGGCGCCGGAGTGGCGGCGGGAAATACGCTGGGCCTTCATATGGGCCAAGGCAACCGTGGCATCTTCCGCCGAGGCCCCCTCGGCCGCCATAGCGGCTTTGATCGCGGCCTCATCGACGAGGGCCGGGTCGACCGTAAAGGGGATGCCCGCCCCGGTCAGGAGATCACGGCGGATGGCGCTGGCGGAAGCAAGAACAACTTCGGGACCGGTCATTTCTTTCAACGGGTCCTCGTTCATGTTTGTTCCGGGGGGTTCCGGGGCGCCGTCCTGCGGTGTTCCAACAGGCCAAGAATAGCGGCGGCTGTTTCCTCGATGGAACGGCGGGTCACGTCGATCACCGGCCAACCCTTCTCCACGAAAAAGCGATGGGCGTCGCGTACCTCGCGCTGGACCAGCTCGGGGTCGGTGTAATCGGTTTCATCTTCCTGCTGCAACATCCTCAGTCGGTTGCGGCGGATTTGAACCAACCGACTGGGGTCCTTGGTCAGGCCGACGATCAGGGCGTCTTTCCGTTCCTCCAGCGCATCCGGCAACGGGGTGCCCGGAACCAGCGGCACGTTGGCGGCTTTTACCCCTTGATTGGCAAGATAGATGCAGGTCGGCGTCTTAGACGTTCTCGAGACACCGACGATAACCACATGGGCCTGGTTATAATCCTGCGTTCTCTGGCCGTCATCGGTGGCGAGCGCGAAGTCCATGGCCTCGATTCGGCCGAAATATTCGCTATCTAGTTGATGTTGCTGGCCGGGTCGGGCCTTGCTTTTAACGCCAAGGTACCCGCCAAGCGCCGTCATGACCGGATCGAGCACCGAGACGCAAGGCACGTTCATGCCCTCGCATTCAGATTCCAGGAAATCACGGATGACGGTATTGACCAGGGTGTAAAGAACCATCCCGGGTTCCGCCTTGATGCCTTTGAGCACACGCCGCAACTGCCGTTTGGTGCGGATCATCGACCAATGATGTTCGACCTTGGGAATATCGTCGAATTGAACCAGACAGGCACGAGTCAAGGCGCGGATGGTTTCACCGCTGGCATCCGATATGAGGTGAAAATGATACGTTCCCAATTTATCCATGCTTCTTAAGTCCTGTTTCCATCTGTCTTCACTTGTGGACAGCCCGTCCCATAACTTTGATCCGAGAATTCCAAAACCGGGGATAAGACGGCATTTACCCCCAGGCCCTCTCAAACCATCCCGGCAGAGGTGAAAATGATACGTGTCCCTCCCCACCGGAGGAAAACATTTTCAACATCCCCAGATAGCGGGGATGAAACAATCTAGCGGGTAATCATCCCCTTGATTCACCTATTTCACTACCGACCCCGACGCCAGAAGTTCTGCAATTATCTGAGATAATCCCACCAATGATCCCCACCGATCATCGATCCGCCGGTTGGTTCCGGATCTGCGGAGAGATAACCCATATCTCGAAATCCCCACTATCCACAGCACCAACAACAACAACCTTTACTTTTAAGGATTCTATGAAAGAGGTAGAAGAGGTCCGAGATTCAAGGAAAAAGATTTCATGACTAAACCTCTCCTCTCCGCCCTCAAAGGTGAATCAACAACGTGTGTTCCGGTCTGGCTGATGCGCCAAGCCGGACGTTATCTACCGGAATACATGGAGGTCAGGGCTCGTTCCAAGGATTTCCTCGATTTTTGCTACAGCCCGGAACTTGCGGTCGAGGTCACCTTGCAACCGGTCCGCCGCTTCGGCCTCGACGGTGCAATTATTTTCTCCGACATCTTGGTGATTCCCGATGCTATGGGTCAGAAAGTGGCCTTTAAGCCGGACCGAGGGCCGGTTTTAGATGCGCTTAATGATCCAAGTGACGTCCATAATCTTTCCCGTGAATCGCTTCGTGCCCATTTAGCGCCGGTCTACCAAGCGATCACCGAGGTTTCTGAAAAACTTGGCGACACGGTGACCCTGATCGGTTTTTCCGGCGCGCCTTGGACCATAGCAGCCTACATGATCGAGGGCGGGGCATCGCGGGACTTCGCCCGTCTCAAATCCTGGGCTTATGGCGCACCGGAAGAGTTTAGCGCCCTGATCGATATTTTAGTGGACGCCATCGCCGATCATCTTTGTGGGCAAATCGAGGCGGGGGCGGAGGCGGTGCAGATTTTCGATAGCTGGGCCGGGGTCTTGCCCGAAGATGCTTTCGACACTTGGTGCCTGGGTCCCATAAAACGAATCATTGCCAACGTGAAAGCCGTGCATCCGGCAACCCCGATCATCGTCTTTCCTAATCGGGTCGGGTTCTTTTATGAACGCATCGCCCGGGATTCGGGTGCCGATGCGGTTTCCATAGATGCCATGGTACCGCTGGATTTCGCCCGTGGGGTTTTGCAGGAGTTGGTCACGGTTCAGGGGAATCTGGACCCGATGATGTTGGTGCAGGGCGGGGCGCCCATGATCGAGGCGACCCAGCGTATTCTCGACGCCTTGGTTGCGGGACCCTTCGTCTTCAATCTCGGTCATGGAATCGTGCCGCAGACGCCACCCGCGCATGTCGCCGCCCTGGTCGAAGAGGTCCAAAAGTGGCGCAGGTAGAACGCGTCGCCGTGGTGCTTTTCAACCTGGGCGGTCCCGATCGCCTTGACGCGATCGAGCCGTTCCTTTTCAACCTGTTCAAGGACCCGGCGATCATCAAAGCTCCCGGCCCCATCCGCTGGCTGGTTGCCAAGTTGATTTCCCGCCATCGAGCCCCCATAGCCCGTGAAATCTATGCCCATTTGGGCGGGGCCTCGCCGATTCTGGGCCAAACCCGGGCCCAGGCAGAGGCCCTGGAACATATGCTTGCGGCACGGCACGGCACGATCCGGTGGCAGGTGGAGATCGCCATGCGCTATTGGCATCCCTTCGCAGGGGAAGCGGCAGGGCGCCTCAAAGCGTTCGCGCCCCAACGAATCATCCTGTTGCCGCTTTATCCGCAATATTCCGGCACAACGACCGGCTCGTCGGTGGAGGATTGGCGACGAGCGGCCGCGGCCGAGGGGATCGGCACGGCAACCGACCTCATCTGTTGTTACCCTGACCATCCCGAATTCATCGCCGCCCAGGTGGGCCTGATCGCCCAGGGGCTGGAAACCGCGCGCCAGGGTACGGACGCCGCCGTGCCCTTGCGCATCCTGCTTTCGGCCCATGGTTTGCCTAAGCGGGTGATCGACCGGGGCGATCCCTACCGATGGCAGGTGGAACGGACTTGCGCGGCCGTCGCCCGCGGCCTGGAAGCCCGCGGTCTGATGGGCCACGACACCGAGATCGTGACGTGTTACCAGAGCCGGATCGGCCCCCTGGAATGGATCGGCCCCGCCACCGATGGGGAAATCAAGCGCGCGGGGGCGGCCGGGGCGGCGGTCGTGGTGGTGCCGATCGCCTTCGTCTCGGAGCATTCCGAAACCTTGGTGGAGCTGGATATCGAGTACGCCGCGCTCGCCAGCTCATGCGGGGTCGCGAGCTATACCCGGGTGCCGGCGCTGGCCATCGATGACGGATTTATCGGCTGCCTGGCGGAACTGGTGGCGGCAACCCTTGGCGGTGAAGACGCACAGCGCCCGATCCGCACCGGTCCCATACGCACCGGTATGCCCGACCCGCAAGCTTGCCGGCAGGAATTCTCCAGCTGTCCACGTTGCGGGCAAGGCACCGAATGAATTGAAAGGAGCTCCCCATGGGTGAGGTATTGATCACCTTAAATCCTTGGATCAAAGCGTTTCATGTCATCGCCGTCATTGCCTGGATGGCGGGATT
>SMUX01020837.1_pt1 | contig 31142 bp, 27 predicted proteins | sample 2456431 | NCBI WGS metagenome assembly SMUX01 (sample SAMN11095930, study PRJNA526329) | marine sediment metagenome | biome: Marine sediment; feature: Surficial sediment; material: Deep marine sediment; isolation source: Hadal surficial sediment | place: Pacific Ocean | collected 2014-11 | depth... | reverse complement strand
TCGTAGTTTACTCGTTCGTGCGCCTCGACCGGGTCATCGCCATTTCGGATCGCCTGCACGATGCGCTGTTCGATGGTCTTGTATTCCTTGGCAATCTTCAAGACCTCTTGCGCTTGCTCGTGAGGGATAATCACGATGCCATTGTCGTCTGCCATCACGAGGTCGCCGGGGCGAACCGTGACGCCGGCGAGTTGTACTTCGATGCCATGACCGGCAAACGCACAACGGTTTCGAATGGACTGCTGGATAATCCCGCGCGCGTACACCGGCAGGCCGAGTTGTTGATGCTCATCGACATCACGTGTCACGCCGTCGATGACGCAGCCGGCAAGCCCGCGGTGCAATGTGGAAAACCCGACTATGCCGCCGTAGCTGTTCACATCCATGCGACCGCCATGATCGATGACAAGCACGTCGCCCGCGTGGGCGGCGCGTACGGCCTCTAGCGAGCCCATTGCCGGCGATCCTGAGGCCTCGCCCACGGGCACCAGTTTCATAGTCGCTGCCGGCCCGACGATCTTTTTGCAGCCAGGCCACAGCGGGAGAATACCGTGCGGTGCGCCGTTCAGCTGCAGGCGATCGAGGGCATCGGACACATTCGGCGTCGAAAGACGCATGTATTCGGCGATTAGCTCAGGGCGCATAGTCATTTTCGTCCCCCGTGCAACGGTTTACATACCTGGTGTTGTTAAAGCAAAACCGTTTTCTCAAACCACCAACAAGACCAAGCTCTTCGAGCCACTTCGTGACGTCATCAGACATCGGTGAGGCGCCAATTCTCCATGCAGCACAGTCTACCTAGAGCATCGGAAATTTGTCGGCTATGTGGCTTACCGCAGACATTGGGATGGCCGTGGCTCGAACGGCAGGATCGGATCGGGTCCGGCCGTTCGCTGCCTTTTGGGCTGATTCACTGCGCTGTAGCACTATGTTGCAGTGCGTCAGGCGGAGATCGGCCAGGTGCCGTCGTTCATTGTGGCTGCGGGTAAGGTCCGCTTGCGGATCAGCAAGCGGTCGTTTGCGCCAACTATCACGAACGACCGCAACGGCATTCACTGGGCATTTAGTTATTGTTCTTTTCTTTTTTCAATTTTCGTTTTTCCTTTGGACTAAGCTGGGCCTTTTTTTGTTGTTCCCTTTTTCCTTTTTCCCTTATCACCCATATCCGTTTCTCCTCGCTTAAAAATGACTTGCGCCAACTTGTGCGCTTAACGATTGCGGTAACAGACGCACAATTTATTGTGCGTCTTCCCCGATCGCGTTGTTAGAGATGTTACTTTGAGTTACCTCATACTCCAATTCTTTTGAAGTGCGGCCGCACCGACGCCATTGAAACGACCGGTAGAGAAAAAAGGCAGCCTAGCTTTCTTGAGCGTTATCTTGAGGTATACGATCTAAAAGCGTAGTTCGTCGTAGGACATTGAGACGACGTCCGAGGTGAGTGGCAGCGCTCTCCCCAGCTGGAGCGTTGTGCCTCAGTGCAGATACTATTAGGATTTATCGGCCACAAAGACTTCCGCTTCGTTGATGCTCGACAGCGGCACGTGGATCGACACACCCCCGCCATACTTGTCCGGTACGACGACGGCCTGCTCATTACGTATTTCCGTAAGCCAGCCGTCGCGTCGCATGCCGCTGGTAGTATGCAGGCGTACACGCTTGCCGACATAATCCCTTAGCGCACGCGTATTCACGCGACGGTAGCTTTTGGTAGCTTGCGTCGATGATGTCTTGGCTCGAGCTCGTGCTACCGTGGTTCGCCGCACATCACCTGATGCGCGGGTAGTGGTCTTGGTTGATTCCAACGATTTCGTGGTGGGCTTGCGCTTAAAGCGCGACGTATCGACCACCCGGAAGCTCAGGTCTTGTACCGGTTCGTTATTGACGAATACCTGCAGACCCAACAGATCTATGATGTCCGCCGGCTTGTAGAACCGCAGTTCACTGGGGTCCAAAGCGGTCGACGGCTGTGCACTTATACGAATCTCGCCGGGGTTCTTTAGAAAGCGCTCAAGTGCACCGCGAATCCCTGGGCCCGGGACAATACCGAGGGTATGGGTATAATATTCATTGTCCTCGTTCACCATCCACTGAATGAACTCATCGACCGTCTTTTTGTTCGCCTCGGCACAGTACTCGATCGCTTTACTCGCGTACAACGGCTCCATGCTGTATTTCATCGTGAAATCATCTAGCTGCGGCTGCACCCGCGTGCGTATCGCCGCTAATGGTGTTATCCCGCTGAGCGTCATCTGCACGCTTGTCGACTCTAAACCGCGGGCCGAGTAGTCCAGCTCCATGCGTAGCTCGTTGATGGCTTCGTTAAAATTAAAGTCCACACTAACATCGACCACCAAACTGTCGTAGCCCAGCTGTCCCAGGTTCCATGGGCCAAGGATCTGTCCCATTCCGCACGCGCTCGAATCCTGAACGCCCATCATCAGTGCCCAGTCGGAGCTCTGCGCACTCCGTAGTGCGCCCAACAACTCACCATCCACATCGAGCCGCACGCCCTGCATTGCAAATCGCATCTTCTCGGGCATCTCGCCCCGTTTGAACTGCTTCGCCCCCCTCAGCAGAAATCCCAGCCCGGGACCCTGGATCTCAACCGCCTGCACTTGAACCTCATCGTCGAATCCCCAAGGCGAGATCACGATGTCTTCCACTGTCAGGGTGCCGTCGAATGACGAGCCAAGGCCACCGTAATCGATGCTTGCAAAAGGCTTTGCTATCGCCACTACATCGTCGACGGCGTTCTTGAACTTATAGTGGATATAGCCCTTCAGACCACCATAGACGGCCCCTGTTATCAGCAATAAAGCGACTAGCAGATTCTTGAGTTTGAACATGGTTAATAAGGTAGACGCTGGTGAGGTGAGTAAATCCTTAACTACTGGATTCCAGATTAGTGGGGACCGAGATCAGCTCTTTGGGTGTTTTCCAATCGCATCAGGTTTTCGATTCATCCTATTGAGTATTGGCGCTGCTACCGCACGGATCAAGCTGGGTTTACTGCCCTGAATCGGCGTGTGGTTGCACCGGTGGTAGCGACAGTCGTTGCAGGTTTTGATCGGTAACGTGAGGGTAAAATAGTTACCAAAGCGTGACTGTCGCGGGCGCGGTCTCAATAGTGATACACCTCCTTTGGCCTGATTGAGCCGTGCATTACCCTGGAACAGCTCTTAATGTGGGGATAGCCACGCCGGGCCTTGGGGACGATAACCTGCGCTTCATCTCTCGACGGCCCACGGTGGCCGACGGACACCTAGGTAAGGAACACCAGCACGTAGACGATCGCCAGGAGGATGTGCAGCACGGCATAGGGCAGCGCCATGACGACAAAGCGCGCGAACGATACGCCGACGCCATGCTTGTGCATGACTGTCACTGCGACCAGCGTCGACGCCGAGCCTATAGGCGTCAGGTTGCCGCCCAGGTTGGCACCGAAGATGACCGACCACCATAGGGGTGAATCGGCCGGCGTCGCGAAGCTCGGCGAGGAGAGAATTTTTGCAAGCATGGCCGCCAGCGGGATGTTGTCGGTCACGCTGCTCGCCAAAGCGGAAACGACGAGCAGGGTACCGCCGCCAAGGATAGCTCCGAGATCGATGATGGGCGCGAAGCCCTTACCGATGAGCTCCAGCACCTGCGCTTGCTCCATGACGTGAATGGTTACGAAGAGGAATACGAAGAACAGAATCAGATCCCAGTCGACAGTGCTATAAAAGGTATGCGCCTCGGCCTTGTAACGAATCAGCATGATGAGCGCAAAAGCCATGGCGACAAAGCCCATGCCCAGCTTGCCGATGGCCCATCCCTCGAATGAGGCGCCGGCGATGAAGACGATGAACAGCGCGAGCATTACGCTCGCGAACCAGAAGAATCCCGTACTTTCGATGCCGTCCTTCTCGTCGAACACCGACACCTGCTCGGCGGCCAGCGGACGTTGTTCCGGCCTCAGCCGACGGATTCCGAAAAGCTTCGCGCCGAGCAGGAGGGTCGCCGCCGTGGTTACGACCACATAAGGAGAGGCCTTGATGAAGAAGGTGACAAATCCGATCCCGGCCGTGGTTCCCAAGATGATGTTGGGTACCGACGATATCAATGTGAGCAGACCGCCGACGTTCGTGAGCAGGCCCTCGATGAGCAGGAAACCAAGCAGCTTGTCCATGCGCTCGAGCCTCGCGAGCGAAACGGCGCTCAAAGAGCCGACGATGATCATGGCGGTGACGTTGTTCAGAACCGCGGAGAACACGACCGTCATCACACCGTAATAGATCAGAAGCAAGAAGGGATCGCCCTTCGAAGCCTTGGTCATCTTGATGGCGATCCAGGTGAACAGCCCAGACTTGCTGGTCACGTCGACGAAGATGCTCGAGCCAAGAATGATCGTGATGACGCCCCAGTCGATCGAGGGTATGAACTCGGGCAGCTTGACCTGGTGCCCGTTCGGCAGGGTTACCTCTCCGAATGGAAGCAATTCCATGAAGGCGCCCAGTATCAGACAAAGAACAGCGAACAGGCCGACGATAACCGACTTCTTGGCGTGGAGCTTTTCTTCGAGCGCGAGGCTAGTGATCATCGCGAGCAGAATAGCCGCGAAGAACAATGTGACCCCAAGGGGTACATCGCCGACGTGTTGCAGTGGCTGCATGGCGCCCGCGCCTGTTGTTGTTCCTACCGACATTGTCCCTCGTCGCTCCCGGTCCGCGGCTCAGATCATGAGCAGCGGCGTGTGCCTGAGCTCGACCGCCAGGGGATAGGCGAGGCCGTGCATGGCCAGCTGGTCCTCGTCCTTGGTGTGCATCACCAGAAGCGCCACCGAGTGCTCATCGATGAGCTGCTGGTATTCACGCAACCGGTGTCCGGTACGCACAACCTCCTCGACTCGCACGTCCACACCGTGCTTCGCGAGCTCTTCCCGACAGGCGCCGACATAGTCATGGGGCTCCTTGAGTAGCTGGTGCAGTATTGCCGCACGGGCGTTGTCGGTGTCGATCGACGGAATCTTGGATATGGCGTCCATGTAGTGCTCAAAGGTACCGTCATCCTCGATGTGGGCGAGCACTAGGGTTCCGCCCGGCTCGACCAGGCTCACCGCGTGATTTACGAGACTACCGTCACCGGCCAGGTGATCGGTGGCAGCCATCACGACGCGGGTGTGATTCATCGACCGTTCGAAGGCCTCTTCGTCGTTCGGGTGCGCGATCACCAACACCGGGCAGGAAGTCGCCTGGGTGAGGACGTCCAAATGCCGGCCCAGGCTGTGCGGCCACTGCCAGGCCGCACTGTGCAGGTTGCGGTAGGTGACCAGGATGTCCGGCTGCTCCCGATCGACCAGGGCCAGCAGCTGTTCCACCGTGCTGCTCTCCTCCCCGGAAACCCCGAGCCACTGGGGCTCATCACCGAGCACGCCCAGGAAGCGCCGGACGCGCTCGCAAATGACGCCGGCTTCCGCCTGATCCCGGTCCGTGACCACGGCGATCTTCTCGAAGCTCCGCCGCTCGTACCGGTAAGCCGCCTTGGAGGCGGCCTTGAACAGGCTCTCGAACTGGTCGACGTTAGGCAAGCTGCACTCCTTGGAGGGTCGGTGTTCGAACCGTCAACGGCTCGCGCGGACGCGAGCATAGCAATCGCTCCTGCCTTGGACAACACGCTAGGCGGCGTACGGTCGGCTAACTTTTCGGTACTGCGGTGGATAAGCTGGCCCACTAATGTACTGTTGACGAGCACCGGCTTAGATCGACCGCATACGATCAAGGGCAAGATGATAGAGTTGGATCAAATCCCGGACGCCGGTTCGGTAGCATCCGGCGCGGACAACTGAGACAGACGGACGGTCATGGTCGAGCTGCACCTCTTCTTCTTGATGGCGCAGTAGCAATCGCGCCACAGGTCGTGGTGTGAGGAGAAGGCTTGTGGCTAGGTTGGTGGCATCTTCGTGTTGCCAAATCACCTCGAAGACGGTGATCGCTTTCTTTTTCCCCTTGACAGGCGAGTGATCAAGCAAGCGCGTGCTGCCCCGCAATTCCGCAGGGAGTCCTTCGATAGTAGCTTGCGTGGGATCTGCCCTGCCTTGGCTAACACCGCCATACGGACTGCCACATTGACGGTGTCGCCAAAGACATCACCCGCATCCTGGATGACCGAGCCAAAGTGCAGGCCCACCGGAAAGCCCAGCCGAGTTCTCGGCTGCTGTCCGTTCATCTCCGGCAAGGACTTTGTGCATGGCAATAGCGGCACCCACCGCAGATTCGGCGTCCGGGAAACCGCACATCACCTTGTCGCCGATGGGCTTGATGACCTCGCCGCCATATCGTCCAACCTGCTCGGTAACCTTGGCGAGGCGATCTGCTACCTGCTTGCGTGCTGCCACGTCGCCGAGGCGCTCGTAAAGGGCGGTACTGCCGCTGATATCAGCGAACAACATCGCGAGCTCGCACTGTGTTGCCATGATGAACCGTGTTTGTTACCGAAGCTGGCATCGGTCAGCCAGTCGTCATACCGGCCGCCATCAGACATGAGAAGCTGTACCAGACTTGCTGCACGTGCGCTTGCGGCCCAGATGTACTGATCAGCAATATTTCTTTCCTTCACGGACTGTCTTGTTATCTCGAAAACGCACGCACATCGCCGATCCACGTCTCGTCGATCCAATTCCAAGTCCAGATGAAGCCTCCGATGAGACCCACGGAGAACAACAAAGAGCCCAGCGAGAAACCCGATCCATCGTTACGGCGTCGCCTTGCCACTCTACTTCCGCTTGCCATGTCCGTACACCTCGTCTGCAAATCGCTGGTGTTGAATATAAAGGGTCAAATCTTCCAATATATAGCTAATGACATGGCACTGTGGGTGGGGAATTACACTGCGGCGACACCCTGTATCAGGGCATGGTCGGCAACTAGGCGGCGCTATTCATCCGCTCCATTGTTTCGAACACGTGCTTGATGCGCGCGAAGGCCCAATCCAACTCTTCTTTGGTGATGATGAGCGGGGGCGTAAATCGCACGACCGTATCATGGGTTTCCTTGCTAAGAATGCTATTGCGCAACAGCTCTTCGCAGACCGCGCGCGCGGTTGCCTTGGTGGGGTCGATCTCCATGCCGATAAACAGACCGCGGCCACGAATATCTTTGATAAACGGCGTGTCTAGTGATCGCAGCCTTTTTATAAAGTAGGCGCCAAGTTCCTTAGAGCGTTCGGGGAGTTTTTCCTCACCGAGCACACTTATCGCTTCGAAGGCGACCGCCGCCGCCAACGGGTTGCCACCGAAGGTGCTGCCGTGATCACCGGGATTGAATACGCCCATCACGTCATCACGCGCAAGAAACATCGATATAGGCAGCAGTCCGCCGCCCAGCGCCTTACCCAGAATCAAGCCGTCGGGTTGTACATCGTCGTGCTGACAAGCGAGGAACTCGCCGGTTCGACCGAGACCGGTTTGCACTTCGTCACAAATGAGCAGTACGTTGTGTTTGTTACAGATCTCGGCACACTCGGCGAGATAACCATCCGGTGGCACGATGATGCCGGCCTCACCTTGAATCGGTTCGACCAAGAATGCCGCCGTGTTCGGCGTAATCGCGGCCTCCAGTGCAGATGCATCGCCGAAGGGAATGCTCTTGAAGCCGGCTGGAAACGGTCCGAAGCCATCCCGATATTGGGCTTCCGACGAAAAACCGATAATCGCAATCGTGCGACCGTGAAAGTTGCCGGCACAGGTAATGATTTCAGCCTTGTCGTTCTCGACCCCTTTTACCTTATACGCCCACTTTCGGGCCGCCTTGATCGCGGTCTCTACTGCCTCTGCCCCTGTATTCATGGGCAGCGCCCGGTCTTGGTTCGTAAGTAGACAAATGCGCTCCAAGAATTGCGGGAGCTTGTCCGTGTAGTAGGCGCGCGAGACAACGGCGAGGCGTTGCGCTTGTTCAATCAGGGTTTTTACTAGTCGAGGATGCGCGTGACCGTGACTCACGGCCGAGTACGCGCTCATCATATCCAGATAGTTTTGGCCCTCATCGTCCCATAAATAAACACCCTCGCCATGGACAAGCACCACCGGTAAGGGCTGATAGTTATGAGCGCAATAGTCCTCTTCAAGGTCGATAATCGTATTCATAATCCGTCTCACTTCCCAACCATAGACGCCAGCAATCGATAAACCAACTCTGCCGTCTTGCTGTCGATATCCTTGTCTGGGTTAAATTCCGCAATTTCCACGCCCACCAAGTTGGGATGATCGCCTATTTGTTCAAGGGATTTTGCAAGATCCTTGCCACAAATACCGCTGCTCTCAGGCGACCCCACCCCCGGCGCATCGACCGGGTCGATAACATCGAGATCAATCGTCAACCCAAACCCGGCCGTTTGCCGCTGACATCGATCTAGGGCTTCATGCATGACAACGCTCAAGCCGCGGCGTTCAACTTCATCGATGTGGAAAATGCGCACGCCGAGCTCATGCAGCAGGCGGGCCTCTTCCGGCTCGAAGCTTCGGACCCCGACTAGGCAGACGTTTTGGGGCCGTAGTTTGGGGCTGGGCCCGCCAAGCTCAACCAAGGATGCTGGCCCGCACCCCAACAGACAGGCCAAAGGCATGCCGTGTACGGCGCCGCTAGGGCTGGTGGCGGGCGTGTGACTATCCATATGGGCATCCAGCCAGATCAATCCCAAGGGACCGTCTAGGCCGGTGGACGCGCCACTCCAAGTACCGATGGCGCAGGAGTGATCGCCACCCACCACCCACACCCGCTGATCTTGGGCAACGATGGGGCCGACCACGGCCGCCAACCGCTCGCAGAAGGCCACAATCTGAGCGGGTGCATCACTGTCCTCAATGGCCATATCGGGCCGCACAAACCGGTCCCAGATGATGGCAGGTGAAAGCCCTTGCAGCCTATCGATAATCCCGGCTTCGCACAGCCTGTCAGGGCCATATTGGCAGCGGGTATCTTGGGCGCCGACGCCGATGGCGGCACCAATAATCCGTGTCGGGGTGGTGACACATGCGTCATTGGCCTCCCCGATCTGATGTTCGCCGTCAGGCGCTTTTGCCCATAGTCTTTGCCAAGCCATCCGTTACTCTCTTTTTGATGTCCGCCGAAAAGGGTACAAAAGGCGTGCCAAAGCGTCGGTCGTACGCATGATGAGGGGCAGCGCAATGCTCTAAGGAAGGGCAAAGAATCTTATGATCAGCGTCAAAACCTGCGGATTTGGACCTAGACTTTGAGGAGTGCACAGCCTAACGGCATGGCCCGACGGGCTGAGATCGGGTGCGGTCCCACGTCTCGCTTTTTACGGTTCGATTCCGGACAATCGCAGGGCCCAGGGCTTCCTCGCCGCCCGCTCGAATATTCGTTTGTTTTTGGATAGTTACAAGGAGGTGATTATGGATTTCTTGAAGACATTGGGCATAGAAGCAAGGAATCCTGGCGCCCATTCAGGTGTCGGTTGGTCGAAGGCCACCGATACTGACGTCTTGGACGTCCACAACCCCGCCACCGGTGAGCTCATCGCCCAGGTTAACGTCTGTACCGAGCAAGACTATGAGACCGTAGTCGAAAATGCGCAGGCGGCATTTGATGAATGGCGTACCGTACCGGCCCCACGGCGTGGCGAGATGGTACGGCTAATAACGGAAGAGTTGCGTGCAAAAAAAGACGCGCTCGGCAGCTTGGTTTCACTCGAGGTTGGCAAGATCAAGGCCGAGGGTGACGGCGAAGTGCAGGAAATGATAGATATCGGCGATTTCGCGGTTGGCCAGTCACGCATGCTCTACGGCAAGACCATGCACTCTGAGCGTCCGCAGCATCGTATGTATGAGCAATGGCACCCGCTTGGTCTGGTCGGTGTAATCACTGCGTTCAATTTCCCAGTTGCGGTCTATTCGTGGAACGCGCTTATTGCCGCTATCGCCGGCAATGTCGTGATATGGAAACCCTCGCCCAAGGCACCGCTTACTTCTATCGCGGTGCAAAACATCTGTAACGGCGTCATGGAAACGATGGGCTATCAGGGCATATTTTCACTCATCGTGGCCACTGCGCCGTCGGCCGTATCCGACCGTTTCATTAACGATAAACGCATCCCGCTGATTTCCTTTACTGGTTCAACTGCGGTTGGCCGACACGTGGCGCAAGTTGTCGTCGGGCGCTTAGGCAAGACAATTCTGGAGATGGGTGGCAACAACGCCATCGTTGTGGATGAGACCGCCGACATGGAACTTGCGGTTCCCGCCATTGTGTTTGGCGCGATCGGTACGGCCGGGCAACGGTGCACGACGACGCGTCGCATCATCGTCCATGAAAGCCGTTATGATGAGCTCTCCAACCGACTGGTGGCCGCATACAAACAGGTGCCTATCGGCAACCCGCTAGATCCAGGCGTGCTCTTGGGTCCATTGATCGATCAGCGGGCGGTAGCGGGTTACAAGGCCGCTATCGAAGAGGCAAAGGCCGAGGGGGGCGAAGTACTCTATGGCGGCAACGTGAAGCAGGGGCCTGGCAATTTTGTCGAACCGACCATCATTCGCGCGCAAAACGAATGGCCGCTGGTACAGCGTGAAACCTTTGCACCCATTTTATATATCATGACGTATAAGACGTTGGATGAGGCCATCGCCCAGCATAACGGGGTGCCGCAAGGGCTATCATCGGCGATATTTACCCAGAGCATGCAAAACGGCGAACGCTTTTTGTCTGCGTTGGGCAGCGATTGTGGTATCGCCAATATCAATATCGGCACCTCAGGGGCGGAAATCGGTGGTGCCTTTGGCGGTGAGAAGGAAACCGGTGGTGGTCGTGAGGCCGGTTCTGATGCGTGGAAGGCCTATATGCGTCGTCAGACAACGACGATAAACTGGGGCAGTGAACTTCCATTGGCCCAGGGAATCGATTTCTCTGTTTAATATTTGCGATGATTCATTCCAACGCGATCCTGGATGACATCGTTGTCGGCACTTGTCCCCAGGACAGCGATGATATTGATGAACTCAAAGAAGTACTAGGCATTACCGCCGTACTTAATCTGCAGACCGATAGCGATATGCAGACCTGGGGCATAGATTGGGCGCATGTCAGTGGTCACTACAAAGCATGTGACATGGACCTCGCGCGCGTACCGATCGTAGACTTTGATTCCATCGATTTGCGAAAAGAGCTCGCTAACGGCGTCGACGCCCTAGCCACGCTTGTTGAGCAGCAGCACCGTGTCTATGTCCATTGTACGGCTGGTATCGGTCGGGCCCCCGCAGTGGTCATCGCTTGGCTAGTCTGGTGCCGGGATTGGCAATTGGATGAGGCGATAAGTTTTGTTAAACAGCGCCGCGTGTGTTCACCTGCGGTCGAGGCCATTCGAGAAGCAACCCGCGATCGCCAACCTTCGTGAGTGTCGAACCGGTTGTCGAGGCCCGCGGGCTTATCAAGCGTTTCAAAGACGAAACCGTCGTTAAGGGCATCGAGTTTTCGGTCCCACCTGCGAAGTGTTTCGGGTTTCTGGGCCCTAACGGTGCCGGCAAGACCACCACCCTGCGAATGATCCTCGGACAATCGCCCGTCGACGCCGGTGATCTGCATGTATTTGGACTACCGGTACGGAGCCGAGGCAGCGAGATCCGCCAGCGCGCGGGCGTGGTACCACAGATAGACAACCTCGACCCAGATTTCACGGTGGTCGAGAATCTTCGTATCTATGGTTCATATTTTAATGTCCCCAAACCAACGCTTGATCGTCGCATTAAGGAACTTCTGGAATTTGTCGAACTCGCTGACCGCGCCGACAAGAAAATTACGACGCTCTCAGGCGGTATGCAAAGACGGCTAACGATCGCCCGGGCGCTTATTAACGATCCTGAACTTATCGTGCTTGATGAACCTACTACCGGACTTGATCCGCAAGCGCGGCATATGGTTTGGGCGCGCCTGCGAAGCCTCAGGCAGTCTGGTAAGACGTTGTTGCTGACGTCGCATTACATGGAAGAGGCGGAACGGCTTTGCGACGATTTGGTGATCATGGATCATGGCAAGATTCTCGATCAAGGTCCGCCGCGGGCGCTGGTTAAGCGGCATGTTGAACCGGAAGTGGTGGAGCTGCGTGGTGCCGCCGATAGGGCGGCTGAAATGTTGGACGGTAGTGTCGATTGTCGCACCGAAATAGTCGGGGATACCGTTTATTGTTACACCCATGATGCGCGACCACTGATACAGAAAATCGACGGCGTTGACAACCTTGTGTTCTTGCACCGCCCAGCGAATCTCGAGGATGTCTTCATGAAGTTGACGGGACGGGAATTGAAGGACTGACATGTTAGACCTGAGTCTACCGCGACTAAAACGCCGATCGGTCAACGTGTGGCGACGTAACGTGTTGGTGTGGCGCAAACTCATGGGCCCCAGCCTCATGCTGAACTTTGGCGAGCCACTCGTTTACTTGCTAGGACTTGGTTATGGTCTTGGGTTTTTTATCGGCCAGATGGCGGGCGTGCCCTACCTGACGTTTCTTGCCTCCGGCATCATTGCATCATCGGCCATGACGACCGCCACGTTCGAAGGCATGTATTCGGTTTATACCCGTATGGTGCCGCAACGGACCTACGATGCCATGCTGGCAACGCCGATGGAGGTCGACGACATCCTGGCCGGTGAAATGCTTTGGTGTGCCACAAAAAGCCTTATCAACGGCATCGCTATCCTGGCGGTAGCGGCGATTCTCGGTGCGGTGGCCGACATGCGTGCGGTGTTGGTTTTGCCGGTAGTGTTCTTAATTGGTTTGTGTTTTGCCGGTCCCGCCATGGTAATGACGTCCGTATCCAAAGGTTATGATTTCTTCGCGTACTACTTTACGTTAGTGATTACGCCCATGTTCATCGTGTGTGGTGTTTTCTACCCGACTAATGTATTGCCCGAGTTTGTGCAGCGGTTCGTTCAAGTATTGCCGCTCACCCACGCAGTAGCGTTGACACGGCCGCTCATCGTTGGGCAGCCGCTTACGGACGTCGCGCTCCATATTTCAGTACTCTTGGCTTACGCGATTATTGGTTACTACATCGCTGTGATCCTTATCCGCCGCCGACTGCTGGTTTAACCCAACTACGACGCGTTTGACGTCGCTGACAATTGCAGCTCGAATGCGGCGCGGACGTTCGAGGAGCGTAGCCGGATCCTACCGCCATGCGCAGTTATTAACGATCGTACAACCGCTAACCCCAGACCGGTGCCGTCCCTTGCGCGGGCGGTAGTAAAGAACGCTTTAAAGACACGCGTAGCATTGGCCTCGGATACACCCGGCCTATCATCCTCAATAACGCAAACTACCGAAGCAAAGTGACTACGGCGATGGCGTAGCACTGGTTCGGGCGCGTTCTGCCATCAAGCATTCCATGCGCTTGTTGTCGACGCCAATGCTCTTGCGCGAGGGTAGTGTGCCTGATTATCTGCTAAAGCAGCGCGTGACAAAGCTGGGCCTTGATTTTTCTTTGGTGACACGTTGGACCACCTTTGTTGCCGTTGCCAACAAGATCTATAACAACAACCCGGCGCAAACTTCCACTCGGCCGGTGTCGCTAGTCCAAGCTAAGGGCGTTAGCCACTTTGCTTATGGCAACACGACTGCGCCGTTGCAGAGTCAACCATCCCAGTTTACTGGCTTTGCCACGCCCGAACCGGCCACGATTTTCGGCCTAGCGTTGATAGGATTGTTTTTCGCTTGGGTTGCGGTGCGCTTACGTCCTGCTCGCACAAGCTGCCGATAGAACCATCCTCCTGGGGCCTCCCAAGTGCCCTTATGCCGTCCGCAAGGGCGGCAATTTTTTTGCCAAGCCAACCGAGCACGCTATGCAATAAGCCATGTTAAGCTTGGTTGATGCCTGGGAACAAGAAAGCTGACACCATGCTCGGGGTGTTGCTCGATTGTGCCACGATAGATAGCAACGACATCGAGTTTGACGATCTCGAGTCCATCTTTTCTGAGTGGCGGGTTTACGACTACACCAGCAAAGAGGAAGTCCACGATCGTATTGCTGATGCCACCATTGTGATCAGCAATAAAGTGATGCTGGATGAAGCGGCCTTGCGTTCGGCTGCTCGACTGCGGTTCGTATGCATCGCCGCTACCGGTACCAATAATGTCGATCTACAAGCGGCGAAACAGCTGGGCATCCCGGTTAGCAACGTGCGGGGCTACGCCACACCCGCCGTCACCCAACACGTGTTTGCACTCATCTTGGCCTTCACCACACGACTCTCGGATTATCATCGCGCCGTGTTGGACGGCCGCTGGCAGCAGGCACGCCAATTCTGCCTATTGGACTATCCGATACGTGAACTTAAAGGCAAGACCCTTGGAATTATTGGCTACGGTGAGTTGGGGCAGAGCGTGGCAGGCATAGCTCAAGCCTTCGGGATGAAGATCTTGATCGCCCAACGGCCCGGCGGTGCCGCACAGGCGGACCGCGTGCCCTTAGACACGCTATTGCCGCAGGTCGATATATTGAGTCTGCATTGCCCGCTGACGCCAGCAACCCAAGGTCTGATCGGTGCGCGCGAACTTGCGCTCATGAAGCGCGACGCAGTGCTCATCAATACCGCACGCGGCGGCATCGTCGACGAGCAAGCATTAGTGGAAACATTGCGGGCCGGTCACCTGGGTGGCGCTGGTGTGGATGTGTTGACCGAAGAGCCGCCGGTCAACGGCAATCCGTTGTTGGCAGCTGATATTCCAAACCTCATCGTTACGCCGCATTCCGCTTGGGCCAGTCGGGAAACGCGTCAGCGGGTGGTGCACGAGGTCGTGGCCAACATTCGCGCATTTCTCAATGGTGCGCCGCGTAATCTTGTTGTCTAGCACCAAACACGCGGCGGACAATGAGTAGTCAAACTTGCCCGTTATGTCAGACCCGAGACGGGGAAGCATATTTCGAAGATTCTCACCGCCGCTATCTTAAGTGTCGCACTTGTGACTTGGTGTTCGTGCCGCCGGTTTACTATTTGTCTAGCGATGCGGAAAAGCAAAGGTATGATCTGCACCAGAATTCTTCCAGTGATCCCGAGTATCGTCGATTCCTAAGCCGCATCTTCATGCCCATGCAAGCCCGGTTGAACCCCAGCAGCCGGGGGTTGGACTTTGGCTCAGGGCCCGGGCCCACCCTTTCCAAGATGTTCGAAGAGGCTGGGCATAGCATGGCAATCTATGATCCTTACTACGCAAAGGATGAGTCTGTGTGGGAAGAACGATATGACTTTATAACCGCCAGTGAAGTGGCGGAACATCTGCACCAGCCAAGAAGAGAGTTTGATCGACTGTGGGCTTGCCTAAAGCCCGGCGGTACATTGGGTGTCATGACGATGCTGGCGCCTGCGCGGGAGGCATTCGCAGCGTGGCACTATAAAAATGATATGACCCACGTCAGTTTTTTTTCGCGCAGTGCGTTTGAATGGCTAGGTAGCCAGTGGGGGTCTAAAGCTAGATTCTTTGAAAAAGATGTAGTGCTATTGAGGAAAAGCGAATAACCGAAGATCGCTTTGACCTGCTGGCTTATCCACCCAGCATCGCTTCTTTCAATCCGCTATCGGCAGGTCTGGTGCCCATTGAGCGCGAGCTTGGGCCTATCCGCGCTGATTCGCACGCTGTCTTCAAGCTTAACCCCGGCGACCTCGGCCGCCTGCGTCGGCGCCGCGATTGCCGTATCAAGAACAGCGCTACCGATTATGAGTGACCGCATGGTTGCCTCCTTCGTGGAAGAATACACACGGATGTTGGATCTTAAGTTTAAGCCGCAACATTTTGGTTTTACCAGGCGTTTGGTTAGGTGACGGAAGCGATGTAGCGCACGATTCGCTTGCAGGCTTCGCGCAAGCTATCTTCTTTTAAGACTGCACTTATCCTTATTAAGTTGCCACAATTCTCGCCAAAACCATTACACGGTTGCACCGAAACGCCTTCTGCATCCAACAATCCAGCCGCAAAATCCATGGCGTCTACGCCGAGAGAACCAATATTCATCATCACAAACATACCGCCGCCGCCGCGGTAGAGCTCGGTGCCGGGTATGGATTCGAGCTCTTCGATCACTATCGCACGCTGTTTGGCGAGTCGTTGCGTGATTTGGCTCGTGACCTCATGCTCGTCTCGGAGCGCATGCAGCGCGGCTTCTTGGGTAAAGCCGGGTAGGCCGTAAATCATGCACATGTTTAAGTTGTAATAATGTCGTGAGATCTCTTTAGGCCCGATAGCCCAACCGACCCGCCAGCCCGTCATGCGGTGGGTTTTCGAAACGCTGGATATGCTGATCACTGTGTTTTCAGCCCCGTCTAGGGCAAATGGCCGGCACAACGTCGGGTCTTCAACAACATCCATGTAAACTTCATCTGACACCAGCCATATGTTTCGTTCTCGGCAAACATCTATCAATGACTGTAATGGTTCTCTCGTGTAGATGGCCCCGGTGGGATTGTTGGGCGAATTGATCACAATGACGCGAGTTCGAGGCGTGATAGCCTCTATCACACGTTGCGCATCAAGTTGAAATGACTCCTCGGGCGTCAACACTACGGGTACCAGCGTCGCCCCACTTGCAGTGACGGTAGCGGGATACGTGGTGTAATAAGGTTCAATCAATATCACCTCGTCGCCCGCCTGTAACAATACTTGTGCCGTAGCGAACAACGCGTTCTGTGCACCAGAAAATACGGTAACGCAATCGGGATCTACATCTTTGTTGTTTTGTTCAGCATGACGTTGTGCGATGACTTCGCGTAATGCCAGATCTCCTTCGACGGCAGTATAGTGATGGCGTCCGCTTTCGATACTACTAATCCCAGCCGCGACTACACCAGGCGGGCTTAGCATGTCACTTTCCTGGCCAATGCTTAGAAGGAAGATGTCTTCGCCCGCATCCATGCGATGCATTGCTTCGTAATGGGTTGCCCAGGTATCCACTGATTTGCCGGCGATGCGCTGGGTTAAGTCGGCATAACGCATATCGATGTAGTCCAATAGAGATCGTAGGGAATGATGATACGGATCAGCTCGATGTTGATACCTTATTCTGGGTTCTTCTCGCTGACAAGGGTGTGGGCCCAATCGAGGATGGGTTGTACGCGGGGCGCCAGCGGCTTTCTCGCCTGTTGGTATTCTAACCAGCGAAATTCGTGGTGTTCGGGCCGACCCAACTCCGGACTTATTGGTAATGCAACCGATTGGTCTTTGGTTTCCGCCACATAATAGCGGGCAACCTTGCCACGCCCGTAAGGGGGTGTCTCTCGATAGTCTTGACTCCAGTAGAATGTGAGCGCCGTCAGGGTCGTCTCTTCTTCTACTTCACGGATAGCGCTCTTTAACGGATCTTCCCCGGGTTCGACCAGGCCCTTGGGAAAGTCCCAATAGTTGTACGCACGCAGTAACAGATAACATGGTTCGTTGGGCTGTCTTCGAACAATGATTACACCAGCCGAAAGCGCCTTTACCTGCACACGCTGCCTCGTGCTACTCCGCTCGTAGGGCTTCCACCGGATCGAGCTTTGCCGCCCGATGGGCGGGAAACACACCAGCCGCAAGCCCGATCAAAATAGCGAGACACTCGGCCAGCAACACATACAACCAGGGGGTACTGACGGGGAGGGCAGGAATCAATACTTTCAACAAGTATGCACCACCGACTCCCAGAATGAGCCCTAACAGCCCACCAATTGCCGCCAGGAACGCGGCCTCACCCATGAATAGCGCCAACACTTGTAGGCGGCCCGCACCGAGCGCGCGCAACAAGCCAATCTCTGCGATACGTTCATTCACCGCAATAATCATGATGGTCAAAATACCAATGCCGCCGACCAGCAGTGAAATGCCACCCAACGCACCGACCGCAAACGTCAACACGTTTAGGATGGAACCCAACACGTCAAGCATTTGTGCCTGGGTGGTAATGGTAAAGTCTTCAACGCCGTGTCGTGACATGAGGGTGCGACGTATGCCGGCAACAATCTCCTCCACCGGTGCTTGCGCCGCATAGAGCAAGTCGATTTCCATTAAACTATCGCGATTGAAGAGCTCCAGTGCTTTGGCGGCGGGAATATAAACGGCGTCGTCGATGTCTATACCCAATACAGTGCCCTTGGGTTCCATGACGCCGATCACACGATAACGATCACCCCCGACGCGTATGCGCTGTCCAAGTGGATTGGCAGAACCAAATAATTCACGTTTGAGTTTGGCGCCCAATACCGCGAATGCGCGCGCCGCCCGTGGCTCATCGTCAGGTAGAAATCGTCCGGCCGAAACCTTGAAGCTATAGGTCGAAGGAAAATCGGCACCGGCACCGGCTACCAAGGTACGTCGGCGCTTGTTCTTGACCTCGGCCTCGGCGTTCCCCTGCACGATCGGTACGGTTGTCAGTATGTGTGATACGCGCCGCAAAGCTTCGGCATCTTCGATTGTCAGCGGCCGAATCGTTTTTAGTAGCCCTGGCACGCCGTGGGTAAGGGTGCGACCGGGTGTAACGATGATCAAATGGGTACCGAACTGCGTGAATTCAGACAGTACGTAGCGATGGATGCCTTCCCCGATCGATGTCAGCAAAACAACCGCGGCTATTCCGACTGCAATGCCCAGTGTCGTCAACGCTGAGCGTAGTCGGTGGGCGAATATGGCGCCGGTAGCGAGACGCGTGAAATCGAGAACGGTCATTCTATCTCCGTGACAACGCCTGCGCCGGATCGAGACGTGCGGCCCGTCTTGCCGGCAACATGCTGAATAACAGCCCAGTTCCCAACGCCACCGCCAGCGCCCCGAATATCGCCCACCACGGGGTGCCTATGGGCAACGCTGGGTAGAACCGCCCAATGATCCAACCTCCCATCCTGCCGATAACAAGCCCCAGCACGGCACCGATCAGTGAAAGTGCGCCGGCCTCCGTAACGAAAAGTATGAGTATGCATCGCCCGGATGCCCCCAGGGCCTTTAACAGACCAATTTCTGCGGTACGTTGTGAAACCGCGACCAGCATGACATTCATGATCAAGATGCCGGCCACCGCCAGGCTGATGGCGGCGATGCCCGCTACCGTGAGCGTGAGTGCGTGCAGAACATTATCGAAAGTCGACAGCAGCGCATCTTGCGTAATGACGGTGATGTCGTCTTCACCATCGTGGCGTGAGCGCACAATGTCGATGATATCCTTCTGCGCCAGTGGAATCGCTTCGCGCGTACGTGCCTCCACCAGAATGCGAAACAAAGAGGCGGTGTCGAACAACGCCAATGCCGAAGCCACCGGTACTACCACGATCTCCTCCACATCGATGCCGATGGTTCGTCCCTCCGATGCGAGCACGCCGATGACGCGAAAACGACGATCGCCCAGCCGCACCCACTCGCCCAGCGCTTTGTCGGCACCAAAAAGCTCCTGGCGAATCTTGGCGCCAAGTACACATACTGGGGACGCCCGCCGTGGATCGATTTTTGGCAAAAAGCGGCCCTGACTCATAGTCAGGTGACGCACATCCAGAAACTCGCGGGTTGAACCGATTATGATGGACTCGCGATCTCGCCGACGGTAGGAGACGGCTGCGCCACCCACGACGATAGGGGCGACGCGGCGAACGGCCCGACTGCGATTAAGCGCCATGGCATCGTCGATGGTTAGGTCACGCGGGGTTTCGCCAAGCAACAGCGGCGGACCGCCGCTTGTCTCTGAGCGCCCTGGTAACACGATAAGCAAATGCGTCCCTAACGACGCAAATTCGGCGACTACGAATCGGCGTGCACCTTCACCGAGTGAAGTCAAAACGACTACCGCCGCCACACCGATGGCCATTGCTAATAGCATAAGCCCCGTACGTAACGAATACCCCCGCAACGACTTTAACGCGAACCCCAATATGTCGGCGGCCATCATGTGCGTTTACCCGTCGTGGTATCACTATCGATGCGCCCGTCTACCATGTGAAGGCGGCGCCTGGCTCGCTTCGCGATGTCAAGGTTGTGGGTGACAACAATAAGCGTAATGGCATTGTCGTTGAGCCGCTCGAGGATATCGAGGACATCTTTGCCGGAAGCGCTATCGAGATTACCAGTGGGCTCATCGGCCAGGATCACGGCCGGCTCCATGACCGTGGCGCGCGCGATGGCCACCCGTTGGCGTTGTCCACCAGATAGCTGATCGGGTCTATGGTGTGCCCGGTCAGTAAGACCGACGGCATCGAGAATTCGGCTTACGCGTACTTTTCTCTCTGCGACCGGGACCCCCGCCAATACCATCGGTAACGCGATGTTCTCGGTTGTACTTAGGCGTGGGACTAGATGAAAGAACTGGAACACAAACCCGATTTTGTCACGCCGCATTTCAGCTTGCGCTTGATCAGACAACGCCGTGACATCTTGGCCATCGAGTATGTATTCGCCTGAAGTAGGTTGATCAAGCAGGCCGAGGATATTGAGTAGCGTGGATTTACCGGAACCCGAAGGTCCCATCATGGCGATATATTCGCTACGTTTGATATCTAGGCTCACGTCATTCAGCGCATGGACCTTTTGGTCACCGACCTCGAAGATACGATGAACCTGCTGTAGCCGAATCACTGTTTAGGAGTGTTATCTTCGGTCGGAGCTTCTGGTATTACGTGTGCCCCTGCTTCCACACCCTCGCGCTCAACCGAAACAACAATCATTTCCCCGTTCTCAAGACCGGAAACCACTTCTATATATTTCCAGTTGGCTAGCCCTGGTTTGAATTGGCGTTCGGCAAGCGTTCCATTATCGGGGTCATAAACGAGCACACGATATCCCTCCAGTACCGCTTCGGTCGGCACCCGCAGCATTCCCTCACGGCTGTCGAGTATGATCTCGATATCGGCACTGTAGCCAGGCAGAAGATCCTTGATTTGCTTTGGATCGGCGAACGTTGCCTCGACTTCCACCGTTCGTGCTTGCTTTTCGCGATCGAGTACGTAGGGTGCGACTCGTCGTACCCTACCTTCGAAATGTTGTCCTGAGAACGCGTCCAGGGTGATTCGTACCGCTTGTCCGGGACGCACTGCCGGCGCATCGACTTCGTCTATGGGCGCTGTGACATATAAACACTGTCGTCCTATCAGGTCGATAGCCGGCAGTGTCGCGATCCCTGGTGGTGAGGGTGTTACAAACTCGCCGAGTTTAGCGTTGATTTCTGCCACAATGCCGTCGAATGGTGCCCGCAGTATGGTGCGCTCGAGCGCCGCACGAGTAGAGCTAATGCGTTTATTACTGACCTGAGTGGCAGCACGGGCCGCGCGACAGGCGGCGGCGCCTGCGATCGCATCGGTGACGGCTCGATCGACGCGATCTTCGGATACGAGCGCCGAGCTTTTGAGCTTGAGCAAACGTTTCGCTTCGCGATCAGCGACATCCGCCAGTACGCATGCTTCCTCTTCACGTGCCTTCGCGGCACCCGCCTCGCTTTTGACCAGGTCGACCTCTGCCTTTAGATCATCGTTCCATAGACTCAAAAGGACTTCACCTTTCTTGATGTGTTGACCCTTACTGACCGGGAGCAGCGCCACTTGACCCCCCGTCGGCGGCGCCATCTGCGCCCGTTGGCAGGCCTCTACCGTACCGGCACGTGTATTTGCTACGCTCGACTCAACGCGGCCGGTGTCGACTTGTTGCAAGATGACTGGAATCGGTTTCGGTCGTGACCAATACCACACTGCGATGAAGACAAGCACTGTCAGCGCAATGACCGCAACTATGCCCCAGTACTTGCGGCGGGGTGGGTTTTTATTCACATTCATGTTGTAAGCAATGACTTCCTGAGAACTGGTCGGTTCATCATCATAACTAAGCTGGTGATCGCGTTTGTGTCACTCGTCGATGTGGACCCCATATTGATTATGATCTTGCCAATGCCGGTAGGCGAAAACACGCTCGATAAAGTCTGCGCGAGCTTCGGGTTGGGCTAAACAGCACTCGTCTGTGACCGGCAACAAAGGCCAGTAGGACATCAACGCCTGCGCAAAGATACCAACGCCAAGGGAGTTCGGCTCGCCGCTATGGTCATAGACTTGTACGTCGCCAGTGCCACAGCTAGGCGATTGGCTTTTAAAGATATAACCATTGATGTTCTGGAGTTCCGGTGCAATCTGTGTGGCGTAGTCGCGAAGCGCCATGGTTATGTCTAACTCCGGATTGTCTACACCTACGGCTCGCGGCTGGGTTGGTTGTCCCCGTAGCCTTATTGGTGGACGCGGTACACCCATTCCGATTGCCACCTCTGGGCAAATCGGGACGAAATCGAATAGTTCGCCAAGCGTTTCGACTATGAGCGGATCGCATTTGTGGCTACCGTCGTAACGCACCCGATTACCAAGCAGACAACTACTCACACCAAGGCAAATTCGCTGCATTGGGCTAGGAACTGGGTCGGCATGTCGCGTCGTTATCCGACATTTACCTGCGCACGTCACAAATTGATTAAACATTATGCAAAAGACGTTGCTCACAAGATAGCGCCGGCAAGCAAGTACCCGCAGGGCCATCGGTTTTGCTCGTTTTTTTTGCAATTCTTGATAATGACCGCGAACAACGATTAATTCTTGGGTACGCAGACAACTGTTTTATTTGAAACTTTCAACGGCAAAACCACAACGTGTGCTATCCCTCGTTCATTGTAGTGTGCAGACGTCTGTTTTCTTTGGAACTTTTAACAGACCATTGACAGTATGCGCGTGCTCATTAATCTATGTAATGTTCTGCCATGAGTTGACCGTGAGCTCGGGCTGACAGAAAAAATGGACCCTAGCCGCGATTGTTGCGGACCAAGAACAGTCGGTCACTGGCAGTAACACCTCGTGAAGTCCTCGATTTGGGATGGGTCGGGCCGTTTTCCCACAAATTGCCCGGAGGGGTGGTGTGCGCGAAATTTTGCTTGCAGCCACAGGCTGCAGCAATTGGGTCAGTATTGGCTGGTTTGGTCAGTAGTGTCGGCCGAATAATGACGGGGAGATGGGGGAGTTATGCGGGCGCGACAAACACCGTGGTTTTCCACCGTGTGGGCGAGACACCACGTAGGCCAACTGGTAAGATCGGCGATGGCGTGAACCTAAATGTCCAGTACAAGTACTGATATTCAGGGCAAAGGATCGCCAACCGAATTGCTTCAGGAACGGGACGCGTTAAATGGTGCCCTTCTCGCTGCCTCAGCCAGTCTGGCCGAGGCAAAAGACCACGACGCGATACTACGATTGGCATGTGACATCCTAGTCACGGCATCGCCCAGGATTCGCCTTGCCTGGATGTACCTGGGCGAAGCCGGCGATGCCGCGGTGCGCCCTAGCTATGCCGTTGGCCCGGCCCGCGCCTGTGCGCCGCACCTTGGGTGGGGCGGCGGCCCACGCGCCCAACAATGGCGGGAGTTCCGTTTACACGCTAACGGACAGCCTGTTGTGTCCGATATCCGAGCCGATGCCCAACTTGGCCCCGGCCGCGAACGCGCATTGGAGAACCAGCTCGAGACTTGCGTATGCCTGCCCTTTAGCGATGGCGACGCGCGACAGCAAGGTTTGGTAATGATTTATGCCGACCAACCTGATTACTTTCAGCGTATCGGGCTACACCCCTTTATCGCATTCGCGCAGCTCGGGCGCGTTGCGTTCGAGCAAGCCACCAACCGCAAGCAGCTACAGGATATGGCGACGATTGATGCGCTGACTGGTCTCCTCAACCGGGGCGCCCTACAAAAGATCCTGGAAAGCGAGCACGCGCAGTCACAACGCAGCGGTCATCCCTACACCCTGCTGCTCTTAGATGTAGATCGCTTCAAGATGGTGAATGACACCTACGGACACAGTGCAGGTGACACCGCACTGGCGGCAGTAGCCAGCATCGCCAAACGATCACTGCGTGAAGGAGATTGGGTCGCTCGCTGGGGCGGTGATGAATTCTTATGTCTGCTCACGGATGCCGATGATGAGAAAGGCGCGGTGATCGCTGAGCGGTTGCGTGCCCAGGTGGCTGAACAACCTATCGCTTGTGACGGTCGTAATATTCCAATCAGCATCAGCGTCGGTCTTGCTCACTACCCGCAGGCCGGCGATAAGTTGGAAACTGTGCTCACCGCCGCCGATGCTGCTTTATATGGTGCCAAGCGCCGCGGTCGCAATCGGGTAGTGAGCAGCAGTCGGGAAGCGCGCGGCGTGTTCTCGATAGCGGGTCAACTGGAGTCGGCCTTGCAGTCCGGGCGCTTGCAACCGGCGTTTCAGCCCATCGTTGAGCTCGACAGCGGTCGTGTTGTCGGCGAAGAGGCACTAGCCCGCATTATCACTGAAGAGGGTAACTTGCTGGAGGCGGCTGGATTTATCCAGGCCGCCAAGCAATTGCATATTGTCCGTCGAATCGATAGCCACGTAATGCGTGAAGTGGTGCAACGCTGGGTGCAGCAGTTCTCATCGGGTAAGACGATAGCTCGTTTCGTTAACGTCTCGGCAGACCTCTTGCGACATCCGGAACTTGTCGACGATGTTCTTCATACGGTGATGGACAATGTCAGCGCTGGTAATGGCCGCGATAAACCGCTCGTCATCGAGATAACCGAACGGGAGTTCTTGAATAATCCGCGTGAGCTACGCCAGATACTAGCGCCGTTCCTAGACTACGGTATGCAATTGGCGATCGATGATTTTGGTAGTGGCTACTCATCTTTTCAGTGCCTAACTGATCTACCGGTGACCTATCTAAAAATCGATGGCGCTTTGGTACGTCGGGCGCCTAAAGAATCAAGGGTGCGGGCGATCCTCAAAGGTATTCGCGACATTGCCGACGACCTCAACCTAACCACCACGGCTGAATGGGTCGAGGATGAGGTGACTTCCGAATTGCTAAAGGAAATCGGTATTCATTGGGCCCAGGGTTACTATTTTGGCCGCCCGCAGCTACACGCGGGTAAGGACAATATCCTAGGTATCCGCTGACATGAGGCTTTACCTCGTCCAGCACGGGGAAGCGCTTTCCAAAGACGTCGATCCCGAGCGTGCCCTGAGTGACGCCGGCCGCGCAGATGCCGAGCGCCTCGCCAGGTTTCTTGCCCCTAGACGCCTCACCCTCAGTCGTGTTCTGCAAAGTGGTAAGTTGCGGGCACAACAAACGGCGGAGATCCTTGCTGGCGCTTTCGCCTCGGACTTAACGCCTGAGGAGGCCAACGGTCTCGATCCGCTTGACGACCCTCAATCACTCCTTCGCACCATCGCCGGCTTGCAGGAAGATGTTTTGATCGTGGGGCACTTGCCATTTTTGGCCAAGCTAGTCGGACAGATGCTTATTGGCACTGATGATTCCCTCGTTACGTTCGAACCTGGGACCCTGGTGTGTCTTGAACGCAGCGAAGATCGATGGTCAGTCGCCTGGGTTGTGCCGCCGGCGTTGCTAAAGTCGTAGCCGTAGACCTGCTTACTCATTCTTGTTGTGGCCAGACCGTATGTAATAGGCTTGCCGCGGCCAGACACTCCCATCCAAACGGCAGATAGCCGGCATACCCCAGCAGTGGCATGTGAAAGATCTCGAAGCGATGGACAAACGGGATCGAGTACTCCCAGTGCCCCAGGCTCTGGTAGTTCCAGAGCTCCCAGAAAAATCCACAAACGAGGGCGGCCAGCACCGCCTGCCAAAGCCGGCGCCAATCACCCGTGGTCACAGGGGCGAAGATAGTTTCGCGGCCGTAAATTACTTGTAGTGCAGTGATAATCACCAGCGGCGCAATCCACAAGAGAGAAAACACATGCTCAGGCCAGACACCTATGGCGGTTAGTCCAGCGCCAGCTATCAGCAACATCGTCCACGCAAGCCAGCGCGCGTCAATGATCCGTATTGGCCAGGCGTCTGCCAAGCCCTGATTCAAGCGGGGAAAAGACGCGAGCCAATCGCAGGTACTCAGCACTGCTGGCAAGACAGTGGCAAACGGAAGGGTCGCATAGAGAAAGTACTCCCAAGGGCCAAAATCACTGATGCCCACGTAGTACCAGCTCTGCACAAAACGATTCAGGTATTCAAAGAACCACCAAAAGCCGGCGCTGAGCGGGAATAGCGATACAAAATAGCGGGGGCGATCACGCAATAGGCAGTGACCGGTACGAGTATGGGTGAGCGCGTTGATGACCAGGATATAGCCTAGCCATAACGGGCTAAACGTGAATGCTTGCCACGTCGTGAACCAAGAAAAGCGATTCCAAGCGAGTACCCAGGCGACTATCACGATGGCCACACCAAGCCAACCCCACCACGGGAATGGTGTAGGCGCTGTCACGATTTCTGTTGCCTGCTTGGCTTTTCGAATTATCCGATAGACGAAAGGCAACAGAGCGGTGATAACTAATACAGCAAGTAAGCAGAATGCCCACCATGAAAACGGCAGATGGTCAATCGACACGGTGGTCGGTGGAAACCGCAGATAAGGCGCCAGCGGCTTTCCGATGACAACGATACCGACTAATGGCAGGCCGACTAACATCAACCCCAGTGGGACGAGAATCGCAAGCGCCTTAGTCATGTCACGAGCTGGTGTTCAATTCTATCTGAACTGGAACCAGGTTATTCGACTTCAGCTAATAGCATGTCGATCATTCGTTCGGCCTGCGATAGATAACCGCCGCCGAACAAGTTCAAGTGATTGAGCACATGGTAGAGGTTGTACAGGGTTTTGCGAACCTCATAGCCAGCCTCCAGCGGATAGGCTTCCCGGTAGGCGTCATAGAAACGCGACGGGAAACCACCAAAAAGCTCAGTCATCGCCACGTCTGCTTCATGATCGCCGTAGTAGACGGCGGGATCGAATATGACTGGGTGTCCATGTTCGTCGAAGGTATAGTTGCCTGACCACAGGTCGCCGTGTAATAGCGAGGCTACCGGCCTACCCGCTCGAAAGAACGCCCCAACATTAGCAAGCAATCGCTCGCCTCGGCGTTGTAATTTGCCGCCATGGCCATTGCGTTTGGCAAGTTCCAATTGGAATCCGAGGCGATGTCGCTGCCAGAAGTCGACCCAATCACTTGACGGTGTATTTACTTGCAGGGTGGTGCCGATGGTATTGTCGTGATGCCACCCGTAGTGTTCGCTGAAGGATCGATGTAGTTGCGCCAATTCCTGTCCGAGGCGCGTCATACTCTCTGGTTGCGGTTGTCCCTGCTCTACATACTCGAGCACGAGGTAGGCCTGATCACCCGACGTTCCCCAGCAGATGGGTGCGGGTACGCGGATCGCCTGGGCGTGGGCAATCTCATTCAAGCCAGCCGCCTCGGCTGTGAACATGTCGAGTTTCGCGGCGTCATTGGATTTAACGAAGTACCGCTGATCGCCCCCCTGGACCACGGTGGCCGCATTGATACAGCCGCCGCCAGCCACGTGCTGGCCGTTGGCGACAAACGGTCGGCCGGTAGTCGTGGTGATGTGTTCTGCAACCTCAGGCCAAATCAACATGTTGGCTATCCATATGCACTTGACGTAACCCGGAGATAACTGCCGCCTGACGGCCAATTCTACTGGCTCGGCTAAGGGTTGGCAGACCCGCGGAGACTGGCCAACTGACATTTTGGTCTATACCCCCTGAATAGAGCCAGCTAGATCAATATGGTCCGACGAGCTGGGCCCGTAGACAGGCGGGACTAGGACGATGCTGAATAAGGCCTTTCGCCGGCCTTTTTGCATCCTCCGCTCCGCGGACGGCACCTCCCTGTGCCGCTCCTCAGCTTGCGATGGATCCTTCTACCGCCAACGACCATGGACCCTTGCCTTAGCGAATCAACAATCTGCCAGATTTATCGAGGTTTCCGATCGTTTGATCTAACGAGATTCTAAGGACACCGGGGTGGCCTGGCGTTTGCATTAGAGTGGGCAACAATCGTCAGATGCCGAATGCGTATTGCGAGAATTGGCTAAATTCATGACATTCTGGAGTTCCTCAGTCACATGGCTTCGGCTCACATCATAAGCGGCCAGCGCTGGTCGCTGCGTACCAGTCTGATTATCACCATTGTCGCAATGGGGGCACTCGGCCTGATGTTGGCGCTCCTAAGCGGTACCATTTATCGCAATCAAGCGATTGAGCAGCACCGCACCGCAGTTGCGCAGATGATCGAACAGGAAGCCGATACGTTGCTGGATGAATTGAATCGGCGATCGCAACTGCTGGTCCAGCCTTTACAGAACAGCTCCCGTTTTCGGGCTCTTGTTCGCCAAGGCAACCGTGCTGCTATTGAACAACAGCTCAAGGATCATATACGGGCACATGCCGACGAAATCAAAGAGGCTGCGTGGATTAGAATCGCCGCCTATGATGCAAAATTTTATCTAATCGGTGAATCCTCTATCAGAGTAATCAATCGTGACCTTGATCATCAGACCTGTAGCAACTTGTTCCCGCTGGTTACCGGTGTGAAGGAATTGGGTCATAGGCGTGGTGTGTCGGGTTTCTGCGCTTCGAGCGAACGTCCTTATTATGCGATCATCGTACCGGTAAATCCGGATGCGCCTACCGGTTACTTGCAGGTGGTGGTTGACCCCATTGGTCAACTTACAACCATAGAAAAGATTCTTGGCATGCCGCTACGTCTCGGGTTTAGTGGGGCGAAGCTTTACGAATCCAGCTCGTGGTCGAAGTCGGCCGCCACTGATGGAATGCTAACCGTTGGCTATGCGCGGCCGATCTACGGTTCTGATGAAATAGTTACGATTACGGCTACCGACGACATCACACCATTTCAGAAGAAGCTCACCAACACCCGCTATGTGGTCATGGTTGCTGCTGTAGCTATTACTTTGATCGCCGTGATAATCGCGTTGATGATCTTGCAACGTACCGTGCTTAATCCATTGCAGGCCCTGACTGATCAATTACGCAAAGTTCGACAAGACACGGTTCATCTAGGTCAACGCGTCCAGATCACGGGCAATACGGAAGTGAGCGAACTTGCAGCTGGGTTCAACGAAATGACCATCCGCCTAAGGGAACTATATGAGAGCTTGGAACACATGGCTTTCACCGATCCATTGACGAAGTTGCCGAACCGCATGCTTTTTCATGATCGTCTGCATCAGGCCATCCTCAGTGCGAGGCGCGAGGGCAAATCGTTCGCCCTGCTAATAATGGATCTCGATCGATTTAAGGAAATCAACGACACCCTCGGCCATCACGTTGGCGATTTGATACTTGAGCAAGTAGGGGAGCGTCTGCGCGGTATGTTGCGAGCGAGCGATACTGTCGCGCGGCTGGGTGGCGATGAATTTGCCGTGCTGCTCGGCGCGGTAGATAGACAGCAAGCTGCGATGGCGGCTCGCATGCTCGTAAAAGCGCTCAGGCCGTCCTTTATGGTTGAAGAACAGCGTTTTGAAATCGGTGCAAGCATTGGTATTGCGCTGTACCCGGACCATGGCGAGGAAGCGAGTGTGCTTACCCGGCGCGCCGATGTCGCAATGTATGCGGCCAAGAACACCAATAGCGAGTTTGTGTTCTACACATCTGCGCTGGACGAACACATGCCGAAACGCCTGGCGTTGATGGGAGAACTACGCCAGGCTGTCGACTATGAGGAATTCGTGGTTTACTACCAACCGAAGGTAAATCTGCAAACGGGTCATGCTGCTGGGGTGGAGGCGCTAGTACGCTGGCAACATCCGACCAAAGACATACTTCTGCCAGACACCTTTCTGCCATTAATGGAACAAAGTGGACTGATAAGGAGTTTGACGTCAATAGTTCTGAGTGCCGCCCTAAAGGCCTGCCGTGAGTGGCATAGGGCGGGGTTGGACATTCCAGTATCTGTTAATTTTTCGACGCGCGATCTCCAAGATCCATTTTTGGGTGACAACTTATCGGACCTTGTGAATGAGCAAGGAATCCAACCCGAGTGGCTTGAGCTTGAAGTGACGGAAAGTACGGTGATGGCCGACCCTGCGCGCGCGATGGATATTCTGGGCGATATAGCTAGCAAGGGTATCCAAATAGCGCTCGATAATTTCGGTACTGGCTATTCTTCACTTGGTTATCTCAAGAAACTGCCAATCGGTGCCGTGAAGATTGATCGCTCCTTCGTGATCGGTATGACTGAAGATGAGCATAACGCCACCATCGTTCGCTCGAGCATCGATCTTGCCCACAATATGGGCCTTAAGGTCGTGGCCGAGGGTGTCGAGAACGCCGAGGTCATGACCCATCTGAAAAACTTGGGCTGTGACGCTGCCCAAGGCATGTTTATCAGTCGTCCAATGCCTCTGGATGAACTGCTGAGCTGGCTAAAGAGCTCTACTTGGGGCACGAAACTGCCGAACTGATTTCGGTGTTCCTTGCGGACCCAATATCTAATGCGTCGCCTTTGGCGACAATTATTTTCACCGGGGCGCCGGCCCCGTACGCGGGTGACTTTTGTTTCGGCCGATGTGCAGGGATGCACAAGTGTCGCGGTTTCAGGACGAAAGGAGCGACAAAAGTCACCAAAACCATTTTGCCCCGCGGTCTTCGGCCCGCGCCCAAGAACGGTGCGGGCAACCTCGGATTTCGATTGCCTCGGTGGGTCCGTCGACGGCACCTCTGACCTCCATGGATGGAGGAAATGCAAAGGATTGTCAGGAACAATCCTAGCCCTGTGCCGACGACGAACGCCGGGGTCCCTGCCCGGCCCCCTTGCGGGGCCGCGCTTCGGCTTCACTCATCCGATGTACAGGAAGCACAAGTGCCGCGGGCGCACGGAAGCGCAGGAGCGGCCTCGGCTTGACCGTAGGGGCGAAAGCACAAATCACTGCACACACTAGCCTTTATGATTTTGTTGCCCGTTTACGCAAGCCGAGCGAGTCGAACTTCAACGACCCGCTCCAACCCCTAGTCGCCATCCCATAGCCGCTCGTCGGCCTATGCATCCATCTCGTCGGTCACATATACACAAGCCCGCGACCATGGGGTAGGCGCCATGTTGGTGGTGGCCGGTGATCTGCGTTGTCGCGCTGAGGGTACTTTAAGGCATTGAATTTAAAAGATATCGTCAGGCAGATTATTTTTTCAGCAAAATGCAGCGGCCCGCCGAAAAGCCCCCGTTGCAGGCGGGCGCCGCGCACTTATCAACACTGTTATCCACAGGTTCATCACAGCACCTGTTAGTAAAGCCCATTGTCTTGTTGTGACAACGTGTTAGCCATACCCC
>SMUX01305309.1_pt1 | contig 31431 bp, 23 predicted proteins | sample 2456431 | NCBI WGS metagenome assembly SMUX01 (sample SAMN11095930, study PRJNA526329) | marine sediment metagenome | biome: Marine sediment; feature: Surficial sediment; material: Deep marine sediment; isolation source: Hadal surficial sediment | place: Pacific Ocean | collected 2014-11 | depth... | reverse complement strand
TGCTTGCCCGTGCACGCAGCAACCCGGTCACGATGCAGGTACTGGCTGCCGTCACCGGTCTGGCGCACAACTTAGGTATCTCCGTCTGTGCCGAAGGCGTCGAAGATCAGGAGACTTTTGAGTTCCTGAAGACGATCGAGTGCGACAAGATGCAGGGCTTCCTGATCTCCGAAGCCGTCATGCCGGACATCATCCGCCGCGTTTACGGCACCGGGTCAGGCGAGGTAGAAAACGTCGCCTAGCCGGCCAAGGGGTCGAACCGCTAAGTGTTTTTAGCGGTTCGACCCCGTTTATTCCGATTTTTCCTTTACTTTTACGCCGCCGATGCCGGTTTGATATTCGCGTTCAGGCGGAACAGGTTGTCCGGATCAAACTCGGTCTTTATTTTCACAAGTCGCTCATAATTCCGGCGGTAATTGCTCCACGTTTTTTCTTCGGTATCCTCGTTTAGATTGGTATAGAAACCAGTCATATGCGGTTCCATTTCCGCATAGTATTTTCTTACTGCGGCGATTCTTTCCTCGGTTTCTGCCGGGTCTGTCCAGAACCCCTGGATACCGAAATTGCTATGCACGTTGCGGTGCGCGAACGCCGTCGCATCCGGTGCCACACGGGCAGTTTGTCCCCCCAGGTGTTGAAACCACATCATCGAAACTTTGTCACCGTCGAAGTTATGGACGATAGCGTCGATGGTGTCTGGTGTCAGCTCAGGTATGAAGCCAGACTTGAGATAGTTCAGCAATCCGTGGCCCATGATGCCGTCGTATCTTGTCTGCATATCTTGATAGGACAGTGGGCCAATGTCGTCGGCCACCGGCTTACCGAATGCACGCAGAGGCGCAAAAACCTCCTCGCCCTTCTTATGATCCCCCGCGTAGAAGACCTCCACAACCATCATCTTTTCGCCTTCTGGCGATACGACTCCGAGAGGTTCCACATTCGCAGCGTCCGGCAACGATTCTGAATATTCCGCATAGAACAGCAATACATCTTTTGCCTGCGCATAAGGATAGACGACGCTGCCACCATAGATAAGTGGATCGAACGGATGAAGTTGGTAGGTAAACGAGGTAACAACGCCGAAATTTCCGCCTCCGCCGCGGACCGCCCAGTACAAGTCCCGGTTCTCGTCCGCGCTCAAATGCCGTAGTTGCCCATCGGCGGTAACAAGGTCTGCGGCCAACAGGTTGTCGATTGCAAGACCGAACTTGCGATCGGTCCGCCCGAATCCCCCACCAAGCGTAAAGCCGGCAACGCCCGTATGAGAAACGATCCCGGTCGTCGTTGCAAGATTGTGTGCGAACGTTGCGGTATCGAGGTGCCCGAGCAGTGCGCCGCCACCTACCACAGCAGTCTTGTCATCGGCATTGACCTCGACAGAGTGCATCAATGACAGATCGATCATCATGCCGCCCTCGCAGACCGACTTGCCAGGAAAACTGTGTCCTCCGCCTTTGACGGCGACGAGCAACCCTCTTTCGCTGGCAAAGGTCACTGCATTCTGGACATCGGCTGCGTTCGCACAAACGGCGATTAATGCGGGACGCTTGTCGATCATGCCGTTCCAAACCGTCCGTGCCGTATCGTAGCCGTCATCCCCGGAAAGCAACAACATTCCGTTCAGGCTGTCGCTTAGCTCCGCGACCGCGGCCGCCTCCAGCATCAGTTCTTCGCCAGCCAGGCTTACCGCTGAAACCGCACCGGTAAATTTTGACCCACATGCCGGGAAAGCTGCAGCGGCAGCCGCGGCTATGGTCGATTTGCAGAAAGTTCGTCGTTTTATCATGAGTTCCCCTGACCAAATATATGGGGACAGACCCCGCGGGGTCGTCCCCGTTCATTTAATGTGTTTCAGGATGCCGTCGAGCTCATCGAGGCTGTTGTATTGAATGACGAGCTTGCCGGAGCCCTTTGGTGAGTGATCGATTCGAACTCTTGCACCGATTTTATCTGTAATCTCGATCTCGAGCCTTCGAATGTCCGCGTTGCCGCTCGCCTGGGCCTTCTTTGTTTTCTTACCTGCCTTGTCTGACAAAAGGCGCCTGACCAGCCGCTCGGTGTCACGTACGGACAATTGTTTCTTGATAACCTGCCGCCCGGCATCAAGCTGATCTGCGGTGCCGCTGATTGCAAGCAACGCCCGTGCGTGTCCCATCTCGATTTGCCTGGACTCGAGCATCGCCATTACTCGATCAGACAGGTCCAGAAGCCGCAACAGGTTGCTGACGGCGACCCGTGATCGTCCGACTGCGTCGGCTGCTTCCTGATGTGTCAGTTTGAATTCTTTTATCAGGCGGTCGAGCGCCCGGGCCTCTTCGAGCGGGTTCAGGTTCTCCCGCTGTATGTTTTCGATCAGCGCGATCGCGATCGCAGCGTCATCGGGCACGATACGGACGACGGTTGGTATGTCGGACAGGCCGGCCATTTGTGCGGCACGCCAGCGGCGCTCGCCGGCGACTATTTCATATCGTTGTGTCTCGCCGTTCGATTTTGCCAGCGGTCGGGCAATGATTGGCTGCACGACGCCTTGGGCCTTGATCGAATTGGCAAGGTCTTGCAGAGTATCTTGCCGCATGTCGGCACGAGGCTGATACTGGCCTTTTTGCAGGTGTTCCAGCGGAATATTCTTGAGCGCACTGCTGTCGTCACCTGTAATAGATCCGATATCGGTGACAGGTTTGCTTAGGAGTGCCTCCAGCCCCCGGCCCAGTCGTTTTTTCTTAGCCGTCATTTATGCGTTTCTTCGGGGACGGATTCGGAGTCCGTCCCAATCGTCTTAGCAATCATTTATGGTTCTCTGGAGAGGGCCTCGATCTCTTGCGCCGTCCTTGCTAGTTTAGCCAATCGTGGTGCCGTCTGCGCCATTGCCTGACGTTCGTCCTCACGGCGGAGCACTTCGCCGGCCAGAGCGAGATACGCCAGGGCACCGCGTGACGATTTATCGTGATACAGCACGGGTCGGCCGAAACTCGGCGCTTCAGCCAGGCGGATGTTTCTCGGTATGACTGTCCTGAATACCTTGTCGTCGAAATGAGCAATAAGTTGTGCAGATACTTCGTTCGACAGATTGATTCGCGGGTCGACCATCGTTCGCAGCAGGCCAAAGACCTCGAGGTCACTATTAACTGTTTTTCTGACCTCCTCGACTGTATTTAGTAATGAGCTTAGCCCTTCGAGCGCGTAGTACTCGCATTGCATCGGAATAAGCACGCCATCCGCGGCGGTCAGTGCGTTTATCGTCAGCATGTTTATCGCTGGTGGGCAATCGATCAAAATGAAATCGTACAGACCGCGAACCGGCGCAAGCGCCTGACGCAGACGCATCTCCCGGCCGATTACCTGTAACAGTTTTACTTCAGCGAGCGTCAGGTCTTCGTTGCCGGGCAGAACGGCGAAATCGCCTTCGGGCGCCGACAGAATCGCATCGGCCGCTGTTTCTTCGTTGAGCAAAACGTCGCAGGTGGAACGCTCGAGGTTCATCTTATCGATACCGCAACCCATCGTCGCATTGCCCTGTGGATCTATGTCCACAAGCAAGATGCGGCGTTGGGTCGCAGCTAATGATGCGGCCAGGTTGACGCAGGTCGTTGTCTTTCCAACGCCTCCCTTTTGGTTTGCAATGGCAATGATTCGTGTCACAGCAAGTCCCTCAGCCCTTCTGATTCGCTATCGCAATAATGCGTGTCATGCCTGCTCTTTCCTGCGCCGAAGCGAAACGACGTGCCGCGCGTCCAGTCCTGGTACCGCCAGTTCGGTCACTTTGTAATCCCATGCATCAGGTATGTTTTCTAGTTCGTCGGCCGGATACCGACCTTTTTGCGCCAGCATTACGCCTTTTTTCCCCACCAGGTGGCCGGCAATCTCGATCAGGCGCGGTATTGATGCCAGTGCCCTGACGATCACCGTATCAAAGCGCATGCCGGGTTCATAGTTCTCCGCCCGTGACCGCACCGCCGCCGCATTGGAAATCTCGAGTTCGCCAATAACATGCTGCACGAAGCTGATTTTCCTGGTGTTGCTGTCCAGGAGCTCCACGGCCAGTCCGGGCTCCGAAATTGCGATGGGCAGGCCTGGGAAACCGGCGCCGGTTCCAATATCGATCAGCGACTTACCGTAGATAAGGGGCCGCAGCGACAGACTATCGAGCAGATGGGCGTTGACCATCTCGTTGGGGTCACGAATCGCCGTCAGGTTCATCCTGGCGTTCCAGTGACCGAGCGCACATAGCAACCGCGCGCATTTCTGGACGTCTTCCTCCGAAAGCTGTTGCCCCAGCGACTGGACGCCGCTTGCGATATGTTCAACGAGAAGCGACGGATTCATAAAAACTGTATTGGTGCTCGGTGTTTTGGGGACAGACCCCAGGGTCTGTCCCGGGGTACGCGTCGCCATTTTAGGTTACAAGCAGCGCCATGAAGTCATCGACGGCCGTCGCAGCAAGCTTTTCCTGCGCTGCACAAAGTACACTCAGCTCTTTCCATTGCCTACCTTTCAGCTTCCCAGAAACGCTCATCTCGAATTTGCGAACCAGAGCCGGGATGCCCTCTTCGCGTCGCCGGCGATGCCCGATCGGATAGTCGACGGCGACGCGCTGAGTGCTCGTGCCATCTTTGAAGAACACCTGTATGGCGTTGCCGATGTAACGCTTCCCAGGATCGAAATAGTCTTTCGTGAACTCCTTGTTTTCCTGTACTTGCATTTTGTCTCTAAGCGCATCGATGCGCGGATCATTTGCTACCTCATCTTCGTAGTCGGCAGCAGTCAGGCGGCCGAATATCATCGCCACGGCCGTCATGTACTGAATACAATGGTCCCTGTCCGCCGGATTATCGAGCGGGCCGGTCTTGTCGATGATCCGCACCCCGGCTTCCTGCGTTTCGATCACGACCTTTTCTATGTCATCGAGCCGATCTTTAACTTCTCCGTGCAACGTCATGCCTGCCTCGACTGCAGTCTGAGCGTGGAACTCCGCGGGGAACGAGATCTTGAACAGGATGTTCTCCATGACATAACTGCCGAAGCCCTGCGGGAAGGTGAATGGCTTGCCCTCGAACAGCACATCGAAGTATCCCCAGGTTTCTGCAGACAGGGCCGACGGATATCCCATTTCACCCGTCATCGCGATCAACGCCAGGCGCACGGCTCGGCTCGTCGCATCGCCTGCCGCCCAGCTCTTGCGCGATCCTGTATTGGGCGCGTGCCTGTAGGTGCGGAGCGCGCCACCGTCGATCCAGGCGTTGGAGACAGCATTGATTACCTGCTCGCGGTCGCCGCCAAACATGCGCGTAACGACGGCTGTCGATGCGACCCGAACCAGCAGTACGTGATCGAGCCCGACGCGGTTATAGCTGTTCTCCAGCGCCAGCACGCCCTGGATCTCATGTGCCTTGATCATCGCCGTCAAAACGTCTTGCATCGTCAACGGCGCACTGCCTTTAGCGCGGCTCTGCCGGCTCAGATAATCGGCCACGGCCAGAATCCCGCCGAGATTGTCTGACGGATGACCCCATTCCGCGGCCAGCCAGGTGTCATTGAAATCCAGCCAGCGGATCATCGTCCCGATGTTGAATGCAGCCGCAACGGGTTCGAGCTCGTATGAGGTTCCAGGCACGCGCGCGCCACCTGCCAGCGTCGCGCCCGGCACCACCGGGCCTAAGAGCTTTGTGCATGCCGGATAGGCTAGCGCCTGAAAGCCGCAGGCCAGCGTGTCCATCAGACAGTAATGTGCAGTCTCGTATGCGAGCTTGCTGTCGATATCTGTATCACAAACATACTCGGCGATCTGGACCAGCAGCTGATCCGGGTCGGGTCGTTTTGCCGACCGACGATCTGCTCCTGGCATTATCTTAGATCCGCTCGTCTATCGGCACCCAGGTCTGAAGACCCGGTCCGATGTAATCGGCGGCCGGCCGAATGAGTTTGTTATCGGAGCGCTGTTCCATGATGTGTGCGGCCCAACCTGTGATTCGGGAACACACGAAAATGGGTGTGAACAGATAGGTCGGTATTCCCATGAAATGATATACGCCAGCGGCGAAGAAATCCGCGTTGGCAAACAGCTTTTTCTCGTCCCACATGACTTTTTCGATCGCCTCAGACACGGCATAAATATGAGTGTCGCCAGCTTCATCCGAAAGCACTTTCGACATTTTCTTGTTGACGGCATTGCGTGGGTCCGAGGTCGTATATACGCGATGACCAAAGCCCATGATTTTTTCCTTGGCGGCAAGCATTGCAATCACGCCTTCGGTCGCATCTTCCGGCGAGGAGAATGTCTGGATGAGCGCCATCGCAGCTTCGTTAGCTCCACCATGCAGTGGGCCGCGTAATGCACCAATCGCACCGGTCACCGCGGAGTGCATATCAGACAAAGTGCCCGTGATTACTCTTGCGGCAAACGTCGACGCGTTGAACTCGTGCTCAGCATAAAGAATCAGGGTCGTGTCCAGCGATTTGCGGTGAAGATCGCTGGGCACTTTGTCATGCAGCAGGTGCAGCAGGTGACCTGAAACACTATCGTCATCGGTCTCTACGTCGATGCGTTTGCCATCTGTATGAAAACGGTGCCAGTAAAACAGCATCGATGGCAGGCAGGCAAGCAGTCGATCAGCAACGTCATTTTGATTATCGAAATCCCCCTCGGGCTCGAGGTTGCCGAGAACCGAAACGCCGCTCCTCAGCACGTCCATCGGAAAAGCGTCCGCCGGGGTCATTTCCAGAACTTGCTTCAGCTGATCGGGAAGTCCGCGCAAGCTCTTTAAGTTTTCGATGTAAGTGTCGAGTTCTGACCTGTTGGGCAGCTTGCCTCTCAATAACAGGTAGGCAACCTCTTCGAAAGTGGCGTTATCGGCTAGGTCGTAAATGTCGTAGCCACGATAGGTCAGGCCTGCGCCTTCCTGGCCGACCGTACACAGGGCGGTTGTTCCCGCGGATACGCCTGCGAGCCCGCCGGTTTTCTTCTTTCCTGCCATCGTGTCTCCAGTTTAAGCGGCGGTTCCGGATTATTCCTTTCCTTTGGAAACAATCCCGCTGTCTGCGAACAATTCGTCCAGTTTTTCTTCGTATTCGTGATAGCCAAGCACCTCATAAAGCGCTTCCCGCGTCTGCATCGTGTCGACAACACCCTGCTGAGTGCCCTCCTTACGCAGCACCTTGTAGACATTTTCCGCCGCGGCCGACATGGCGCGAAAAGCCGACAAGGGGTAAAGCGTCAAGCGCACGCCTGCGTCCGACATTTCCTTTGTCGTGAAAAGAGGTGTCTTTCCGAACTCTGTGAGATTCGCAAGCACAGGTGCGTCGATTGCCGACGTGATCTGCTTGTATTCCTCAGCGGTTGTCAGGGCTTCTGCGAAGATCATGTCTGCGCCGGCTTCCACATAACTCGCAGCCCTGTCGAGTGCTGCCTGTTGCCCCTCGACGGCATGCGCGTCTGTGCGCGCCATGATCACGAAATTCGAGTCCGTCCTGCCATCGACGGCAGCCTTGATCCGGTCGACCATCTCTGCCGTGTCGACGAGCGCCTTGCCAGGCCGATGACCGCAGCGTTTCGCGGCGACCTGGTCCTCGATATGGCAAGCCGCTGCACCGGCACGGCTTATCTCACGAATCGTCCGGCCGATCATGAACGCGCTACCCCAGCCGGTATCCGCGTCGACGAGCAGGGGCAACTCGTTGCCGTAGCAGATTCGACGAACGTCCTCACAGACATCATTCAGGGTCGTCATTGCGAGATCGGGCAGTCCGAACGAGGCGTTTGCAACACCGGCTCCCGACAGATAAATAGCCTTGAACCCGGCGCGCTCCGCCAACAATGCGGAGTAGGCGTTGATTGTGCCGACCACCTGCAACGGTCGCTCATCGTCAATTGCCTGCCAAAGTCTTGCGCCAGCGCTCATCGCTATTCCTCAACCATGAAAAAGTTGATTTGGTTTAGAACCCCGGAGGGGCGGCGATTCTACCAAATTACCTACCCCCGTTTGCCGATGAAGCAGCCTGTGCACCGCAATGTCGCTGATCAGGCTGCGCCGTGGTGCTGGCAGATTAACTTATCTTCACCAGCGTACGGCCGGTCACTGTGCCTTCAATATAGGCCTGAAAAGCATCGGGCAGCTCGTCGAATTCGATCGTGCGCCTGCCGATTATGTCGAGGTGCCGGGGTCGAAGATCCCCGCCGATTCGCTCCCAGACCTGCAATCTGAGGTTCCTCGGCGTATCAACAGAATTAATCCCGAGCAGACAAACGGCACGAAGAATGAACGGCAAAACCGTCGTGTTGAGTGCCAGGCTTGATGCGAGCCCAATACTCGCAATATTGCCGCCGTATTTAACCGTGCGTGTCAGCCAGGCTAGCGCATCGCCGCCAAGATTATCGATCGCGCCGCCCCAGGTTGCTTTTTCCATCGGCCTCTTACCGTAATCGACATCGTCCCGGAGCAGAATCTCGCGAGCACCGATACTCTTTAGATACTCTGATTTATCCGCTTTGCCGGTAAGCGCGAATACTTCATATCCCCTGGCATTCAGCATATCGACCGCGATGCTGCCGACCCCACCGGTCGCTCCCGTAACGACAATGGGCCCGTCTTCGGGGAGCTGGTTGTTTTGCTCCATTCTATGAATGGCTAATGCCGCCGTGTAGCCCGCAGTGCCAATCTGCATTGCCTGCGCTGCGGACATGCCGCCCGGCACCGGCACGACCGAATCGGCTTTCACCCGAGCATATTCTGCGTAGCCGCCATCGACTGTTTCGCTCAACCCGCAACCGTTAACGAGCACCTGGTTGCCGGGATCGAAGCGCTCGTCTTCGGAACTTACGACGGTCCCTGCGAGATCGATGCCGCCGACCAGCGGGAAGGTTTTCAATATCTTGCCGGTGCCTGTGGCCGCCAGCGCATCTTTATAATTGATTGTCGAGTGGCTGACTTTGATAACGACCTCGCCCGGGCTCAGGTCATCGAGGCTGAGATCGCAAAACCCTGCGATGATCTTGTCATTCTTCTGATCAATTCGAAAAGCGCGAAAACCTTCCATATCAACTTCCTTTCGTCAGTTCGTTTCGGAGCATCCTTTTATCCAGCCAGTATTCGATGCCTATCGTATTAAGTACAACATCCGTGTCGAAAACGCACGCATGCTAGCATGCGTGCGTTCTGCGTATTTAGATGGGAACGTATTGTGAATCGCTGGTTTGTGGCAGCACTGGTTACGCTTGCCTTGATCGTTCTTATTTCACCCGCCATCGTCGGCCGTCTTGCCGAGAAAAGCGTTGAGGAGAATTTCGATTTTGCGGCCAGTGAAAGCGGCGATATTGTCGTCACAACAGAAAGCTTCGAGCGCGGTTGGTTCACCTCGGAAGGTCGCCACCGGATCGAGGCGCGCAACGACACCCTTCGCTCGTTACTCCATGGCGCTTTCGACGGCTACACTCAACCGCCGTCATTGCTTATCGATACACACATCGATCATGGCCTGCTCCCCGTTAGTTCCATGTCTCGCGACGCCGGGTCGCTAAAACCGGCCCTTGCCAGTGCGGTCTCCACCATCAGACTTGACCCCGGCAATGGCGAACTCATCGAGATACCGGGCAGGATTTACAGTGTGGTCGGTTTGACGGGCGAAATGACATCGCATTTCGTTCTGGATGCCGGCTCGACACAAATCGCCGACGCGACGCTAGAATTACAAGGCGCCGATATTACTGTGCGAATGAATTCCGTAACCGGGGCGATTTCGGTTGAGGGCACCATTCAGCCCTGGTCGCTCCGATACAAGGGTGAGGGCGAGGTTCTTAACGGCATTGAGGCTGGCAGGGTTACGATCGAAGGAAACCGGCAAATAAGTAAACATGGCCTCGCCGTCGGCAGCATTCACCTTGAGATGGGCGGTGTGGACATTGATAACGGCTTTGCACCGCCATTCGGTTTTCGAAGTCTGTCGCTTCACGCCGATAGTGAGATCGATGGAGACAGAGTTAATGCCACATCGAAGCTTGATGTATCCGGGGTTTCCCATCCAGGGTTGGGCGAATTTGGCCTGAGTATGGATGTCGTTGTTAATCGGCTGCATGCGGCATCTGCTTACGAGGTGATCCAGGCGCTGCAAAGCACACAAGGCTCTGTTGACCCGCAGGCCGCATTGGCCGACATTTATCCCCTTATCGAAGCCGACCTTCAGAAACTCCTGACATCAGGTCTGGAAGTTCGAATCGATAAATTCGTCGTCGTGCTGCCGAACGGCGAGTTCACCACCCAACTACGCTTCGATCTTCCGGCCTCCGATCCGGACGCCGTTTTTTCCTGGCCGGCGCTCCTGCTGGCGCTTGACGCCTCTGCCGATATTCGTCTGCCGGTAGCGCTTTTCGAGATGGCACAGGAGATGAGTCCCGACGTTACCATGCTTGTAGCGATAGGCGCCTTGAAAAAGGATGGCGACTTCTACGAAATGAAGGCCCAATACGCGAAGGGGTTGGTGACCGTCAACGGCACGCCAATCCCGATTCCATTGCCGCTGTAAGGTGCCGGAGTAAACTTACCGAACTTACCGAACCTTCCTTTCATGGCACCGCAAAGTTCGGTAAGTTCGGTAAGTTTACTCCGGCACCTATAGGTCCAGTTCGGCTGCCCGATGACAAGCCACGCTTGTCATTTCGAAATCCTGCAACTCCGGCACATCCTCGCGACAGCGTAAGACTGAAAAGGTGCAGCGCGGATTAAACACGCAACCTGCGGGCGGCTGCATCATCGACGGCGCTTCACCGAGTTCGCTTAACACGACAATTCCGATATCAGGATCCGCTATCGGCATCGCGTCCAGAAGCGCTTTCGTATACGGATGCTTGGGTCGCATGAACAGGCTTTCGGTATCCGATAGCTCGCAGACCCTGCCAAGATACATGACCAGCACGCGATGGCTGATCTGCCTGACCGTTGCCAGATCATGTGTTATGAAAATCAACGAGAGTCCGGATTGTTGCTGCTCTGTCCGAAGCAGCTCCAGAATATCTTCGCGAACCGACCCGTCTAGCGCAGCGACGGCTTCGTCGCAGATCAGTATTTTCGGTTTCAGGACCAGCGCTCTCGCAATTGCGACGCGCTGTGCCTGTCCACCCGACAACTCGTGTGGATATCGTCTGCTCAATGCTTCGCTGAGCCCGACTCTCTGAAGCATCGCTGCCACCCGTTCTTTTTTGTTCGCTTTGATCCTGTCCGGCTCGTGAACCGTCAATGGTTCGATAATGATGTCCTCGATGCGCATCGCCGGATTCAGTGAGCCGGCGGGATCCTGAAACACCATCTGCAGGTCACGGCGCAATGCGTTAGACCGCGACTCGACCAGTCCCTTTAGCGGTTTTCCAAGCAGCACCATGCTGCCGGCCTGTACCGGAATTAGCCCAACGATGGCGCGCGCCAGGCTGGTCTTTCCGGAACCAGACTCACCTACGACTGCAACCGTTTCGCCGGGCGCGACTGTCATGCTTAGCTGCCGTACCGCGTCCAGTTTTCTCCGGCTTCTCCTTTCGCCCGGAACCGCATAGCTGATCGCAAGGCTGTCGATTTCCAGCGTGGGCCGCTCATCTGCCGACCGTTTCAGAGCGCAGGGAAGCAGGTCCGATCGCTTTGCCGCCGTCACCATTGCCTTGGTATCGGGGTGTGCCGGCGATGTGAATATCTGCCGGGTCGGCGCTGACTCGACCAGCTCGCCGTCTTTGAGCACGAGCATACGCTCGCAATTACCAGCAACAACACCCAGGTCGTGTGTAATCAGAAGTAAAGCCGTGTCGAGCGTGTCCCTTAACTGTCGCAGCAGACCGAGAATCTGTGCCTGCACGGTGACATCGAGTGCTGTCGTCGGTTCATCTGCGATCAGGAGCTCCGGCCGGCCAATCAAGGCCGCGGCGATCATCACGCGCTGCCGCATTCCTCCCGATAGCTGGTGCGGATACGATCTATATTGCCTTTCCACGTCTGGCAAGCCAACCAGCTGCAGCATTTCCAGCGAGCGGCTCTCGACCTCGTCCTCGCCTACCAGCTCATGCTCGATCAGGATCCGTTTGAGCTGGTCACCAATTCGGACATAGGGATTCAACGCAGACATCGGGTCCTGAAACACGATGCTCATGCGCCTGGTCCGGTACTGGTTCAGCGTACACTCCGGCGCACCCAGAATATTCACGCCGTCGAAGACAACTTCTCCCGCGGCGCAGGCGTTCCGGGGCAACAACCCCATAATTGCGAGCGCCGTCTGGGTCTTGCCGGAGCCCGATTCGCCAACCAGGCCGACTGCTTCACCCTTCTCTATGGTGAAACTCAGCCGATTGATGACGGGCGGCGATCCCGGATAATTGATATTGAGTCCGCTGACTTTAAGCAGGCTCATCTGGACTCCTGCCTCGGGTCGAATACGTCCCGCAGGCCGTCTCCGAGAAAATTGAAGCAAAGTAGTATTACCGCAAGCAGCCCAGCCGGTATCAGCAGCATCCACGGCGCCTGCTCCATTTGGCTAACGCCCCCGTTCACCAGAGCGCCGAGGGACGTCTGCGGCTCCTGAATGCCGAGACCTAAGAAACTCAAAAACGACTCAACGAGAATCGCCTGCGGGATCGTCAGGGTTATATATACGATGACGACGCCCAGCAGGTTCGGCGTAATGTGTCGGAAGATGATCCTCCACGACGGAACGCCAATCAGTTTCGCCGCGTCGACAAATTCGCGTTGCTTCAGGCTGATCGTCTGACCGCGCACAATACGCGCCATGTCGAGCCAGTTGATTGCGCCTATTGCAACAAAGATCAGCAGGAAGTTTCTCTCGAATGCCACCATCAGGAGAATGACCAGAAAAATAAATGGCAGTGCGTAAAGCGCGTCTACGGCGCGCATCATGAGCGCATCGATGCGGCCGCCCACATAACCGGCAACGGCGCCGTAAGCGACACCGATGACCAGGCTGACAACGCTGGCAACGATCGCGACGAGCAGCGTAACTTGTCCGCCCAATAGTGTGCGCACGAAAAGATCGCGGCCGAGGTCGTCTGTGCCGAACAGATGAAAGCTCTCCAGTGTCGGCTCGGCGAGACGGCCATCGAAATCTGTCGTCAGATAACTGTGCGGACTGATGAATGGCCCGATAATCGCGAAGACCGCGATAGCAATGAGAATGCCGCCGCTTATCGTGACCGCTCGCGAACGTCGCATCTCCGTCGTGACCCGTGAGACAACAATCCCCGCGCTCATCGGTGGCGAATCCTGGGGTCGAGAAAACCGTAAACCACATCAACGACGAAATTCAGGAAGATTACGAGCGCCGCATAGAAAATTACGATGCCGAGCACAAGTGTGTAATCGCGATTCAGTGCGCCGCGGACGAAGAACTGGCCCACACCAGGAATGCCGAATATCTGCTCGACGACGACAGAGCCCGTCAATATCGCGGCGATCGCCGGACCCATGTAAGACAACACAGGTAACATCGCCGGCTTCATCGCATGGTAGCGGACGATTGATATCGTACCGAGTCCCTGTGCCCTCGCGGTGCGGATAAAATCGCTGCCAAGCACATCGATCATGCTCGCCCGTGTAAGACGGGCGATGTATGCAACCTGTGGCAACGCCAGCGAAACAACTGGTAGCAGAAAACGCCAGCTGCTGTTGCTACCACTCCAGCTCGCCGGCAGCCACTGCAATTTCACCGCGAAAAATAAAATTAGCAGAGGCGCAACGACGAAAACCGGAATCGAAATTCCGCTCATTGCAAAACCCATGGTCACGCGGTCAAGAACGGTGTTCTGCCGTAACGCCGACAACGTCCCGGCAGCAATACCGACTGTGACGGCGAGCCCCATGGCGAGAACACCGAGTTTGAGTGATACCGGAATAGCGTTACCGATGAGTTCCGACACGGTGTAGTCGCGGTAACGATATGAGGGGCCGAAGTCCCCTTTCAAAAGACCCTTCAAATACCTCGTGAACTGTTGCGGTAACGGTTCATCCAGGTGGTAGGCCCTGGCGATATTGTCTTCGATTTCCGGAGGTAAGGCGCGTTCTGCATCGAAGGGGCCGCCCGGCGCCGCGTGCACCATGAGAAATGCGAGGACAATCACCAGCAATAGCGTGGGAATTGCCCACAGGAATCGCAGCAAAGCAAATCGCAGCATACTGGTGAAGCTTCCCGGCTACTCTGTGGTGGCGATACTCAGATTCTGACTGTAATGGTAATCCAGCACGTTGTCGCCCCAACCACGAACGCGGGGACTGACGAGGTGTTTGCTGACGAAAAAGTAGAGTGGAATGATTGGATGATCTGCCAACAATACTCTCTCGGCTTCTTCCAGATACAGCTGGCGCCGTCCGAGATCGGTTTGCTCAGCAGCTTGTCGCATCCGCAAATCGTACTCGTCGCTTGCGTAGCCGGTCATGTTCGCCGGGTTTCCCCCTTGCATCACCTGCAAGAAAGTGTGCGGGTCATTGTAGTCGCCTGTCCAGCTCGATCGAAAAACCTGCGTAACCTCCATGGCGCGCATGTTGGATAGAAGCACCTGGAATTCTTCGTTGATCAGCGTGGCTTCGACGCCAAGCGTCTCCCGCCACATCGACTGAATGGCGAGCGCGATGCGTCGGTGCGTTTCGGATGTGTTGTAACGGATTTCGACCTTGAGGGGATTGTTTTCGTCGTAGCCCGACTCTTTATATAGACGTCTTGCCGCCGCGTGTCGCTCGTCGGCCGTCATATCTGCATATGGGGCACGAATCGCTTCATAGTTGTCTACGCCCGGTGGCACCCAGCTGTACGCAGGTTCCTCGCCGCGACCGGTAATTTTCTCGGTCAATGTCTCACGGTCGATCGCGATGGACAGGGCCTGTCTGAGTTTAGGGCTGTCTTTGAACGGCTCCCGGGTCAGATTCAGCCCGTAATAGTAGACGCCGAGATACGGTGCAAGACGCAATTCGTCCGGCCGCTCCTTTTTGATCGCAGCAAATGCTTCGGGCGGCACGGTAGCCGTAATGTCGAGTTCACCGGCCCGATATCTGTTGAGTTCGACGTGTGGCTCCGGCGTAACGTAATGGTGCACTTTGTCGATCGCCGTACCGGCATTGTTCCAGTAATTCTCATTCCTGCTTAAGTGTATGACCGAACCCAGCTCCCAGGAATCGAGTTTGTAGGCCCCATTCGACAACAGGTTTCCTGCTCTTGCGAATGCATTGCCGTGCTGCTCGACGGACCCCGGATGCGTAGGAAATGTGCTCCAATGTGTCAGCAAGCCCAGAAAATAGGGCGTTGCGTTCGTCAGATTGATTCGCAGACGAAATTTCTCCGGCGCTTCTACACCGAGACTTTCCGGAGATTTCCTGCCGGCAATAACGTCTGCCGCATTTTCAATATCGGCGAGCGCCTGCGCATAGAACGCCGCCGTTTCCGGATTAACGAGTCGGCGAAAGCTATAGACAAACTGTTCGGCCGTTACCGTTTCCCCGTTGGACCATCTGGCTGCCGGCCGAAGCCAGAAGTCGTACTGCCGGCCGTCGTCGGAGATTTCCCATTTCTCGGCCGCCGCTGCGATAAGTTTGCCGTCTGGCGAATAGCCAAGAAGCCCCTCGCCGATATCCCTGAGAACATCGGCTGCCTGAATGCTGCGCGCCTTGTGCGGGTCCAGCGACTCGGGTTCCGCACCGTTGCCCCGATATAGCACTGTCTCGCCGGCCGCTGTCGTGTCCGGCGTGCTGAAGTAGATGTATGCCCCGAATGCGCTCAGCAACAAGACGATCGCGGCCCTGAATGCCAGCTTTCTGTGTGCTCGTCTCACCCTGCAGCCGTCATGCCGATTTCTTCATTCGGCGCTTCTTCAGGTGGATGAGCAGCAGGGAAACGGCGGATGGCGTCATGCCTTCGAGCCGTGATGCGTGGCCAAGCGTTGCCGGCCTGGTGCTCATCAGGCGTTGCATGGCTTCGGTCGACAAGCCCGTAACATTCGTATAATCGAGGTCAGCCGGCAGCCTCAGTGATTCCTGCTTCGCATGCCGTTCGATCTCCCGCTGCTGTCTGTCGATATACCCCTGATACTTGGCCTGAACCTCGAGTTGCAGTTCTATCTGCTCGATCTGTTCGACGCCGATCTCGTTGCTCTTGTTTTCCCAGGCAGGAAGCCCTACCGAAGAAAGCCTGGCAATATCACCGTAGCGTAGTTCCGGACGTCGCAACAACTCTGCGGCATTACATTCGCGTTGTAGCTTGCCCCCGAGGATTTTTTTGTCCGAAGCGCTCAACTCGGCATTGCGCACAAATCTTTCTGAGAGACGTGCCTGCTCTTCGACCACAGCCTGTCGCTTGGTTGCAAATATTCGCCAACGCGCATCGTCTACAAGGCTGAGCTCCCTTCCGATCGGCGTCAGCCGCAGATCGGCGTTGTCCTCGCGCAGCGTGAGACGGTATTCCGCGCGGCTGGTGAACATCCGATACGGTTCGCTAACGCCACGTGTAATCAGGTCGTCGATCAGCACACCGATATATGCCTCGTGGCGCAATGGGAACCATTCTTCCTGCTCCTTCGCGCGGCGAGCGGCGTTGATGCCGGCCAGCAAGCCCTGGGCCGCCGCTTCTTCATAGCCTGTGGTGCCGTTTATCTGCCCCGCGAAGTAGAGTCCGGATACGAACCTGGTCTCCAGTGTCGGTCGCAGATCGCGTGGATCAAAATAATCGTATTCGATCGCATAACCCGGTTGCGTGATCACCGCGTTTTCGAAGCCCGGTATCGAGCGGACGAAACGCCTCTGTGCTTCATGCGGAAGACTCGTCGAGATGCCGTTCGGATAGACGATGTCCGTTTTCAGCCCCTCGGGTTCAACGAAGATCTGATGCGAAGGCTTGTCGGCAAAGCGCACGACCTTGTCCTCGACGGATGGACAATACCGCGGGCCGACGCCCTCGATTACCCCCATGAACATCGGCGACTTATCGAGCGCACCACGAATGATTTCATGCGTTTCTTCCGTGGTCTTCGTGATATGACACTGAACCTGCTCCGGATGCTCGGCACGTGTGCCGATAAACGAAAATACCGGTCGCGGTTCGTCACCCGGTTGCGGCGTCATTACGCTGTAATCAATTGTCTTACCGTCGAGGCGCGGCGGCGTTCCGGTCTTCAGCCGGGCCACACGAAAAGGCATCTCACGCAGACGCTCGGCAAGCAGAATCGAAGGCGGGTCGCCAACTCGCCCGCCAGCTTTTTCAGAGTTGCCGATCAGGATTCTGCCGCCCAGAAAAGTCCCGACTGTCAGCACTATCGCGTTTGCAAAGAAGCGCTGTTCCTCTCCGGTCACAACTCCGGTTACGCGCTCGCCTGCCACGATCAGGTCCTCAACCGACTGCTCGAAAATGGACAGGCCGGGCTGGTTCTCGAGCACACTGCGTATGGCCTGGCGATAGAGTTGCCGGTCGGCCTGCGCCCTCGTGGCTCTTACCGCCGGGCCCTTGCTTGCGTTCAGTGTGCGGAACTGTATGCCGGCAATATCGATAGCCCGCGCCATGGCGCCGCCCATTGCATCGATTTCTTTCGTCAGATGCCCTTTGCCGATGCCACCGATCGCCGGATTGCAACTCATCTGACCCAGGGTCGCGATGTTTTGCGTAATAAGAAGCGTGCTCGCGCCCGAACGCGCGGCAGCCAGTGAGGCTTCCGTTCCGGCGTGGCCGCCGCCGATTACAATGACATCGAATCTGGTGTTCATGGCGCTGGTCAAATATTGCGCATTGCGCGGCGGGCCATTCTAATGCGGAGCGTTAGCAGGCGCCAGAAAGCTTTACTTAATTTCATTGACTCGGGAAGATAGCGCCGCCGTGAGACTAAATCTATCTCTGTCAGCCGCGCTTTGTCTGTCCTGTGTCTCCGCTCTGCCAGCGGCCCACGCGGAACTGGTTCTCGAGGAATGTCGCATCAGTGGCGGGCAGGGTTTTCCGGGAATCAAAGCTCGCTGCGGCACGCTCGAAAGACACGTTGATCCCTCGGATCCCGCCTCGCCCCTGCTTGCTCTCCGTGTCGCGGTCGTACCAGCCCTGAGCCTGGAGCCGGAACCCGACCCTTTCGTGCCGATCGCCGGGGGCCCGGGCCAATCCACCATCGAGTTCTATTCGATGCTGGCACATGCCTTCGAAGATATTCGGCGCACAAGGGACATCGTATTGCTCGATCAGCGCGGCACTGGCGATTCTGCGAAAATGGACTGCGATATCGATGATGAAGTTGTCGAGGGACAATTTTCTCCCGAGGAGACGATCGCTTTAACTCGGACTTGTCTCGCGTCGCTGCCGCATAACCCTGAGTTTTTCACGACCAGTGTTGCAGTAGCCGACCTCGAGGCCCTGCGCGTTGCATTAGCGTATCCGCAATTCAACGTCTATGGCATCTCCTATGGCACGCGCGTCGCGCAGCATTTTGTGCGCCGATACCCGGATTCCGTGCGCAGCGTCATTCTCGACGGTGTCGTGCCGCCGCAGCTCGCACTTGGCGCAGGCATTGCGATAGAGGCACAGAAAGCCCTGCATAATATTTTCGCTCGCTGTGCTGAGGGGGCAGCATGCAATGAGCGTTTTCCGGACCTCGTCGATGAGTTTGCAGCACTGGAAGCACGGCTGACTGACAGCGCCGTTTCGGTTGACCTGGCCAATCCGCTGACCGGCACTGCGGATTCCGTTCGGTTCGGTGGCGCCGAGCTTGCCGGTGCGATTCGGCTGCTTAGCTATGATCCGCATACCGTCGCACTCATGCCATTGCTGATTCACGAGGCTGCGAATGACAACTATCGGCCGCTCGCGGCGCAGTTTCTTATGGTCAGGGACAAGCTCTCGGACGCAATCGCGATCGGCATGCACAACGCAGTGATCTGTACTGAAGATGCACCTTTCTACGATGAAGCCGGCATCAGTGCGGATGAGCTGGAATCTACCTACATCGGTCCGATTATGGTCGAGGCCCTGGCGGCCATCTGCTCGGTTTGGCCTGTAGGCAGGCTGGACCCGGGTTTCAAGACACCCCTACAGACGGACAAACCCGTGTTGTTGTTATCGGGCGGCGCCGATCCGGTTACGCCGCCGCGCTTCGCCGACCTTGCTGCCGTCGATCTCAGGAACAAAAAGCATCTGACCGGCCTGCACCAGGGTCACGGCCAGGCCGGAACGGGCTGCATGCCGGAAGTGATGGGCCGCTTCATCGAGACCTTAAGCGTCGCCGATGAAGACCTGGATCCTGACAAATGTTTGTTGCGCCGACATGCGATGCCGTTCTTCCTCAACTTCTCTGGTCCAAGACCATGATGTCTTCGTGGCCGAAGTTATGATTGCAGTCAAGGACCTCCGTAAATCGTTCGGCGAGGTCAAAGCTGTCGATGGCGTCAGTTTTGACGCGAAAGACGGCCGGATCACCGGGCTGCTGGGGCCGAATGGTGCCGGCAAATCGACTACCTTGAGGGTGCTCTATACGGTGCTCAGACCGGACTCGGGCTCGGCAACGATCGATGGCGTTGATGTCGTTGCCGACAGCCTGGAAGCCCGAAGCCTCATTGGTACGCTGCCGCATGCCGCAGGCCTTTATCCACATCTGACCGCGAGAGAAAACATCGCTTATTACGCTGCCTTGTACGGCATGCCGTCGGACCGGGCCGACGAGCGCGTCGCCCAGGTCATTGCACAGCTCGATATCGGCGAATTCGCCGACAGGCGAACGAAGGGCTTTTCGCAGGGGCAAAGAACCAAGGTCGCCCTTGCGCGCGCGCTTGTTCACGAGCCGCAGAACATCATTCTCGATGAGCCCAGCAATGGTCTGGATGTCATGGCAACCCGTTCCCTGCGCAATCTGATACGACAGCTGAAGGCGGCGAACAAATGTATTTTGTTTTCGAGTCACGTCATGCAGGAAGTGGCCCTCCTCTGTGACGAGATCGTCATCATTGCGGAAGGCCAGGTTGCAATTCATGACACCCCAGACGGCATACGCAATCAGACGGGCTGCGACGACCTCGAGGACGCATTTGTCAAAGCCATCACGGCGCTCGGTATCCGGCGGTGAGACCAATCCGGACAGTTTTTCTAAAGGAGGTTCGCGACAACCTGCGCGATCGGCGGACTTTATTGTCAGCGTTGCTCATGGGCCCGTTGTTCGGCCCAATCCTGTTCGCCTTCGTGATCAATCTGTCACTTAAGCAATCGCTTGGCGAGGCGGATGAGCCGCTCGATGTTCCTGTCATCGGCCAGCAATATGCACCCAACCTGATGGCGTACCTGAAGAGCCACAACATCAATATCACTGCGGCGCCGGCAGATCGGGCCGCCGCCCTCAAGGCCGTCAAGACCGGCAAGCACGATCTCGTGCTCGTGGTGCCTGAGGCTTTTGGCGAAGAGCTTGCGGACACCATTCCAGCAACGATAGTGGTTATTTCGGACTTCGCCAATACCCAGGCTCAACGCGAGTCACGACGCGCCATGGCGGCGCTCCGCTCTTACAATCGTGAGATCGCAACGTTGCGGCTGGTCGCTCGTGGAATGAACCCGGTGGTTCTTCGCCCGCTGAATATCGACGTCGTCGATGTATCGACACCCAGCGGTCGCTCCGCGCTCCTCCTCGGCATGTTAAGTTACTTTTTTCTCTTTGCGCTTCTGACCGGTGGCATGAATCTGGCGATCGATGCGACAGCTGGCGAGCGCGAGCGTGGCTCGCTGGAGCCGCTGCTTTGTCTGCCGGTGACGCGCGATCAACTAATCTTCGGAAAAATCTTCGCGGCCTGTCTGTTCATGTCGCTGTCGCTGAGTCTGAGCCTCGTATCGTTCTATGTGACGCTGAAATTCATACCGCTCGAAAAACTCGGCATGACGCCTAACTTCGGCCCGGCTGTCGTCGTGAAAGCCTTTTTTGTGTTGCTGCCGTTTACTCTGCTCGGCGCCTCATTGATGACGCTGGTCGCATCATTCACCAAGAGCTTCAAGGAGGCTCAGACCTGGGTCAGCATCGTGCTGCTTGCGCCGACGCTGCCGATTCTGATCGTCAGCATCATGATGGTCCGACCGAGCACGGAACTGATGTTCATCCCGAGCCTTAGCCAACACCTGTTGCTCGTAGGACTTATAAAAAATGAACCGACAAATATACTGCACGTGCTGCTCTCGGTCGGCGGCACCCTGCTTGCCGGTGCCATCCTGACGATGATCTGCGCACGCCTGTACCGCCGCGAAGGATTACTTGGATAAAAAATCGGTGCCCGTCCGTTCGCTTGCTGCCGCGCTTCGGATAATTTCCGGATGGCGCCTAGTGCAGCATAAAAACCCCCGCAACTACGCAGGGTTTCTTTTTACGTTGCATGTATCGACTTTATTTACCGAAATACACTCTCCCGCTCAGCGAAAATGTCGAAACGTCATCTATCCACTCACCCGATAATCCCACTGAAAACATATCCGTGAAATTATACAACACGCCACCGCCGAAACCAGTGTCAACACCACGAGTCGAAAAGTCAACATAGGTCACGCCTGCATTGACTTCGATCATGCTGCTTACCTTGGCCCGCAGGCCGACCTTGAGACCGAAGCCGCCATCATCTGCACGGCCCGGAATACCCTCAACATCAAGGTAAAAAACCGACGCAGTTACATCCATCATTTCCGTGATGGGTGTGTGAACGCCGAGACCCAGGCGTAATATGTCCGCCTCGCCAGCCGCATCAAAGTCTGCGGTTTGCCAACCACCAACAATATTGAGGCTGTCGGTAATACCGAACGAGCCGTTCAGCCCCAGCCCGTCTCCATCGACGCTGACACTGTCGATGTCGACCGTGCCGTAGTTAGCCTGCGCGTAGGTGTAACTAAAGCCATCGGCAAATGCCAAACCCGACATCGCCATTAGCGAAAAAACAACGAGTAAGCGCTTCATCGCATTCTCCATCTTCAAGCCCAAGAACGGCGTAAGGTAGCGTTTTAGGGCAAAACAGGCGCGACATGCATCACAGTTTTGACTGTGACGCTCCGCTCAATTTTGCATAAGGGCGAATATTTGCGCGCACACAACACTTTTTCCATTGCCGACACGCTGAAGCTTACTTGCCTATACAGAATTCCGAGAAAATCTTTCCGAGAAGATCGTCGCTGGTAAACGAACCGGTAATTTCGCCCAGCGCCTCGTGTGCGAGCCGTAGCTCTTCGGCAAGCAGCTCGCCCGCCTTCCAATCCTCGAGCGCCTTGCAGCCAGTCTGGAAATGATCGTCCGCTCTTGCCAGCGCATCGATATGGCGGCGGCGCGCTGTGAAGGCTCCCTCGCCCAGGTCCTTGTGTCCGGCAAGCTTTCGTATCTGCTCGCGGAGGCTGTCTATCCCTGCGCCGGTCTTCGCCGATATGTTGACAACCTCCGGCCGGTCGTTGTGCTGCCCGGGCGCCTCGCCGGTCAGATCTATTTTGTTGCGAACCGCAATAAGCGGAATGTTGACTGGGAGTTCTTCGTTCATCACATTGAGCGAATCCTCGTCATCTCTAAGCGCATCCTGGATCCACAGAATGGCGTCTGCGCTCTTTATCGCTTCACGCGCGCGGCGGATACCCTCTGCCTCTATCTGGTCCGGATTATCTCTGAGGCCCGCTGTATCGATCAGTTCTACCAGCAGGCCATCGATATCGATTTGCTCGCGCAGAATATCTCTCGTGGTTCCGGCTACTTCCGTAACAATTGCTGCCTCCTGGCCGCTAAGAAGATTCAAAAGGCTCGATTTTCCTGCGTTCGGCAGCCCGACGATGATTACACGGTAGCCGTCTCGTAGCACCCGCCCGGCGCGTGCCTCTTCTTTTAGCGTTTTAAACGCCGCATCGCTCTCATCAATTCGGGCGCGTAACTTATCGTCCGATAGAAAGTCGATTTCTTCTTCCGGAAAATCAATCGCCGCTTCGACGTGCAAGCGAAGTTTAATGAGCTGTTCCTGTAACGCGTCCACCGCCGCCGAAAAGGCACCCGCTAAAGAGCGGTGCGCCGCTCTTGCTGCCTGAGATGTTCCGCTGGCGATCAGGTCAGCAATTGCTTCCGCCTGGGCGAGGTCGATCTTGTCGTTGAGAAAGGCACGCTTGGAAAACTCGCCCGGCTCCGCTTGGCGTGCACCCAGCGATGTCGCGGCTTCGATGAGAAGGGCCATAACGACGGGGCCACCGTGACCATGCAGCTCCAGTACCGCTTCGCCCGTAAACGATGCGGGTTCCGGAAAATAGAGCGCGAGGCCGGTATCGAGAGCTTCTCCCTGGGTATCGCGAAACACCGCGAAGGTCGCCACCCGTGGCGCCGGGAGCTCTCCCAGCAACGATCTCGCCAACTCAGGCACGGCGGGGCCGGAAATGCGAACGATGCCGATACCGCCAACGCCCGGCGGCGTGGCAGCAGCAACGATCGTATCGTGGATATAGTCAGGCTTGTCGTTCACAAACCCTCCGTGCCCGGTACTCCGTCACCGTGTTATTTCTTGCTCTTCCTGCCTTCCTGTTCGACCACGGTGTTGATGCGCCATTGTTGCGCGATCGACAGGATCGTGTTGGTTACCCAGTACAGCACGAGACCCGACGGAAAGAATGCGAAAAACCCGGTGAAAACGATCGGCATGATCTGCATGACTTTCGCTTGAACCGGATCTGCCGGTGCGGGATTGAGTCTCGTTTGAAGGAACATTGCGCCGCCCATGATCAGCGGCAGAATGAAATAAGGGTCTCTCGACGAAAGGTCCGTAATCCAGAGTGCAAACGGTGCCTGGCGCATTTCGACGCTTTCCAGAAGCACCCAATAAAACGCGAGAAAGAACGGCATCTGGATCAGTATCGGCAAACAACCGGCGGCCGGATTGACCTTCTCGCGTTTATAAAGCTCCATCATCGCCTGGCTGAGCTGTTGCTTGTCGTCTTTGTAGCGTTCTTGCAGTGCTTTCATGCGGGGTTGAATCGTTCGCATCTTCGCCATCGAGCGGCCGCTTGCCTGCGTGAGCTTGTAGAACGCGAGCTTGATCAAAATCGTTACGAAGATGATCGCTGCGCCCCAGTTTCGCACCACCGTGTGAACCTTGCTCAGCAACCAGAAAAGCGGCTGCGAGAGAATAGTCAACCAGCCGTAATCGACCGTCAGCTTGAGGCTCTTGCTTACGTCTTCGAGCTGGTGCTGCAGTTTCGGGCCAACGAACAAAGTCGTCTCGAACGTCACCTCACCACCGGGCGCCACCCGGGTCTCTGTGCCGATCGTGCTCGCGACGACCAGGTTACCTTGCTGTACGATCCTGAACGCGTTTTTCGACTCTGGCGGAGGCACAATAGCATTCAAAAAGTGATGCTGAATCGTCGCGACCCAGCCGCCCGAAACCGCCAGGTCATAAGGACCATCCGATATCAGGTCTCCTCTCTTGACCTTCTCGGACTTCTCACCGTTATAGATAACCGCCCCATCGAACGAGTAGGTATCGACGTTGAACATTGAGCGTTCTATCTCGTGTGCTCTTCTGCGGATTTGTGCATAAGCTGCGCCGCGCCACTCGCTGTCGCTTGCATTGATCACTTTATGCTGCAGCCCGATCGCGTAGCTGCCACGCGTGAATCGATATTCCTTGATGACCGTGAGGCCCCGCCCATCGGTCCAGCTCAGAGGAACGATAAGCACCTCCCTGCCGTCCAGCGCGTAGTCACTTCTGCTGCTCGAGAAGGTCGCAAGGTGGTTAGCTTCAGGCCCGTCGCCACGCGCCCGCAGCCCGGATTGAATGAGGCCGATGTTTGCAGCCTCTGGGCTCAAGAGCTCTATAAGCGTATCGGGCTGATCTTTGGCAATCGGATAATTCTTCAGCGCTGCTTTTCGAATGGTGCCGCCACGCGTATCGATCTCAAGTTCGAAGACATCCGTGCTGACGCGTATCAGTCCCGCGGCCGGTTCAGCAGCGCTGATATCCGGAAGCTCTGGCGCTAACCCCGGCTCCGCGGCATCGGCAGCTGCATCCGGTAAGGCCGGTAGCTGGTCGTCTTCCCTGACCGGCAACAGCGGCTCTTCGCTGAGCGGTGCCGTCGGCTCCGTCGCTGACCGATGGTAATCCTGTATCCATGCCTGGTAGGTAAACCACACCAAGAGCCCGAAGGCCGCCCATACCAGCAGTCGTTGATTATCCATCTAGCTCTCGTCCTGCACCCTTTCGCTACCGGCTGTCGCACTCTTTTGCCAGTGTGCGGCCAGGCTGTCAAAAAGTTTTTTGTTGCTCGCCCGAGGCGCGGCAGCCTGACACATCACCACGACATCGAGTCCGCTCAGCCTGTCTTTATGTGACCGGAAAGACTCGCGAACGATTCTTTTCAGGCGATTACGCTGAACCGCCAATCGGCAGTTCTTCTTGGAGATCGCAAGGCCCAGTCTGGCGTCCTTTTTGCGGTTCTCTCGTGATAAGACAGTGAACAAAGTGTCACGGCTCCGATTTGCTTTCCTGAACACGCGCTCAAAGGAGCCTGCATCAAGCAAGCGGTCTTCCCTGCCAAACCGCCGCCTGCCTGCATCTTTCTGATTTGATTGTTTGTCTGTCGTAACGGAGGTCCGCGCTGCGCTCGCGCCTCTACGGCGACAGCTGTGCGCGCCCTTTCGCCCGACGGCGCTTCAGGATAAGACGCCCGGCCTTAGTTGCCATGCGCGCTCTAAAACCGTGTGTGCGTGCCCTCTTGATTCGGCTGGGCTGGAACGTGCGTTTCATTTATCTTTAATCCTGGACGATTGCCGCAATCTCTGCATCCTCAACTCTCCAGATCACGACTCAAAAAGAAGGCCGGCAAGGGTACGCGCGGGAGAAAATTGTGTCAATAGAATAAGGTGTTGCAATCACTTAAACCAGAATTGAATTGAATCTCCACCTCGTGTGGCGAAGCCCTGATAGACGTTATAGACTGGCCGACCTTTACTGTTTTATCTATAAGAATTCGAATGACCGCTGGGGAACCATTACCGCAGGCCGAAACCACCCCCTGGTGCCGCTGCACCCGCGCACTGAAGGCTGAACTTACAGAGCAGGAATTCAATACCTGGGTCCGACCACTTCAGGCTGTCGACCATAGCGGTGTATTGCGCCTGCTGGCGCCGAATCAGTTTGTCGTTAATTGGATTGAAGAACACTACCTGGATAAGATCCGGGCGCTTCTTAACGATGATGTCGATTTGCGCCTGGAGGTTGGTTCCCGACAGTCGGTCCCGAGCGGTAGCGCAGCTCCGGCTAGGCCCTTGCGATCAGCGAAAGTACCCTCCGTTGCGAGCCGCCTCGATCCAAACTTTACTTTCGATACCTTCGTTGAAGGCAAGAGCAACCAGCTTGCCAGGGCGGCCGCGATCCAGGTTAGCCAAAACCCTGGTAAATCCTACAACCCGCTGTTTATTTATGGTGGCGTGGGCTTAGGAAAGACACACCTGATGCATGCAGTCGGTAACGCTCTGGTGGCAAATAATCCTTCCGCCCGCGTAAGCTATTTGCATTCCGAGCGCTTTGTCGGCGATATGGTGCGGGGCTTACAGCACAACACGATCTCCGATTTCAAGCGCTTCTATCGTTCGCTCGATGCCTTGTTGATTGACGATATACAATTCTTCGCAGGCAAAGACCGATCACAGGAAGAATTCTTTCATACGTTCAATGCCCTGCTCGAGGGCCACAGGCAAATCGTCTTAACCTGCGATCGTTATCCGAAGGAAGTTGGCGGTCTGGAAGAACGACTCACGTCCCGTTTCGGCTGGGGTCTTACCGTGTCCATCGAGCCACCGGAGCTTGAGACGTCGGTTGCTATTCTTATGAGTAAAGCGGCTCTTGAGGGCGTGACGCTTCCAGAAGAAGTGGCGTTTTTCATTGCCAAGCGAATTCGCTCCAACGTTCGAGAACTGGAAGGAGCGCTGCGGCGTGTGTTAGCCAATTCCCAGTTTACCGGACATCCGATCGATGTCGATTTTACAAAGCATGCTTTAAAAGATTTACTCGCATTGCAAGACCGGCTCGTTTCTATAGAGAATATTCAGAAAACAGTTGCCGACTATTTTAAAATTCGTGTTGCAGACCTGTTATCCAAGAGACGAAGCAGATCGATCGCCCGGCCCCGGCAGGTAGCAATGGCGCTTGCCAGAGAGCTGACAAATCACAGCCTCCCGGAAATTGGCGATGCTTTTGGTGGTCGCGATCATACAACAGTTCTGCATGGCTGCCGGCGCATTGCGGCACTGCGCGATAGCGAAAAACGGATAGATGACGACTATCGAAATCTATTGAGGACTCTGACGGGATGATGTGAAAAAGCTGTGAATAAATATACCGCGCTTTTTTATCCACAAGTCATCCACAACCACAGCCCAGATATTACACCGCTACAGACAAGCCATAAATAACTTTAACATATTGATTATTAATGAGAATTTATAGTTATCCACAGGTGTCTGCTTCACTAATAATAGTAATAAAGGAAGTATTTCCAATATTTATTAACAGGGGAAATTGATGAAATTTACAGCTGCTCGGGAAGCGCTTTTGAAGCCTTTACAGGCAGTAATCGGGGTCGTTGAACGTCGACAAACAATGCCCATCCTTGCGAACGTTTTACTGGTTGCGAAGGAGGGCAAGCTTGCGATAACCGCAACAGACCTGGAGGTAGAACTTGTGGCAAATACGGAGGTAGAAATAGGCGGGCCAGGTGAGGTTACGGTACCGGGTCGCAAACTGCTCGATATCTGCAAAGCGCTACCCGATGAAGCTAGTTTGTCAATAGCGCTAAATGGGGAGAAACTGGCCATTACGTCCGGGAGAAGTAAGTTTACGTTGACAACCTTGCCGGCAGCCGATTTTCCGACAGTCGAGGACATCAATGCCGGACAGACAATTGGGCTGGCACAAGCAACCCTTTGCCGGCTCTTGGATAAGACGCATTTTTCGATGGCGCAGCAGGACGTACGCTATTACCTGAATGGTTTACTGTTAGAAACAGATGGTCAGTACTTGCGCGCCGTTGCGACCGATGGTCACCGGTTGGCGTTTTGTCAGGTGAAGCTCGATGGCAAGAAGATGGCCGAGCAGCAGGTCATCGTGCCACGCAAGGGCGTCCTGGAGTTACAGCGCCTGATGAGCGGAGAGGGCGATGTGGACCTTCAGCTGGGCAGTAATCACATCAGGATAGAGCTTGATGGGATTCGATTTACATCGAAGCTCATCGATGGTCGGTTCCCGGAGTACGAGCGCGTAATCCCGCAGGATACGCACAATGAGCTTTCAGCGGACCGGGAGCTTTTTAAAGGTGCGCTGCAACGAACGGCAATTCTATCGAACGAAAAGTATCGCGGTATCCGCCTGATTATCCGTAATAGCAGTATTGTCCTTCAGGCGCACAATCCTGAACAGGAAGAGGCGGAGGAAGAACTAGAGGTTAAGTACAAAGGCGAAGACATCGAGATAGGCTTTAATGTAAATTATCTGCTGGATGCTCTGGGTACGATCGAATCCGAGGAAGTGACCCTGTCAGTGGTAGACGGTAATTCCAGTTGCCTCTTACGTGAGCCTGGTAATAACGATTGTAAGTACGTCGTTATGCCAATGAGGCTGTAGGCGTGCTGCTGCTTGGCTCTCCAGTATTTTACCGCTACTAATTTCCGTTGCCTGACAAGCGCCACTTTAGAGGCAGATTCACAGTACAACCTTATTTATGGCCAGAATGCGTCCGGCAAGACCAGCATTCTCGAGGGCATTGCCTATCTGGGGCGGGGTAAATCAATTCGCGGCGCCCCGCCGCAACAGCTGATAACTCACGGGCAGTCAGAATTCCTCCTGCTTGGTAAAGTCAAAACCGCGGCCCGGGTAGTGACCGTCGGTGTCCGCAATGGCAAAGATGGCCTGGAAGTCAAGATAGATGGTGATCGTAAGACCAGCGCGTCTGCTTTGGTTGAGATTCTTCCGCTACAGGCCATCGATCCCGAGGTGCATAATCTGGTCGCCGGTGGGCCCGAGCATCGGCGACGATATCTGGACTGGATCGCGTTCCACGTGGAACAAGCCTATCCGGAGTGCTGGCGGCAATTTCGCCGGGCGCTTAAACAGCGTAACGCAGCGCTGCGGGATGGGGTCACGAAAGCATCGATTGCCGCCTGGGATCGGGAATTTCTGGAATCCGCCGCCGTAGTAGACCAGACGCGCCGCCGGGTGTTGAGTATTGCCCGTCAAGCCCTGGAGATGACAGGCGCAGCCTTGCTTCGTAGCGAGGTAGCTTTCGAGTATCGACAGGGCTGGGCCGCTGAGCAAACCCTGGAGGAGGCTCTGTCTACAGGCTGGGAAGGGGACTGTCTGGCAGGGACCACGCGGTCAGGACCACAAAGAGCGGAGCTTCGACTGATTGTTGATGAGCGGCAGGCAAAACGCCTGGTGTCCAGAGGCCAGCAAAAGCTCCTGGCCTGCACGATGATCCTGGCGGCAACGGAGGTCGTCCAGACAGCCCTGGAGCGGCCGCTACTGTTGCTGCTCGATGATCCGGCCGCCGAGCTGGACGAGGAAGCGCTGGCGGCGCTCCTGAAGTGTGTTTTCGGGCTCGGCAGCCAGATAATTGCGACGGCGCTGGAGCCGGAAACGCTACGATTTCCGCAGCAGCCAGCCGTGTTTCACGTGGAACATGGCGAACTGAGAAAAACAGGCTAATTAATAGTCCATTTTGGTAAAATTAACGTCGCGAAATAGGTCTCCCGCACACTCGAAAAAGCCTTGAAAAAACGAGTGTTAGGTCCGCTTTCTAACACCCTTTAATCAGCCCCGAATGGTACAATATCCAGGTCTATTTAGAGGGCATCGGATGACCGACGAACTACAATATACTTCCAGTAATATCAAGGTCTTAAAGGGTCTTGAAGCCGTCCGGAAAAGACCGGGAATGTACATAGGGGACACCAACGACGGCACCGGTCTCCACCACATGGTTTTCGAGGTTGTCGACAACTCAATTGACGAGGCGTTAGCCGGCTATTGCGATGCCATCACAGTCACCATTCACGCTGATGAATCGGTAACGATTACCGACGATGGTCGGGGCATCCCGGTCGATATACACCCGGAGGAAGGGCGCTCGGCTGCCGAGGTCATCATGACCGTTCTGCATGCCGGGGGAAAGTTCGATGACGATTCCTACAAGGTCTCCGGCGGTTTGCACGGCGTGGGCGTATCCGTGGTCAATGCCCTCTCCGAGCATCTGGTCCTGACAATTCGGCGTGACGGCAACGTGTATCAGCAGGAATATCGCTATGGCGAGCCGGTAGCACCCCTGGCCGAGGTCGGCGATACGGATCGGACGGGCACGACGCTGCGCTTCAAGCCCAGCGCGAAGACCTTTACCAATATCAACTTTCACTACGACATACTTGCAGGGCGGCTGCGGGAGTTGTCTTTCCTGAATTCAGGCGTGAGCATCCACCTGGTCGATGAAAGAGAAGACAAAGAAGACGTCTTCGAATACGACGGAGGGATCCGCGCGTTCGTCGAGCACCTGAATCGCCACAAGACACCGATTCATGAAGGGATTTTCTATTTCGAAATGGAAAAGCAGGGGGTGATCGTGGAGGCTGCGCTACAGTGGAACGATGGTTATCAGGAAAACATGTTCTGCTACACGAACAACATTTCGCAGCGCGACGGCGGCACCCACCTGGCTGGATTTCGTAGCGCATTGACCCGCACGCTGAACAGCTACATCGAAAAAGAATTGTCCGGCAGAAAGGACAAATTCACGCCGAGCGGCGATGATGCACGCGAAGGCCTGACAGCCGTTCTTTCGATAAAAGTTCCCGATCCGAAATTTTCGTCGCAGACAAAAGACAAGCTGGTGTCGTCCGAAATTAAGGGCATTGTCGAGTCGGCGGTGGGCGAGCGCCTGGAGGACTTCCTGCTCGAAAAACCGCAGGAAGCCAAGGCGATCGTCTCGAAGATCATCGATGCGGCACGGGCTCGCGAAGCCGCGAGAAAAGCACGGGAAATGACGCGCCGAAAAGGCGCGCTGGACATCGCGGGCCTTCCAGGAAAGCTAGCTGACTGTCAGGAGAAAGATCCGGCACTATCGGAACTGTTCCTCGTCGAGGGAGATTCAGCCGGCGGGTCTGCGAAGCAGGGCAGGGATCGCCGGACGCAGGCGATTTTGCCGCTGAAGGGAAAGATTCTTAACGTCGAGAAGGCGCGGTTCGATAAGATGCTGGCGTCCGTCGAAGTGGGGACGCTGATAACGGCTCTGGGATGTGGTATTGGTCGGGCGGATTTCGATCCCGATAAGCTCCGCTACCACCGCATTATCATAATGACCGACGCTGACGTGGACGGCTCGCATATTCGAACCCTGTTATTGACCTTTTTTTACCGCCAGATGCCCGAGTTGATCGAACGCGGCCATGTATATATTGCCCAGCCGCCTTTGTACAAGATA
>SMUX01071670.1_pt1 | contig 31500 bp, 32 predicted proteins | sample 2456431 | NCBI WGS metagenome assembly SMUX01 (sample SAMN11095930, study PRJNA526329) | marine sediment metagenome | biome: Marine sediment; feature: Surficial sediment; material: Deep marine sediment; isolation source: Hadal surficial sediment | place: Pacific Ocean | collected 2014-11 | depth... | reverse complement strand
CGGGTAGCGCCAGGCGGTAGATCCCGAGCTTCTCGATCACCTCCAAAACGCGCGCGCCCGAAGAGGCGTGGATGGCCGCGATCTCGGCCTCGCCAACGTCGGGCCGATACCTCACCAAGATTTCCCCGGACACGTGGCGTGGCTCCGCAGCCACCGTTGAGGCCAGGCACAAGAAGCCAACGAGCACGATGATCGCGCGCATAGTGCGCGCAGCACGCAGACGTCTTTTCACGGTGTACACACGACGGTCGGTCGTTCGTGGCTCGCTGCCTGCGGACGCGGGAGCATGATATACATTCCCGCGTCGAAAATGGAAGAATTTTGCGGGGCTCTTGACGGCCCGTGTCGTCCGGCTCGCTGCGTCGGACGACACCTTTCGAGTACCATTCACGCTTCCAAGAAAGCCCGCCTCGCGCTGGCTCAGAAGAAGGTAGAAGCCGAGGTGCAGACGCGCGCCTGATGTCCGTCCCCTGTCCACGCTGCGGGCGAGGCTATGATGTCGCGCTCTTTCAGTTCGGGCGCACCATCCACTGCACCTGCGGCAGCCGCGTTGGCCTCGAGCCGCGCATCCGGCCGGTGTCCTCTGGCCACGAGCTTCGCTTCATGGCGGATGCCATGTTGGGCCGACTGGCACGCTGGCTGCGCATCCTGGGCTGCGATGTCACCTTCGAGCCGGAGATCCCCGATGCCGAGCTGGTGCGGCGCGCTCTCGAGGAAGAACGTGTGATTCTCACGCGCGATCGAGCGCTTCCGGAGGAGTGGCGCCTCCCTCAGGTGTTGATCGTGGAGTCCGAGGCTCCGCTCCTACAGCTTCAGCAGGTGGTCCGGGGCTTTGAGCTCGACTGGCGAGCACGGCTCTTTACGCGCTGCAGCCGCTGTAACACCGAGCTCGAGACGGTCGCGCACGAGGATGTTGCCACGCGCGTACCCCCTCGCATCTTCTCTGAGCAGGAGCGCTTCCTCCGCTGCGCGAGCTGTGAGCGCATCTACTGGGGTGGCTCTCACAGCGAGCGCATGCGGCGGGTTCTGGACGAGGCGCTGGGCTAGCCCGGAAATTTCACCAGGGCTTCTGCTGCGGTCGCCAACTGCACGTCATCTCTGAGCGTGCTCGGCCTCGGCCTGTACGCGCCCAGATCTAACGTACATTTGGCGCCCTCGCGACGAACCCCTGGTGAGATATCCGGGTTAGGGCGGCTGGAGCTCCTGGAGACCGACGAGGCGACGGCTCAGAACGCGCGCAACCTCATACGACGTCAGAGTCTTTCATGAAGGCCTCAAGGCGAGAGCGTACTTCGGAGCTACGGAGCTTGACGAGCGCGCGCGCCTCGAGCTGTCGCACGCGCTCGCGGGACAGACCGAGCTTGTCTCCGACCTCGGTCAGCGTGTGCTCTCGTTCTCCCTCCAGACCGAAACGCCAGCGCAGGATGTTGCGCTCGCGACCGTCCAGCGTCCCGATGGAGTTACCTGTGGCGCTCTCGAGGCGGGCCTGATCCATGCCCTTGAGCGGGGACACCGGGTCGGGGTCCTTGAGGATGTCCAGCAGCTTCTTGGAATCCGTGCCCGGCAGGTCCGTCTCCAGGCTGATGGGGTCGCGCACCATGCGCTCGAGATCCTGAGCGTATTCGACCGCGATCTTCATCTCCTTCGCAATCTCGGCCGTGGTCGGCTCCCGCCCGAGCTGTCGCCCGATGGCGTCGTGAGTCCGGTAGTACTTGCGGAGCATATCGTGGTGATGGCTCGGGATGCGGATCGTGCGAGCCTGGTTCTGGATCGCGCGGATGAGCGCCTGCCGGATCCACCACACGGCGTAGGTCGAGAACTTGTAGCCGCGCCGGTAGTCGAACTTCTCCACCGCGCGGATCAGCCCGATATTCCCCTCCTGGATCAGGTCCTGAAAGCTGATGCCCAGGTTCCGATAGTCCTTGGCGATCGCCACGACCAGCTTCAGGTTGTACTGGACGAAGCGGTTCTTGTAGTCCGAGAGCCGCTCCCAGGCTGCCTCCATCGCGTCCGTGCGCTTGAAGTACGCGTCCTGGGCCGTACCAAGCTTCGCCTCGACAGCGGTCCGGGAGCGAGCGAGTGCCCTCAGGTCGGTCCTACGCTGAGTCCGACCGCTCGTGCTGCGCGGGCTCCGATGCTTCGACTGGAGCGACGCGCGCTTGCGGCCGATGCGCTCGAGCTCGTCGCGATACTCGAGCAGCTGGCGCCGCGCCTGACCCAGGATCTGCATGGACAGATCCGTATCCCGGAGCAGACGAGCCATGCGACGCTCCAGGCGTTCACGCGTGGCGGCATCGAGCTGCTTATTTGCCTGCAGCCGGTCGCGCCGGTGCAGGGTTCGTTCGAGCTTGCTCAGGCAGCTGTCTACCAGCGCCCCCAGCCGCTCGTTGTCGGTATCTCCGCTGCCGAAGGGCTCCGACATCTTGCCCGTCACCCGGTCGGCCTGCTTGAGTGAGCGCCAGATTCGAACCGTCTCCTCGGCCGTCCAGGGGATCGACAGGATCGCCTCGCGGAAATCGTGTGTGGCGGACTCGATCTCCTTGGCGAGTAGGACCTCGTGCTCCTTCTGCAGGGTCGGGATGTGCGCGATGTCGCCGAAGTAGGAGACGAGCGCGTCCGGCCCATGGCTCGGGTCGAGCTCCGCCTGGGCCGGCAGCCGCTTGCGAGCGGCCGGAAGCTCAAGCTCCCTGGGAGCGTTTACGAGCTCGGCATCGGTGTTCGATCCGAGCTCACGCCTCCACGACCGGCTGCGCCGGGCCTTTCTTATGAGTTCCTTGTTGCTCATCCCCTCGATCCCCTCCCAGGGACGGGCCGGGCGCAGCAAGCGCCCGCTCGGCTGGAGCCAGGTCTACGGATTCTCTGATCAGACGAGCCGCTCGGCCGCAGCATCAGGCCCGCTCAGCCCAGCCTCAGGCGCGGCTGGGTGCTTATGGGATGATATATTGCGAGCCCGGGTTACGGGATGGGTCGCGCCACCGCCCGAAGCCTGCAAGCTAGGCCCGGTCCGACCGCCGTCAACCCATTTGGACGTCTGAGTCCAAAATAAATTCGGCTGGAAAGTCGGCTACTTAGAATAACGGGATCGGGGTGGGTTGCCCCCGGGGCAGGGTGACTACAGCAGCCAGGCGTAGCCCGCGCGCAGGGCGTCGCGCCCGCCCTCCGCCAGGACCTGGCCGTGAGCCACGATGACGCGGTCGAAATCCCACGCCAGGATGCCCTGCAGGCTGGCGCGCCCAGCCGAGCGGTCCCGGATCAGGATCCGCTCCAACAGGCTGGGCCCGAAGCGCTCATAGGCCCGCAGCAGCCGGAAGGCGAAGCGCGTCGCCGGCGGACTGTCTGGGCCGATGTTAAAGGCCAGGTCTGTGAGCAGCAGGCTGCGGCTCGGGGGGTGGAAGAAGACGACCTCGTTCGCGAGCGGGTAGCCGCGGAAGAAGAGCTGTTCGAGCTGCCCGGCCCAGGCCGGCGGCGCCTCGTCTCCCAGCACCGCGTGCCAGCCCACGTCCTTGCGCTTGGTCTCGAGACCCGGCGCCGCGAACAGCTCCGCCTTCGGGTAGGCCTCGCTGTAATCCCCGATGAAGAGGTGGTGCATGCGGTTGGGTGCCACCGCGAAGCGCACCGTTCCCAGCGCGTCGAGCTCGCGCTGCAGCTCGGGGTCGAGGGCAACGGGGGAGTGAAGAAAGAGCTCACCCTCCCGCAGTCGGATCACGGTCATGCGTGTTCCGACGTCGACACCGGCGAAGGTAAGTGATCGTTCGGTGACCCAGAGATCGGGTGTGAGTTCGCGTAGCAAGGTGGCTCGAGCCTAGCACGACTCGTCGTCGGCGAAGACCGCCACCCGTGGCTCTCCGGTCGGCCCGATCCAGCCGCGGTACATCCCAGGAGTGGTGAACGGTAGCGCCAGCTTTCCACCCCGGTCCACCGCCACGCAGCCGCCACGCCCGCCCAGAGCCAGGACCCGTGCCAGCGCTCGCTCACACGCGGCCGCGAGCTCCAGACCGGCATGGCGTTGTAGCGCATCCACCTCGTGCGCGAACGCACAGCGCATATAGAGCTCGCCGTGGCCGGTACCGGAGACGGCGCAGGATTCATCATCGGCCCAGGTGCCGGCACCGATCAGCCCGCTGTCGCCCACGCGCCCGGGCAGCTGGTTCGTCATGCCGCCGGTCGAGCTGGCCGCGGCCAGGTGACCGCTCGCGTCCCGGGCCACCGCCCCGACCGTGCCGCCGCCGAGCTCATCGTGGTCCAGGCTCACGCGCGGCCGCGCCCGGGCGCGTTCGAGCTGCTCGCGCCGGGCGCGTGTGACCAGGCTACGCGGATCTACCAGGGCCACACCCTGCTCCAGCGCGAAGCGCTCCGCGGGCTCTCCGACGAGCAGCGCATGGGGACTTCTTTCCATTACGAGCCGCGCGGCCGAGATCGGGTGCGCAAGGCGGCTCACGCAGGCCACCGACCCCGCGGACCGGGTCGCGCCGTCCATGATGGCCGCGTCCATCTCCACGCGGCCGCTGGACGTCAGGACCGAGCCGCGCCCCGCGTTGAAGGGCTCGCTTGCCTCGAGCCACACCACGCAGCTCTCCACCGCATCCAGCGCGCTGCCACCACGCGCCAGCAGATCACGTCCGGCCGCGAGGCACTCCGTAAGCGCGCTCCGCGCCACCGTCTCCTCATCCGACGCGAGCAGGTCGGGTCGCAGCGCGCCGGCGCCGCCATGCACGGCCAGGATGAAATCGTTCATGCGGAATTCAGCATAGTATGTGCGGGAGTCGAATGCGCTGCGCGAAACCGCTTGGCGGATCGACGCTCCAGTCGGGAGTCGTCAGGACGGGAGATCGCCCCCGTTGATGCGCGGGAGCTTGTCGTCGAGGGGCATCCAGTCCACGTGCGTGTCGAAATAGATATGCGCCTGGGGCTCGCGCTCGATCGGTCCGTCCAGGCTCGCGAGCACGATATCGATCAGCTCGGGATGACGGGTGGACTCGCAGAAGAGAGTGCTTCCGCAGCGCTTGCAGAAGCCCCGCGTGCCGTGCTCGGACGAGCGGTATTCGACGAGTGACTTCGCTCCCTTCAGCAGCTTGAGCTGCTGCTTGGGCACGCCGGTCCAGGTGACGAAGCCGGCGCCGTGGTTGCGGCGGCACATAGAGCAGTGGCAGTGGACGCAGAAGCTCGTGGGAAGCGCCAACTCGAAGCGGATCGCGCCGCACAGGCAGCCTCCTTCAACTGTCGGTGCTTGCATGCGACACCTCCCTCGAGCTCCAGCCTATCAGCTCCGGGGGTATCGGAGAGCGAAAAAGTGGCGACCGGGCTCGCGCTCCGCGCCATCGGACGGCTTGATGTTGAGCGCGGCGCAGCGGCCGCGAGAACTGCGTCGGAACTCCCGTAACGGGTCACTAGAGCAGCTTCATCTGCTTGACCCACACCAACTCGCACGCTCCCTTGCCGGCGTCCTTGCGGCTGAGCGAGGACCTCCAGCGCCAGCCGTCCTCGGCGGAGATGGAGACGAGATAGCCTGAGATCTGAACGATGCTTCCCTTTCGGGTCTCGTTCTTCATCACCCGATCCACCTCGTCGTTGGCCGGGATCAGGTGCATGTTCGCGCTGTGTGAGGAGATTACCCGCGCGGGAATCGGCAGGCGGGCAGCTCGCCAGTGGTAGAAGCGCCCGCTCTGCGAGATCTTGATGTCCTTGAGCACGCTCTCATCGGACATTGGGCCCCAGCCGAGGGCGAGATCGATCGGCGAGAGCTGGGCCTCCCGCCCCATGCGATAGCGAGCCTTGCTGAGCACGCGCGCTTCGATATCGAAGCGCGCCAGCGGCTTGATCTGGTAGCCCTCCCACTCGAAGGGCGCGATGTTCGAGACGAGCACCTGCTGCGGCTCGGAAGGGGCCATCACGCCAGGCCCGTAGTGAAGCTCCTCGGCGGAGCACTGGTAGAAGAGAGACAGGGCGATGACTGTGAACAGAACCGCTCGCATCGGTATCGATCAGACTTCCGTGCGCGCTGCTCGGGAACTGCGCGCTGCTGATGGACAGCTGCCTCCCCCGCCGTCCGGTCGAGTCCCTATCGGTCCCGGCAGACATCCGCTGTACGCGACCCTGCAAAGCCCGCAGGCTGCGTAGCAGCGCGCGCTGCAGGCGCGTACGAAGTCACGCACCGCCCCGGCAGGCCGCAAGGCGAAGCGGAGCTTCGCTGCGCCGGCAGGCGGGCTTGTCCCGCCGCTACCCGGCCAGTGCTGCCGGCCGCTACCCGGGTAGTAGAGCTGAGCTCACCGCTAACGCGCTAGGCTAGGCTAGGCTAGAGCAAGGCCGCAGGCCGCGCAGCGAGGCGGAGCCAAGCTTCGCTCGCCGCTAACGCGCTAGGTTACGCTAGAGCAAGGCCGCAGGCCGCGCAGCAAGGCGGAGCCGAGCTGAGCTCGTCGATAACGCGCTAGGCTAGGCTAGAGCAAGGCCGCAGGCCGCGCAGCGAGGCGGAGCCGAGCGTAGTGCGCGCAGGCGAGCTTTGCTCGCCGCTAACGCGCTAGTATTGAGGCAGGGGGAAGCGATGGAACATTCCTTCGAGGAGCTCCACAAGAAGACGGTGGCGGACCTGCGGGAGATCGCGGCGGGCATCGAGCACGATGCGCTTCACGGCCACACCACGATGCACAAGGACCCGCTGCTCAAGGCGCTATGTACGGCCCTGGGAATCGAGGCCCACGAGCATCATGACGTGGTGGGGATCGACAAGCGTGCGCTCAAGCTGCAGATCCGAGAGCTCAAGGCCAAGCGCGACACGGCGCTTCAGGCCCACGACCACGCCGAGCTGAAGCTCGTGCGCCGCAAGCTCCACCGCCTGAAGCGCAAGATACGCGCGGCTACGGTCTAGGACGGCGACTCAAGAGTCGCCCGACGCGCGCACACCAGGCGCGTGCGAAGTCACGCGCCGTCCCGGCAGGCCGCTAGGCGAAGCGGAGCTTCGCCTAGCCCGCGAGCACCTGACCGGGGAGATGGCCCGTCGGCTTGCCACGGTGCAGCAGGACCTCTCCGTTTACGATTACCCATTCTACGCCGCGGGCCCGCTTGACGTGGCGCGACTCCCCGCCGGGCAGGTCATGCCAGATTTCGAGCGGCTCCGGAGCCACGGTCTGCGGGTCGAAGATGCATACGTCGGCGGCGGCGCCGACACGCAGCAGCCCACGGTCGTGTAAGCCGGCCAGCTCGGCCGGAAGTGAGGTCAGGCTCCGCACCCCCTGCTCCAGCGGGAGCACCTGCTTCTCCCGGATCCAGCGCGCGAGGAAGTAGGTGGGATAGTCCGCGCCGCAGAAGGTGTGCAGGTGAGCCCCAGCATCGGAGATGCCGGTGATCGTGGCGGGGCTCTTCAACATCGTTGCCACCGCTTCGTCGTCATCGTTGGTGACGCGCAAGAAGGCGAACTCGGTCTCGAGCTGCTCCTCGAGGAGCAGCTCAAGGAAAAGATCGCCCAGAGTGGTGGAGCGCTCCGCGGCCACATCGGATAGCAGACGACCCACGAGCGGCCGATTCCTCGCGCTTGCGGCCACGGCCACTCCCGTGCGTGCGAAGAAGCCGGGGCTCTGGGAGACGAGGGTCTCCAGCTCCCGGGATAGCGCTTTGCGTATCTCCGCCTGGCCCAGGCGATCGAGCTTGGCCTGGTGAGAGAGGCCCATGAATTCGCGCCAGCCGGATGAGCCGTTCAGATAATTCGTATCGCGCAGGTTGAAGTGCACGTCCAGGCGCTGACAGCGCATCACCGCGTAGATCCGAGCGCCCTGCCGTTGCGCGCTCTCCATGAAGTCGAGCAGGCTACGCCACTGGTCCGGGTACTCGGAACGTTGGTTGAACTCGTTCCAGGTCACCACCCGCCCGCTGGCTCTGGCCAGGCGTACCAGCTGCTCGCGATCCTCCTGATTGAAATCTTGCGCCTTCGTCCTCGGGTTGATGCCAATGATGCCGCGGTCGAGGTCTCTCAGGACGCATGCAAGTGTGAACATCTCCTCCTCGGCCGCCACGAAAGAAGGGATCGGCTCCCCCTGCTCACCTTTCTGGTGCGCGACCCTCGAGGTCGTGAAGCCAATCGCGCCGGCCCCGAGCCCCTCACGCACGAGCTGCTCCATCTCTGCAATCTCGTCGCCCGACGCCGTGCGCTCGTGTGCCGCTGGTCCGAGCACGAAGCGGCGCACCGCCGAGTGCCCGACCTGCGCCGCAACGTTCAGGCCGAGCCCGCGCCTTCGGAGCCAGTCCAGATACTGGGGCTGCGTCTCCCACTCCCAGGGCAGGCCGCTCGCGAGCGTGTGTTTGGAGACCCCTTCGACGCAGCTGAACATCCCCATGCTGTAGTCGCGGTCGCGGGCTCGCACAGGAGCCACGGCGTAGCCGCAGTTGCCCATCACGACCGTCGTCGTGCCGTGATCGCAGGAGGGCGTGCAGAGTGGATCCCAGGTCACCTGGGCGTCGTAGTGGGTGTGCAGGTCGATGAAGCCGGGACAGACCACGAGGCCCGCGGCATCGATGATATGGTCGGCCGCGCTGTCCACCTCGCCGACGGCCGCAATGCGGCCTTGCGCGAGAGCGAGGTCGCCCCGAAAGCGTGGCGCGCCGCTTCCGTCGATGATCGTTCCCCCCCGGATGAGAATGTCGTGGGCCATCTCTCGAGCTAGTCCACTTGGTAGAGACGTGCGCAGTTGTCCCAGAGCACCTTGCGCTTGGTCTCTGCGGACAGCGGTGCCTGCGCAAGAAAGTTGTCGACCGCGTGCGGATAGCTCGAGTCGTCGTGTGGCCAGTCGCTCGATAGGACAAGATTATCGTCGCCGAGCTCTGCAACCACGTGGCTCGCGAACGGCTCGTCGGGCTCGATGGAGATGAAGCACTGGCGAGCAAAGAGCTCCGAGGGCTTCTCCTGCTGCTGGAAGTGAGACCGGTCTGCCCATTTCTCCCAACGTTCGTCGAGCGCCCAGAGCCACCAGGGAAGCCAGGAGCAGTTGCCCTCCAGGAAGGCCATGCGCAGGCGCGGGAAACGCGAGAGGATGCCACCGGTCAGCACCGAGCCCAGCGCGAGCATCAGCTCCACCGGCTGACCCACGGCCTGACCGAGAACGAGGTTGTCCAGGTAGCGACGGGCCAGGTGCTCGCTATAGCCCACGTGAATGCCGTGAAAGGCGATGGCCACGTCCATCTGCTGCGCCGCCGCCCACAAGGGATCGTAGTCGCGGTCGTAGAGCGCGCGCCCCTTGATGGGCTGTGAGGGCAGGACCAGCGCTACGGCTCCGAGCTCGCGTACAGCAAAGCGTGCCTCTTCGAGCGCCAGGGCTGGCTCTTGCAGAGGAACGATCGCGGCCAGCTTGAGTCGCTGCGCGTCGGTCTTGCAGAAGTCGAAGAGCCAGCGATTGAAAGCACGACAGAGCGCCGCTGCAAAGGCTGGCTCCATGTCGTCAATGGTGGTGATGTGTCCGGCCAGGGTGCGAAACACGATCGATACATCGATTCCCTCGATGTCCATCGCCTTCAACATGTCCTCGGGCTGGGTACCCCCCATGCGTCGCTCGAGCGCGGCCTTGAGGGCGTCGGCGGCGGGCCCTCCGGACAGCGCGCGCCGCATGCGCACTCGCCATGCGCGCTGTCGTTCAGGCTGATCGAGAAAGGCGGGGATCGCCTTTCCCTCCACCTCCCACACGATTGGCCCACGTCCCGCCGCCTTGGGTGCCCGGTCGCGAAAGCGCGGTTCCAGGTACTCGGCCCAGAGGCTGAGCGGCTCGAACACGTGGATATCGCTGTCCATCACCCGCAGGTCCTGCTTCACGCTGACCCTCCTCGAGCTGACGCTGTGGCTTCAAGCCTATCACGGATGTTCTGCGCGAGCTTCGGCTTCGCTGGCGCGTGGTAATCTTCCACCGAACAGTGATGGGTTCAGAAAAGCGCCGCGTGCTCGTTCATCTTCCGCTCGAGGTCCTGAAGCGGGTCAGCGAGCAGGTTCCCGGGATTGAGCTCGTGCCGGTCCCGCTGAAGGGCGAGCTACCGCGGGATGCCGAAGGGGAGGTCCTGCTCACGCTTGCCCGCGGCAGCCCCAACCTGAGCGAGGTGGTGAAGCGAGGTGTGCGCTGGATCCACACCATCGGTACCGGGGTCGATCACTTTCCGCTCGAAGCCGTGGGCAGTCGAATTCTGACCTGCTCGAGGGGGGGTAGCGCGGTCCCGATTGCCGAGTGGGTCCTCAGCATGCTGCTGGCGTTCGAGAAGCGGCTCCCTCAGTCCTGGGTGAGTGCGCCGCCCGAGCACTGGAACATGGCGGAGCTGGGAGTTCTCGAAGGCAAGACGCTGGGCCTGGTCGGCATCGGGGGCATCGGTGTCGCGGTGGCGAGGCGGGCGCTCCCGTTCGGCATGCGGGTGCAGGCGTTGCGGCGGACACCGAGCGCGAGTTCCGTGCCCGAGGTCGAGGTGGTCGGCAAGCTCGAAGAGCTGCTTGCGGCCGCGGATCACCTGGTCCTGGCCGCTCCGGCCACGCCGGCCACGCGTCATCTCATCAATGCGAAGACGCTCTCGCAGGTCAAGCCGGGCGTGCACCTCGTAAACATCGCGCGCGGCTCGCTGGTCGCTCAGGACGCCCTGCGCGAGGCCCTCGATGACGGTCGCGTTGGGCGCGCGTCGCTGGACGTGGCCGAGCCCGAGCCTCTGCCCGCGGGGCACTGGCTCTACTCGCATCCCCGGGTGCGCCTGAGCCCCCACATCTCGTGGGCCATGCCCGGGGCCGTCGCGCGGCTGCTGGACAGCTTCATCGCGAACCTGCGCCGTTACCTCGCCGACGAGCCACTCGAGGGCATCGTCAATCTCGAGCAGGGCTACTAGCGGTGGGGAGCTGGGCCTGAAGCTCGATGTATTGACCGAGCGAGATCAGCCCGCTCGCACAGACGTCGGTGCGGACGAAGGCCTGGATCAGCGCATCGGAGAGCGCGCCCGGGTCTCCCGGCCGAAACACCCCCGAGAGCTGGAGCCGGCCGTCGAGCTCCGGGTCCTTCAGCGCTGCGATACGTTCGAGTGTCTGCTCGAGCTCCGCGGCGGACGCCATGCGGATGCCGAAGTGCGTCGTGCGCTGCGGCTGCGCCGTGCGCAACGCTTCGTACGCGCTGTACGCTGCGGCTAGCTCCCCGCTGCTGCCGATCTGCTTCTGCAGCAAGGTCTCGAAGCTCCACTGCTCGGCGCTCACCTCTGAGGCGTAGAGCACGTTATTGAGGAAGTCGCCCTGGCCCGGATCGATCTGGATCACCAGGTAGCGTCCGCCGGTCTCGACGGCGACACAGCCCAGCGCCTCGAAGACCCTGCTCACGAGCTTGCGCTCGCCCGGACGATAGACGAGCTCCGCGTGGTTGAGGAACCGTCCCTTCTCGTCCACCAGCTGGGATGCCATATCAACTCACCGGGCTTGCTGCACGCGCTCCGCCTCGGCCGCCAGGCCAGCGGGAGGGACCGAGGATGCGCCCGCCACGCCGCCCCGGTGTCGAGTGACGAGGACCATGAGTGCGGGTGCCACCAGCACGTCGGCCAGAAAGGCGATGATGGCCGCGGAGCTGGCCAGCACACCGAACCAGGCCGTGTTCACCATGTAAGCGAACAGGAAGACACTGAACCCGAGTGAGAGCACGAGCGAGGTGAATAGCAGTGCTGACCCCGTCGTCTCCAGGGTTCGTCTGACCGCCAGCCGCGCATCCCCTGTGTCCTCGAAGTAGAGATTGAACTTGTGCATGAAGTGGATGGTATCATCGACGGCCAGCCCGAGGACGATGCCCCCCATGAGTAGAGTCGTCGTATCGAGTGGAATCTGCAGCCAGCCCATGAGGGCCAGCACCAGAAAGACCGGGATCAAGTTGGGCAGCATCGCGTAGAGACCCCGTCGCAGGTTTCCGATCAGCAGAATCATCAGCGGCGTGATGATGAGCAGCGCGATGACGTAGGATCTCGTCATGCTGATGATCACGGCTTTGAAGGTTCGGGAGAAGAGCACGGGACCGCCGGTCAGCTCGAACTCGAGGCCCTCGCCCAGGATCTCGCGGAAGTCCGCCTCGATCCGGTCCAGGAACGCCGGGTAAACCATGGCATCGACCCAGGGCGTACGTATGCTCACGCGCGCCACGCTGAACTGACTGTCGGTGACCTGCTCGAGGTCGTCGGAGCCGCTGTTCTCGAACAGCAGGAGCTCCTGAGCAATGAGCTGACGATCTCCGGGGAGCACGTAGTAGTCCGGCTGGTTCTCGTTCAGGGCCTGGTGCGTCTCCTTGATCACGTCGACGATCGATACGGCCTGGCTCACCGGGTGGGAGCCGACACTGAGCGTCTCGCTGTGGCGCATCGCTTGCTCGATACGCTGGAGCGTTTCCGGCTCGTACAGGCCGTTCTCCCGGCCGGTGTCGATTAGCACCTCGAGTGCACCCGCTCCCTTGAACTCGCGATCGAGCAGGTCCACGGCGATTCGCAGCGGGTCGCTCTCCGGGAACCACTTCATGGCGTCCTGCGCGAAGTAGACCCGGAGCACGCCGTTGAGGCCGATCACCAGCACGCAGGCCGTGCCGGCGAGGATCTTCCAGGGATGTGCGGTGGCGATATCGCCGACACGAGCCAGGAGTCGATCGAGCCGGCCCCCCCCCGCCATTGCCCTCGAGTGCGTGCGTGTGCTGAGGGGCAGGACGGCCAGCAGGGCGGGGAGGAGCAGCAGGGTATAGGCCATGGCGAGCATGACGCCGATGGGGGCGATCACTCCGAGGTGCGAGATGGGCGCGAGCTCCGCGACGCTGAATGAGGCCAGCCCTCCCGCCGTCGTCACGCTCGTCATCACGACGGCCAGGCCGGAGTGGCCGAGCGCGGACGCGATCGCGTCCGCTTTGTTCAGGCCCTCGGCCAATCTCCGGTAAACGATCACCAGGATGTGCACCGAATCGCAGACCCCCACCGTCAGCAGGAAGGCCGGCAGGATCTGGATCGCGGTCGAGAAGGGGATTCCGAGCAAAACCATGATCCCCAGGGTGGAGAGCACCGACAGGATGACCACCAGTAGCGGCAGCAGCACGCCCGACACGCGCCGGAAAAGGAGGTACAGGAGCGCGGCGATCACCAGGATCGCGAGCGACATAAAGACCGACACGTCCCTTGCCAGGGCCTCGGCCAGGCGGGCGTTCATCATGGGTCCGCCGACCAGGTAGACGGGGAAGTCGGGTGCCTCATAGTGCGCGCTGACCTCGCGCACCGCCTTGACGAGCTCGATCCCCTCCTCATCTGTCAGGTAGGCGGGCTCGCCCGTTGGCATGCCCCCGTCGGTCTCCTCGAATCCCGCGAGCTCATCGGCTCCGGGTCCGAGGGTGGAGTAGGTGTAGGGTTTGATACTGATGGTGGTGAAAGCCGCGCTCTCGGAGATCAGGAGGTTGATATAGAGGGGGTTTGCCAGGACCCGCTCTTTCAGCGCCACGAGATCCGCGGGACCTTGGGGCCACTCCTCCAGCAGCTCCTCCACGATCAATGCGTTGTCTTCGCCGTGTGTGTAGCGGGCGTTGAGTAGGCTCGTGACCTCCTCGGTATACGGGAGCTCTCGTTCCAGCTCTCTGTGGAAGGCCCGCAACTTTTCGAGGAATTCGAGATCGAAGATCTCGGGCGGGTTAAGAATGATGATGATGCGGTCTTCGCGATCGAAGCGGTCGCGGAACCGGTCGTAGCGCACGCGCTCCGGATCATCCTCATGCAGGAAGGCCTCGAAGGAGTTGTCGACCTTCATCTCGGGCAGCCAGGAGACGAGCGCTGCGCTGGTGCCGAGCACCAGCAGGATCGCCAGCCAGCGCTGCCGCACGACGAAATATCCCCAGCTTTCGAAGGAGGTCTCTATGCGCTGGCGGAGGGCCACGGGCTCGGGAAGCTAACAGAACGGAGGGACTCTTCGCCGCTGCTGTGGAATCACTGCGGCGGAGCCTGCGTTCGGTGTAAGCTGAGGCGTCGCTGAGGAGGATGGACATGGCCGAGTACCTGGAGGTAGCCGAGGCGCGTGATCTCCCGGGGCTGCGCCTGGCGCTGACCGCGGGCGTGCCGGGGCCCTGGGGCGAGGCCGCGAAGGGCGTCTTTTACGTAAAGCGGATTCCCTTCGTCAAGGTTCGCCAGCTACCCGGCGAGCCCAACGAGGAGCTGAAGGCGTGGACCGGCCACGACAACGCTCCGATCGCTGTCTACGAAAATGAACGTCCGCGCACGACTTGGACCGAGATCCTGTTTCTGGCCGAGCGTCTCATACCGGAGCCCGCGTTGATCCCGGCCGATCCCGCTGAGCGTGCGCGCATGTTCGGCCTGAGCCATGAGCTCTGCGGCGAGCTGGGCCTTGCCTGGTGTCGGCGTCTGAGCATGATCCACGAGCTGCTGTCCAAGGTCCCCGAGGGCTCCCCGGGCCGTGCTATGGCGCAGCGGCTCGGGGCGAAGTACGGCTATGAGCCCAAGCTGGCAGAGACCGCCCCACAGCGTGTGGCACAAATCCTCACGCTCCTGAGCGAGCAGCTACGTGAGCAGCGTGAGCGCGGCAGCCCGTACCTGATCGGCGAGCGTTTGTCCGCACTCGATATCCACTGGGCCGCCTTTGCGGCCATCTTGGATCCGCTGCCTGACGACGTGTGCCCGTTGCCCCCGTTCATGCGTCAGCAGTACACCGCTCGGGATCCGGTCGTGCGGGAGGCTCTGCACTCCGGCCTGCTCGCGCAACGGGACTTCATCTATCAGAAGCACCTCGAGCTCCCGCTGAGCTTCTGACCTGGAGCTTCAACGGCCCGGGCGGGGACGTCGTCCCCCGCTACGGCCCATGGAGTCGCCGCCGTGGCGGCGCACACTTACACCTCGCACGCTGGCTCCGGAGCCTTTGGACGCTCGACCCATCGACTCGCCCCCGCGCTTGGCGCGGGCTTCCATCACCGCTCCAGGAGCCGCGCTGGTGGCGCGAACCACGCGCGAGAAGCCGCCGGTCTTAAGCTGCATGTCCGCGCGCGCGACGCCAGGGTGGAGCAGCAGCAGCGCCGCCAGGGCGGCGGTCGCGGCGAGCGCTTTCAGCAACACGCGTGCTACGGGGCGCGCGGCACGAATCCAGCGCGCCGGTCCCTGTCTCCAGACATCGGTGTCGCGTAGCCAGGAGAGCTCGGGCTTTTCCTGTAGACGGCGACACACATAGGCGTGCTCATCCGGCTTGAGACGGCCCGAGTTGAACAGGTCACTGAGCTGCGCAATGTGATGCTGCGCGCTTGCGTAGTCCTGACGTTTGGAGGCGGCGGCGAGCAGGTTGAGCAGAGGGGCCGGAGCGTTGGGCACGAGCGAATTAGCGCGCCGCCATATGTGCTGCGCGTCCTCCAGCTGGCCTTCGTCATCGAGCAAATTCCCGAGGTTGTTCAGGATGCGACCGCGCACGCTGGGCGCGTCAGCAAAGATCAGAGCCTTGTGGTAGAGGCGGCTGGCCTCAACGCGCCGTCCTCGGTCTGCCGCAAGCAGCGCCGCCAGGTTTAGCCAGTGCGGATCGTCTTGCCAGGACGAGTGCGTGCGCTCGAGCTCGCGCGAGAGCGACTCGAGGTCCTGCTCGAACCAGAGCTGCCGCAGCGGTTCCAGCTGGGGAGGGGAATCCCCGTTCAGGGGAGCCGGCTGCGCGTGCTGCAGCTCGTGCACGGTGCGCAGCAGGAACTTGCGGGCGCGTGCCACCCCCGTGCGCACCGTGGCCGGCACCTTGCCCTCTTCACGCGCGATGGCCTCGTAAGACTTGTGCGCGAGGCGCTCTCGGTACCAGCGCAGGTTCCTGAGCATGGTCTCGTTTCCCCTTGCCTCTGCGTTGGAGATCGCACGCTGCAGGGCGCGCGTACTGAGCTCGAGCGCCTCGGGATCGGTTGTGCTCGACTCCCACTCCTCGGACTGCAGCGCGCGCCCGTCCGGCCCCAAATAGGTACCGAGCCAGCCGCCGCTGAAGCGCGCCGCACTCTCTCCGCGCAGGTTCGTGGGTACACACGGCAGCAGGAACGCGTCTAGCGCGTCCGCGTCCAGCGCCTGCCGGAACTCATCGGGGCAGGCGCGCGCGGCCGCCTCGCAGGCCAGGAAGATCTCTCCCAGCTGCTCGGCACGGCGACCCGGGTCCGTGACCAGTCGTGCGGCGATGGCCTGGGCGGCTCCTGCGAGCCGCTGGACCTCGCTCTCGTCGAGTGCTTGCCTCAGGGGTGACGACATCGCGGATCCCTCCTCAGCGGTCGATATCCCAGCGCTGTTTGGGTTTAGGCGGTCCTTGTGTGCGCTGTATTCGATCGCCGTGCGCGATTCTTTCCCCCCGTCTTACCGTGCCGCGAACCGCACGCGGCGAAGCGCCTGTTTCAGGCCCTGATGAAACACCCGTCGCGGATCGGCCAACGGTGCTGGACGCAGCCGGCGAGCGAAACACCGCAGCGCAGGGTGAGAGACCTGGGTGTGGGCCCGCGCGTGCTGACGCGCACCCGGCCCCACAGGTTGAGGAGGATGCCAGCGTGATGAAGCAGCACCGAAGCCCGGTAGGGGCGCTGGGCCTGGCCGGGGTCGCCCTGCTGGTGGCCGCCTGCGCCACGACGAATACGCCGCCCAGCGGTCTCTACGCCATGCCCACCGATCTCAGCCGTGCGCTGCCCCCGAGCGAAGCCGATCCGACGCGCGCGGCCGAGCTCGCTGAGAGCGCGCTCTTCTTGCTGAACCCGGAACGACCGGGCGGGCCCGATTATCTGGGCGCCGCGCGCATGTGTCTGCTCGCGGTTGAGGTCGCCGACCTGGGAATTGAGCAAGCTCTCCAGCGCGCCTGCCAGCGTGTCGCCGCGCGGAGTGCGCTGCGCTCGGGCGATCGTGACACCTACATTGAGGCCGTAAACCGCTGGGAGCGCAGTGCGCCCCGCAGCGAGAGCATTGCGGGCGAGCTGGCGATCCATCTCGCCATCCGCGATCGGCTGAGCGGAAGGGGGCCGGGCAGGGCACGCATCCCATCTGAGGTCCGGGGCTTGATCCCTCCGCCCGAGGACGCGCCATGATGCGCTTGCTCGCGACCCTGGCCACGGCAGCGCTGGTCGTATGGGCGGCCAATCAGGTTGCCGAGCGTGTCGATCCCGAGCTCTGGCGCGCTCCGGCCGCGGCCGCACGCGACAGCCTCGTGCAGGCGTTGGCCGAGACGAAGACGCCTTCGCCCGAGCGTGAGCGCGAGCCCGACCCGGAGCCGCCCACGCCTGCCGAAGTGAGCAACTCCGTGCCGCCCGTGCGCACACCCTTCGTCGCCGAGTACGTACCCAGCGCGAGAAGGGTGAAGCAGCCGGTCGAGCCGGCGCCGCTCACGCGCGCCGAAGCCGAGAGGATCCGCGGCCGGCTCGAGCGCGTGATGCAGCTGGCCCATGCCGGTGACCGCTGATGGTGCGCACGCATGCCGCGGCCGCCTTCGGGATGGCCTTGGTCGTCTTGCTGCTGCTGAGCCCTTCCTTACGGGAGCAGCTGGCGCGGCCGCTGGCTCGCTCCAGCCCAGCGTCTGTGGAGCGCCGGATTGAGATCGTCGAGATCGAGCTCCCCGCCGAGCCCGAGGCTCGGCCGCTGCCTCCGCCGCGTCCAGCTCCGTCGCCGCCACCCCTGCGCGCCACACAGGTTCCGTCGAGCGACGCGCTCGAGCGCGGTGAGTCTCTGCTGCGCTCGGGCCGGTTCCCACACCTGCGCGCCAGCTATGGTCGCATCGGCTTCGAGGCCTACCGCGACGCCATGCTGGAGCTGGGAGGAGTGTTCTTTCTCTTCGATGGCAAGGCTCGACAACCGGTGGCCGAGGTGGATCCTCGAACCGGCGCGCTGGGCGGGGAGCTCGTGCGCGCGGACCTGAGCCGCTGGCCACGCGACGTGACGCGGCACCTGAGCGAGCCGCTGCGCCTGGGACAGGCCAGCTACGGACCCCGGGTGTCGCGCGTGATCCTGCTGCCTCCAGCGCGGCTCGACGCAGCGCTGCTAGGGGGGCTCGACGCTCACCTGCGCGCGCTGGATCTCGACCCCGGAGATCTGCTGCGCGTCGACTTGGCCTATGAGCTGCGAGGCGGAAACCTGTATTGCGATGTGTTGCTGGTGGCCATGCGCGACGGTACGGAACGCTCGCTGTCGCTGCAGATCGATCTGTCGGGGGGGATGACGAGGACGGAGGTTGCGCTGTGAGAGGGTGGGGGACGATCCCGGTCGTGCTGGGACTGCTGCTTGCCAGCGTACTGCCGTTGGCACTCGCCGGGTCGGCCCTTGCCACCGACGACCCGGTGCTCGCGCGCCTGCATCGCATCGCGCGAGGCAGCTGGATGCCGGCGCCGCGCTCGCATGCGCACGTGCCCTACGCGGCGCAGATCCGCAGGGCCGCGAGCAGGCACGGCATCTCGCCGTCACTCCTGGCGGCGCTGGTGCGTGCGGAAAGCGCGTTCAATCCCTCCGCGGTCTCATCCGCCGGCGCGCAGGGTCTGGGGCAGCTCATGCCTGCAACTGCGCGCTGGCTGGGGGTCGCGGATCCCTTCGATCCCGTAGAGAACCTCGAAGGTGCTGCACGCTACGTCTCGCAACAGCTGGCGCGCTTCCGCAGCGTGCAGCGCGCTCTGGTGGCCTATCACGCCGGACCTGAACGCGCACGCGCGGGGCTGCGCGCTGCCCCACGCTCGACGCGCGCCTACGTGAGTCGCGTGATGCGATTCGAACGTGAGTACCGCGAGCACGGTCTGCCGTGAAGCAGACCCAAGGAGAGAAGCCATGCGTTCATTCAACCTCGTGCTGAGCACCGCTCTTCTCGTTGTGGGAGCAGCCAGCCTCGTCTATGCCACGCCGGCCACGCCCTTCGATGAGGAGACGCTGGATGAGATCGACGCGCTCAACCGCGCGATCAGCAGCCACTATGAGGAGCTACGGAGCGTCGTCGGCGACCTTGATGCACGACGCGAGGTCACGCAGAGCAAGCTCGAAGCGATCGAGGAGGAGCTGGCCGAGATCGAGAGCCAGCGATCGGAGGTAGGGCACTCCTCCAACAAGCTGAGGCAGCCGGCCCTGCGGATGATCGAAGAGCACCGCATCGAGGCGAAATCACGTTACCTGGAGGCGCTGGCGGAGAAGCATTCGATCGATCTCGAGGCGACGCGCTCCTTCGAGGTGCATGGGAGCGCCATCCTCGTGAATCTCGAGCGGCTCGCCGAAACGCTCGATCGCTCGGGGCGTCTGGACGAGTCCGCGCACGAGAGCGACGCGCGCGAGGCGCTGCATTCCCTCCAACGCGGTACGGCGGTTGCGCTCTCGGTGCTGGAGGAGTGGGGCACGCTCACTCGGGACGATCCACGCTTTCGTGCGCTCTGGGCGACTTCGCGTGTGCTGAATCGGAGTGTGCGGCGTCTACAGGCCTCCGACGGCATCCGCATGACCGTGGATCTGGTGCGGGAGCGCAACTTCATCGTGCGCTCGCTCATCGACCAGGCGCGCGCTCTGCGCGCGGCGCTCGACCACCAGGGCTTGCTGCTCCAGGTGGCGGCCCAGAACCAGATGCTGCGCCTGCATTTCACGCGCCTCGGCGTCATCAACGGGCTCGAGCTTCCCGATCTGCAGCTCGAGGACTCGACCCGCCGGATCCTGGAGGACATCGAGGAGGAGCCGTTCACGGTGAGCGCGCGGAACTCCCAACAGGACGCCGCCTGGAACGATGGACTCGGCGGGTTCGACGACTGCGCGGAGCGCGGCATCTGCCGCTAGCGAAGGAGACGAAGCGATGAACTGGGGTCCCTGTCTACTGGCGTTGATCTGGCTGGCCTTTGCCCCGCTTGCGCACGCGCTGGATACGGCCTCGTGCGCGGGCAAGCGAGGCTGGCAACGCGGCATTGTCAAGAACGCCGTCCACAGCTGGTTCTCGAACGACGCCCAGCCGCAGGCTCTGATGGAGCTGATCCAGGCTGAGCACGGCATCGTGGCCTGCGCAACGGGAAGCGGGCTGCCGTCCCGTCTGCACACCACCACGCTGAGCCCCGGGCTCGGCCTCGACCAGCTGGGAGCCGTGCTGCTCTCGAACGAGCTCGAGTGGAGCGGCCTGATGCCTCGCCCCGAGGTAGGCCTCGCCGGCATGTTCTTTCGCGTCTCACCCATGCCCGCAACGACGAACGCTCCGGGGCCTCCAGACCCGAGCCATGACCGCGTACGCGAGTCAGCCACGAGTTTGAAAGCGCAGCGGTGATCGCAGCGCGACTGCCCGCACCGCGGCGGGGGACGCTCACACCCTGGCTGCGCTCGATGGCGCTGGGGGCGGCGGTCGGGGGAGCCGTGGTCGCGGGCCACAAGCTCGGACTCTGGCTGCCGCTGGGCACGGGGGCGGGCGCGATCGCATCGGCTCTGAATAGACTCGTCGGCCCGGTCTGGATCCCCATGTTCATGGTCGCGCTTCGCGTCGGCTGGCTGGCCGCGCGCGCCTTGCGTACGCGCTTCGGCTGGGGAGTGGGTGGAGCGCCGGTCCGACCCGAGCTTGGGCAGCTCGCACCGCTGTTTGCGGCGCTCGGGCTGTGTGGAACGGTCTGGGGCCTGAGCTCCGCCTTCGATGCGCTTGATGGGGGCGGCTTTCTCGAGCGCTTGCCCGCGCTGCTGGGCGGGCTCGGGGCTGCGATGACCTCGACCCTGGTCGGCCTGGGTCTGCAGATTGCGACGCTCCTGCTGGCCGCCTTCAACCCCAGCTGGTCACAGGTGCGCGTCGGCTGGAAGCTGGAGCGGTTCGTGGTCGCGCTCGACGGATGCCCGCTGGGCGAGAGTCGGGACGGCCTCGAGGCGCTGATCGCGGCGCTCAGCGCGCGCCAGCCGGAGGCTCTGCGTGTTTGCTTCGATGCGCGTATGCCGCCCGAGCAACGCGCACGGGTGCACGAGCTGCTGTGGCAGCGTACTGACAGCGCCGTTCCCGTGCGCGAGGTGCAGACTTGACCCGACCCTGGAACCACGGGACGGGACTCGAGGGCGCGCCGGACATCATGCTGCTCACGATGGCGGCGCTGATGGTCGCCCTCGTGTGGCTGGTCGCGCACGCCCATGAGATGACCCTGCCACCGATCGATCTGCCATCGAGCGACGCCTCGCGCTTGGGAAGTGCGGCTGCGGCCGCGGTCAACGTGACGCTACGCCCGGGCGCGGACGGCTCGCTCGAGGTCTGGCTCGACGAGCGGCGCGTGGTGGGCGGCCTGGCGGGTCTCGACTCGGTCCTGGCCGCGTCAGGCGCGGCTGCCGTCACGTTACGGGCTGACGCCGGCACGCGCTGGGAGGACGGCCTGGGGGCCATGAGCTCCGCCGCGCGTCTGGGCCTCGCGGTCTCCGTTGCCGCGGAGCCCTAGTCTTCTGTAGCGAGAGTGCGCTCGCATTCTTGGCGACCGCTGCATCCGCGCTCGCGGCCTTGCACTCGCTCGCCGAATCGAGCCTGGAGTTCTCACCGGGTTGCCGTAGCGAGGGTACCAAGTGTGCGTCAGATCGGGCCGCGCGCAGGCCGAGGCAGCGGAAACGTATTTGACAATACCGAGGCCCACGCGCAGCGGTGTGCCCAGCTGCGCCAGACCCCTCGCCAGAGCCACCCACCCCACCCCCGCTGTGGTTTGCCCCAGCGCCCGGGGGTATTCGACCTCCTCGTAGATCGTGGCAGCGAGCGTTGCGGCACCGAGGAGGCGCTCCCCAAGGGGCCATATCGGGGGCGGGGCCCCGGTGCAGTCGACGTGTTCAAAGCGACTCATGGCGCTGCGTCCCTGTTGCCGTGCTCGCTTCTCGGCCGCTTCAGGCACAACACGCGGAGGGCGTTGATGTGCAACTGAGATGCGTCTCTGGTGTCGAAAAGCGCGCCAGTCGGACACATTCGGCTGCGCTTGAGAGGAGCTGTCCACGGGCCGAAGAGGGATTGAGTGGAAAAGCCGACCAAAGTCGAGATTCTGGTGGTCGCGTCCCAGGAGGACGAGCGGCGCGCGCTCGCCGAGGTGCTGGAGCCCCCCTTTCACGTGGAGGCTCTGGCTCCCTCCGCGCTGGCGGCTCACGGGCCGCTGGTGGACAAAGCCGCCGCGATCGCCTCGCTCGACGGGGCTGAGCCCCGGGCGGTCGAGAGCCTGCTGCCGATTCGCGAGCTCTTCGCTGGGCGCAGCTTGATCCTGCTGGCGCGCAACGCCGAAGAGGAGCTGCTCGAGGAGGCGATCGCTCGCCTCGACCCCTTCCAGATGCTGACGCAGCCGGTGTCTGCGCCAGCTCTGCGCCTTGCCGTGCTGCGGTCGCTACCTGCCGAGGGCCCCGGTTCGGGCGCGCGCGAGGGCCACCGCCGAGCGCGGGCCCTGCTGGGCGTGAGCGCGGCAATCCGGGAGGTGCTGGAGCAGGTTCGCCAGGTCGCGCCGTTGCAGGTGTCGGTCCTGATTCTAGGCGAGACGGGCACGGGCAAAGAGCTGGTGGCGCGCGCGATTCACGAGAAGAGCCCGCGCGCTCAGGCTCCCTTCGTTGCTGTGAACTGCAGCGCGATGCCGGACAGCCTGCTCGAGAGCGAGCTATTTGGCTATCAGCGCGGCGCCTTCACTGGCGCCGACCGCTCCAAGCGCGGCCTGTTCCAGCAGGCGAGTGGCGGCACGCTCTTTTTGGACGAAGTCGGAGACACCTCGCCGGCGTTGCAGGCGAAGCTGCTGCGTGCGATCGAGGAGCAGGAGATCCGCCCCATCGGTGCCGAGCAAACCGTACCCGTCGACGTACGCGTGGTCTCGGCCACGCATTGCGACCTGCGGCAGGCCATGGAGCGTGAGACCTTCCGGCGCGATCTCTTCTATCGCCTCAACACCATCGAGATCTACGTCCCGCCGCTGCGGCGCCGGCGCGTGGACATCCCCTTCCTCGCCCAGCACTTCACGGAGGAGCTGGGAGAGATACACGCGCGCCGGATCACCCTGGGCGAAGACTTTGTGGATCGGCTGCTTCAGCACGACTTCCCGGGCAACGTGCGCGAGCTGCGTAACGCGGTCGAACGCGCCATCGCGCTGGCACGGCCCGGGGAGACGGTGACGGCCGAGCAGCTGGTCGGCTTCGCAACGGACCCTGGACATCGGCCCCTCGAGGCCGACCCTGCGCCCCGGGAGACGGACGCGTACGGAGCGGATGAATCCCTGCGCTCGAGGGTCCAGAAGGTCGAGCTCGAGGCCATTGCCCAGGCCCTGGAGCGCTACAACGGCAATCGTACCCGGGTGGCCGAGGCCCTTGGGCTGTCCCGGGTCGGGCTGCGTCAGAAGATGCGGCGCCTGGGCATCGATACTCCCCGCCGCTACTAGCGTTTTACTACCCGGGTAGCGGCCGGCAGAGCCGGCCTGCCGGGACGGCGCCGGACTTTGTCGGCGCCTTGGCCTCTTGGCTGAATTTCTCACTGGATTGGTGAGAACTCAGCCTAGGCTCCTAGCGTTCCGGTCTGGGGTGAGGTGGCGATCAGGCGCGTGTCCGCCAGGCCCGCCTCGCGGTGTACGACGGCCGCCTGATACTCGCTCAGTCCGATCATCTTGCGGAAAGCCTCCCTCGACGGGTAGCGGACCAGCACGACGTCGTCCCAGGCCTCGTCCGGCGGGCCGATCACGATCTGATCCGCCCGTGCCATCCACAGGATCTCGCCTCCGACCTGTGCGACCGTTCGGGCGGCGACCGCACCGTAGCGCGCGTACGCGTCGCGGCCCGAGCAGGGCTCGGCCGCCACCCCCTGCGGGTACTCGGCCTGCGCGCGATAGCGCAGCAGGTTAATCATGACGACCGGCAGCGCTTGATCGGCCTCGAGAAGCGTCTCCAGCTGCGCCGGGCTCGGATTGATCGTGCTCATCTCCTCGCACTCCTGTACTTGGTCCTGATACGCTCCAGCATACTTGTCGCAGGGGATCCGGGGAAGAGCGCTGGAGGAGTTGGATGCGAGCCTCGAAAGCTGAGTCAGGCTCCCAGGCCGGGGACACGAGTCCGGTGCAGCGTCGACCGTACTTCATCCTTCTGCTCTGCGCGGCTAGCTTTTGCTGCGGGTGCTCACTGCTCCTCCCGGGACACCCCGCGTCGGAGTATACGAAGAACGAGCGTCTCGAGCTCCGGGTTGCGCCATCGGATCACTTCGGAGAGAGGGCCTGTGTCTTTCCCGAGTCTCTAAATCAGCGTGACCCCAAGGCGATCAAAGCATTCATCGCGCAGCTGGCTCCCGCCGCCGCCGGGTTGCTGGTGGATCAGACCTCGAGCGCGATCCAGAAGGAGGCCGAGCGATTCGAGGCGGCCTACTCCCTTACGCGATCCGGCGAGTTCTACCTGGCCCCGCCGAGCTATCGCGACGGCCGCTTCCAGGCCAGCCTCGCGCTCGGAAGGTTCGCGCTCGAGCGCAGCGCCAACAAGAAGCCAAGCCTGCTCAGGGCCTGGCTTCCGTCCTCCGCAGCGCGCGAAGCCCCCGAGCGGGTCGCGGCCTTCGACTTCGAGATCGTCCCCTCGAGTTGTGGCGACGCCTTTCAGGTCATCTTGACGGGTGCCTATCTGCGCCGCAGCAAGGCCAAGGTCCTTCATCCGCAGTGGGATCACTACTGGTGGACGCGCATCCCGCTGGGCTACGGGTTCCTCTACGACCTGCTCAACATCGTGGGACTGATCGACTGGGGCGACGGCGCAATCGATCTCGACATCGAGCTGAAGGTCGATGCAGTCTGGATCGATTCAAAGCGCCAGGGCCGCCGCGCCACGCTTGGGTCCCTGCAGACCCGGCTCTCGGACGTCGAGATCGGCTCGGACTGCCGGATCCCGGCGTTCCCGGAGCGCGGGGGATCTGCATCAGACCGCGACTGCAACGCGTTGAAAGCGGGGGAGGCTCGGTCCACCGGTTGGCTGCCTGCGTTCCCGCGCAGCACCTTCGACAACGAACCCTGGGGCCTGGGGAACTACATCCTGAGCGTAAAGGTGAGCGAGTTCGATGAGTTCGCTGAAAGCGTCAGCGGAGCCGCGACGGCGCTGGGGGAGCAGCGCACAGAGATCGTGGAGCGTGTGGTCGAGACGGTACGCGAGGATGATTGAGCCTCTTGCTTCGTGCAAGCTCCGCGCTCGGTTCCAAATTGCTCCCCCCGGTGGCATGATCGGAGCATGACTTCGGCACTGCGCTTCGGGCTCTGGTACGACTTTCGCAACCCCTCTCGCTGGCGACAGGATCCCACGACCCTCTATCGCTCGATCCTGGCTCAGGTCGAGCGCGCGGAAGAGCTCGGCTGGGACGACGTCTGGCTCTCGGAGCATCATTTCATCGAAGACGATTACACCCCCTCGGTACTCCCGCTGGCGGCGGCGATCGCCGCGCGCACCACCCGGATGCGCATTGGCACCGCGGCCCTGCTGCTTCCCCTACACGATCCGCTACGCGTGGCTGAGGACGCCGCCACGGTGGATGTGCTTTCGGGCGGGCGTCTCGACCTGGGTGTGGCGCTTGGCTACAAGCTCAGCGAGTTCAAGGGCTTCGGGGTCTCCACCTCGAGCCGGGTCGGAAGGCTTGAAGAGGGACTCGGGATCCTGCGCGCGCTGTTTGCGGGTAAGACCCTGAACCACAGCGGCCGCTACTACCATTACGAAGACGTCTCGTTACGGCCGCTACCCGTCCAGCGTCCGCTTCCGCTCTGGGTGGGCGGATTTGTGGAGGTGGCCGCGCGCCGCGCCGCGCGCTTCGCGGACGGGCTGATCGTGAACGGCGGCGTGGGATGGGTCATCGACGCCTACCGCGATGAGCTGCAGCGTCTGGGCCAAGACCCGGCCGATCACGAGGTCGCGAGCGGATTTCAATGGCTGGTGGTTGCGCGCGATCCCGAGAAACGCTGGCGCCAGGCGCGCGATCACTTCATCTATCAGCTTGGCCACTACATGACCTGGGCTGCGGAGCCGAGTGGGCACTCGGCCCCTGCGATTACGCGCGACGAGCAGCTGCGCCAGGCGGGTTTCCACGTGGTGTCTCCGGAGCGCGCCGTGGATCTAATCCGTCCCTACGTCAAACAGTATCGCCTCAACCGCTTCTATAGCTGGACCCTTCCGCCCGGGCTACCGCCGGAGTGGAGCGATGAGCACATCGAGCTCATGGCCAAGGAAGTGATCCCGGCCTTCCGTCCCTCCCCCGGAACCTAACCTGGCGTGGAACCGCTTTTTCCCGAGATCGACTTCGCCACTGATGAGCTCCCGAATTTGCACGAGATCATCGCGAAGATTCGCGGCACTGCGCGTGTGGCGCCGGTTCGCTATCACGGCGTGACCACATGGCTGATCACAGGCCATAAGGAGCTCGTTGAGGCTTTCTCCGATGAGGAGCACTTCCTGTCCGCGGCGATGTATACGATCCATTCCGAGCCCGTCATGGGCAAAACTATTCAGTGTATGTCGGGCGGTCAACATCGCATGAACCGCTTGCTGGTATCTCCCGCCTTCCTGCCCTCGCGCGTGAGGGCCTATATCGAAAGCCTGATCGAACCGATCGCGCACGAGCTGATCGACGGCTTCGCGGAGGGCGGAGAGGCAGAGCTGGTCAGCGCCTTCACGCGACCCTACCCGTTCAGGGTGATCACGCGGCTGCTGGGACTTCCGCTCGATGCGGATCAGAGGTTTCTCGACTGGGCGCTGCAGCTCATCAACTATCCCTGGGATCCCGAGGGCGCGCTGGCGGCGTCAGCTGAGTTCACGAACTATCTTGCGCCGCTGGTCGCGGAGCGTCGGGGGAAGCCCGGGGACGATCTGCTTTCGCTGCTGGCCACCGAGGAGGTCGAGGGCCAGCGCCTCACGGACGAGGAGATCTTCTCCTTCGTGCGACTGCTCTTCCCCGCCGGCTCCGACACCAGCTACAAGGCGCTGGGCAGCATCATCTACGCGGTCCTGACTCATCCCGAGGCGCGGCACCTGATCCATGAGGCAGCGGAACGCCGCTGGGTGGTCGAGGAAGCTCTGCGCTGGGAGGCGCCGGTCGCCCTGCTGCCCCGCATGTGTAGCAAGCGTACGGTCCTGGGTGGGGTGGAGCTCGAGGCGGGCACGCCGATGCTCTTCGGGATCACTGCCGCCAACCGGGACCCAGAGGAGCATCCCGATCCCGATCGCTTCGATCCGAGCCGCCGCGAGAAGAACCTGAGCTTCGGCCACGGCGTGCACTTCTGCCTGGGCTCGCACCTGGCCCGCCGCGAGCTCGAGGCCGCGGTTGGCGCGCTCTTCGAACGGCTTCCGAACCTGCGGCTCATCGAGCCCAACGCCGTCGAGATCGTGGGCGCGGTGCTGCGCGGGCCGCGGGAGCTACGAGTCGCCTTCTAGCTCTTAGGCAGCTGCTGATTGAACTGGTTCAGGTCGAAGTAGTCGCGCCAGGCCGATATCTTCCCTTCCCGTAGCTCGAAGCTTCCCATGACCGGGAGGGAAACCCATTTCTCGCCCATCAGAAAGCGGTCAGTCCGCTCGGTCATGACGATCCCGCCGGAGGTCTCCGCGATTTGGTGTACGGTCCAATGGATCTCACTCGCCATCCCTGCAATGGACTGGATCAGGCCGTGAATGGCCTCGGTTCCCTGTAGCGGATCCAGGGGCATGTTGTGATAGATGGCGTCGGGGGTGAAGAAGCTCATCACTCGCTCGATATCCATCGCGTTCCACGCCTTGACGAAATCCGTCACGATGCCCGTATTCACGCTCATCGAAATCTCCTTTTGATCTGCTCGCGCGCGAAACGAGCATAGACCTCCTCGGCCCTCGGAGTCGATGCCCAGGGGTTCGAGGGACGTGCTAGCCTCGAAGCAGGAGGACTGGCGCTGGGCGTGCTCGTCGAAACCCTGCAGGGAAAGCTCGAGGGGGTGCAAGAGGACAGCCTCCAGGCGTTTCGTGGGGTTCCGTTCGCCAGACCGCCGACGGGTGCGCTGCGCTTCCATGCGCCCGAGCCACCTGAGCCCTGGGTCGGTGTGAGGGAGGCCTCCCGCTTCGGACGCGCGGCTCCACAGACCAAAGCCGGGTTCGATCTCTTCTCGGGCTTCGACGTGGGCGAGCAAGGGGAGGACTGCCTCTATCTCAACGTCTACACCCCAGCGGCCGATGGCGCCCGGCGTCCCGTCATGCTCTGGATCCACGGCGGCGCCTACATCATGGGCTCGGGATCGCAGGCGGTCTACCGCTTCGGAGCGCTCGTCCGTCGCGGCGATGTGGTCGTGGTCAGCATCAACTACCGCCTGGGTGCGCTCGGCTTCCTGCACCTCGCCGATCTGGGAGGGGCGAGCCGCAACGCGACCGGAAACGCCGGGCTGCTCGACCAGGTCGCGGCGCTGCAGTGGGTGCACGACAATATCGGGGCCTTCGGTGGCGACCCGGGAAAGGTGACGATCTTCGGGGAGTCCGCGGGGGGCATGAGCGTGGGCACGCTGCTCGGTACGCCTGCAGCCCAGGCGCTCTTTCACCGTGCCGTGCCTCAGAGTGGCGCGGCGCACAGCGTGCTGGGCCGGCGGGGCGCAACCAAGCTGGCATCAAGCATGCTGGAGGAGCTCGGAATCCTCCCGCGCCAGCTGGACAGGCTCTGGAGTACGCCGGTCGAGGCGATTCTCGAGGCGCAGCAACGCTGTTATACGCGCGCCGTGGGTAGGGGCCAGCGCTCCTTCCAGCCTGTGATCGATGGCGACGTGCTTCCGGAGCCGCCCCTCGACGCGATCCGCAAGGGCCTCGCGCGCGACGTCCCGGTTTTAGTCGGTGCGACGCGGGACGAGTGGAGGCTCTTCGGCCTCATGGATCCGCAGTCGGCCAAGCTCGATATGGCGGCGCTGGTGGCGCGCATCGAGACGCGCATCCCCGGGGCCGACGACAGCGGCACGACGCGTGGTCACAAGATCGTCGAGGGCTACCGACGGGCTCGGGGGCGGGCGAGGGACGATCCGCCGGAGCTCTTCTTTGCGATCGAAACGGATCGCATGTTCCGGATTCCCGCGGTCCGCCTGGCCGAAGCCCAGTCCTCAAACCAGCGCCACACCTACGCCTACCTCTTCACCTGGCCATCGGTGCTAATGGGTGGCGCGCTCCGCGCCTGCCACGGGGTGGATGTCCCCTTCGTGTTTGGCGCGATCGGGTCCAAGGGCGCGGACCGCTTCGTGGGCGGTGGGTCCGAGGCGGAGGCGCTTCAGCAGCGGACGATGGACGCCTGGCTGGCCTTCGCGCGCAACGGCGACCCGAACCATCCCGGGCTTCCGACCTGGGCCCCGTACGCCACAGAGCGTCGCGCCACGATGTTCCTTGGCCCCAAGTGCGAGCTTGTGGACGCGCCTTTCGAGGAAGAACGAAGGATCTGGGAGGGAATCCTCTAGCCTGGGCGGCGCTACGAGCGCTCCGCGTGAGTGGCGCCTTCCAGCGCGCGCCGGGCCCAGCGCTGGTAAAGCTCGCGCGGGTGGGCGCCGGTGATGACCACGTCCTGGCCTTCGAGCTGCACCGCGGGTACGCCGGTCACGCCCGCCTCGATGGCCGCACGGTGCTCCTCGGCCACCTGGCGCAGCAGCGCCGGATCGTTCGCACGCTCGAACTCCGCGGGGTCGAGTCCGGCCGTCTCCCAGATCGCCCGCAGCGTCGCGGGATCGCTGACGTCGCGGCTCTCGGCAAAGTAGGCGTGGAGCAACTGCTCGTGTACGCGCTCGAACGCTTCGTCACTGATCGAGGCCGCCGCCTTGGCGAGCAGGTGTGGGGGCATGCTGTGCGTGGGCGGGCTGGCGTCTCCCTCCCAGACGCGGAAGCTGCCCCCATCCTGCTCGGACCCGGGGCGCAGCCAGGACTGTGTGTAGCGCCGAAACTTCTCGAGATCGCGCTTCTCGCTCGGGTAGGGGCGCAGCAGGAAGCTGCGCCACTCCAGCTCGACCTGCTCGCCGAATTCTTTCTGGATCCCACGCAGGCGAACCGCCGCGTTATAGCACCAGGGTCAGAGGTAATCCGACCAGACGATGAACTTGATGCGCTCCATTACGAACCGTCCAAGAGCGGGCGCTCGCGGCAGAGCCAGAGCGGCGAGTGGGCCAGATCGATGAACTTACGCTCGTCCTCGAGCAGTTCCTGCCCCGCGGCTCGACCCGCTTCTGACGCCGTCGCCTCGGCCAGGTCTTCCTCGCTCCTCCACCAAACCTCCGCGACCCCGTCGTATGCCTCCGGCGCGCCGCGACTTGCGCGCAGGGCGTCGGTGAGGCCCCCCCCCAGCGTGTGAGCCTGAACGTAGCGGTGCATGCGCAGAGCGGCCGCGTGCTTGCGAACCAGCGGCCCGTGATTGTCGTACCAGTAGCGTTGGAACTCCTCGCGCGTGAGCTGCGCCTGTCGTCGCAGGCAGAAGACTAGCTTGATCATCGGATCGCTTCGCTGCTTTGGACCTGCTGGCGATCTTAGCACCAGGGTCCCCTCTTGTAGAGAGGCGGGTAAATAGGTTAGACATCGGAGAGCGAACGGATGGAGGATGCGCTGTGGGACCGGAGGAGAACAAGAAGATCGTCCAGGGGATGTGGGACTGCCTCTACCGGAAGGATTTCGACGGCGTGGCGTCGTACATCGCGAAGGACGGGCTTTACGAGGACGTACCGGCGCCGGACAAGGGGGCCGTAGGCCCTGCAAACGTGGTGAAGCGACTGCGCGTGGGCCTGGAGCCTGTGGTTCGCTTCGAGCACGATGTGCATCGCGTGGTTGCGGAGGGCGATTCGGTCGTCGTCGAGCACACGGAGACCTGGCACTTCGAAACCGGCGAGACCGTCAAGAACGACTTCGTGACGATACACACCATCAAGGACGGGAAGATCTCCCTCTGGCGCGACTACTGGGACATGAACACGCTGCTTAGCCAGGCCCCTCAGTGGTGGATCGAGAGGCTCGCCAAGTTCAGCGAGGCCGACTTTTCGTGACTAGGCGCAAGCCAGTAGGCTGATGGCCAGGCGAGTCCTGCAAGGCCGGAACGGCCGCGCAGCGAGGCGAAGCCGAGCGTAGTGCGCGCAGGCGAGCTGCGCTCGCCGATAACGCGCTAGCTACCGTTCGAAGTAGGACGGGGCGCCGCGGGTCCAGTCGGGGCCGTTCCCCCAGTTGAGGCGCGTGCGCTTCTGCCTGTGCTCGGTATCGAGCTGCTCGCACGCCTCGGCGTACTGACTCACCGTCTTACGCGAGAGCCGAACCGCCCAGTAGTCCTCCTCCAGCTTCCACTTGCCGTCGCCCGCGTACTCGAGGATCGAGATGCCCGGAAAGTCGATTGTGCCCTCGCCGCTCGGGTGATCCCGACGGTTCTGCATGTAGAAGACCACGCGGTCGTTCTCCTCGTCGATCAGATGCCACTCGTAGGCGGTGTAGAGCTCGCAGTACTCCTCCATGATTGGCTTGATCCAAGCTCGGATCGCCTCGCGACCCTGCATCGTGCCCAGGATGCGCTCGTGGTAGGTGGCGTCCTCGGTAAAGAGATCCGCCCAAGCGTCCCAGTCTTCCCCGACGGCGCCCGTGCGCCAGTAATGCTTGAACGCTGACTCAAGCTCCTCCCGACTGTACTTTCCCATG
>SMUX01071359.1_pt1 | contig 31556 bp, 29 predicted proteins | sample 2456431 | NCBI WGS metagenome assembly SMUX01 (sample SAMN11095930, study PRJNA526329) | marine sediment metagenome | biome: Marine sediment; feature: Surficial sediment; material: Deep marine sediment; isolation source: Hadal surficial sediment | place: Pacific Ocean | collected 2014-11 | depth... | reverse complement strand
CTAGGCCCGGCAAGCGAATCTTATGGTTTACTTGGTCCAGGATTTGCTAGCTTGGCGCGGCGACGGAAATAGGAGGCACGATGGATTCGCGTTGGAAATTGTTGGGGGTGTTCATGGTCGGTGGCGTGATCGGTCTCAGCGCCGGGTTTTTCTTAGGGGTCGTGCTCCATCCCTTCATATTTCAGAACTGACCGGCCGCGGGACGGCCGTCAGGGCGCGATGCCGCTCGGGGAGTTCACTCCGACAGTTTTTTCCGCAGCATTTCGTTCACGGCGCCGGGATTGGCCTTGCCGCCGGTCGCCTTCATGACCCGGCCGACGAACCAGCCCAGCACCTTTTCGTTGCCGGCCTTGAACTGGGCCGCCTGGTCGGGACCGGCGGCGATCGCCTTGTCCACCTCGACCTCGATGGCGCCCGAGTCGGTGATCTGCTTGAGGCCCTTTTCCTCCACCACCGCCGCTGCCGGTTTGCCGGTCGCCGCCATTTCCTCGAACACCTCCTTGGCCAGGCGGTTGGATAATGTGCCGTCGGCGATCAGGTCGATGAGGCCGCCCAATTCCGCGGGCCCGACGGGGCTGTCGGCAATAGCGCGGCCTTGACGGTTGAGCAGGCCGAAAAGTTCTCCCATCACCCAATTGGCCGCCACCTTGCTGTCGCGCCCCTCGGCCACGGTCTCGAAGAACTCGGCGGTCTCGCGCTCGGCCACCAGCACGCTCGAATCATAGGGGCTAAGCCCGTAATCATCGATGAAGCGCGCGCGCTTCTCGTCGGGCAATTCGGGCAGGTCCGCCTTGATCGAAGCCACCCAGTCGGCGTCGAGCTCCAGCGGCAACAGGTCGGGGTCCGGGAAATAGCGGTAATCGTGGGATTCCTCTTTCGACCGCATCACTCGGGTGACCCCCGCCTCTGGGTCGAACAGGCGGGTCTGCTGGACCACCTCGCCGCCGTCCTCGATCAGCGCGACCTGGCGCGCGGACTCAAAGACGATCGCTTGGCAGACGAAGCGGATGGAGTTCACGTTCTTGATCTCGCAGCGGGTGCCCAGCTCGTCGCCCGGCTTGCGCACCGAGACATTGACGTCGGCGCGCATGGACCCCTCTTCCATGTTGCCGTCGCAGGTCCCGAGATAGCGCAGGATCGAGCGCATCTTGGCGAGGTAGACGGCGGCCTCCTCGGGCGAACGGATATCGGGCTCCGAGACGATCTCCATCAACGCCACGCCGGACCGGTTGAGGTCCACATAGGTAGCGTTCGGGGCCTGGTCATGGAGGCTCTTGCCCGCGTCCTGCTCCAGATGCAGGCGGGTGATGCCGACCCGCCGCTCGGTCCCGTCCGCCATGTCCAAAATCACCTCGCCGGACCCCACGATGGGCTGGGTGAACTGGGAAATTTGGTAGCCCTGGGGCAGGTCGGGATAGAAATAATTCTTGCGGTCGAACACCGAAGTGAGATTGATCTTAGCCTTCAGCGCAAGGCCGGTGCGCACCGCTTGCTCCACGCAATAGCCGTTGATCACCGGCAGCATGCCCGGCATCGCCGCGTCGACCAGGGACACCCTGGCGTTGGGTTCGCCGCCAAAGGCGGTGGCGGCGCCGGAAAAGAGCTTGGCGTTTGAGGTCACCTGGGCATGGATCTCGAGCCCGATCACCACCTCCCAATCGCCGGTGGCGCCCTGGATCAGAGACATCAGGCACCTCCCCCGGCGGCCGTCGCCCCGCCGCCGTCGAAGCCGGCCCGGGCCTCGATGGCGGCCGCCGCGGCGATCATGGTTTCCTCGTCGAACGACGGCGCGACCAGTTGAAGCCCAAGGGGCAGGCCGTCCCCATCGGTCCCCGCCGGCACCGAGATGCCGGGCAGCCCGGCCAACGATGCCGGCACCGTGAAGACGTCGTTGAGGTACATCGAAATTGGGTCGTCTTCCTTTTCGCCGATGGCGAAGGCCGCGCCCGGCGCCGTCGGGGTCAGGATCACGTCGACTTGGTTGAAGGCGGCGGCGAAATCGCGGGCGATCAGGGTGCGCACCTTCTGCGCCTTCAGGTAATAGGCGTCGTAATAACCCGCCGACAGCACGTAGGTGCCGATCATGATGCGCCGGCGCACCTCGGCGCCAAAGCCTTCGCCGCGCGTCACTTCGTACATGTCGAGCAATTCGCTACCGCCCTCGGCCCGGTGGCCGTACCGCACTCCGTCGTAGCGCGCGAGGTTCGACGACGCCTCGGCCGGCGCCAGGATGTAATAGGCGGGAAGCGCGTATTGGGTATGGGGAAGGCCGATCTCCACCGCCTCAAGCCCTGCGTCCTCGAGCCATTCGATCCCCTTTTGCCACAGGGCGTCGATCTCGGGATCCATGCCGTCCACCCGGTATTCCTTAGGCACCCCCACCTTGAGCCCCTTCAAGGGCCGCGCCAGCGCCGCCTCGAAATCGGGCACCTCGCGTTGCACGGAGGTCGAATCACGCGCGTCGAACCCGGCCATGGAACGCAGCAGTATCGCCCCATCCCGCACCGTCCGGGTGATCGGCCCGGCCTGGTCGAGCGACGAGGCAAAGGCGACGATACCGTAGCGCGAACACCGCCCATAGGTCGGCTTCAGCCCGACAACGCCGCAGAACGCGGCGGGCTGGCGGATCGAGCCGCCGGTATCGGTGGCCATAGCACCCGGGCAGAGATGGGCGGCGACGGCAGCCGCCGAGCCGCCGGAAGAGCCGCCCGGCACCAAGGGCCGGTTGTCGCCCTTGCGCCGCCAGGGGTTTTCCACCGGGCCGAAATGGCTGGTGGTGTTAGACGACCCCATGGCGAACTCGTCCAGATTGGTCTTGCCCAGCATCACCGCGCCAGCATCCCAGAGGTTCCGGGTGACGGTGGACTCATAAGGCGGCGTGAACCCTTCGAGGATGCGCGAGGCGGCGGTGGTGGCGACGCCCTCGGTGCAAAAGAGATCCTTGATACCGAGGGGCACCCCTTCCAGCGCACGGGCCTCGCCGGCGGCGATCCGCGTGTCGGCCTCCTCGGCGCCGGCCAAGGCGCGCTCCGGGGTCTCGGTCAGGAAAGCGTTGAGCCCGCGGCCCGCCTCCATGGCTATGAGGTGCGCTTCGACCAGTTCCCGGGCCGAGAATTCCTTGGCCAGGAGCCCGTCCCGCGCTTCGGCGAGGGTCAGGTCGGTCAGCGCCGCCGCCGCCATTACTCGATCACCTTGGGTACGGTGAAAAAGCCGTCCTTGGCCGCGGGCGCGTTGGCCAGAACCTTTTCGGGGATGCCGCCATCGGTCACCTTGTCCTCGCGCCAGCGCAATTTCTGATCGGCCGCCCGGGACATGGGCGGCACGCCCTCTGTATCGACCGCGTTCAGCTGCTCGATCCAGCCCAAGATGTTGGAGAGTTCCCGGGCCAGCCCGTCGAGGTCTTCCTCCGCCACTCGGATGCGGGCAAGGGCGGCGATACGTGCGACGGTGGCTTTATCCAGCGACATCTGTATAAGTGTCCCAGTGATTGCGCGCGGGCCCGGCCTGAGGGCCTAAAACCAGCGGAAACACTCGGTTTTCAAGGCCTTAGAAGGCAGGCACGTTAACACCGGCCATGACCATCCGCAAGCCCAGAGAGCTCACCGAAGGCCTTGCAACCGGTGCCCGAATTTTGGCGCTCGATCTCGGCACGCGCACCATCGGTCTCGCCTTGTCCGACGTCGAGCGAACCATCGCGACGCCCTTTGACACCATCCGGCGCACCAAGCTCAAACCCGACATTGGACAACTCATGGGGGTCATCGCCGACCAGGGCGTGGGCGCCTTGGTGCTGGGGCTGCCGGTCAATATGGACGACAGCGAGGGCCCGCGCTGCCAGGCAACGCGGCAATTCGCCACCGACCTTCTATTAGCGCTCGACCTACCGCTGGCCTTTTGGGACGAACGGCTTTCCAGCTATGCCGCCGAAGCCGCGTTGCTCGAAGCGGACGTCTCGGCCAAGCACCGGGCGGAAATCATCGACAAGGTCGCGGCCGCCGTCATCCTGCAAGGCTACCTCGATTTTCTCGCCGCCGGCGGCGGAGGCAGCTGATGGCGGCGGCGATGCTTGCGCTCGGCGCGGGGCCGGGCTTATAGTCCCGTTTTAATGAACACCCCGGCCCCAGACACGCATTTTGCGCCGCGCCATATCCTTGGCATCGAGGGGCTTTCCTCCGGCGAGATCACCTGTCTTTTGGACGCGGCGGACGGTTTCGTCGCCTTGAACCGAGGCCGGCAGAAGAAGTCGAACTCGCTTCAGGGCCTGACACTGATCAACCTGTTCTTCGAGGATTCGACGCGCACCCGGACCTCTTTCGAGCTGGCCGGCAAGCGCCTCGGCGCCGATGTCATCAACATGTCGGTGGCGACCTCGTCGATCCACAAGGGCGAATCCCTGATCGACACGGCGATGACGCTGAACGCCATGCATCCCGACGTTCTGGTGGTCCGCCATCCCCATTCCGGGGCCGTCCAACTGCTGTCCCAGAAAGTCACCTGCGCGGTGATCAACGGTGGCGACGGCAGCCATGAACACCCGACCCAGGCACTGTTGGATGCGCTCACCATCCGCCGCCGCAAGGGCACCATCGGCGGCCTTGTGGTCACCATATGCGGCGACATCGCCCATAGCAGGGTGGCACGCTCCAACATCCACCTCTTGAACACCATGGGCGCGCGGGTGCGTCTGGTGGGCCCGCCGACCCTGATCCCGCCGATGATCGAGCGCATGGGTGTCGAGGTCTTCCACGACATGAAGAAAGGCCTCGAAGGGGCTGATATCGTGATGATGCTGCGCCTGCAGCTGGAACGCATGCACGGCACCTTCGTGCCGTCGCTCAGGGAAAATTTCCACTTCTACGGCCTCGATGCAGACAAGCTTGCCGCCGCCAAGCCCGACGCCCTGGTGATGCACCCCGGCCCCATCAACCGGGGGGTCGAAATCGACACCTCGGTGGCCGATGACATCGACCGCTCGGTGATCACCGAGCAGGTGGAAATGGGGGTCGCCGTGCGCATGGCCTGCCTCGAGGCGGTGACCGGAACCGCTGCCACGACGCCGGCGGCGAAGCCCAAGCGCAAGAAGAAGGCCCGATCATGAACGGCACGGAGAGGATCGCCTTCATAAATGCCCGCCTGGTCGATCCGGAAAGCGGCACCGACGCGCCCGGCGCGCTTATGGTCGAGGACGGCCGCATCGCCGATCTCGGCCCCCGCCTGCTGGCCGACGGCATGCCCGAGGGCGTAAAGACCGTCGATTGCCGGGGCGACGTGCTGGCGCCGGGGCTTGTCGACATGCGCGTCACCGTGCACGAAACCAGCGAAACCCATAAGGAAACCCTGCAGAGCGCGGCCCAGGCCGCCGTCGCCGGCGGCATCACCACCATAGCCGTCATTCCCGGCCTCAACCAGGTGATCGACTCTCCCGCCCAGGTCGAATTCCTGATCGCCCGCGGGCACGAGACGGGGCTCATCGACGTTTACCCCTATGGCGCCATCACCCGGGGCGCCGAGGGGGAAGCGCTAACCGAGATGGGGTTGCTAGCCGAAGCCGGCGCCGTCGGCTTCACCGACGGGCCCAGGGCGCTGGCCGACGCCGATACCATGCGCCGGGCGCTGTCATACGGAACGCGATTCGGCCTGCCCATCATCCAGCACCCCGAGGAGCCGAGCCTGGCCGCCGGCGGCCAGATGAACGAGGGTGAAATCTCGACCCGCCTCGGGCTCAAGGGGATCCCCGCCGCCGCCGAGGTGATCATGATCGAGCGCGACCTCAGGCTGCTGGAACTCACCGGCGGGCGCTATCATGTCGCCCATGTCTCCACCGCCGCCGCCATCGAGGTCATTCGCGCCGCCAAGGCCCGGGGCCTGCCCGTGACCTGCGACACCGCGCCGCCCTATTTCGGGCTCAATGAAACCGCCATCGGCGAATACCGGACCTTCGCCAAACTATCGCCGCCGCTCCGCGCCGAAAGCGACCGCGAGGCCGTGGTGGAGGGCTTGCGCGACGGCACCATCGACGCCATCGCCTCCGACCACCTGCCCCAGGACCCGGATTCCAAGCGCCTGCCCTTCGCCCAGGCGGAGCCCGGCGCCATCGGCCTGGAGACGCTGCTGCCGCTGGTCCTGGAGTTGGTTCACGGCGGCGCCTTAGGGCTTGGAGAGGCGCTCGCCAAGGTCACCTCGGCCCCGGCGCGCCTGCTGGGGGTCGACGCCGGCCGTCTGGTCAAGGGGGCGCCGGCCCATTTGGTGCTGATCGAGGTGGAGACCCCCTGGAAAATCAAGGAAGACCAGTTGGTCAGCAAGTCGAAGAACACCCTGTTCGACGGCCGCCCCGTCCAGGGCCGCTGCCGGGCGACCGTGTTCGCGGGCCGTACGGTCTTCGAAGCCGCCCATTGAGATGCCGGCCTTTGCGGATATTTGGCCGCTCCTGGGCGCTTTGATCGGGGGCTACCTGGCGGGCGCCGTTCCCTTCGGCCTGCTGCTTTCTAAGGCCAAAGGGTTCGGCGATATCCGCAAGATGGGATCGGGCAGTATCGGCGCCACCAATGTGCTCAGGACGGGCCACCAAGGCATAGCGGCGGCGACCCTGGTGCTGGACGGCGGCAAGGGGGCGCTGGCCGTCGTCCTGGCCGCGGCTTGGGGCCAGGACACGGCACTTCTCGCCGGCGCGGGCGCGGTGATCGGGCATGTCTTCCCGGTATGGCTGCAGTTTCGGGGAGGCAAGGGGGTCGCCACCTCCATGGGCGTGCTTCTGGCCATCTCTTGGCCGACCGGGCTTGCCGTGGCCGGGACCTGGCTGGCGGTCGCGGTGGTGGGGCGATTCGCCTCTCTTGCCTCCATTTGCGCCATGGCCCTGGCGCCGGTCTTCGCCTGGTGGCTGGCCGATCCCGGGCTGGCGGGCCTCGCGCTGGCGCTTGGGGTCCTGGTGATGGTCGCGCACAGGACCAATATCCGCCGCCTGCGCTCCGGTGAGGAACCCCGTATCGCCCTCGGCAGGGGCCGCGGCTCAACCGATTGACTCGGCGCTATGCTTGCCCCAGGCTCGCGCCATGAATGAATCACGCCCGCTCGGCGATGGTGAAAGGCTCGATTGGCTGCGCCTGATCCGATCGGAGAACGTCGGACCCATCACCTTCCGCCAATTAATGACGCGCTTCGGTTCGGCGCACGATGCCTTGGAAGCATTGCCCGACCTTGCCCGGCGCGGTGGCAGCAGCATTCGCATTGGGGTCTGCCCGAAATCGGCGGCGGAAAAAGAAATGGCGGCCCTGGCGAAGATCGGCGGCAGGCTGATCGCCAGTGACGAGCCGGAATACCCGCCCGCCCTCGCCGCCCTTGCCGATGCCCCGCCACTGATATCGGTGGTAGGTCATCCCCATTTGCTGGGCAAACCGATGATCGCGATGGTCGGCGCCCGCAACGGTTCGGCCAACGGCATCCGATTCACCGAAACCCTGGCCCGGGATCTGTCCGAGGCTGGATTTGTGGTGGCCTCGGGTCTGGCGCGGGGGATCGATGCCGCCGCCCATAGGGGGGCGATCGACGGGGGGACCGTCGCGGTGATGGCCGGCGGCGTCGACATTGTTTACCCCACGGAAAACCAACCGCTTTACCGGGAGATCGCCGAACGCGGCGCGCTGATTTCCGAACTGCACCTCGGCGTCAGGCCCCAGGCGCAGCATTTCCCCAACCGCAACCGGATCATTTCCGGCCTCGCCGTCGCCGTGGTCGTGATCGAGGCGACGTTGCGTTCGGGCTCGCTCATCACCGCCCGGCTGGCTGGGGAACAGGGTCGCGATGTCATGGCGGTGCCGGGCAATCCGCTCGATCCCCGGGCGCGGGGGGCCAACAAGCTGATCCGCGAGGGCGCGGCGTTGATCGAGGGCGCGGACGACGTGCTGGAAGCCTTGGCCGGCACCGGCGCCGGGCACCCCGCCGCCGAGCCCGGCCCGCCGCCTCTCACCGCCGGTCCGGCCGCCCAGGAGCTTGATGAAGAGGCGCTTTCGACGGCGCGCGAGGAGATCACCGCGCTGCTGGGGGCGGCCTCCACGCCGGTCGATGAAATCCTCCGGCGCAGCGGAGTTCCACCCGCCCATGTGACCATGATCCTTCTGGAATTGGAGTTGGCCGGACGCCTCCAGCGCCATCCCGGCGGACAAGTTTCCCTTGCTTTTGACTAATGGATACCCCAAATAAGCGACCCGTTGACCATTCGCTAACATCTTGTGGACGATTATTCGGGCGCCGCGGGACGCGTCCGTGCCCCCGATCGGGGAAACCAAAAGGCCGATGGATACTGTCTGATTGATGGGTAGATGAACGTCGTTGTTGTTGAATCGCCAGCCAAGGCGAAGACCATAAACAACTACCTTGGCTCCGGCTTCCAGGTTCTCGCTTCCTACGGCCACGTCCGTGACCTGCCGCCGAAGGACGGTTCCGTGCGTCCCGACGAAGACTTCGCCATGACCTGGGCCCAGTCGCCCAAGGCCGGCGCTCGGATCGATGCCATCGCCAAGGCGCTCAAGTTTGCCGATACCTTGTATCTCGCCACCGACCCGGACCGTGAAGGCGAGGCGATCTCCTGGCACGTGCTCGAATTGCTGCGCCACCGTGGGGTGCTCGACGGCGTGTCGATCAAGAGGGTGGCGTTCAACGAGATCACCAAATCGGCCGTGCTGGAAGCGGTGGCCAACCCCCGCGAGCTGGATCAGCCCCTGATCGAAGCGTACCTCGCGCGCCGCGCGCTGGACTATCTGGTGGGCTTCACCTTATCGCCGGTGCTCTGGCGCAAGCTTCCCGGAAGCCGCTCGGCGGGGCGGGTCCAATCGGTGGCGCTGCGCCTGATTTGCCAGCGCGAGGCCGAGATCGAGGTCTTCACGCCACGCGAATACTGGACCGTCGATGCCGCCCTCACCACGGTGGCGGGGAGCGGCTTCACGGCGAGGCTCACCCATCTCGGCGGAGCCAAGCTCGGCAAGTACGATATTCCCGATCAAGGCGCCAGTGATCAGGCCCGGGCCGCCATCCTGGACGCCGGCGGGTTCACCGTCGCCACGGTCGAACGCAAGGAAATCCGCCGCAACCCGCCGCCACCCTTCATCACCTCGACCCTGCAACAGGAAGCCTCGCGCAAGCTTGGTTTCGGGGCCCGACATACCATGCAGATCGCCCAGCGCCTTTACGAGGGGACCGATATCGGCGGTGAGACGGTCGGCCTGATCACCTACATGCGGACCGATTCGGTCAATCTCGCCGCCGAGGCCCTGGCCCAGGCGCGCAACCATATCACCGAGCGTTTCGGGGCCGCCTACCTGCCCGAATCTCCCCGGCGCTACCGCTCCTCGGCCCGCAACGCCCAAGAGGCCCACGAGGCCATCCGTCCCACCAACATGGCGCGCAGCCCGGGTGAGCTCCGCAACGCTCTCGATCACGATCAAGCTCGCCTCTACGAATTGATCTGGAAACGCGCGGTGGCGAGCCAGATGGCGAGCGCCAGGCTCGACCAAGTGGCGGTGGATGCCAAGGGCGGTGACGGCGTCGTGCTGAGGGCCACCGGCTCGGTGATCGCCTTCGACGGATTTTTGAAACTTTACAAGGAGGGCCGGGACGATCCGGAAAACAATGGTGGCGCGGCCGCAGACGACAAAAACCGTCTGCTTCCGCCCATGGGGGAGGGCGAGCGTCTGGCCCTGGGCGAGGTCAGGCCGGAGCAGCATTTCACCCAGCCGCCGCCGCGTTTCACCGAAGCGTCCCTGGTCAAACGGCTGGAGGAGCTCGGCATCGGCCGCCCTTCGACCTACGCCTCGATCATTTCCGTGCTGCAGGACCGCGACTATGTGACCTTGCAAAACCGCCGGTTCGTGCCCGAAGACCGGGGCCGGGTGGTGACCGCGTTCCTGACCTCGTTCTTCGGTCATTACGTGGAGTACGACTTCACCGCCCAGCTGGAAGAGCAGCTTGACGACATTTCCGCCGGACGCGCCAAATGGAAGGTGGTGCTGGGCGACTTCTGGACCGATTTCGCCAAGGCCGTGAGCGAAACCAAGGACCTCACGACCACCGAGGTGATCGACGCGCTGGACGAGGACCTTGGGCCCCATTTCTTCCCATCCCAGGCGGGCGGCGCCGAGCCCCGCGAATGCCCGGGCTGCGCCGGCGGACGGCTGGGACTCAAGCTCGGCAAATTCGGCGCCTTCATTGGCTGCTCCAACTATCCCGAATGCAAATTCACCAGGAAGCTGACGGTTGGGGGCGGCGACGACGACGATGGCGACGCGGCGCTCGCCGCCGGGCCTATCGCGCTCGGCTTCGACGCGGAAAGCGGCGAAGCGGTCACCGTCCGCAAGGGGCCCTATGGCCCCTATATCCAGCTCGGCGAAGCGCCCGACAAGGACACATCCAAGGGCAACGGCAAGGCCAAGGCCAAACCGAAGCGGGTCTCGGTACCCAAAGGCATGGATCCGGCGGCGATCGATCTTGCAACGGCCCGCGGCCTCCTTGCCCTTCCCCGGGAAGTGGGACTGCATCCCGATACCGGAAAACCGATCAATGCGGGGATCGGCCGCTTCGGCCCCTATGTGGAGAGCGAGAAGAAATACGCCTCCATCCCGGATGACGAAGACGTGCTCGCCATGGGCCTCAATCGGGCGGTGGACCTGTTAGCCACCGCCAAAGGCAGGGGCGGTCGAAATGCCGGCAAGGAGATCGGCACCCACCCCGATGACGGCAAACCGGTGACCCTGCATTCGGGGCGCTACGGTCCCTATGTGAAGCACGGCCGCGTCAATGCCACCGTGCCGGCGGCCACGGACCCCGAACGGATCACCCTTGAAAACGCCCTTGCCTTGATCGCCGCCAGGAAAGCCAAGGGCGCCTCCAAAGGCAGGGCCAAGGCGAAACCAAAAGCCCGGCGCGGCAGCGCCAAGGCCAAGGCGCCGGCCGCCGATGCCTCATCGGGCGCTTGACGCGGTCCGCCGACGGTGGCCGCCAAGGCTGTAAAGCCCCATTCCTCCTGTCCCAGACGGGATGACCTGCTGGCCTATCTTCGCGACCGGGAAGAGCCCGCCGGCTTGGCGGCTCTCGCCCGCGCGTTCAACGTCAAGGGCAAGGACAGGACCGCGCTCCGCCTCCTCTTGCGCGAGCTTGAGGACCAGGGCCTGATCGAACCCCCGGCACGCCGTAAAACCGCGTCTCGGCAAAGGCTTGGCCCCGTCGCCGTTTTGGAAATCACCGGACCCGACAGCGATGGGGAGCTTCGCGCGCGCCCATTGCGCTGGGCCGAGGGAAAAACACCGCCCGCCATCTATGTCGCGCCGGAGCGGGGAGCCGCCCGGGCGCTGGGGGCCGGTGAACGTATCCTCGCGCGTCTGACCCGCAACGAAGACGGCAGCTTTGACGCCCGGCCCATGCGGCGCTTGGGCGCCGCGCCACTCGAAATCATTGGCGTCTATCGCCAGGGCTCGGGCCGCGGGCGCATCAACCCCACGGACCGGCGCGCCAAAACCGACTATGGGGTGCGCGCGCCCAACCGGAAGGGGGCGGAGCCCGGCGACCTGGTCCGTGCCCGGGTGCTTGGCGGCCGCACGGGCGGCCTGCCCGAGGCCGAAGTGATCGAGCGCATCGGCAATATGGATAGCCCCGGCGCCATCGATGTCATCGCCTTGCACGCCAACGACATCCCCATCGCATTCACCGATAGTGCGATCGAGGAAGCCGGTGCGGCACGCCCGGTCGCCCTGGAGGGCCGGGAGGACCTGCGCGACGTACCCCTGGTGACAATCGACGGCGCCGATGCCCGTGATTTCGATGACGCGGTTTTTGCCGAACCCGATCGGGACCCTGCAAATCAGGGCGGCTGGCGCCTGTTGGTCGCCATCGCCGATGTCGCCTGGTATGTGCGCCAAGGCATGGCGCTCGACGCCGACGCGCGAATGAGGGGCAATTCGGTCTACCTTCCGAGCCGGGTGGTGGCCATGCTCCCCGAGGCGCTTTCCTCAGGGCTATGTTCCTTGAAACCGGGCGAGGAGCGCGCCGTGCTCACCGCCGAGATGCGCATCGACCACCGCGGCGGTCTTCTCGATCACCGCTTTGGGCGCGGACTCATGCGGTCTTGGGCACGGCTCACCTATCGCCAGATTCAGGACATCAAGGATGGTAAGGATTCCCGCCCACCCGGGAGGCTTGGCCGCCCGACAATCGAAAATCTCTACGGCGCTTACGATTCCCTGGCCCGGGCCCGGGTGGCACGCGGCACGCTGGAACTGGAGTTACCGGAATTCAAGGTGGAGATATCCGATCAAGGCGGCGTCGCCGGGGTGTCCCGGTGCGAGCGCCTGGCCAGCCACCGCTTGGTCGAGGAATTCATGATCACCGCCAATGTTGCGGCCGCCGAGACCCTGGAAAAACACCGGGCGCCATGCATGTACCGCGTCCATGAGGCACCGGACCCAACCAAAATCGACGGCCTGCGGGATTTTCTAAAAACCTTCGGGCTCAGGCTTCCGTCCGGCCCCGTGGTCCGCGCCGGCGAACTCGCCCATGTCCTTGAGAAAAGCGCCAAGCACCCCACCGCCGAGATCATCCACGAAGCGATCCTGCGCTGTCAGTCCCAGGCGGCATACTCGCCCGCCAACAGAGGGCATTTCGGCCTTGCGCTCAGGCGCTATGCGCATTTCACCTCGCCCATTCGCCGCTATGCCGACCTTCTCGTGCACCGGGCGCTGATTGGCGCCCTCGGTCTCGGCCAAGGGGCTCTCGCCACGGACCACGGCGCCGGTACCCCATGGGAGGAGATCGGCGTCCATATTTCGGACACCGAACGGCGCGCCCAACGGGCCGAACGCGAGTCCATGGACCGCTACCTAGCACTCTACCTGGAGGAGCGGATCGGCGCCAGGTTCCAGGGGCGTATCACCGGGGTTACGCGCTTCGGGTTGTTCGTCCGCCTGCCGGAGTTCGGCGCCGACGGTCTTGTGCCCGCGCGCCACCTGGGCGACGAAAGATGGCATCACGACGCGCACCGCCACAGCCTCGAGGGCATGGCGTCGGGCACGGTGTATGTGCTCGGCGACGAAGTTGAAGTGGAACTCCTGGAAGCCAACCCAGTGACCGGCGGCCTGATTCTAGGGCTTACCGCCCACCGCCCCGTTGCCCGCCGAAACCCTATGAAATCCAAGCGCCGGGCCGGGCCAGGGTCGCGCCGCGGTTCCGCCCAAAAGAGAGGAAGGAAGCGCTGAGCGCTTTCGTGGTACACCCATGGTGTCTGATTCCTGCCATCTTCGTGCGTTAACAGAGGGGAAACCGGTTGCCGTTAACATTGCCGGAAATTGCTCTAAGCCCTTCGGGGGCCTATGGCCGGAAGATACCCACCAATGGAAGCTAGATGAGGCAATTGATCACCCTAGCGCGCAAGCGAATTTTTTTTCCCCGGCCCACGCCCATGGATCATCGGCGTGGCGCACGGCTGCGGGTGAATCTTGGTGCGACCCTTGCCTGCGTTTTGGTCCTCGGCGGCTGTGCCGCTGTCAACGATCCCCATTCGAACTTCCGGCCGGACCGCGCGGAACGTGTCTTCGCCACCGGATATGCCAATATCCAGGACAAATATATTGATCCCGTGAAGATTGCCGATATCGCCTTCGAGGGCATCGAGAACCTGGACGATATCGATCCTAATTTGCAGATCACCAAGTCGCAGAACGGTGTCCATCTCGCCCATGGGGACGTGCCGGGTACCGATATCGCCATGCCCCAAGGGCGTGATCCACTTTCCTGGGCACGGTTCACGACCCGAACCATTTTAGCCGCGCGCAACGCTTCGCCCGCCCTGAAGGCAGCGGATTCGGAAACCATTTACAAGACCGTCTTCAGCGGCGCGCTTCTGCCTCTCGACCGCCATTCCCGTTATGTCGGGCATCGATCGGCCCGGGATTACAGGGCACAGCGCGAGGGCTTTGGCGGCATCGGGGTTCGCCTTGATTTCGACGGTGACTTTCCCGAGATCGTCGCCGTTCTTCCCGATACGCCCGCCAAGCGGAGCCCGCTCAGCAGCGGCGATATCATCACCCATGTGGACGGCAGATCCCTAGCCGGCCTCGACCGCCACAACATAATTTGGAGCCTCAGGGGTTTGGAGGGAACCACGGTGCGGATTCGGGCCATTCGCAAGGGCAGGGATACCCCCATCGTCGTGACCCTCAAACGGGCGCTCGTATTCAACCAGACGGTTGAATACGAGCGCCGCGGGGCTATGGCGGTGATCCGCGTTAACGGCTTCAATCAGCGCACCGCCCGGGACCTCGAGCACGTCGTCGTTGGCCTACCATGGAACGAAGACCCGCCCATCAAGGGAATCGTGCTCGACTTACGGAACAATCCCGGAGGGCTCCTGGATCAAGCGGTGGCGGTCGCCGACGCCTTCCTGAGGAAGGGCCGCATCGTTTCCACCCGCGGGCGCCATCCGGAAAGCATTCAGCGCTTCGACGCCACGGGCCGGGATCTTGCCAACGGCATGCCCATGGTGGTTCTGATCAATGGGCGTTCGGCTTCCGCGGCGGAAATCGTCGCCGTGGCTCTTCAGGATCGGGGCCGGGCGGTGGTGGTCGGATCCAATTCCTACGGCAAGGGGACCGTGCAGAACATCACCCGCCTTCCCAACGACGGCGAGTTGATTTTGACTTGGTCGCGTTTCCACGCGCCGTCGGGATATCCCCTCGATGCGCTCGGCGTACTGCCGAATATCTGCACCGCCATCGTGGCGGCGTCGGCCAACCCCGATCTTCACAACCGCGTGCTGGCGGCCATTGGCCGGTCGGCCAACGTGTCCACCATGTGGCGAACCCTCACCGAATTTGACGAATCCCGCCGTGCAGGGCTTCGCAAGAAATGCCCCAAGCGCACCGAGAGTCCGGAAATCGACTTGAAGATTGCCAATGAAATTCTCGAAGACAGGCGTCTTTACGCCCGCACCCTGGGCATGTCCGCGCCGCGTGTGGCGAAGAAAAAAAGGTCCACCGCCTATACCCATTGAGGCCCGCCAAGGGGCCGCACTTGACACCGAGCGAGACAAGGTTATTTTCGCGCACTGACACTGCGGAGAACCAAGGATCGGACCATGGCCAAAGCGAGTACAATCGTCATAAAAATGGAATCGACCGCGGGAACGGGATACTTCTACGTGGCCAAGAAGAACCCGCGAACCATGACCGCAAAGCTGGAGAAGCGCAAATACGATCCGGTCGTCCGGAAGCACGTCATTTTCAAGGAAACCAAGATCAAGTAATCGGTGCAACCGTTCCCGGTCGCTCGACCCCAGAGCATTACCCGTCTCAGCCGCTGGCCGCCTTTTCGGTACCTACCGTCATATCCGGCTGCACCTCCACCCGGTTGCGGCCGTTTCGTTTCGCCTCATAAAGTGCCTCATCGGCCCGTGCCAACAAGGCATCGGGAGTGTCGTCATCCCCTTGCCGGCATGCTATTCCGATACTCACCGTCACGGCGATGCCCGCCGCGTCACCGGCGCTGAAAGGGCTGTCCGAAACAAGGCACCGCAAACGATCCGCGACATTGGCGGCGACGCGGACGTCGCATTCTGGCATGACCACCACAAACTCCTCGCCGCCGCGGCGCGCGGCGGTGTCGAATTCACGAATGCCGCGCACCATCCGGCCGGCAAATTCCTTCAGAACACTGTCGCCGGCCCCGTGTCCGTAGTTATCGTTGACCTCCTTGAACAAATCGATATCGAGCATTAGGAGGCTCAAGGGCTTGCCATTGGCAACCGCGCGCCGCAACGCCGTCTCGATATGGGCTGAGAGATAACGGTGGTTGTATAGCCCCGTCAAGTCATCGATGAGGGCGAGAGACAGGCTGCGCCGGTAATTGTCCTGAAACCGTTCCCGATATCTCTTCTGGCGCAACTGGGTCCGTACCCTAACCTTGAGTTCATTGGCATCGACAGGACGAATCAAGTAGTCGTTGATGCCGAGCTCGAACCCCTTAGCGAGGCCGCCGACCTCTTCCGGCTCGATCACCAAGAGGACGGGCATCGTCCGGAAATCATCCAGGGCACGGAGTTGCGAGCAGAGCCTCAGCCCATCGCTCTCCTCGAGGTAAAGGCTCGTGATGATGAGATCGAACGCACCGTTGGTCAGGCTCTCCATCGCCGCACCCGCGGTGGTCACGCAGGCGACCGTCTGGCCGTCCTCATCCAAGACCGCCGCCAGGCGTTGGCCGACAAATTCGTCGGGTTCGACCACCAGAACCGATCCCTTGGGATGATCGGTGAGGTCCAGACCTTCGCCTTCATCGGTGACGCCGAGTTGGCCATAGGTTTCTTCCTGCATGCGCCACTCGTCGATGGCCCTTTTGATACGGGCCAGCGAGCGGATACGCGCGAACAAGGTCACGTCGTGGACGGGCTTGGTCAGGAAATCGTCGGCGCCGGCCTCCAGCCCCATCACTCGGTTCGATATGTCCGAGAGCGCCGTCACCATGACCACGGGAATATGGGCCGTCTCGGTATCCGCTTTCAAACGCCGGCACACCTCGAAGCCGTCCATTTCCGGCATCATGACATCAAGCAGGATGATATCGGGCGCGCTTTCCTTTGCCGCCGCCAGAGCCTCGGCTCCGCTGGTGGCGGTAATGACGGTGAAGTATTCGGCCGCCAGTTTGGCCTCTAGCACCTTGACGTTGGTGAGAAGGTCATCGACAACGAGGACGCGTGCGGTCATCGGGCTATTCCAGCACCTTTTGGATCGTGGATATGAAGTTCTTTACCGAGATCGGCTTGGCGATATAGGCTTCACAGCCGCATTCCCGGATTTTTTCTTCGTCGCCCTTCATGGCAAACGCGGTCACCGCGATCACCGGGATTGATTTAAGCTCCTCATCCTCCTTCAACTGGCGTGTCACCTCAAGGCCGGAAATTTCCGGCAACTGGATGTCGAGAACGATCAGGTCGGGACGATGTTCCCTGGCGAGTTCAAGCGCGTCACGGCCGTCTCGAGTCTGTACGGTGCTATAGCCGTACGCTTCAAGCAGATCATGAAACAACTTCATGTTGAGTTCGTTATCTTCGACAATAAGTATTTTATGACCCATGACCCCACAGACCTTCTTATCCTGACATTTTCGTGCAGCAGCGACTCCCCCTGCCACAGCATATACTCACCCGGGCAAAGGCACAAAAGCCCGAGGAAATTTCCCCCTCCTTGGCGGCACTTCCATGATGCTGCATCAGTCGTTAGAAGTTCGTTAAAATCTTGTTTACGCCGGACTCAGCCAAATCGACGAATCTCAGGCTATATAAAGAATTTACGCCAGCAAAACGCCCCCGAAATGGGCCGAATCGGGCCGCGGCGGCAAATCGGTCAACATTTGGGCCGCGGCAAGGCCTCCAGTGACTTCAAGGTGCCTTCCACCGTAAACGTGCCCCAATCCCATTCAAACTCATCGGCGACGCCGTTGTCGAATATCCTGAGGCCGGCTTCGTGCTGGGGTGCGGCCTTGGAGCTCCCGACCGGAAAAAACGCCAGCCGCAGGAACCAGGACGGCCGGTTGGTAAGCGTGTTCTTGGCCCACTTGGCCGGCGCTTGGGCAAGGTAGCCGCCGATAAAGGCGTTAACCTCAAGGGCGCCATCTTTGCTTTGGCCATCGAAGATGATCTTGAACACGCGACGCTGGCCTCGCCTTGCGCCGGCGATCAGTTGCGCCACGTGTTCGGTGGGAAAGATGGTGCCCTTGGGAAGGTCGAATAGGGTCCCCTTGGGCCGCGTGAAATCGGCATGCCCGGGCGCCCCCAAGCTGGCCAACCTAGCGTTTCCCTGGACATCGTCGGTGACGGCGCCGTTGCGCGTGGTCCGGGAGGTAAACCGGTAGGTCAATCCGTCAATGGATTCGAAGCTGGAAAAATCGGAATTCGTCTCGATCCTGTTGCCCTCATTGTTGATGAGCGTCAGGCGAAACCTATGCTTCAGGGTCCAACCGGCGCAGGACTTGGCCGTCTCCATGACCATGGACCCCTTGGCGCCGACAACATCGCCACCCGAGCGCACGCGCCCAAGACGCAAGTCGTAAGTGGCTTTATGGGGGACCAAATCCACCTTGCCGCCACTTCGTACCGGCGCGGCCTCCGCAGGGAGATCGGCCATCAACATCGCGGCGGCAAGCCACATCAACCATCGACCCACGGGACCCTCCATTTCCCCAATTGAATCACGCTCGGCCTGGCGATTATGACACCCTTTGGCCCGCCGAACTAGAATCTGCAACACCCCCTCCCCTGGGGCCACACCGGAGCCCGGCATTTCTTGCCCGACACACCACGATCTTGTCCTCGTTTGCCGATGACCGGAAAATGCTGCCGCCCGGGAAAGTCAGACAAGTGCCTGAAAAATAAAGAAACATCGTTTGGCATGGGCTTTGCATTTCTAATTGCGGATCGCTGTGTCTTCGATCCGGGGACCGGCACACAGCCGGCTGATCAATTTCCCCGGCAACCAGAGAACCGAGAATGACGCCAAGGTCGAGGAACGAAGACGACGCGCCAAAAAAGAGGACGCCAGTGAAAACAACCAGTGAAAAAGACGATGGTCGCCTCTTGAGCCAGATCGCGGCCGCGGCGGATTCTTTGATGACCAACATGGGGCGCCGCGTTGCTTACGGCCGCGCCGCGCCTGAAAGCGCCAGCCCGCTCGTCGAGCAGGTCCTCGACACCACGGCCGAGGTAGAAACATTTCTCACCGAGCAATCGGCGCGGATTTCCTACCTGGAAAACCTGACGCTCACCGATGAACTTACAGGATTGCGGAACCGGCGCGGTTTCGACGAACACCTGCGCCGGACCTTGGCCTCGGCGTTACGCTACGGCGATGACGGCGTCCTCGTATTCTGCGATCTCGACGCCTTCAAGGACATCAACGACACCCATGGCCACCATGTCGGCGACATCGTCCTCCGGCATGTTGCCCGGGTGATCGAGACCCAGGTGCGAGAAACCGATATCGTCGCCCGATTCGGCGGCGACGAATTCGCCATCCTCATGGTCCAGACCAACTGGCGCGATGGATTGAAGCGCGCCCAGATGCTCTCTCACGTGATGAACCGCACCATCGTTACCCATGAAGGGCATGAAATCGCCATCAGCGCCAGCTTCGGCGTCGAACCGTTCGGCCCCAACGACGAGGCCATCCATCTGGTCGCCCGCGCCGACATGGCGATGTACGTCAACAAGCGTAAAAAGGCTTCCGTGAAGCTCAGCACGGCCGCCGAATAGGTCTTCCAATACGATGCCGAATCGCCGGGCCGCGCCCGGCCCTGGATAGGCGCCGTCAGCGCCAGGTTTTGCGGAGATCCATGCAGGCCTGCCCGCGCACCTGGGCCGGACCACCGGTGGCGGAACCCCCGGCGCAGGAGCGGACAAGCCAGGCGCTCCGGTAGCCCTCGCCCCATACCAGGCGCCGGGTATCGCCGGCGCGGACACGGTCCAACGGCCCGATCAATACCCTGTGTGTTTTCGCGCCATTCCTGGTTGCCGTGACGACCGACGTGATGCCCTGGCTCTGGCGGCCGGCGTTTTCAACGGCGGTCACCCAATTCCGGTAGTTTCCCACCACCACGTAATAGGTTGGACCCGGCCGAGGCGTTGGCGTCGCCTTTGGCTGGGGTGCCTTGGGCGGGGATGCCTTGGGGTGGATGGCTGGCGAAAAAAACCGCCTTGGATCAGCAAACGCGGCGGACCCCATCACCGGCGGCGGCGGCGCTTGCGCGGCCCCGCCTAGGGCCGGGGCGAGGGCGGCCAACTCTTGGGGCAAGAGCACGGGGTCGAGGGCGACGATCTCATCGTGCCCGATGGGACGATCGAGGGCGGCTCCGGGATGCCCGCCTTCCACCTGGCTCAGGGCCTGGGCGAAATCAGAGTCTCCTTGCTTGGCCTTGCAGATGGCCCGTCCCTGCGCCGCGCGGGAGAGCGCGCAATCCTCCTTCATCGCCGCGGAGACGATGTGGTCGGTGGCACTCCTCCCCGTCAAGACGTAGCTCACGCCGTCGGCGGCCTGGGTGACCAGGGCAAGCTGGGGCGGCAACGCGACGCAAGCGACGAGCAAAAACGGCAATGAGAGGACGCCAAGACGCTGCATTCGAACCCCCGGGGGAACCGCCTGTCGAAAGCGGCAATCCTAACGCCACATTCCTTGATCCCGGGTTAAGGACTTGGGAAAACTCTATACAATTTCGCGCTAAATCGGTTCCGGTCAGTGGCCTTCGCCGCCTTTGGCCTTGGGCGGCAAGGCGAGACGCAGGTGCAGCTCCTTGAGCCGCGCCGGTTCCACCTCCGCCGGCGCCCCCATCATCAAGTCCTGGGCCATCTGGTTGACCGGGAACAGGATGACCTCTCGGATGTTGGGCTCATCGGCAAGCAGCATGACGATGCGGTCGATCCCCGGCGCCGATCCACCATGGGGCGGCGCCCCGTAGCGCAGCGCCGACAGCATCCCGCCGAAACGCTTTTCCAGCTCCTCACGGTCGTAACCGGCTATGGAGAAGGCTTTTTCCATGATCTCCGGCTTGTGGTTCCGGATCGCCCCCGACGACAGTTCAACGCCGTTGCAGACGATATCGTATTGCCACGCCTTGACGGTCAGCGGGTCCTGGCTTTCCAGGGCTTCGAGGCCGCCCTGGGGCATGGAAAACGGGTTATGGCTGAATTTGACGCCGCCGGTTTCCTCATCTTCCTCAAAAAGCGGGTAATCGACGACCCAACAAAATTCAAAACGGTCTCCTTCGATCAGGTCGAGCCCCTCGGCGATCCGGGTCCGTGCTGCGCCGGCAAGCTCCGCCGCGGCCGCCGCCGTGCCGCCCGCGAAGAACACGGCATCGCCGTCGTCCACGCCGGCGCTCTCCTTCAGGCGCGCGATCCTATGGTCGTCCAAGTGGCGGGCGATGGGCCCCTTGGCACCGCCGCCATCGAAGATGACATAACCGAGCCCGCCGGCACCCAGATCCTGCCTGGCCCAATCATTGAGCTTGTCGAAGTAGCTGCGCGGCTGGCTTGCGGCGCCCGGCGCGGGAATGCCGCGCACCACGGCACCCTTTTCGATCAAATTGGCAAATAGGGAAAATTTCGATCCCGCGAAGACCTCCGTTACGTCGCTGATGATGAGCGGATTACGAAGGTCCGGCTTGTCGCTACCGTATTTGAGCATGGCCTCGTCGAACGGGATGCGCGGGAAGGGTGGCGCTGTGACCGGGCGGTCGCCGCCGAATTCCATGAACACCCCGGCCAACACCGGTTCCAGCGCCGCAAACACGTCGTCCTGGGTGCAAAAGGACATCTCTATGTCCAACTGGTAGAACTCGCCCGGCGAACGGTCGGCGCGGGCGTCCTCGTCTCGGAAGCACGGCGCGATCTGGAAATACCGGTCGAAGCCGGCGATCATAAGGAGCTGCTTGAACTGCTGGGGCGCCTGGGGCAACGCATAAAAACGGCCGGGATGCAACCGCGAGGGCACCAGGTAGTCGCGCGCGCCCTCCGGCGAGGACGCCGTCAGGATCGGGGTCTGAAATTCGCGGAAACCGGCCTCGGTAAGCCGGCGGCGAATCGACGCGATGACGTCGCAGCGCAGGATCATGTTGCGCTGCATCTTTTCCCGGCGGAGATCCAAGAAGCGGTAGCGCAATCGGATATCCTCGCCGTAATCGCTATCGGAATTCACCTGAAGCGGCAAGGGCGCCGATACCGAAAGCACCTCGATCGCGTCGATGGTCACCTCCACCTTCCCGGTGGGCAGCCTGGGATTCACGGTGTCCTCGGTGCGCTCCACCACTTTCCCGGTGATCGCCACCACGTATTCCAGGCGCGTGTCGTCGACCGCGTTGAAGTTGGCGGCCGATGAATCGATCACGCATTGGGTGAGACCGTAATGGTCACGCAGATCGACGAACAGAAGGTTTCCATGGTCGCGTTTACGGTGAATCCAGCCCGATATTCGAATCGTCTCGCCGATATGATCGGGCCGCAATTCGCCACAGGTATGGGTACGGTAGGGGTGCATCGCGCTCAAATTCCCATCTCCGGTTGGGCCGCCCATGGTCAGCTTGGGAAAAGCCATGCTTCGGGACCGGTTGTCAAGAACAGACCCGCGGCCCGGCGTTTCCCGCCCATCGGTTCAGCTTCAACGTCATTTCGTGTATAGGTTCACCCCATGATCACCATTACCGACACCGAGGCGCTGGCACGGTTTTGCGAATCCGTTTCCAGCGCCGATTTCGTGACCGTCGACACCGAGTTCATGCGCGAGCGGACCTACTGGTCGAAGCTTTGCCTGGTGCAGTTGGGCGGCCCCACCGAGGCGGTGATCGTCGACACCCTGGCCGAGGGCATCGACCTTGACCCCTTGTTCACGCTGCTGGGCGATCCATCGGTCCTCAAGGTGTTCCACGCCGCCAGGCAGGATATCGAGATTTTCCATCATTTGACCGGCACCGTGCCCGCGCCCGTCTTCGACACCCAAGTTGCCGGCATGGTCTGCGGCTTCGGCGAGTCGGTGGGCTATGACGCCTTGGTGTCCAAGCTCGCCAAGGCGCACATCGACAAGTCCATGCGTTTCACCGATTGGTCCAGGCGGCCGCTATCGGATAAACAGTTGCAATATGCGTTGTCGGACGTCACCCACCTGCGTGTCGCGTACGAAAAACTGGCCCATAGGCTCGAGAGCAACGGCCGGGCCCATTGGCTCGACGAAGAAATGGCGGTGCTGACCTCGCCCACGACCTACACGGTCAATCCCCCGGAATCCTGGCGGCGCATCAAATTCCGGGGGGCGCGCCCCCGTTTCCTCTGCGTTTTGCAGGCTTTGGCCGCATGGCGCGAGTGCATGGCCCAGGAACGCGACGTGCCACGCAACCGCATCCTGCGCGACGACGTCCTTCTCGATATCGCCGCGCGCGGCCCGGAATCCCCCGAAGAACTGGCCAAGACCCGGTCGATCGGACGCAATGGCCTGGGCGCCGCGCTCACCAAGGGCGTTCTCTGCGCCGTCGCCGAAGGCAAAGCCGTGCCCGAGGCCGAATGCCCCATCCTTGAGAAGAAGGAACCGCTACCCAAGGGAATCGGCCCTTTGGTCGATCTCTTCCGGGTCTTGCTCAAGATGAAATGCGATGAGCACGACGTTGCCCAGAAGCTGGTGTGCTCGGTAGCGGAACTCGAATGCATCGCCGCCGATGACGAGGCCGATGTCCGGGCGCTCAAGGGCTGGCGGCGGCAATTGTTCGGCGCGGATGCCCTGAAAATCAAGCACGGCGAGTTGGCGCTTGCCGCCGATGGGTTCAAGGTGCGCCTCATTCCCGTCCCCGGGCCCGTACCCGGGCGGGACGCCGAGGATGGATAACGCCAAGGCCCGCCGAGCGGGTTTCCCAAGAGCACTATCGGGCCAAATTGAACCATTTGACCGGATAGTGCTCTAGCCGCTCTCGGCCAGGACATCGCGCACCAGCGGGATGGTGACCGCCCGGCCCGCCGCCAGGGCACGGCGGTCGATCGCCGCGACGACGAGGGAAGCCGCCTCGAAGCTGCGCTCCATCCGAGCCACCAGGTATCGGATGACATCCGCCGCCACATGGATTTGGCGATCCGCGAACAATTTGACCAGCAGTGCCGCCATCAACCCGTCATCGGGCAAACCGATTTCGGCCACCGGAATGGCGCCGAGCCGCGAGCGGAGGTCGCCAAGCGAGACCGGCCACAGGGCCGGAGGCACGTCCCCGGTGAGCATCAGTCGCCCCTTGGAGCCATGCACCTGGTTGAGCAGATGGAACAACGCCTGCTCGCACGCCCCATCCCCCATCAAGAGATGCGCGTCATCGATGATCAGCGCGCCGTCACCGGTCTCCGACACCCATTGGGGCCGCGCCAATTCCCCTGGGTCGATAAAACGGGCGCCGGAAGTGGCGGCCCAGACGGAGGCCAGATGGGTCTTCCCCGAGCCCGCCGGCCCCACCACCGCCAGCGTCGGGCCCGGCCAGTCGGGCCAAAGGTCGATCCAGCGGACCGCGTCCGCATTGCAAGGGGCGACCAGGAAATCCTCGCCGCCGAGGCTGGGGCGGTGCGGCAGTGGAAGGGGAATCTGTTCCGCTTTGATGCCGCACTCCGCGGCGTCCCTGCCCTCCTTGGTGGCGGTCAAGGTCGATCGTCCCGGGGCGGCCCATGGTCATCTTCACCACCGGACGGGCTGTTTCCCCGATACATTTGGCTGCCGACATATCGGCCGGTCGTGAAACGCACCAATACGCCGATCACCGCCGCCACCGGCACCGAAACCAGCAGCCCGGAGAACCCGGCCACCGTCCCGCCCGCCAGAAGGGCGAATATGATCCACACCGGGTGCAACCGGATCCTCTCTCCCACCAGCTTCGGAGTCAGGATGTTGCCTTCCAGAACCTGGCCGGCGATGAAAACCCCAGCCACAACGGCAATGGGGCCCCACTCCGCATACTGGACCAACGCCATGCCCACCGCCGCCAGGAAGCCGAGGATGGCGCCCACGAAGGGGACGAAAGATATCAATCCGGCGCTGATGCCGATCACAAGACCGAAATCCAAGCCGATCGCGGTCAGGGCAAAACCGTAGACCGCGGCGAGAATGAGACACACCACGCCCATGCCCCGCACGAACCCGGAGATCATTTGGTCGGCCTCGTTGACCAGTTCGCGGATGGTGGCCGCATGGTCGCGGGGCAGCCAGGAATCGACGGTCCTGACGATGATCGGCCAGTCCCTGAGGATGTAGAAGGCGACGATCGGGGTGATGAAGATCAGCGAGAGCAGGTTGAAGAGGGCAAGGCCGCCGCTCCAGACCTTGCCGAGGAGCTGCCCGGCCAGCTTGAGCGCGTCTCCGGCAAAGCCGCCCGCCACGCCCTTGAGCCGCTCCATGTCCTGGGGTGAAAGCTCGGCGCTGAGCCGCGATACGACGGCCGCGAGCTTGGCCTGGGCGGCCGTCAAAAGCTCCGGAACCTTGGCCGCAAAATCCACGAACTGCTTTTCCAGAACCGGCAGCAACAGCACCAAGGCCACGCCGAATATCAGGAAAAACGAGATCAACACCACCGACGTGGCCAGCGTCCGGTTGAGCCGCATGGCGCCCAGTTTTTCCACCACCGGGTCGAGAAAATAAGCGATCGCGAACCCCGCCACGAACGGCAGCAGGACGGCGCTGAACAGCTTGAGAATAAGGCCGAAGGCCACAAGGCCGCCCAGCCAGAATAGCACCTGACGCGATATCGTCATTGCCGAGAGTCCTCCATGGATGCGGCCTTTGCCGACCAGCCGACGATGTAACTGGCGCCCGATGCTAATGTGGTGAGCCCGGCAAGCCATACCAGGACGACGATGGGCAAATCGGCCTCCACCCCGAGTCCGTGCGACCCGAGCACGAAACTTGCCAGGACAATTTGCACCACCGTATTGATTTTACTTATAAAAAGTGGCGACATTTTTAGGTTATGGGTGAGCAACTGGTAGAGCATCGCCCCGCCGATGATGAGAACATCCCGCGACACCACCAAGATCACGATCCAGTTGGGAAGATAGCCCTCGGACCCGAGCGTCACGTAGATGCTCATCAGAAGGGCCTTGTCGGCGAGGGCATCGAGATATTCGCCCACCACCGAAATGCAGGACAGACGGCGGGCGAGGAAACCGTCGATGGCGTCCGATAGGCCGGCTCCAACGAAAAGCCAGAAGGCGAGCGCCATGCGGTCGTCCAGAATCGCCCATACGACGATGGGCACCATCAATAACCGCGCAATGGAAATGGAGTTGGGAATGTTCACGGGGCCCCGCCCGATGGTGGTCTTGGCGCGTTGGTTCGACCGCCGCCCGTCTCTTCGCCGCCGACCTTGACCTGGCCGGGTTCGGCGAGCCCGCCCTTCCGGGTGCGTCGAAGGATCCAGGAGACCGGGCCGCGTTCCAGAATAATGTCGTTTTGAACCAGTGCCAGAGTCAACTGTTCCTCGTCACCTATATAATTGATCCTGAGGCGCGCAAGCTTGCGGGAAAGATATACCAGATCGCTTCGCTGAATTAAGGCGACTCCGGCGAGACGACGCTTGATGGCGAGCCAATCGGCGAGCGACGTAAGCGGCACGATGACGGTCAATTCCTTGCCCACGCCGAAGCGCAGGCGGTTGTCGCGCTTCCAATCCTCTTGGATCTGACTGGCGATGACCGACACCGCCCGGCCGATGGCGGATTCACGGCTCTCGCCCGGGCGAAGAGCGAAGGATTCAAGGTGGGTCTGCTCGGTAAGTGCCGTCCCCATCCGGCTGAGCGTGACCTGTAGGAACTGCTGGGCGGCCTGCCCCTCCTCGCCGACGGCGCCCATGCGGAACCCCGCCACGGCGACCAGAACGTCGGCGGCGGCGTAGTGTCGCGCGATCGCGGCCAGCCGATCGTCGGCGCCGCGCACCGCCTGCTCGGCACCGATCAGAACGGCGTTCCTGATGCCGCCCGCGGGGCGGACCAAGGGCACCAGTCCGTCCGACGGCGGCAAGGCCAGCCAGGCATCACGCCACGGGTTGGGTTCCCCCCACAAGGAATAGGCGCCCGCCACCTCGAAGACCGGCAGCACCAGAACCGGCCTGCTGCGGGTTTCGGCGAAACCGATATCATGGCTGCGCAGCATCGCCCTGATGCCGTCGGCCTTGAACCGCACGCGAAGGACGGCAAGGTAGCGGACCGACGACCTCTTTTCCCGGGTGACTTCAAAATCCCGGACCAATTCGGCGATGGCGCCGGCGTTGAATTCTGGCAGCTTGTTCCTGTCGGTAGCCAGCACGACGCGGTCAAACAGGCGTCCGAGCGCCGCCTTCTGGCCTTCGGCCAAGGCCCGGTCCCGCGCCGCGGCGGCGGTATCGGCGGTCGCATCCACCTCGACGTCCGCGACCGTGAACACGTCGGCGCCTCCTTGGGCCGCAACCGGCTGAGTCCCCAACAGCGCCGCGAGTAGCCCAAGGACGGCGAAAATCCCGGCCAACCGCGCGCCAAGCGCCGATGGGATATTCCAGACGGCAACACCCTTTGGGTGTGATTGGGTTGGATGTGATTGGGCCATTACAAACCGTCGCGGATACACTATCTTAGCCGCGGTTTTACCGCGGCTTTCAGGCTGCGCGCCTCACCCGGCGGGGAGTGCAATCAAGCCTACCCAAAAAATCTATCATGGATGAGGCAAGGAGGAACCCATTAAGCGCGCGACATATGAAGGGGCGGGGGTCGACATCAAGGCCGGAAACGCGCTGGTCAAGCGTATCGCTCCTCTGGCCAAGGCGACTTCGCGCAGCGGCGTCATGGCCGGCCTCGGCGGTTTCGGAGGCTTGTTCGACATCAAGGCCGCCGGTTTCAAGGATCCGGTTCTGGTCGCCGCCACCGACGGGGTCGGCACCAAGCTGCGGATCGCCATCGAAATGGGACGGCTGGGGACGGTCGGCATCGACCTGGTCGCCATGTGCGTCAACGACCTGGTGGTGCAGGGCGCCGAGCCTCTCTTCTTCCTCGATTATTTCGCCACCGGGGCGCTCGATGTGGAGCGCGCCGGCCAGGTGATCGCCGGCGTGGCGGAGGGCTGCACCCAGGCGGGCTGCGCGCTTATCGGCGGGGAAACCGCGGAAATGCCGGGCATGTACCGAGGGGACGACTTCGACCTCGCCGGCTTCGCCGTCGGCGCGGTCGAGCGCGAGGCCCTCCTCACCGGGACAGACACCCGCGCAGGCGACGTCGTTCTTGGCATCGGGGCATCGGGCCTGCATGCCAACGGCTTTTCCCTGGTGCGCCAGATCGTCAACGATTTGGAGCTTTCCTGGGACGCGCCCGCACCGTTCTCCGCCCACGAGGCCCTCGGGCAGTGCCTCCTGACGCCGACGCGGATCTACGTCAAGTCCTGCCTGGCGGCCATCGCGGCGGGCGGCGTCAAGGGGCTGGCGCATATCACCGGCGGCGGCTTGACCGAGAACATTCCAAGGGTGCTTGCCCCCGGCCTGCGGGCGGCGCTTGATGCCGGGGCCTGGCCTCTGCCGCCCGCCATTCAATGGCTCGCCAGGGAAGGCGGGCTGGAAGGGACCGAACTCGCCCGCACCTTCAATTGCGGAATCGGCATGGTGGCCATCGTCGAACCAGGGTCGGCCAACGCGGTCCAACAGAGCCTCAATGAGGCGGGTGAAACGGTCCATAGAATCGGCGTCATCGAACCCGCGCCGGGGGATTCCCGGGACACCGTCATAGCGGCCATGGACACGGCATGGCGCGACTGAAGGCAGGGGTCCTGATCTCCGGCTCGGGGACCAACTTCCAGGCGCTTCTGGATGCCGCGGGGGTGCCAAATTATCCGGCCGAGATCGTGCTCGTCGTCTCCAACAGCGGCGACGCCCCTGGCCTCGAACGCGCCCGCACCGCCGGGGTCCCCACCCGGGTCATCGACCATAGGGATTTTTCGGACCGCGCCGCCTTCGATGGGGCGTTGGGCTCGGCCCTGAGGGATGCGGGGTGCGAACTTGTCTGCCTGGCCGGTTTCATGCGGCTGCTCACCGCCGGTTTCGTCGAGAGCTGGCGCGACCGCCTGATCAATATTCATCCCTCCCTGCTGCCGTCCTTCAAGGGGCTCGATGCCCAGGCACAGGCGCTTGCCGCCGGGGTGCGTATCGCCGGATGCACCGTCCATTTCGTGCGCCCCGAGATGGATTCAGGACCGATCATCGTCCAAGGCGCGGCCCCCGTGCTGGAAGGCGACGACGCGGCCAGCCTCGCCGCCCGCATCCTGCAAGTCGAACACCGGATTTATCCGCTGGCGCTCCGCCTCATCGGCGAAGGCCGGGTTTCGGTGGATGGCGATGTCGTCACCATCGCGGGAGGCCGGCCGGCGGCCACGGGAACGCTGATATGGCCCGCGGAAAATGCTCTAGCTTGAAGATCGGAAATATTGGACCATCAAGGGGACTCAAGGAGAAGAAGCATGGCCGATAGCGACGATCTCAAAGCCCATGAAGAGTTGTGGCGCAATTTCGTGAAGCTGCTTGCCTTCAGCGCCGCCGCGATCATGGTCTGCCTGTCCTTGTTGGCGCTTGTTCTTCTATAGGCGCACCGAGATCATCGCGGTCAAATGGTCCAGTTTGGCCGGAAAATGCTCTAACCCACGATCTCGTCATCGGAAAAGAAGAAGGCAATTTCCTCGGCGGCGGTTTCCGGACCGTCGGACCCATGGACCGAATTGGCTTCGATCGATTGGGCGAAATCCCTGCGGATGGTCCCTTCCTCGGCCTCCCGGGGATCGGTCGCCCCCATGATTTCCCGGGTCCGCGCGATGGCGTTGTCGCCTTCAAGGACCTGGACCACCACCGGACCCGATGTCATGAAGGCACACAGGCCGTCGAAGAACGGCCGCTCCTTATGGACCGCGTAGAATTGCTCCGCCTGTGCGCGGCTGAGCCGCAGCCGCTTCTGGGCGACGATTCTGAGCCCTGCCTTTTCGAAGCGGGCGCGGATATCGCCGGTCAGATTGCGTTGGGTCGCGTCGGGTTTGATGATCGAGAGGGTCCGTTCATTGGCCATCGCGTGGGGCTCCGTGAAATTTTCGCGCCGCGCTTATAGACGGATCAAAGACCGAGGGCAAGGGATGGCGCATGGATCCACGGCGCGGCCCGCGGCCGGCGGCCGATTTGCCGTTTCACGGATCCTGCTTCTGCCACCCGCCCCGCTCGCCCTGGCGCCAATAGGTGAGTTCATGGCCGGCATCCTTGTAAACCTGCCAATGTGACCGGGCCTTCTCCAAGGCCAGCTCGTCCCGGCCATCGAACAGCTCGAGGCAGCGGTCATAGTCCGCTAGCTCTCCGGATTCCGACCCGTCGGTCAGGAATAGGACGGTGGCGGCGTTGGGGTTGTCGTCGCCGGCGGTGAGCCAAACCGGCTGGTCGGGACCATTGCCGTCCTGGGCCGAGCCATGGGCCAGAAATGATCCCTGCTCATAGGTCCAGAGCGCGGCATCGAGCGCCGCCACCCGTTCCTCCGACCCAGCCTTGACGACCGCCCTGAGGCCGCCCGCCAACGCCTTTTCCAACAACTTCGCCAGGACCGCCTCCAGGGTCGAGCCCTCGAGATGGTAAAATGCGATTTCCGTCACGCCAGCCACCCCCGTGCGCGGGTCAACGGCTTTCGTAATGGTCCGCGACCAGGCGGTCGAGCAGGCGCACGCCGAACCCGGTGCCGCCCGGGGCGGCGGTGTCGGAACCCTTGGTCGACCACGTCACCCCGGCGATGTCGAGGTGCGCCCAGGGCACCTTGTTGACGAATCGTTGCAGGAACTTGGCCGCGGTGATGGACCCGGCACCGCCGCCGGAAGAGATGTTTTGGACATCGGCCGCCTTGGAATCGATCATCTTATCGTAGGCGGCATCCAAGGGCAGGCGCCAGAGTTTCTCGCCCACCGCCAAGCCCGCGTCGGTGAGCCGGGTGGCAAGCTCGTCATTGTTGGAAAAAAGGCCGGCATGATGGGCGCCGAGGCTGACGATGATGGCGCCCGTCAAGGTGGCGAGGTCGACCATGAACTTCGGCTTGAAACGTTTCTGGCAATACCACAGGGCATCGGCCAGCACGAGCCGGCCTTCGGCATCGGTATTGAGCACTTCTATGGTCTGGCCGGAATAGGATTTGACGATGTCGCCGGGCCGCTGGGCGGTGCCTGACGGCATATTCTCCACCAGCCCCACCATGCCAACGGCATTGACCCTGGCCGATCGACCCGCCAGCGCCCGCATCAGGCCGATGACGACGCCGGCACCGCCCATGTCCCATTTCATATCTTCCATGCCGCGCGAGGGTTTGATCGATATCCCACCGGAATCGAAGGTCACACCCTTGCCGACGAAGGCTATGGGCTGGGCCCCTTTGCCCCGCCGCGGCCCCCCGTTCCAGCGCATCACCACCAACCGCGCCGGATGGGCGCTGCCTTGGGCGACCCCCAAAAGGGCGCCGAAACCGAGCGCCTTCATCTTCTTTTCATCCAGCACCTCGACCCGGACACCGAGGCGCGAGAGCTTGCGCGCCTCCCGCGCCAGGGTCTCTGGGTAGAGCACGTTGGCCGGCTCGGACACCAGTTCACGGGTAAAGAAAACGCCATCGGCCACCGCGTCGAGCCCGGCAAAGAGCCGCCGGGCCGGGGCCGTTTCGGCCACGCAAACATCGATGCGGGCAAGCTTGGGCTTGTCTTCCTTCTTTTCCTTGGTCCGGTATTTGTCGAACCGGTAGGACCGGAGCCGCGCCCCGAGGGCGAAATGGGCGGCCAGCTCGGGGGCGCCCAGCTTGCAGCGCCGCGGCGCCTCCACCAGAGCAACGGCGCGGGAATCGTCGGTTTTTCCCAGTTCTGCATAGGCGACCCCGCCGGCCTGCTCGGCGATGAGATCGGTAACCTCGCCGGCCTTGCCCAGCCCCACCACCACCACGCGGCTGATACCCTTCCGCCCCGGCGCCAGGACGACGAGGCTTTGCCCCTTGCGGCCCTTGAACCGCGACGCGG